>Ga0123334_1001537_pt1 | contig 28605 bp, 24 predicted proteins | sample BiotimSIPDNA_FD_89706 | JGI IMG/M metagenome (GOLD analysis project Ga0123334, IMG submission 89706) | Anaerobic biogas reactor microbial communites from Washington, USA - Biogas_R1 time_0 SIP DNA | ecosystem: Engineered > Bioreactor > Anaerobic > Unclassified | place: Washington, USA...
CCCATCTTTAACACTGAGGTGCCTTTTTCGGTCGATATTTGGCATTTCAAGGAAGAAAAAACCAATAAAATCAAGGAGCGGTTGTCCGGAAACGCAAATGTAGTGCCATGAAATGCACAAGTGGCTTGACTTCCAGGCCTGATTCCTGTATACAGCCACCATGTTTATCCGACAAACAAAAACCGGAAGTTCGACAACGCCGGGGGAATCTTACATTACCTACCGGCTGGTTTCTTCAGAGCGTATCGGCAAACAGGTACGGCAGCACACCCTCTTGAACCTGGGGAGACACTTTGTCCTATCGAAAGAGAAGTGGCCTTCCTTGTGCACCAGGATTGAGCAGCTGCTCCGTGGGCAGTTGACGTTCCTTCCTGTTGATATTGAGATTGAATCGCTGGCACAGCGCTACGCCGCGCGTCTGGTAACGAAGAAGACGCCGGTTGGCGATGCTGCCGAGGGGAATGAGGCAGCCTATCAGGAGGTTGACGTCCACTCTTTGGAGTTTGTGCGCCCCCGATCGGTGGGGGTTGAGCATGTTGGGCTGGCTGCCTTATCGTGGCTTGGCCTTTCCAAGATACTGGAGTCAATTGGACTGAACGGGATACAGCGGGCCGTGGCCCTGGGAAGCATTATCGCCCGGATGGCAGCGCCGGGCAGCGAACTGTCCACCTGGCGCTGGCTTAGGGAAAAGAGCGCCTTGGGCGAGCTTATGGATGTTGATTTTGAGGGCGTGCCGCTGATGAGGTTGTATCGGGTATCCGACATTCTGGTGCGTCATCGGGACGATATCGAGAAGGCCCTCTTTTCCAGGATCAACGATCTGTTTTCTCTCCCGGCCACAGTAACCCTCTACGACCTGACAAACACTTATTTTGAAGGAGAGATGGCCGGCAATGCCAAGGCGGCCCATGGTCATTCCAAGGAAAAGCGCAGCGACTGTCCGTTAGTCACCTTGGGATTAGTGCTGGATGGAAGCGGATTTGTCCGACGCTCGCGAATGTTCGAAGGGAATGTCTCCGAAGCTGTCACCCTTGAGGAAATGCTGAGCGGGCTTGACGCTCCCCGGGAAGCCATGGTGATCATGGACCGGGGGATTGCCACGGAAGCAAACATTGCCTGGCTGGTGGAGCATTCGTACCGTTATCTGGTTGTCAGTCGCGAGCAGAACCGCCAATTTGACGAGAGTTGTGCGGTAGAGGTTCCCAACGCTTCCGGGGAAGGCATCAGAATCCAGCGGGTGATCAACAACGAGGGCACGGAGGTTCGTCTTTACTGCCATTCTCAGCAGCGGCAAGAAAAAGAAACAGCCATGGCGGAGCGTTTCATGGCACGGTTTGAGGCCGGGCTTGCCAAGCTGGCTGCAGGACTCGATAAACCTCGAGGCGAAAAAAATCGCGACAAATTGCAGGAACGAATCGGCCGTCTCAAGGAAACGAGTCACGGCATTGCCCGTCATTACAAGATCGAATTGATTCCGGATGAGACGGGACAAAAGGTTGTTTCCCTTTCCTGGGGAAAAATACCGGTTAACGGTACACAGCTGACCCATCCCGGCGTCTACTGTCTGCGCACCAACGAGATCGGGTGGGATGAGGCCACCCTCTGGCACACCTATACCATGTTGACCGATCTGGAAGCGGTGTTCCGCAGCCTGAAGTCCGAATTGGGATTGCGACCTGTTTTTCATAGTAAGGAAGAGAGGGCCGACGGGCACTTGTTCATTACGGTGCTGGCCTACCAGGCTGTTCAGGTTCTACGACGGCGATTGAAAGCGCACAAAATCAACCTGAGCTGGGCAAGGCTGAGGGAAATCTTTTCAGTACAGCAGCGTGTCACGGCCACTTTCACACAGCGGGATGGTCGGACCCTGCATGTCCGTAAGGCCACCGTTGCTGAGTCGAACCTGAAGGAACTCTATGACGCCCTGGACCTTTCCCTTTGTCCGGGAGGGGTTCAGAAACTGACCATTTGATCGTAAATTACACGAATGTAGTGCCACTTGCCGTTTTTTGTTAAGATATCATCTTGTATTTATTGAAACATTTTTCAGTAGTGTTAAAGATGGGCTGGCCCCACGCTTCAATACCGAGAGAATGCTTCAGGAGTATTATGACGAGATGTACCTGCCTACGGTGCAGCGCAGTGCAGAGCTCAGCGAGTCCGGGCACAGGCTGGCCAGGGAAATCGCCCAGTGGAAAAGCACCATTCCCATGCGATTTTCATCGCTCCACCTGCTGGACATCAGTGTGGAGGGGATTCAAGGCGATACCATCGTGGTGGATCAGCCCCTGGTGGTTACGGCCCGCATTGATCCGGGGAAGCTGAGTCCCGAGGAAATTTATGTGGAGCTTTTCATTGGGCGTGATGACGGGTATGGCTTCCTTGGAACTCCGGACCGGGTTCCCCTGAAGAGGGTGAGCAACCTGCTGAACGGTTCTCTCATCTTTACCACGGAATACCGGATTCGGCGCAATGGGCCGCACTCATACGGAATCCGCGTCCTGCCGTATAACGACAGACTGGCGTCCAGGCATGAAACGGGATTGATCCTCTGGGGTTAGGCTGACAGCCCCCGCCTTGCTTTTCGCAGGTCCGCTCCGTCTGCTCACCGGTTCGAATCAACGATGAACATTCCTGCGGCGAGGCGGCCGTTCCGCAGGAGGAATTCCCCGCCCTGCCAAGCGGCCGGGCGATGGGGTCGCTTCTGCCGATGGCGCCGGGATATGCAATCGGTATTATCTCCTGCTGATCAGCCACAGGATCAGGGTCAGGATGAGGCTGACAAGAAGGCTGGTTGTCAGAGGAAAATAAAAGGAAACCTGCTTGCCGCGGAAATAAAAATCTCCCGGGAGTCTTCCAAGCCAGGGAGTTTTTCCTGCCAGCAGGAGCAGAAATCCGACGGCCGTCAGAATCAGGCCGAAAAGTATCACGATGCGACCCATGGAAGAAACGTCGATGATCCTCTTTCAATCCTTTCGTCAAGTCAAAAAAGCGACCCTCTTGAGTTTCCTTCGAGAGCAACCGGTTACGGAATAAAAAATCCCTGCTGAAAAAGTTTTACAAAGAGGGAGAAGAGCGTCAACCCCGAGAACAGCCCCCCGAGAACCGGAAGAGGAAACGATCTTCCCGTAACACATGCAGCTTCGGAAGTCAAAGAAGGGGGATGCCCCTGAAGAGGTCCGCCCCCCAATACCTCTTCAGGGTCAACGGCAACGACAACACCGCAGCGTGGGCAGCGGAACAGAAGCATCCCGGTATAGGGGTCATGTCCCCGGGAAGAAAAGAGATCCTTTTCGAATTGTTCGCGCAGGGCCCCGGGCATATCTCTTGGGCCCTCATGTCCACAGCCGGAGCAGGAAATGGCCTTTAGCAACACTTGATGAAGCCTCCTTTTTTTAAGGGCCGATGATGCCACAATCGGGAGGCAAGGCGCAATACGGCTTGACTACGGAAGCTCTACCAGTAAAATGCTGCTGTTTGTCAGGAAAAAGACAGGAGATAGGACCGAAGGTTGATTTTTTCGTTGTTGATTCCCAGTTTGGTCCTGATGTTGTCCCGGTGGGATTCAACAGAGCGTATGGAAAGATTCAGAAGTTCGGATATTTCTTTGGTTGTTTTTCCTTCTTTGACCAGGTTGGCAACCTGAACCTCTTTGGGAGTCAGATTGGCCAGTTCGGAGCTGAGGCTCTGAAGAAAGGGTGAGATGATATTCTGCAGATTCGCTTCGATGATTTCGACGCAGGTCAGTTGATGGGGGGGCAGTTTCTGCTTCTTCAGTTGTTCGACGTAGGGAAGAATGAGCTCCTTGCAATTGGAAAGGATCTTCTGCCCCTGATCGATCCGGTCCATTTCCCTGTTCTTGATCAGGACATGAAGCGCCGTGTTGACTTCCTCCAGGACCTTGGACTTGTTCCGTAAATCCTGCTCCTGCTTGCGAAGGTCCTCTTCGACCTGGCGGCGCCTGTTTATTTCCTCGATCAGCTTCCGCGTCCGCTCCTGGACTCGATTTTCCAGGTGCTCATTGAGCATCCGCAATTCCTGCTGGGTCCGGAGCAGATCCCGGTTCTTCCTGACAACGGTTTCATACGTGGAAATGAGGATGTTCAGGATCCGCTTCCGGCTTGCCGTGATGGAATATTTCTGCCCGCCGATCAGAATCTCGATTTCCGGGTCGGAGCTGCCGTCTTCCGGTTCATCCTGCTCCCTCTGGGTCAGCAGATACTGGATGCGCGACAGGAGGTTTTCTTCATCATAAGGCTTCGTAATAAAATTGTCGGCGCCGCATTCCAGGCTCCGGATGACATCCCTCGGGTCCGAAAGGACCGTGAGCAGGATGACCGGCGTGGCCTTCGTCGCCGGTTCCGACTTGATGTGTTTACAGAGTTCAAATCCGTCCATCTCCGGCATGATGATATCGCTGATTACGATGGCGGGTTTGTCTGTGGATATCAGGTGAAGCGCTTCCTGCCCATTTCGGGCATGCAGCACATGAAACCCCTGTTCCTCAAGAGTGTAACTCAACTTTTCAGCCTGTGTCAGACTGTCTTCCACAATGACGATGTTCGTTTTCATTTCCTTTGCAAACTTCCGGAGACTGTAATGAGGCCGATGGATAATCCCTTCCCGCTGTAAACGTTCATCCTGCCGGAATTTCTTAAGCATAATGCAGGAATTTTATCAACAAAATTTGTCCAGGGGAAAAAAGCCGCTCCAACCTCTCCGGAACAGCAAATCCGGCAAATTACGTTGCAAATGAAGTGCCCCGGTATTAAAGGCGGACAAGGTCAAGGGGATGGCTGGTGATACGCTCCAGCCTTTCTTTGCGGACAATGAAATCGGCCTCAACGCCGATGCTTCCCTCTCCGGGAAAAACGAACTTCGGTTCAAGGGCAAAGACCATTCCTTCCTTCAGGATCTGGGGGTGGCGGGGAGTAATGATGGGCATTTCGTTGAGCTCCAGTCCAAGGCCATGACCTACAAAACTGACTTTTCCTTTCCCATACCCCATGAAATGCTCCTCAAGCCCCGCATCCCTGGCCCTGCTGAGGGCATGTTCAAAAATCCGGGTGCTTTCGGTACCTTCCCTGGCGAAGACTGCCGTTTCTTCGATAATTTCTCTGGCGACTTCATGGGACCGTTCAAATTTTTCGCTGATCGTGCCGATCACGAAGGCCCTTGTCTCGTCGGTGATATAGCCGTTGTAGCCTGCGCCATAATCGAGGATGATCGCCTGATCGCGCTGAATGACCTTGAAGGATGACCCCTGAGGAAGGGCAGGGGTGACGCCCAATCCGGCGATGGTCACGTCGACGGCGGTGGGAATGGTGCCCGCCTGTCCGGAAATCACGTAGAGGCACATCATTTCCGCATTGAACCCGCGCATGCGAAGCAGGCCCTGGTGGCCGTGCCGTCGGCCTTCCGCGGTCAGCTCGGCTTCAACGTCAATTTCACGCATCCCCTCCTTGATGACCTCCCCGGCCCGGAAAAAGACGGCATCCATGATTTCACCAGACCGTTTCATCTGGGTGATTTCAAATTCGCTCTTGATCATCCGCACTGCCCGGACCAGCGGCGAAAGATCGGTGCAGGAGTCAACGCCGAGAATCCCTAAAAGGCGATTGTATGTAGAGACGGGCAGGATATCCAGCTCCATGGCGCCACGGCCGCGCAGGATCCCCCTTTCGGCGAGGATGCTGCCCACATCACGCTGGCTCGAAATCGGGGTGACCGGCAAGGGGGATTCCCTCCGGGCACGGTCCTGGTCCCTTTCCACGAGCAGAAGGGGGTCGCCCTCCAGGGGAACAACCAGGAGTCCGCGTTGCGCCGTCCCGGAAAAATAGAAAAGGTCAACATTTCCCATGATTATGGAAAAATGTATGTCAGCTTCAGCCATTTCCTTTTTTAATGCATGGATTCTATTCTGAATTTCCGAATTTGGCGTCAGTTCGCAGATTCCGTTTTCAGCCCACATATTTCCCCCTCCTTAAACGATATTAATTGAGATTTCCATTCATTTCCGGTGCATATTTTGTATAATAAATACTTTATAATAAGGATTTCGATTTTGCCATGATAGAATCCCCCAAAAAGAGATCCTTTTTTCAGATGAATGCAGCTGTGCCTGATCCGATGGGAGCGTGTTGAATTTTATTGGCGGCATGAACGGTAAAAACAGGAAAACGGGCGGGAGAATGATGAAGGGTCCCTCTAAAAGAAAAACGAAATCCGGACGGCGATTATCCATGGCAATAGGCATGGTCCTGTTGTTCTATGCCTGGCTGTGCCCGGGAATGCTCAGGGCCGGTGAGTTCTATCGTTGGGTTGACGAAAACGGGGTCGTCCATGTTTCTGATGCTTTTCCCCCGGAGGAAAAGAAGGGCTGGAAAGAGAGTGTGAAGCGCGTCCGCGTTCCGGTCAGAGCCCCGGAGCCGGTGCCTTGGCAGGCCGATGAATACCGGATTCCCTTTTACAAGGCGCCCGGTGGTGGTATTATTGTCCAAGGGATTCTTGATGATACCGTTTCCGTTAATCTGCTGTTCGATACGGGAGCTAGCCATATGGTGATTTCCGAGACGCTGGCAAGTCAGCTGAAACCTTCTTCCCACGACATCAGGAAGATAAAAGTCCATACGGCAGGAGGCTCCATCGAGGCCAGGACATCGATGATCGCAAAGGTGGCTCTTGGAGATGTCTTCAAGGAAAATGTGCCCGCCCTGGTGACGGAGCGGGATACACGTGCCCAGGGTTTTGACGCGATCCTGGGACTGAGTTTTCTCCGGGATTTCAAGGCAACCGTTGACTATCAGAACAGCGAAATCATCCTGAAGCGTCCTTGAAGAAAGCGCTTGAACAGGCTGAAAGAGAATCTCCCGCACCTGTTCAGAAGCTTGATGCGGAAGATCCCGGAATGCCGGGAGGTGAGCGGTTCAGCCTGGAACCGAACAAGTTGTACGGGAGCGTGGAGGCATTCCGCCGGGCTTCGATGAGGCCGGCAGGAATGTTTGTATTACGGGAACCGATACAGGTGGGGATATGGATGAACATACAAGGCAGCGGATCTTCAAACCTTTTTTTACGACCGGGAAGATGGAAAGAGGAACCGGCCTCGAAGCGGCTTCCGCCTATGGCATGATCGGGAACCAGGGGGGAGGCATCGAGATGGATCGTGAAAGGGATTATGGGGCCGCTTTTCGAATGTATCTTCCCCCATCCGGTAGGGAAATTCCCGGAGAGACAGGATCTACGGCGGATGTCTTCACGGACCGTAAAACAATCCTCCTGGTGGACGACGAGGACATCAACATCGAGGTGGTCCGGGAGATCCTGGAGCTGCTGGGCTATTCGGTTCTGGCTGTGCAGAGCGGCCGGGATGCCGTGGGTCTTTATCGGCAAAAGAAAGCCCTCATTGACCTGGTCATCCTCGACATGATCATGCCGGGGATGGGCGGGGGTGATACCTTTGACGCCCTCATCGAGATCAATCCCCATGTGAAGGTTGTTCTATCAAGCGGTTACAGCCTACATGGCGAAGCCCTCCGCATTATGGAGCGGGGGTGCAGCGCGTTCATCCAGAAGCCCTTCAGAATTGAAGAGCTTGCAGGCAAATTGGCAGAAGTGCTGGGCGGGAAGTCGTAACCCGGAAAAGTCCGATGAACTCTGAGCGATTCCAGCCAGCTTCAAGGGCTGGTCTTTGCCGATTGCACAAGGGTGTGAATTCTGGCGGCCTGCAGAAGAAAGACCTCCAGCTTTGCCTGGATGATCTGGGGGAAGGGGGTCCCGTCGCTCTCAACGGCCAGAAAGGGGAGGGGGCGGCGCAATGAGGCCTCCGCCGGAAAGGCCGGTTCTATTTCCGGGCGTTTTTGAGGGATTCGTTTCCCGCGGCTCATTTCCGGGGTCAGGATGGCTTCGGACACCCGGTTGGGCATGCAGCCGAAAGGGCCCAGGGCGATGACGCCGCAATAGGGAGCCGGCACGTCCGCAAGAGCCGCTCCAACGGTCAGAACGGCTTCTCCCAGGAGCCTGGGGTTGAGGATCGGGCCGGCCTGGGCCACCAGATGCGGCACCGCCTCGAGCCGGTTTGGAATCAGACCCGATTCCGCAAGAAGGTTCGAAATCGCCCGCTCATACCGCTTCATCCACATTGTGCGAAGCACAAGAGATGCCTTTTCTTTGACAGAAAGTCTTCTGTCCCCCCATCCCTTCCGGGTGCAGAGATCTGTATAGTAAATCCATTCCATGACACTGGCCACTTTCGTTGCGAATCCCGCATCGGCAAGCCGTTCAACCAGGTATTGCCGGGACAGGGCATCATGGCGAACAAAGATCTCTCCTGTCAGAAGGATTATGGGAATCTCTCCGGGCCGCCTTCTCATGGGAATGGATTTCAGGCGAGCAGCCGACTGCTTCAGGCAGGGCCGCAGATGTTTGAGCTCTGAAGAAGATTCCAGGACTGTAACGATGTTTCCGCATTCTTCGAGAAAAATCGCCCTTGCGGCATTCCGGTCCCGGGCTGCACAGAGCAGAACTCCGTGGATGTCCTCCATCAGATCCGCGATGACCATCCCTGTCCAGATGTTCCGTGTGAGATGGCTGGCGTCGAGATCCGCATAGCTGTTTGCCGCGCTGAGGGAATAGAGGGTCACATCCGCGATCCCGAGCCGCTCGATCATTGCCTCCATGAATCGGGAATACTGGCCGAACCGGCAGGGACCCCCGGCCGTGGGCATGAAGTAGACGAGTCGTTCGTCCCTGTCCGTCCTGTTCCGGAGATACTTCAGCAGGCTTCCCGCTGTCAGCTGGAGAGGAAGGCATTCCTTGCACGACGTGTTGCCGCGGCCGAGCTTGAGCACCTCCTCGTCTGAATCGGGGAGAGCCGTCGCCCGGACTCCCGCGGAACGGAAAACGGCGGCGATGACGTCCGAATGGAAACGCCCCATGGAAGGAAAAACCAGATGGACGCGGGGATGCGTCAAGGGGTACGTTTCCCCTCGGGAACCGATCATCCGGAACGTCCCGGAATCGACCCGCATGGATGGTGTTTTCCGGGAGGGCGCAACAGAAGGGATCTTCCGCTTTCCGTGCAGATCCCGGTAGTTTCGGATAATATCCAGAAAGGCCTCAATGCGGGTTTCAAGTCCGGCATCCGCGACATGGCTGTCCAGTTCGAGCGTCAGGAAGGGTTTGCTTCCCATCATCCGGCGAAAATAACCCAGGAGAAAGGAGTCCGGCCCGCAGGAGAAGTTGGATATATAGCAGCCGAAGAGCTGAGGATGGCGGGCGACGAAGGCGGCGCCTTTGAGGATCAGCTGCCCGGACGCCCAGTACATGTCTTCGCCGGCGGGTTCATCGGCCAGGGGCAGAAAGGTGAGGGGAACAACGCCCACGCCCCGTGAGGCGAATTTCCGGGGAATGCCCATGTTGGCCTCCGGAACGAAGGCGTTGTAAGTCCTTCCAAAGACCACGATTCCATAGCGGTCCGAATGTTCTTCCAGCGTGTGGAGAAAGTTCCGGCCGAGGCTCTTGACCTTCGCCGCCGCCTGCTCCTGGTCGGCGACGGCGGCTGAAAAAGCCCGCTTCACATCCTTCTTCCCGCAGCCGAGGGAATGTGCCAGATCCGCCAGGGCCTCCCGTGCGGCATCATAACCCTGAGAAAAGTCGAGGACCGGCTGCAGTACAGATCCCCCTTCCTTGAGCCGGCGGAATGCCTCGACATCCCTGAAGGCGCTGGCAAGATAATAGGGTTCAGCCTGGGAGATGGGGCAGATTGTGCCGGTCGAATTCCCTCCTTCCACGTACATGCCCCGGATGTGGGGGAGAAAGAGAAAATCCGGCTTTTTGAGCAGCAGATCATAGAAAAAGCCATGGGCGAGTTCCGCCGGGAAACAGAAGGCCGCCCCTTTCGACATCATGCCCTCGATCCGGGGAGAATCCGGGAGCATCACGGAAAAGCCCAGCCGGCTGAAAAAAGATGTATACAGGGGATAATAGGTGTTGGTGAGAAACGACCGGTTGATTCCCATCGTCCGGGAGGCCCCACCCAATGGGGAATCCCCGCGGCCCGCGACGGGGCCTTGGAACGTCAGAGCCGCATGGCTCCTGACAAGATCCAGCGACTCCCCATCCACGGACAGGGCGTATCGGAGATTGTACCAGCGGTTGCAGGCTCCTCCAAAAGGATGGACTTTTTCTCCCATACGGATTCGGGCGATTTCGCATTTCCGGTCGCAACGCTCCTTCCCCCCATGGCAGACAAAGGGGGATTCGTAAGCGATGTCCCTGTCCCTCAGGGACTGAAGGGAAAAGGAGCCTTCCCTGAGCAGCCCGCTTTCCAGCCGCTTCCGGATTTCCAAGGCCACGCCGAAGGCGCCCATCAGTCCGGGTTCCGGGGGGACGACGATTCGTTTTCCCGTCAGGGCGGCCATGGCCACCGGGATGGCCCGGTTGTAACAGACGCCGCCCTGCATGAAGATGTTGTCCCCCATGACGCGGTTTCCCTTGACCCGGTTGCTGTAGTTCATGCAGATGGAGTAAACGAGGCCCGCTACAATGTCCTCCCTGCTCATGCCTTCGTGGGCGGCGTTTTTGATGTCGCTGCTGATGAAGGCGGCGCACTGGTCGTTGAAATTGGCGGGGGCATGGCCCTTCAGGGCGATTTCAGCGATGTCCTCCATGGCAACCCCCATGGACTCCTTTGCCGCCTCCTCGAGAAAAGAACCCGTGCCGGCGCTGCAGGCGTCATTCATGGCATAGTCGGAGGGGATGCCGTCCTTCACGTAGGTGTACTTGGCATCCTGTCCCCCGATTTCAAAGATGGTATCCACCGTCGGATCAAAGAACAGGGCGCCTGTTGCGTGGGCGACGATTTCGTTGATGACGCCTTCCGTCATGGCATGAAGGCCGGCGATCTGGCGCCCCGAACCTGTGACCCCAACTCCCCGGACGAGGATCTCTCCCGCCAGGGGCCCCAACTGCCTGTAGAGATCGGCGTAACAGGCCCGGGAAGCCCCGACGGGATCGCCGTTGGTGCGCAGGTAGACGGAGGCCAGTACGCGGCTGTCCTCCTCCCGTAAAAGAACCGCTTTCGTCGTGGTTGAGCCGACATCCAGCCCCAGGATGCAGGTATCTCCCCTGCGGGCGACGCCCTGCTCCATGGTCCGGAAATCCACGTGATCCACAAAATCCGCCAGAGGCAAAAGTCGGTGAAAAGCCGAATGGTTCTGTTGAATGACGGCCTCCGGATGGGAAACGGGCAGGGTTTCGTGCTCCAGGGCCCAGAGAGCGCAACCCAGGGCTTCAAAATACGGCGCTTCTTCCGGAACCGTCAGGCTGGAGATCTCACTTCTCAGGTAATCCAGCATGACGGTGTTCCGGGCGGTTCCGCCGATGAGCATCATATTTCTGCGGGGTAGATCGCGAAGAATCTCCAGGATCTTTCCCGCCATCATCTCGCAGAGGCCCGAAGCGATTTTCCCCTTGGGGATGCCCTTGTTGGTGGCGTGCGTGCAGTCGCTTTTGCAGAAAACGCTGCAGCGACCCGATACCCGGTAGGGCTGCTCCTGCCGGGCGAAGGCGATGGCTTCTTCGAGGTCGAGGTTCAGGCGGCGGATCTGCTGAAGAAAAAATTCACCTGTCCCCGAAGCGCATTTGTTGCCTGTCTGGACGGAGCAGATCTTACCGTCTTTCCCGATGACATAGACCAGGAAGCTTTCCCCCCCGGCGCTGATGACGGCATTCAGGGGTTCTCGGCCGGCGGATAAGAACGAAAGGGCCGTTTCCACGGCCAGAGGCTCTGGAAGGGATGTGAGATTGACAAAAGAGCGGAACTTTCTGCCGGTCACGGCGATGCGCTGGAACTGGTCCAGGGGAAGCGAAGAAAGGAGTTCCAGGAACGCCCGGCGCGGATTGCCATCGTGGGGCTTCAGATGGAGCAGGGACCGATGGATTTCCCCCTGCGGATTCCTGCCTGCGGCAACGGCCGTCAGTGTGGTTGCACCGATGCATATGCCGAGACTTTTCATTCCCTGCGCCCTCTGTGCTGCTCATGTCTTGACGGATTTAAAAACGGCGTGTTGAGGAGTAACGGATAGCGGATGCTGGCGTCAGCGGGGAAGATACCCGGCCGCCTTTGCCGGGGTGGCCAGGGACCGTTCTTCAAGGGCGTTTCTTCGAGCTGCCGCCGCATCGATACGACTTCGCTGACGGCTCGTCAGCCTTGAGGAACAGCCCTGCGGCTCAAAGGCATCAAAAAACGAAAACAGCTGCAGCGACCACCGTTGTATAACGGTCGTCCTTCACAATGGTCGACTGGGTCACATTGCGGGTTCGGACGATTTTGCCGCTGATCTTGAAAATTTCCTTCTTTTCGTCCCAGCTTTCATCCACGTTGAAGTCGATTCCCAGGGTTGAAGCCAGCATGGCGGCGGCCATGTCCTCGGCATAATCCCCCGCCTGCTTCTCGGTGAGGCCGAAGGCGTGGTGCTCGCTGATGTATCCATAGGAGGTCTTGTCCGCAGGGATGGCGCAGCCTACGGAAGCGGCGAGGAGCCGTTTGGGCTCGTTGCTGCAGCAACGGCTCATGACGCAGTAGGTGATGGCGCCCGGTATCAATTCCTTCAATCCCTGAATTTTCGAAATACTCTTGCAGCCCGGCGGGAAAATGCTGGATACCTGGACCAGGTTGCATTTTTCGATACCGGCGTCGCGCAGGGCGCGTTCAAAAGAGTGCAGCTCATCACGATGGGTGCCGACACCCTTGGTGAAAAATATTTTTTTGGGAACGAAATCGTACATCGATCGTCGCTTGGCCTCCTGTTTCGATTGTTTTCCCTCCAAGGGAATATCATCCTCGCAAATCCGCGACGTTATACCAATCTTTCTTTTGAAAATCTACAAAATATTCCAGGTATTTCTTGCCGACAGGCATTTTTTTAAGCTCTGTTTAAAATCCCGGCACACCTTCGGAAAGAAGGCTTGTGCATAAAAGGGTTGCACTGTGCAGGAAAATCCTTAGACTATGGCAAAATGGCCGGTTGAGGAAGATGCGGATCAAAAGATCACCTATGAAAATCCATATATGTATATTCCTGGGGATGCTGGGAATTCTCCTCCTTTCCCCCCTGGCTCGCGCCCAGGACGAGATTCGGGACATCAGCCGGTTGAAGCAGGATCACTTCTTTTATCTGCCCGGGAAATCGGACGATTCGGCCATCGTGGACCGTGAGATTCAGCAGACTCTCAATGAGTCGTACTCCCGACGCTATTTTTCCATCTGGCAGCAGGAAAAACCACGGTGCACCCGCGACGACATCCTCTGGGATTTCAACAAGTATGGAGAGAATCCGGGGTACGGCGAGAACCATCGCCGGCGTGAGCCGGCCTGGGTGGAAGGCCTGAGGCACAGCGCAGGTCTGGACCAGTACCCGAACCGGGGAATCCGGGGTATCACCGTCGCCAATACGGATCTGCGGGCGCTGCCGACTTCAGGGCCGCTTTTTGATGGATTGGACAACGATTCGGGTTACCCCTTTGATCGATTGCAGATATCGACCATTACGGTCAACTCGCCGGTTTACATCTCTCATGTCAGTGAGGATAAGGCCTGGGTGCATGTTGAAACCGGCACCTATTTCGGATGGGTGAGCGCCCGGGATGTCGCCCTGGTGGATGATGACCTGGCGAATTCCTGGCAGAGCGGGAGATACGCCGTCGTCATCCGGGATCGGATCCCCATTTATGATGAAAAGGGGCGGTTCTGTTTCAAGGCGCCCCTGGGGGCACAGTTCCCCCTGCTCCGGGAAGAGGGGGATGTCTGGGAGATCCGGATCGTCGTTTCCGATCAGGACGGTCGGGCGATCTCCAAGGTTGCCCGTCTCGCCCGGGAACATGCGGCCCTGAGACCCTTGAAGATGACCCGGGCAAACCTGGCGCGGGTGGCCAACGAACTGATCAATCAGCCCTACGGCTGGGGCGGGCTTTACGGAAACCGGGATTGTTCTTCCATGCTGATGGATTTTTTCGCCCCTTTCGGGATCTGGCTGCCGAGAAACTCCAAACAGCAGGCCCATGAGACCGGCCGTTTCATCGAACTGGGACATCTGCCTCCCGAAGAAAAGGAGGCGGCCATTCTCTCTTCCGGAATCCCCTATGCCACATTGATCTGGCGTAAAGGGCACATCATGCTCTATATGGGGTCATTCGAGGGGAAAGCTCTGATTTTCCACAGCATGTGGGGGGTGACCACCCAGGATGTCCGGGGGCGCAGGGGAAGAAGGATTGTGGGGCGTTCGGTCATTACGACGCTGCGGCCCGGCATTGAGTGCTGCAGCGGCCTTGCGCCCGGCTGCGACCCCCTCCAGAGCATCCTGGGGATGACCCTTCTGCTGCCGGATGCACCGAAGCCGCCGGAACCGGAGCCGTCGCCGCAGCTTACGAACCCTTAGGGACCGCTTGAAAAAAAGGAGAGGAGAAGGGCGATCCGACATGAAATGTTCGGAAAGGGACACGGAGCCATTACGGATCCAGGATTCTCCTGCCCGTGACGATTTGAGGAAAACGATGGAAAGGGCTGAAAAAAAGCAGAACGAATACCACCTGGAACAGGACCTTTACCGCACATTGGCCAACAGTTCCCAGGTGGGCGTCTACATCCTCCAGGACCGGACATTTCAGTTCGTCAACCCTCATATTGCCGAATATGCCGGGTATCGGGAAGAAGAGATGGTGGGGATGGAATCTCTGAGCCTCATCCATCCCGATGACCGCCGACTGGCCCGGAAAAATGCCATCCGCATGCTCAAGGGGCAGCGCTTTTCACCCTACGAATTCCGCATCATCACCCGGGACGGGCGGATCAAGTGGATCATGGAGACATCGACCCCCATCTACTACAAGGGGAAGCGCGCTGTCCTGGGAAACTCCATGAACATCACCGGCCAGAAGGAAGCCCGCAACCGGCTGGAGGAGTTGGAGGCGCTCGAATCATCGATCCTGGATGCCATTCCCCACGCCGTGGTGGGTCTCCATAACCGCCGGTTCATCTTTGCCAACAACGCCGTGCAGACGGTCTTTGGCTGGTTTCCTGAAGAGCTCATCGGCCGGAGCGTTCGGCTGATCTACTGCAGCGACGAGGACTGCGACAAAATTGCCCGGCTTTTTTACGATAACCTGGAAAAGCATCGGACGTACAGCACGGAATTTCTCTGCAGGCACAAGGACGGCCACGACCTGATCTGCATGATGCGGGCTTCCCGCATCGGCGAGCGACTGACCGAGGGGCGGATCGTCGTTACCTATGAAGACATTACGGAGCGCAAGCAGGCGGAAAAGGAGCTTGAGGCATCGAGAGAGCAGATGCGCAACCTTTCCATCCACCTGCAGTCGGTCCGCGAGGAGGAGCGGGCGCGAATCGCCCGGGAAATCCACGATGAGCTGGGCCAGTCGCTTACGGCTTTCAAAATGGATCTTTCCTGGCTGGCAAAGCGGATGGCTCAAGACGAGCAGCTTCACGGAAAGATCAAGGCCATGTCCGGACTGGTGGACCAGACCATCGAATCGGTTCACCGCATTTCCGCCGATTTAAGGCCCGGCCTGCTTGATGATCTCGGACTGGTGGCGGCCATGGAGTGGCAGGCCAAGGACTTTTCCAGTCGGTCGGGCATTGCCTGCGAGGCGGATCTCTACGCAGAGGAGGTGCCCCTGGAAAAGGACCTGGCCACGGCGATTTTCCGCATCTTTCAGGAAACCCTGACCAACGTGGCCCGTCATGCCGGCGCCACCAAGGTCTTTGTCCGTCTGGAAGCGAAAGACGGCCAGGTGATCCTGGAGGTGACGGACAACGGCCGAGGCATTTCACGAAAGCAGATCAACGATCCGAAATCATTTGGAATCATGGGGATGCGGGAGCGGGCCCTGCTCTGGGGGGGAAATGTCCAGGTGACCGGCAGCCGCTATAAGGGAACGACGGTGACGGTCAGCATCCCCATGAAGTCGAGAGGCGAGGAATGATCAGAATCCTGGTGGCGGATGACCATACGATTGTCCGGGAGGGGTTGAAGCAGATTGTCGGCGAAGTCGACGATATGACCGTGGCTGACGAGGCCGGCAACGGGCAGGAGGCGCTTTCAAAAATCCGGGAGGGGGACTATGACGTGGTTCTCCTCGATATCTCCATGCCCGGCCAGAGCGGGCTGGAAGTCCTGAAAGACATCCGGGCCGAAAAGCCGAAACTGCCCGTATTGATTCTCAGCATGCATTCCGAGGAGCAGTATGCGGTCCGGGCGCTCCGGGCCGGCGCCTCGGGCTATCTGACGAAGGCCAGCGCGCCCGATGAGCTGATCGGCGCGATCCGCAAGGTTTCCCGGGGGCGGAAATACGTGACGGCGTCCCTTGCGGAAAAACTGGCCCTGGAGCTGGGCGCCGACACCAGCAAGCCTCCCCATGAGATGCTTTCCGATCGGGAATATCAGGTGATGCTGATGCTGGCCGCCGGAAAATCCGTGACGGAGATCGCCGACGAACTGTGCCTCAGCGTCAAGACCATCAGCACCTATCGTTCGAGGGTCCTCGAAAAAATGAACATGAAAAAAAACGCGGAACTGACGCTCTACGCCGTTCAAAATCACCTTGTGGGCTGACATTTCCTGCGTCTTTTCAGCCTGTCCGGAAAGCCGTTTCTAATCCCGGGCGATTGCTTCCGCCCTGAACCTGTTTACGGCCAGATGGGCCTGGCGGACAGGTTCCGGGAGGCGGTATCCCTTGCCGCATGCCAGAACAACCTCGATGGCCCGCTTCAGGCCGATCCGGTGCCCCTGGGACACGAAAACAGGCTTAACCCTGCTTTTGGTCCTCACGACGGCGCCGATGACGGAATCCCCGTGGTACAGATCCGTGAAGCTGCCCCTCTCCGCTCCCACTTCGCCGTAACTTCCGACCAGCTTCGTTTTTGCGCAGCCGATCGTCGGGAGATCCAGGAACAGCCCCATGTGGGAAGCCAGGCCGATGCCTCGCGGGTGAGCAATGCCCTGACCGTCGAACAAGGCGATATCGGGACGCTGTTTCAGCTTTTCAAAGGCCTTCAGCAGTATCGGCCCCTCACGGAAACTCAGCAAACCGGGGACATAGGGAAAAGAGACGCGAGCGGAGAAGGACGACATTTCAGTCATCTCCATCGCGGGGTAAGAAAGCAGCACGACCACCCCGAAAAAACGGTCATCGCCCCTGGAATACGAAATGTCCGCCCCGGCAATCCAACAGACGGGTGCAGGGATTTCATCGTCGCAAAGGATCAGCTTTTCCCGAAGCACCTGCTGGATGGCCACGGCTTCCCGGCAGGTTACATCCCAGGAATGCAGAGGTTTCGTCGTCAACATCCATGCTCCTCCGGTAAACGCCATCTAACGGCGGCCACAAATCGCCGCAATATCTTATACATCACCTCCGAGTACAGATTGGTCCTCTTGTCCAATCTCTTGAGCCACCCGGTCATGATCCTTGATGTTGCTATCGGTAGTGATCCGAATCTGATTAAGCTCGTTCTTCTGCCCTTGAAGTAATTGCGATTCAGTAACGGTAGATCGCAGCTATTCCAGTCTTCGTGGGCATCCGTTCGGTGGGGACTACAATGACTTGGCCGCTCATTTTCAACGCTAACGTTCCCAGGTCGTCGAGCAAGTCATCCACCTCCGGGTGTGTCAAGTTGTCCAACTCGATGTCGCCGTTTGCAGTATTCAAGCGGCCGGGAATTTCGCGGTCGGCTTCGATCAGCAGTTTGGAGACCCGCCCATCCACTACTGCCTTGGCTACATGTGCAATCTCTCCGTCACCGAGCCCCTTGGATCTCGCATTGCCGAACTCATCAACCAGTGCCGCCAGGCGCGCCAGATAGCGAGGCTCCATAATCTGCCAGGCGCGTAACCGGAGTTCGTCGATCGACGACAGAGCATCCGGGTGGATATCGATGCTTTCATCTATCAGAAAAGGATTTTGGCTGGCATCGTGAAATATATGATGATGCTGCGGCAGTGCCGCTAGGATCAGCGGCAGCCCCGATGGTTGAGAGTGGTGTTTCATGATTGCGCGGTCAACGGCGCGGAAGAAGCGTTTCGCATCGATGTCCAGCTCAGACTCTTTGCCGCCGTGACCGTGACGCATGGGCGAGCATCCGGCACCCACACCTCCGTATGAAGCGACGGTCTGGTGTGGTTCGGTCAACTCTTCTCCCAACGCCTCGTTGATCGTCCGTGGGACATCCTGGGCTGGTTCGATCTCGTCTAAAACATCACGGTTACCCTCGAATAATTTGATCTCCTTTCGGTTCAGGCCGAGAACGTGGTAGCGGTCGGCTGACTGACGGATGCGCATCAGGGGCTTGGTGTGGAAGCTATCCGCCACGACGGCCAATTCGGCGATCGGCCTCTGTAGCTTGTAAACCCGGAACATGCCCCTTGCACTCAGCACTGCCAAGCCGTCGAGGGAGTGATTCCAGAAGTCGAAATTATTGGTCAGTGCCAGAAGTGGTTTCAGCAATGGCCATATCTCATCCTTCCGGAACTGTTTCAGGAGCGATTCCTCAAGCGCCTTCACAAGATTCCTGAACCGTATCGGATCTTGCTGATTGTCCGGGTAGTGTCGATGCGTCGGTTGGTAAAGCGAAAGGCAAGGGGGATCACAATTTTCCAAGAGTCCTGCTGCAAAGTCATTATCCAACGTATTCATTCTGTTCCCTCTCTGTGACTTAATGCGTCCCATTCGGCGGGTGCACTCCATAAAGACAGTCGGACTTCCGACAACAAATCCTCCTCACGATGCCTTTTAGCCCCGGGTCTTTGATAGAGCCGGATATTGTTAATGCTCTTGTTGCCGGTAAACAATTCAAATCGTTCTGTTTCGGGGAATTCCTTTCCCATGCTTTTCATGACCCGGGAATCACCAAAAGTCATCCCCGTCCGTATGGCGTTGAGGTCAGCCGTTTAGCGCTGGCGGTGCTTGTACTCTGCGAGGGCAGACCCAAACAGCAGCCAGAATCCACCGACAAGGAATCCCGCAGCAACATCACTGGCATAGTGCAGGCCCAGCAACATTCGGCTGAAGCCGATCAGGCCAATGAGAACAGCTGTCCAATAGATCAGTTCGAAGCGCTGCCGCGTCGTCATAAGATCCCTGGCAACAATATAGGCGATGAAACCATATACCGCCATTGCGCTCGTAGCATGGCCGCTGGGAAACGAAGGTGTAATGGCGGCAACCTCCGTCACGAACTCCGGCCGTTGTCGTGCCAGCACGAACTTCCCTGCATACGTGGTGATCTGCGATCCGAGAATGGTCAGCCATAGCGGAGCAATCATGTGTCTACGGTAGTGCGCCCACAACAGACCGGTGGTCACAAGCGCCACGGCTACCAGGGTGGCTGATCCGCCAATATCAGTGATCCAGATGAAAACGGTGATCATGCCATCTGTGCGAATTGGGCCAATTCGTTGATTAATATATTCATCGAGGCGGACGAGTTTGTCCGCTTCCAGCAGCTCCTCGACCAGCCCCCCAAGCAAGGCGGCGATGTAAAGCGCGGCGATGACAATGAGCGTCAAGGGAAGCCCGGTATACCGGCTCGGCGTCAGCCGCGCAAGTAACAACCTTGTCGTCCCAGGAAAAGACACTCTGATCCTCGAACCAATTCCAGAAATGTCTTTGATAACCCGGACTTGCTTGAGAGCCGTCTTCCACTTACCGAAAAGGCGGATAACCAGGCGCAACCCCCACCAAGCAGTGAGCCGGAGCACGATGATCATCGCGGCCATTGCCAGTATGGTTATCAGTGTCCAGGTCATGCGTATCTCCCCGCTGAGGTATACGATGGCGACGGCGTAGCCGCGCTACTATTCGATTTCCTGGCTGACGCTCAGCATAACCGGCTGGCAAAGAAGCGCAACGGTTTTGGCCACCCGTGTTAATGCGGTTGTGTAAGTCCGGCATGGGCGTGAACTTATGGGATGAAAGTCCCCTGTATGTGAGTCCTGTCAATGATTTATATATTGACACAGACCCTGGCCGAAGGCAAGGGCGGAACAGTGAGGCCCCTTCGAAGGAAGCCGGAGCGCAAAGCTATGCGCCGATGAATAGAAACGGCACAAAAGTCCGAGTCTCCGGGTAAGTCAGCACAACATGCAAAGGATCAAAGAGCTGACCTGGATGTTCCCCGTACCGGGTGGGGTATATTTGTCCTTGGAAACCGTCTGAACAAAGAAAAAAAGAATTACGTTTAGGGCGTTTCTGTTTATGTAATCTATTCTGGGTAAGCATCCCCAAAAAAACAAGAAAGCTGGAAGAATAATCGGGGAACAAGTTTGGGACCGCTCAGGTTCACCGCTTGGATCGGTCTTTCCCGTCACACCGCAAACCTGGCTGCCTTTCTTACGGCTGCGAGATCCTCGGGAACCTTCAGTACCTTCTCGGCGCGAACCTGCGCGAGACGGGCATGCCGCAACGCGTTGTCGCGCATTGCAGGGTCCTCGGTCGCGGCAAGCGCTTCGAGGGCCTTGAGCAGCCGTATGACCACTTCTACAGCACCCGCACCGTCTCGGGCGATTCCGGTAAAAGCGTCGTCGAACATATCTGCCACGGACAATTCCGGCACTGCAACGCGGTCGAACTGTACCGTGGAAACGTCATCCTCCTTGCCACACTCGTCCCACATGACGAACAGGCGGACAAGTGTGCCCGTGACGTCGATAGCGGTCCCCGGATCATTGACCGCGGGCGAAAGCGCGCGGCTGGCGATCTCCGAAAGGGCCACCAGTCCAAACCGCGGATCCTGATCAAAAACCCTCGAGCCACCAATCACGAACGTGGCAGCGATTGCTTCGGCGTCCTCGTCGGACACACTGCCTGATGTTTCCCGGATGACCCACGCAACAGGGCGGTTTGGCGTGCAAAAGGTGCCGGGCAACGCCGCCACAACAATTCTCAGTTGCGACTCCACCGCCCGCGCCTGCAGCGCGGCGGTGTCAACACGCTGTACGTAACCGATGGCTTTTCCGAAGACCGCCCGGCCCCCATCTGGGAGACTGAACGACGCGACCCCCCCAAGGCGCGGTGCCGACTGCCGCTTCCGAATCGCCTCCGCGGCTGCCGCTTCCACCTTGTCAATCGTATGTCCCAGCCGGCCGAGCCGGGCGATGTTGTCGACCCACCAGATGAAGGTGATAATGATGACTGCGAGCACAACTATGGTCAGGGAAAACAGGATAAACTGACTGGTCCTTCCACCATAAAGCCCGTTCATTAGCGCAATGAGCGCGACCACGCTGTAGATAAACGCGCCGATAAACACCGAGAGCGCATTCTGCGAAACGTCATCGGAGATGATCAGCGGAAAGGATCGGGGCGTCGCGGTACTACTTGCCGATGCATAAGCGGCTACCATCGAGGCCACGGCGAACGTGGCCATCATCAACATGCTTGACGCCATGATCTTGAGTAAAGTTTCGGCCGATTCCTTCGTGATCTCTGGCAGCAAATGGCCGAGTTCGGCCATGTCCATGAGATTGGCAAGAAAAACTGCGCCAATGGAAAGCACACATACGATGAGCGGCTTGATCCATAATCGCTCACGGAGACGCTTGATGACGAAGCTCAGGTTATCCCACATCTTCGGTCCTCCTGGCACATTAGCCGCTGCGTCGCTGAAAGCGGACGTCATCGATTCCCATACGCATTCAGCACCCTCTTTGATCGACCCCACGCTCCTTCAACTGTCATCCGTAGACGACGATAGAGTTAAGAGATTCTCACCAGGGGTCCAAGATCTGCGCGCCTGTTCTTTGATTTCCTCGGCTTCGCTTTGCAGGCTAGCTTCCGCCTTGGTCGCGACTGTTTCGGGCTCGGCGGTCGGCTTCGCCGTGGCTGATTCCACAGCCCCTTTGTCTTCTATCATGCGCACAGGCACCCCGTGGGGGAAGGTGACTTCGCGAGCCTCATCCGGCAGCGAGATTCCCGAATCCTGGAAGGCCCGTTTTACGAGCCGAATGACGGACGATTTCACCTTCAACCAGCTGTGTTGACCTCCATCGAGCCAGAAATAAACACGTAGGTTTACCGTGGACGGTCCAAGGCTTTCCACAAGTACCAAAGGTTCGGGTTCACTCAAAACGGCCGGATGTTCAGCGAGCACCTTCAAGGCGACTTCCTGGGCAAAAGGGATGGAATCGTCGTAGCCGATACCCACGATGAAATCATCGCGGCGATTGGGATTGCTTGTGAAATTCCGGATCGTGCTTTTGAAGACGGTCGAATTGGGGACTTGCACTTGATTGCCGTCGAGTGTCATCAGAACAGTCGTGCGAGAGGTCAGCCGCTGAACGTAACCCGTCACGCCAGCCACTTCTACGAGATCGCCTTCACGAAACGGTTGCTGCAAGCTTAGAAAGAGACTGGCGAGAAAATTCTCAGTGATTTCACGGAATGCGATGCCCAACACCAAGCCAATCAGACCTGTGCCGCCCACCACCGTAAGCGCGAGTTGCGTGAGCCCCGCGATACGGAGCACAAGGTACAGGCCGGCGAGCATTACAAGCATGCCGCCAGTCCGGGCCATTACTTCGCGCAAAAGGTGGCTGAGGGATCGAGCCAGAAGCCCGCGACGCAGTAAGTAAACCGTTAACCTGGCGAGGATCCATGAAATAGTGATCACGATCAGCGCCACCACGATCATGGGCAGCAATCGAACAAATCCGCGTGCAAGATCATTCAGTTCCTGAAAGGTTGGATCGAAATCCCAAATCGTGGCAGGGGCCACTTCGATTTGATTGACGACTGCAACCACGCCTTCCGTATTTTTCGCTAAATCACCGGCCCATTGCTTGAATTCATCGTTTTCCGTCGTTCCTTTCAGGAAAACGATTCCTTCCTGGACCGCGACCCTGGGCTCGCCGAACCAGCTTGTCGTTATAAGAATATCAGCGATTCGCTTCCTGATCTCGTTATCCTTGGCGACGGGTTGGACTTCGACTTTGCCTGGGGACTCGGGTTTGCCGTCAGGCGCTATCGATGGCATCGGCTTATCCTCTCTACCGTCTAACGGTTGGGCAGCAACTGAGGTGAACGTGAAGATAGTGCAGCAAAGGAATGTGGCGTAGATGAGTCGAGCCGGACGAGACCAGGCAAGGCCCCAAATTCGAATCACGAAGGGCCTCCGATGTCGAGGAGTCCCTCCGTGATCGATTGTTGACGCTGCCGGTGGTCTCCGGTGGCAAGTCCGGCCGGATGATTCTGGATGTTCATGTCCGTGGCCTGCATGTAGGCGAGGCGGCTGCCAAACGGAGCGTCGCGGCTTCCTTTCTTTACTGGCGGGCCGTGAGCGATTCTCTTGGGCTTCGCTGTTCGACTTATCCTCACTGCTGTCTCGGATTACTCGACCAGATGTGTTGTCCGCTTGCGCTTGCCCATCTCTTCGAGGATTTGATGACGAAACGGTGGAGATCCCACATCTTTGGCTCTGCTCGCACAAGAACTTGCCCGGTAAGAAATAGACCATTCAGATACCCCCCTTCCGCGAGGCCCAGCTCTGACTACCCCCAGCGTAAGCTCCTGTTCTTGAATGAAATATATAATTCTGTATGTGTCTTGGCGAATACGATACTTCTCTTGTCCCGTAAGTTTTTCATGGCCCGGCGGTCTCGGATCTTTCGTTCTGTCTTCAAATGCCGCGATGTCTTCCGCGTCTTCTGCAAGAGACTCCCTAATAGCATCATTAACCAACTTCGATAAAGACAGAGCTGTTTCAGTAGCTTTTTCAATCGAAGGGCTTTGTGTAATTCCGGGTCTAAATATACCGTCGCTCTCTCATAAGATTACCTTCTTAACATTATGTCACTATATCGCCGTAGCGTTTATTGTGGCAACTGTTTTATAGCGGACGAAAAGTTCACGGCAGTCCAAAGCTTTTTTTATACGCCCCCTTGACAGGACGGGACCAAGGTTCATCTCGTTTCGGCCTTTATCCACCAGCAGGGAATCACGATTCCCAGCCTGTATCGAACGCCATACGTAATCCTCAAAACCGGCAAAAAACGAAGCGAAACCGTTAAGCTGATCACCAGACTGAAATCTGAGAAGACCTCGCCGAAACAACTCCTGGAATTCAACAGAGGACAAAGGGGTATCGAAAACAAACTCCATACGGACCATCCTATTCCTGTAAATCTCATTCGTTCTGGAGAGCAGTCATTTCCCTCTGCCTGTTCCTGAACCTCACTCCTCATTTTTACAGGAACTTGGCCATTTCCAATGCCAAATCTTTTTTTAACAAATTCGGCTTATAATCCGTAACAATCCAAATCCTTCCAAGATGAACGTTGGCGGGACCTTGTTGGGTTCATGATCCCTCTTGGAAAAAAAGCCGCTTGATGCTAGACAAGGCGGTGAATTCCTTCCGCAGCGTTAAAAAATAGAGAAGGGCCTCATTTTAAATACATTTACCATGCAAGGTTGAAATCATATGAATAAAATCGGCCGTAACGACCTCTGCCCCTGCGGCAGCGGAAAAAAATACAAGAAGTGCTGCCTGGCAAAGGATGACCAGTTTGCGTCGCGTCGTCGTGACGAAGAACGGGCCATACAAACAGCCCTTTCATGGTTGGAAGAGCATTATCCTGAAGAAGCCAGCGAAGCCGTGCGTATTGATTTCATGGACGGGCCTGATGAAGGGAAATTGGACGCCATTGATGACCTGTCACCACGACTTGCCCAGGCCCTATCCATAAATATCGGCGAGTGGCTGCTGGCGGATGCGGTACTGGATGTCAACGGTAAAGACATCAAGGCGCACGAGCTGATTCTCGGCAAAGGCGGGCCGCTGCTGACATCCCGTGGCAGGGAGTGGATTCGGGAACTGGCAAAGCACCCCTTGTCGCTGTATGAGGTGAAAGAGGTGATCAAAGACCAGGGCCTGGTTCTGACAGACATGCTTCATCCCGACCAACCGCCGGTACGGGTCAGGGAAAGGGCGGCCACCGGCTTTTTAGTGCCATGGGATACCTTGGGCACCCGTCTGATGTGGCAGGACGACAGTTTTGTCATGAGCGGTGCGACGTATCTCATGGAGAGGGAGACGGCCCTTGACTGCCTGGCTGAGATCAAAAGCGAGCGGGAGCATGAATCTGGTGATCCCGCGATTGATCGTTACATCACGGCCAGCATCATTATCAACTGCTGGCTTGACTCTATCCTGGAGATAAGAACGCTTCCCGAACTGGTTGACATGTCAACCGGAGACAAAATCCTGCTGACCACCGATCATTACCGGGTGGCAGACTGGAAAGAGGTTGAGCGTATCCTTGAAGCACAGGAAGATGTCGACGGCGATCGTGACGAAGGCTGGAACCGGTTTGAAGAACTGGAGGATGGGCGGTGCCGCTCCCGCGCTTCCATGGTGCCAAAGGGACCGGACACCCTGGAGGTTTTTTGCCGTACAACGAAATTGGCCGACGAAGCACGGCAGTGGCTGGAAGAAATCGCCGGAAGTGTCATCACTTACAAAATCCGCGAGGTCGTCGATCCCCGTTCGGAAAAAGCCCTTGATGCAGCAAAACCTGCGCCGGAGCCTGACATCCCGCAGGAAATTCAGCGCCAGCTCATCCACCAGTACCTTGCCAAGCACTACGAAACCTGGCCGGAAATTGCACTGCCTGCTCTGAAGGGGAAATCCCCTCTTGAGGCGGTGAAAGACAAGAAGCTGCGTCCATTGGTGGTCGAACTGCTAAAAGCCATCGATCAGCTCGAGGCGCGCCGTATCGATCAGACTGGCGGAGAACCCTTTGACGTCACTTTTCTCTGGGAGAGACTGGGATTGAGGAGAGAATAAAAATTTTCTATGGCAGAAGACCCGTCAGCCAGGGAGAATATTGCTCTTCCAAAACTGAGAGACAACGAATAAGGATTGAACCGACCCTGCGGGCTCGTCTCAGTCCTTATTCGTTCGAGCCCCTTGCGGCGAGAGACATCAATAGCGAAGCTTGCACCCGTTCGCGCCGCCGTAGGCGGCGCGAACGTGAAAATCAGCGGGAGGCAGGCGCAGCCAGCCGGTCCCCTGTATTGATTTGCTGGGCCATTTGCTTCACTTCAGCATGGCGAAAACAGTAAACGACGTGGTCATTCACCATGCCGACCGCCTGCATAAATGAATAGCAGATCGTTGAACCAACGAAGTTGAACCCGCGGCGTTTCAGGTCCTTGCTCATCGCGTCTGATTGATAAGTCCGTGCCGGCAGTTCCGCTATCGATTTCCAATGATTCTGATAGGGCGTTCCGTCCACATACTGCCAGAGAAATGCGGCCAGCGTCCCATACTCCTCTTTTATCTTTAGTACACCCCGTGCATTCTTGATCGCCGATTCTATTTTGAGGCGGTTCCGTACGATGCCGGGGTTGGTGAGCAAGCGTTGGACATCCCGCTCAGAATAAGCGGCTACTTTTTCAGGATCAAAGGAATGGAAAGATTTTCGGTAGTTCTCTCGCTTTTTGAGTATAGTCAACCAACTCAGTCCTGCCTGTGCCCCTTCTAAGAGCAGCATTTCGAATAGGTACCGGTCATCATGAGCAGGCACACCCCACTCCTCATCATGGTAAGTCATGTAAAGAGGATTGTTTCCACTCCATTCACATCTGCATTTCATCCAGTTCTCCCAGCAAGCCCAACGCCTGCATTAAGACGCGCCAACGCATCACCGCGCCATCAGCGCGAACACGCCCCAGCCCAGGTATTCACGCGTGTAAGCGGCGTAGCGCACGGGTTCCGAGGTCAGTTGGGCTCGAACATCTTTCGCGAGCTCGTCGCCGGGGTTGGCTTCAAGCCATCGGCGCATGGTGAGCCATTTGGCCGCCTCGTATCTGTCCCAGCCGTCTTGGTCTGCCAGAACCATTTCCACGACGTCGTAGCCAAGGTGGCCGAAAGACGCGAGGAGTTCCGGAAGCATGAGAAAGTCGGAGATCGAGTTGGCAAGGCACCCCTTGGCAACATCTTCCGACGGCGGCAACTGTCTCCAGTAGGGCTCGCCGATGAGGACTCGCTTGCCGGGTGGTTTGGGGAGGGGAGAGAAAATTTCCCCCTCACCCGATTCGAATATGCCGCAATGATTACCAGCTCAATCTACCCTATATCAATAAACCAGAGAGTATAGCTGCCACCCTGTTTATTGTCGCTGTCGCCATCAAGTTTCAGCCCCTCTTTAGACAGAATCCCATCGGTAAGGGTGAGCTTGAACTCGCAGTCAGGGTCATATTTACAGATGTCAAATCTACTGCTACTCTGCTGTACCCATTTGAATTCCCGGTCGTTTATCCAGATAATCTGTCCGGGTGAGTTTGCAGCCTTGGGAAAGTCGAATATCACGGTACTGCCCGCAATGACGGTATTCCGGTCCATATCCGTATTGAAACGAACAGTGATTGAGAACTTCATGCCGTCATAACCCAGGTGGTGGCTCATGGAGGGATATATCACCCTGGGAAGTACAGCATTGGCAAACTTGGCTGCGTTCTTATCAATGTGATCGGCCTTTAAGGGAGCAGTCTGCCGTATTTCCGTCCCATTTTTCACTTTTCCGGGAATAGCCTTCTGGGTTTCTGCTGCCTTTTTATCCTTCAGTAAATCAGGATTCTGAAGTTCTGCAGCAACAGCATAGGTGATACCCACAATACACAGTGCCATCACAACCGATAAAACAAGTTTCCGCATTATAGCCTCCTTCGCTGTTTGAATTCAGTTTGCTTTCTTTCCAACGATCCCTGCAGCCGGCTTGTTGGGCATACCTTGCAATAGCCATCGCCCCCGCCCTGTCAAAGAAGTGTGGGTGAACATTCACTCCCCGGCTATGGCCCGGTAATCCCCTCATCACCGCGCCATCAACGCGAACACACCCCAGCCCAGGTATTCACGCGTGTAAGCGGCGTAGCGCACGGGTTCCGAGGTCAGTTGGGCTCGAACTTCTTTCGCGAACTCGTCGCCGGGGTTGGCTTCAAGCCATCGGCGCATGGTGAGCCACTTGGCCGCCTCGTATCTGTCCCAGCTGTCCTGGTCTGCCAGAACCATTTCCACGACGTCGTAGCCGAGGTGGCCGAAAGACGCGAGAAGTTCCGGAAGCAGGAGAAAGTCGGAGATTGACCCGGCAAGACACCCCCTGGCAACATCTTCCGACGGCGGCAACTGTCGCCAGTAGGGCTCGCCGATGAGGATGATCCCTCCGGTTCGCAAGCTCCGCGCCAGAAGTTCGATGGTGCCGGCGACTCCCCCGCCGATCCAAGTGGCGCCGACACAGGCTGCCACACCCGTTTTCTCGTCAGAGACGTAGCCCGCAGCATCGCCATGGATGAACCTGACTTGATCGGCGACACCGAGTTCTACAGCGCGGAGTTTCGCTTGCTCGGTGAACAACCGGCTCATGTCGATGCCAGTACCGATGACGCCGTGATCGCGTGCCCAGGTGCACAGCATTTCGCCCGAACCGCTGCCGAGGTCGAGCACCCGGGTCCCCGTTTCCAGACGCAGCGCCGCGCCGAGAGTGGCGAGCTTTTCGGGTGTGAACGGGTTATGGATGCGGTGAGCACTTTCGGTGA
>Ga0123334_1001542_pt1 | contig 28533 bp, 23 predicted proteins | sample BiotimSIPDNA_FD_89706 | JGI IMG/M metagenome (GOLD analysis project Ga0123334, IMG submission 89706) | Anaerobic biogas reactor microbial communites from Washington, USA - Biogas_R1 time_0 SIP DNA | ecosystem: Engineered > Bioreactor > Anaerobic > Unclassified | place: Washington, USA...
ATGGCTGCGTACTGACGCCTGTTTCATAAGATTTTCAATACGGGCATATCCGTGAGGAACAAGATTTTTAGCAGGAAGATTTTTTAGTGATTCTCTTTTTCGTATTTCGTCAATCTGGTGCTGGCCGCTGCAAAGAACCGTATCGTAATGATCGTATGAGTTCTCAAAATCAACCATGTGCGTACTGCCCATTGCATGGAACAGATAGATATAATGCACTGGATTAATCGACCTCTTTAACTGAAAAATATTAAGGTCAATCATTGTCAGTACAAGACAATCAGCCTTCAAAAACTGAAAAAAGGTAATAAGCCAGAATCCATCACCAATGAATATCGATCTGAATTCAGGGTGTGTAAATGACAGACCCTGATCGTTTAAATCGGATGTAATGTACGTGACCTTCTTACCCATGTCAAGTAGTTTACCGATAATATCACTGAAGTGGTGCCAATCCTGACCGCTTTCTGAATAGATAACAATTTTTCTGAAATCCGGATGCAGTTTGTAATAGGCACGGTAATTCCTGAATGACTTGATAAAGGTATTAAGCGAAAATCCTTTTTTCTGACTCATGTGTCCCTGCTTGACAGTGTGGTACAGCTGCTACTTTTTTGATCCGGATGTTTTATTTGTTTCTGTCATTTTCTTTGACGGATTAAAGATCCTGACAATTTTATACCAGAACGTTTTAACTCCAAGGGCAATTGTCGCAAAAATACCAACTATTGCTGAAATGATCATCGAACCGGTACCTGGATCAAGATAAGCAAGTGATACATTCGTTTGGTGATCCGGTATTTTTACAAACGCTGAGACAACTGCTATAGCTATAAGCAGATTGAACAATATATTGACTGTTTTTGCTTTTTTAGACATTTTAATCACTTTCCCTGAATTGTAATAAATAATCGCAGTCCTGATCAAATTTGGACGCGTACAAAAAATAATAAAATCCCTATAAATTATTAACAAAAAATCATCATCACCTCAGAAATATTAAAAGTGGTTATGCAGAATATCCAATCGCTTCGATATGTTTATAATCAAAGGCTTAGAGATAAACCGGAATTGAGAGGCAAAGTTGTTTGCAGGTTTGCCATTGATGAGTTCGGGAATGTACTTATGTGTGATATCGTTGAATCAACAGTGCTGGATAATGTACTTGAGGCAAAAATCAAGGGCATGATCAGCCGCTGGCGGTTTGAAAAGATCGACAAAGTTGGTGATGTTACCGAAATAGTCTATCCGTTTGTGTTCTCATCATAAAACATACTGTAATTCCGGTTTGTGATGTAATGCAGGGGCTTTTAATAGAGTCTCTGCTTTTTTTTGAGCACTTGATTAATGGCCAATGTTATAATTGGTAATTATTGAACAGAGTAATGGTGTGAGTATTGGTATTTGATTACGGAGCCACATCCTTAAATGTATAAATTACCGATTGTTACCAGCGACAGTGCTCTTGTAGAGCGAACTGAGGAATACCTTTCAAAAAACGGGTTGCATCAGATAGTGTTGCATCAACTTTCTGACAGCTCATCAACACTTGATTATCTTGGCATTGAGATGCCAGAATTAATAATTGTCAATTTCAGTGACAAGGGTATCAATGCGTTTGAATTACTTACAAATATTATGAGTGACGCCTGGTTGCTTCATGGGGGGATCATTGCCATATGCGACTCCAATAATGAAATTGAACGTGTCGAATTAATCAAAGGTGCAAATCTGATTATTGCACTTGATACCGCAGATTATCAGTGTTATATTGCCAAAGTGGTAGCAATTATACTTAACAATAGAAGAATTCTGTTTCAACGTGAATTGAGCAGTGATTTTCTGAATAATATCAGTGGTGCATTTGAACTTGATAATGATATCTATGATGTAAAGTGTTATGTAAACCTTATCTGTAATTTTCTGTACAACTCAAACAGAATAAAAATGGAACAGAAATTTAATGTCAGGCTTGCACTTACCGAGATGCTTACCAATGCAATTGAACATGGTAATTGCGGAGTCACCTATGATGAAAAATCGGAATGGCTCGAAAAATCGCTTGATATTGCCGAACTGATAGCTTTAAAAAACCGTGAAGAAGCCATAAACAGGAAAAAAGTATCATTCGAGTATACCATAACTCCTGAAATGGCCATTTTTACCATCGGCGATCAGGGGAATGGGTTTGATTGGCGTCATGTCAGGGATGTAACTAAAGACGAGTTTATCCTGGAGCTTCATGGCAGGGGAATACTGATAACAAAATCACTTGTACATAATCTCCGCTATAACGAAAAGGGTAATGAAGTCACCTTTGAAGTGCATTTTGAAAGGGAGAGGACAGTGTTGATGCCCGGATTGTTTGAATTTATTCCCGCAAAGGAAATTAAAGGCGGTGACGTGATTTTCAATGAGGGCGAACCGGGAGATTATCTGTACTATATTGTCAAAGGTATTTACAATGTAGTAGTGCAGGGTGAAGTCGTTTCAACGCTGACACCTGATGACATTTTTATGGGTGAGATGTCATTTCTCCTGAATAATGAACGCAATGCAACAATTATCGCTGCGACTGATGGCAAGCTGATCGAGATATCAAAAAAAAGTTTTATTGAAGCAATCCGCGAAAAACCTCACTATGCACTATTTCTTTGCAGGCTGCTGGCACAGCGAATTCAACGGGCAAACAACGGGAATGTTGGGGGGATGGTTGGGAGCCGGCAGACGGAAGCGAGAAGCCAGAATTCAGAAGCCGGAATCCAGAATATGGAAACAGAATATTGCAGAGATCTTCGGTAGTGTATCGCATTTACAATGGTTACAAGTATATAGAATATTTGTAACCATTGGGCACATAGGGTGGCAATTTTAATTACTTTTTTTGCATAATCCAGCCAAAACGGTAATAATTTCCTGACAACCACCATTTACAATATAATCAGAATGTTCATCCGTTGTTGTAAATGTTTTGCCGCAAATAGATCTGCATTCATAAACATTGTTAGTCAATGTTGAAAATCGTTTCATCATTGATATGATTTCCTGATTTTTAAAAAATGGCGGTGTTTTTTTCGGATTGTTTCTGCACCAGTGAAGGGTTTTGTACCAAATAGCAGCACCGAGAGCTCCGCAGGCATTCCCGCTTAATCCGATTCCACCTGCAAATCCCGCAGCTAAAACCGCCTCTTTATTGCTCCCACCGGCTTTTTTAATTACCTCTGATGCACAGCTGAGACATTGTAGATCAATTTGAGGTGTTATTTCATCTTCCTGCTGTATAATGTCAAGAGCATCAGGTGCCCAGTTTGCAATAAGATTCAGGCATTTTAAATAGCCACCCGTTATAAAATACCTTGCAATGCTTAACGGATTATTCCATTTGCATTTAGTAAAATCACGACAATTTATACATCCGCTGCATTTCGAGAAAGAATTGGTAATATTTTGTGAACTACAGATTGCAGTATGGATTGATTGATTCATATCTGCATGTCGTTTGAATGCATAATTACCAGCTGCAAGAGACGCTCCCCAGAGCATTCCGCATTGAAACCCTTTCGTAAGTAATCCTCCTGCAAGAAGATCGGATGCCTGTTCTTCATCACTGGTACGTAAACCGGTTTCATGATTCAGAAGGTAAAACATTGTTTGTGAGCATGTACCAATAGTGATAAATTTTAAGCGTGCATTATTATGTATTTTGGCCATAATGGTAGCCTTTCAGAATGTGGATGATGACAATACTGCAAAACATGCAGTATTATATTAGTTCACCATACCTGGTGAACAACTGATATGTTTAAATTACAATTAAAGTGATGTCTTTTTGTCAAAAAGAAATTTAACAAATACTCCTAAGCCGCATGCTGTGACAAAAAGAAAACTGAGAAAATCAAGTACCGGAATAATTGATATAATGCAAAGTGCTGCAGCACCGATAAGAAACTGGTAGTGTCGTTTCACGATGTTCCATTTAAATACACTGACAAGTTGTTTACCGATAAGTGTGGCTCCGGTTATATAAGTAAAGAAAAATAGCGGTAAAAGTCCAAGTATGAGCATCACGCCAAGCGGTATAGAAAATATCATCACAAAGCAGAGAATTATGATCGCGGGATACATTAACAGCGGAATGATTCCCCAGACAAATGTATTCCAGAACTGCTGTGATGTCTGTTTATTGTCAAGATATCTGAATGATGGAAGCAGTAGTATAAGTGACCCGAGAAGTACAAACGAGATAAAGAGTATAACTTTGAAAAATGCACCAATGGATTTTATAGTCTTATTAAATGCCGAGTTATCCATTTCACAGGACAGTTTTTTGTCGTGTGTAATGGTACCGGTGATTTTTGATTTTGCACGTTCGTCAATTTTCTCTTTAGATCCGTAAATAAGATTTCCATTAACATGTGCTTTGTCACCGAATGTAATCCGGCCACCATACACTTTTACATCACCGTTAACAGTACCATTAAGTAGCACCTGACCTGCAGCGGCATATACATTTCCGTTAACAATGCCATCAATGGAAAGTGTAGCACCTGCCATGAAAACGTATCCGTCAATAGTACTTTTTTCACTGATATTAATTGACTTTCCAGCAAAGTAGTTGTTTCCATGAATCGGGCCATTGACAACTGTATTTACTGCAGCAGCCATGATGCCATTTCCGGTAGTACCATTGATAATCAGATGTTCACCGACGGCGGTCAGACCTAGTTTTGTTGTACCATCAAAGGTCAGGTGTTTTCCAAGAAAAATCAGATCTTCCGATTTCCCTGAAAAATTAAGCTCATTTCCAAGAAACAGGTAGTCGTCATCATATACCGTATTATCGGTTTTTATCGATGCTTCTTTTTCTTCTGCATAATTTTTAATGACAACTGAACTGCTCAATGATGAACTGCACAGAAATAACATCATACATAGGTAATACATCGTTTTCATAGTATACTCCAGTTTAAAATCCAGCATGTTCTTTACGTGTATTGTACAATCACATCTATAAGATACACTAAATAGTACATAATCAGTATTGATATGCGACCGGGTGGTTAAAAATCATAGCTGAATGGTTGATATCCACTCCTGAATGGCTAAAAATCAATGAGCTTTCGTAACTCCTGTGCTCTTCTTCTTGATAGTTCTATAGTCATACCATTTTTCATTCTGATAGTATAGGCGTTTTGTAACTCTTTATTAATAAACGCAACATAATTAAGATTAATAATGTCGTTTCTACTGGTTCTGAAGAATACTGATGAGTTCAGACGCTCCTCATAATAATTGAGATATTTATCGGATATCAGTTTCTCACTATTCGTGTAGACATAACAAAAGTGTTCATCCAGGGAGATCCTGATGATTTCAGATGATTGAATCACCCTCGTTTTCCCCTGTATGGTAATTGTAATATGATCTGATTGCTTTACAATATGGCCAGGTTGCCTGACAGTCGATTCACTGGTAAATAGCCTTGATTTTATCTTCTCAACTGTCTTTTCGAGCCGCTCATATCGCACCGGTTTAAGCAGATAATCAAGGGCATCAATTTCAAATGCCTCCGCAGCATGCTCAGAATAAGCGGTTTGAAAAACAATCAGCGGCGGGTGCTGCAGTGATGATACTGTTTGAAAAACAGGAATACCTGGCATATTGATATCAAGAAATGCAACGTCAACCCTGTGTGTGATTATCTGCTGTAGTGCCTCATTGCCATCTGATGCCTCAGCGATAATTTCGAAGATACCGAATCTGTCAAGAAGCTCACGTAACCGCTGACGGGCATGGGTTTCATCATCGGCTATAATTGTTTTAATCATGCTCTGAATGATATTGCTACGCCTCCGTTGACAAATGAAAATACTCCACCGCTTTTTTCAACTCGTTTTTTGGTAATTGTTAATCCATGGCCATGATTCAGCATCGTGTCATTGAGAACTTTTCTGGAATCGAGAATTGTTATAACCTGTTTATTGTTTATACGGGATATGGTAATATCGACCGAAAGTGATTGAACCGATTTAATATTATGCTTGATGCAATTCTCAACAAGTGGTTGCAGTATCAATGGAGGAATAAGAAATGACGTGTTGCATATGATGGAAAAGTCTAATTTGTTCTCAAAACGGAGCTTTTGGATTTCAAGATATTTTCGTACATTGTCAACCTCTTCCTGAATGGTAATCAGCTCCTTATCAGAATTGTCAAGATTGTCCCGAAGAAGATCTGAGAGATTAAGCAGGGCATGTTCTGCCTTAACAGGATCTTTTAGCAGGGTTAGGATCATATTTAGCGTGTTAAAAAGGAAGTGTGGATTAATACGTTCGGAAAGCAGTTTCATTTCCATCTGATTTTTCAGAAGCCGTTCACTACTGATTGTTTTCTCTTTTTCGATCATAATCTCTTTGTAAATAATTGAACCGGTACAGATCGTTTGCAATGCTGTGATAAAAAGATAATTAAGCAAAAGAAAAGAGATCGCACCCCGGTTATAGTAGACAAAAAGCGCTGGTTCAAGAAATAATAACAGGAAAAGATTTATACACGCAACACCTGTAATTACTGAAAAGGTGATGATCAGTATAAAAATGATACGTGTTTTTACAAGAAGAGATTGTGTAAGAGTGCAATTTCCAACAAGTGCAGCACCAAGAATAAATGAATTTATCAATGCAGCATGAATGAATTGCCAGGTGAAATCGTTAAGAATGTAACAGACTACAAGACTCAGCAGAATACCGGTAATTTGCGTAATAATAAATATTGATGGGAAGAAGAATCCGAAACGCTTTTTTGAGTCAATGTTGAACATCTTTTCCCGCAGTGTTTAATCAATCAATATCCAGCTATAGTACAAAAAAATAACTTAGTAACAGGCGATTACAGTAATACACTTCTGGTACCTGTTTACAGATCAGATTTTATTGATAACCTTGACAATTTCACTGCATATATTGGCAAATGTATCCCGCATGATTCGTTCTGCATATTTTGATGTATCCATCGATGTTGTAGCGTTTTGTCCTGCAACTGTGAACGTCCGGGTTTGCGAATTGTCGAGTGGTGGTGCAATGGTTACCTCAACTTTCATTGTCGCAGTCATTGTCTGACTAAGTCCGGAACTTTTTTCAACGATGGTGCACTCGATAATTTTAATGTCAATGGCATATGTTGCCACGCTGATATCCGCACTGTAATTTCCCCTGGATTCAAGCAGCGATTGAAACGAGGCTCGAAAAGACTCAACAAGTGATGGTTGTATTACAATTGGCGCTGTCTTTTTTATGCCGGTCCGGGTGGTGCCAAGTATGCCGTTTTCTTTTGATGGTGTCGTATCGATAAATGACTGGGGGTAGAGTTTGAGTCCTTCATGTAGCGCCGGAATTGAATCAAATTGTGTCACAATCGGTTTAATAACAATGGGATTTTGCACTTTCGCTCCGTAAGATACTGATATCAAAAGAAAAAATATTAAAAATGATATATTCGTTTTCATAGTGCTCCTCATTATTGAAAATGGTTTATGTGACTTCCTATAAATATATAATCCGGCAAAGGAATTCATATAGACAGATACTTTTGTATAATCAGGTTTAAAAGCTGTGTTTTCTGATCTGCCTGTTTCAACCATAAGGAAAAACGTATTTCTTCTTGATTGAACGCCCAGCTGTGAATCATTTTGTAGGTCGATCGTGATACTGAAATCAGTTCCGGGTCGGGAAATTGCAAAAGAGCGGGTAGAAAGTGATAATGGTACAGAGACGTAGAAATGTTGTATTTATAGGATTCGCATCGTGTGGCAAATCAACTGCCGGAAAAGCTGTTGCTGCACATGGTTTTACATTTGTTGATCTTGATTCGGTGATTGAAGAACGTTTCCAGTACGATAAAAAGGAAACGCTTTCATGCCGTCAGATCTACAATCAATATGGTAATGAGTACTTTTTAAACCTTGAGACAAAAGTGCTGGGAAGTCTTCTGACTCTTGAGTCTACAGTATTGTCAACTGGCGGCGGTGCACCTATGACCGCTGCAAATCGTCCTATTCTGAAGCAGTTCGGTTTTGTTGTGTATCTTTATGCTGAGCCGGAGGTGTTACTTGATAGAATGAAGTCAAAGGGATATCCTGCATTTCTTGCAGATAACCCAACGGTCGAAAACCTCAATAAGATCTGGAATGAACGCCATGATATTTACCGTAGTATGGCTGATCTGACTATCGATACAAACAAAAAAAATATTGATGAAATTGTAACGGAGGTATTGGAACATATATGAGCAGCTCAACAGGCACCCTTTTCAGGGTAAGTACATTCGGTGAGTCACATTGTAAAGCAGTCGGGGCGATAGTCGACGGGTGCCCGTCACAGATTGCATTATGTGAAAAGGATATTCAGGTTCAGCTTGATAGAAGAAGACCCGGACAGAGTGATTTGGCAACGCCGCGTCAGGAACTTGACTCGGTGGCTATTATGTCTGGTGTTGAAAACGGGAAAACACTTGGAACACCAATCTGTCTGATGGTAATGAATAAAGATCAGCGTCCCGGTGATTATAGTGAAATGATCGAAATCCCGAGACCGTCACATGCAGATTTTACCTATATGGCAAAGTATGGTATCAAGGCATCAAGCGGTGGCGGACGTTCAAGTGCACGGGAAACAATCGGGCGTGTTGCAGCAGGAGCTATTGCGGAAAAGTTTCTTAAAGAAACCTGTGGGGTTGAGATTGTCGCGTTTGTCAGCAGCGTCGGCGGCATCAATGCATCAGGGGTTGATTATCATACTGTCAATCGTAAGGTAGTTGACGAGACTATAATCAGGTGTCCGGATAGTGCTGTTGCATCAAAAATGATCGATCTCGTACGTGAGGTACGGGATGATCAGGATTCTGTCGGTGGCATTGTAACCTGCGTTATCCGTGGGGTTCCGGCCGGATGGGGTGAACCGGTCTTTGACAAAATGGAGGCAAGGCTTGCACAGGCAATGCTTTCGCTTCCTGCAACGAAAGGTTTTGAAATTGGATCAGGTTTTGCCGGTACAGCACTTCGCGGCTCACAACACAATGATCCGTTTACATGGGATAACGGGCAATTACGGACTTTGTCAAATAATAGCGGAGGCGTTCAGGGTGGTATCACAAATGGCGAAACCATAGCATTCCGCATTGCTTTTAAACCACCTGCAACGATAGGAAAATCCCAGAAGACAGTCGATTTCAACGGCAAACAAACGGTTCTTGAGGCCAAGGGGCGTCACGATCCCTGTGTTGTCCCACGGGCAGTTCCGATTGTTGAAAGTATGGCTGCACTTGTTCTTGCTGATTGTGCATTGATACAAAAAGCATACCAGCAGTAATATGTCGTGTAAAAACCGGGACTTACCATCCTTGTAGTCCCGGTTACCAAATACCAGAATTATCTGAAATGAAATTTGATGGCAGGGGAAAAAAGAAAATTGCGGAATTACTTTGACTAGAATCAATCAAAATTATATAAATTACAGTAATGAATTTTGGCAATGGAATTTTTAGCAAATGGCCATATTTATTTAGCTCAACTTTTAAACAAATTATTTCCAACGTTTATTCCGAATACTATTTTAGGCCATCAGCTAGTTAATGCTGAATTTAACAAATAATACTAACGTTTTTTACTGGGGTGCGTCTGGTGCATCCGGAAAATACAGTTAACAATTGAAGTACCTAAATACAATGAAGGATGCGCGTTATGGATGAAACAATTGATGAAACAAACGAACTGGAACTAAAATTTGAAAACTTTATTAAAAAAGTAAGTGAAACCGGAATTGTCTGGGGACTTGAAAATGATGATGGCTTTGCCATGTCAAGTTCGTCAGAGTTCGAGGATGAAGATGGTGAACCGATAGAACTTATGTGTTTCTGGTCGGAGAAAAAGCTTGCTGATGTCTGTGCAAAGGATGAATGGAAAGGCTATAAGACTGTCCAGGTTGAACTTGGTGATTTTCTTGAACACTGGTGTGTTGGAATGGCTAATGATGGTCTTGTAATCGGTGTCGATCTTGATACTGAGTTGACCGGTTATGAAATTGACCCACTCGATCTTATCCTTGAAATCAGTGATCAGCTGAGTGCAATCGGCAAAACTCTAAAACTCAAAGACTACAAGAGTCTTGATGCCCTCGTTGAAGAGATTGAATCTCTTGATGAAGAGGATGAAGAGTAAGACGATAAGGCTAAGACTCAGACTAAGATTGAGATTGAGATTGAGTTGCAATGCCGGGCTGCTCCGGTGTTGTAACTACACATTGCCCCCTCAGCAATAGAGCTTTTCTTTCGGAACAACCACCCTAAACAATGCTTAAAAACACCATTTGTTCCGCCAGGTCGATTCCATTTACTTTTACACGTAATTGCTGATTAAGCGTAACATTTTTCTCATGTATCCTGGCCTCAAGTGCGAGTTCAGGAATTATAATGATCGAGAATCGTTCCCGTTTTTCTACCACAACGGCATCACCCTGCCAGTCTAGATGCTGAAGCAGATATACAAGTGTCCAGTGAAGATTCGATTGACGTTCAAGAAATGCTGCAGTGCCGGTGATTGATGCCGAAGCACCAATGCGATTGAGAATTGCCTTGTCGTCAAGAATTGGTTTACCACTGATAAAAGCACGAAGCTGCTGGTGTACGACAAGATCAAGATATCGGCGTAATGGACTGGTTGCTCTGCTGTATAGTTTAACACCCAAACCTGCATGCATATCAGGTGTACATTTAACAGTGCCGGGCTGCAGTTGTTTGCGGTAACTGAACATTGATGCATAATCGGTTGGATGTTCAATCGTTTCCGGGGGCGGCTGTGATGTATACGGGAATGGAATTGCATTTGCCGATGCAAATCGCGCGGCAGTTTCGCCGGCCATAACCATGCAATCGGTTACAAGTTCCTTTGAGTCCATTTCGGGTAACGGTGTTATTGTTACACTATTGTCAACTACCCTGATTTTTACTTCCGGTAAGGAGATGAACACTGCGTTTGCGGCTTTACGATATTCACGATAGTTGCGTGTCATACGGTATATCGAACAGAATGGCTCATCATGTATTCTGGTCTGAGCTTCCGCATATGTCAAACGGGTTACTTTAATCGTTGATAGTACAATGTCAAAGGTCCCGATAGAGCCATCATCGTTGAGATCAATGCCGAAGGAGAGCGCCGGTGATAGAGTCTGTAATCCAAGGCCGAACAGATCTGTTGCCTGAGGCGGGAGCATGGTGACATGTTTTTCCGGCAAATATAACGTCGTTGCAAGTTCGCGCGCATACAGATCTGCCGGACTATCAGGGGTAATCACCGATGACGGATCTGCGACATGTACCCATAACCGGTTACCATCAATGCTGATAGCATCATCAGGATCCCTGTTTCCCTCATCGTCAATTGCGTATGCAGCAAGATGGGTCAGGTCAACACGGGGTTCATCAGGAATTGCATCCATTGGCGGATAGGTACAGTCTGTTGTTAATCCTGAACGTTTGATATAGGGATTAACAGAATAATCCCATACCTTAAGTTTTAACAGCAGCGCATGTGCGGTTACTGCTGAGTCCTGAAGTGATAGTTCCTTTAAAATCCGGCAGGTATTTGATTTACCAAACGCAACATCTTCAAGTTGTGCAAACCGCGGATGGTCATCAGGAATAATTGCGTTTTTCCGTACACGGTCAATAAATGCGTTCCATGCATCCTTTTCAGCATTTTTCTGATTTTTCTCCGCCTGTAGTTTCTGGATTTCATCAGGCGTACGGACAGTGATTTTGTCTGGTGTACCGGTAATAACCACATTCTCAGAAAGCAATTTGCAGATTGCCCAGGCACTTGCAGGTGTAAACGAACCATAGATCAGATCAGACAGTTCTGAAAGTGTCGTCGTTTCACCGCTCATCATTGAGCACGCTTCATCAATTTCACCAACTGGTGTATTTTCAATATCGGAAAGTTTTGCCAGCGGGCCCTCATGAAGCAGTGTAATGTCCTTATCCCGGACCGATACTCTTTTTTTGTCTGATAATTCGATTTCGATCTTGGCACCGGTACTTATAACAATCGCTGGTGCTGATTTGTATAGAACCAGACTGTTTTTTTGAATCATATAAATGTCAGAGTCCTCTGTAACAGAGACCTTTCTACTATGAGGTCTCTGTTTAAATGTAACAGTTCTTTAATTGTCAGGTCGTTGTTTTTTTAAATACTTTCTTGATCAGATCGCTAACAGTCTGGGTTACTAAATCACCCACAGCTGCCAACGCTGCCATAGGATCACGGCGAATTTTGAGTTCCTGTTTGCCAACCATATAAAACAACCCGTCAAGTGCTTTACCTGTTGCGAAATTTACAATGTCGGTGTTGAGCGGGTCAATAGCTTCAACACCTGCATCGGAAATTAATTTTAGACTTGCTTTTGCTGCCTGTGATGTCAAAAAATTCGATGATGCAGCATTAGTATTAAGAGTCTGATAGACATCGGCAACTTTATTGTAGTTTACAGAAAAATCACTCCACAAACCCTTAACTGTGAATTCTCTGCTGAAAGCAGTTACCTTGACAGCACTAAATGTGTTGTCAACAATAGGAGTAAAGCCGCTTGTCAAAACACCACTTGTTGTTGTAGTTAAATACTTTGTTGCAGCGGTTGAATCCCCGCTAAGCAGGATATCACGGGCAGATGTAAAGGTCATTTCAAGTATTGCCGTTTTAAAAACATCAACAGAAAGATCTGCTGCTTTTTCGGCTCCCCGGTTTAGTCCAAGGATCATTGCGTCACGATATTTTGAAAAATCAATGTCTGCAACAGTCAGCAGCGTTTTAACAACAGTATTGGAATTGAGAAGTTCCATCGTTGCAATTGCTTTTTCTGCATCAGGGGGGAGATTGATCCTGATCAGATCATTGGCAAGGTACCCGGTAACTTCATTGAATGAATTTGTTCCCACGTTTGTATCACTTAATGTTTTTGCGGCTGTTTGAGATCCAAGCACCAGCGCTTCCTTCAGGCCGTCAATAATTTCTGAATCTGTAAGTTCTGTTGATAACGGATTTAGATCTTCAAACTGAGATACATAATCACATGATGCAAGCATTAGTGTCGATAATGGCAATATCAGTGCCAAAAATAGTTTGCTTTTTTTCATAACACCTTCCATTTTAAAATGTACAAACACTGAATTATAGAATCGAAATTCAGTCGAACAGGCAGACTCATAAATTTTTATACTGCTGCTGACATAATATACATAAATGGTACGGTCAGTTAAACTATTGTGACAGGGATACGCAAACTTTGGCAATTACATGTGAGCCTTTTGACATAGGCATCTGAGAACTCAGTAACAGAGACCTTTCACTTTAAAGGTCTCTGTTTTAATAAATAGTAGTAGCGCAGTTATCACTCGGTTGTTTTTGAAAATATTGTCATTATCAGATTGTAGAGTGTATCGGTATAAAAATTAATAGCGTTTGATAATGCTGCAACCGGATCACGACGGATTTTAACTTCCTGTTTACCAACCATATAAAACAATCCTTCGAGTGCCTCGCTTGTTGCGAAGCTTGCAATGTTGATGTCGAGTGGGTCAACAGAGGTAATTCCAATGTCAGACATAGCAGCCTCCAGTGCCAATACTGCCATTGGATCTGTTGATGCCGCTTCTGTTGTAAGTCTTTGATATTCTATGACAACGTTATTGTAATTTTCTGCAAATTCACGCCAGAGATCATTAACCGTGAACTGTTTGCCGAAAGCAGTTACCATAACCTCATTGAATACACTGTCAACAATAGGTGTAAATCCATTTGTCAAGATATCACTAGTTGTACTTTGTAAATAGCTTGTTGCAGCAGTTGAATCCTGACCAAACAGAATATCCTGTGCTGATGGGATGTCCATTTCACGTATTACTTTTTCAAAGACATCAACAGAAAGAGCAGCGGCTATTTCTGCACCCCGGTTTAATCCAAGGATCATCGATTCACGATATTGCGAGATATCAATACCTGCGGCATCAAGGAGCGTTTTACCGATTTCACTGTTGTTAAGACCCTCCAACATCTTGAGTGCATTCACGGCATCGGCTGGAAGATTTATCTTTGTCAGCTCATTGGCAAAATATCCGGTAACCTCGTTGAATTGATTTGGATTTCCGCTTGTGTCGCTTAATGTAAACGCTGCGGTTTTAGCGCCAAGAACCAGAGCCCCCTTGAGTCCTGAAACAATATCTGTTTCCGTTTTGTCAGTTGGTGATGAATTACCGGGATCAAGTGGAGATAAGACATCACATGAAGTAAACATGGACAACGATAACGGCAGAACCATCGCTAATGAACGTAGTTCTTTTTTCATAAAAGCCCCCCTGCAAAAAGTTTAAATCCTGAAACAAGGATTTATTATTTAATTTGGATTAAGCGGACATATATCAGGTACTCTGCTGATAGCCTGACATACGTTAATGAACAGCTTAATTGTAACATTCCGGATGTGAGAAATAAACAAGGACAATTAAAATCGATCATTTTTTTGGGGGGGTATTTCTGCGACGTTTTTTCACTGAAAAAAGATTGGTAACTTTTTTAAAACTGACCTGTTGATTTTTATAGTGATACAGTGATATTGGATGATTCTGGTGCGAAATGTTATATTTGGTTATACATTATATTGTAAGATATTTTAAGATTTAAAAAATTAAAAATGATTGGTTGAAGATGAACTCGGTGCAGGCTTGTGCAGAAATTGCTGTAAATGATTGTCTTAATATTCGTCGTAATGAACAGTTTCTTGTGCTTTGCGATGCATATTGCATGCAGATCGGGCGTGCGTTATATAACTCGGCTGATGGCAAATGCAAGGAAACCATGCTTGTAATGGTGCAGTCACGAAAATACGATGGGAGTATGATCCCGGAGATTATTGTTCCGGTACTTGACAAATTTGACTGTATTGCAATTGCAACCCAAAAAGCATTTTCACCGGAACTTATCGAAAAACTTGCAACTGAAAAACCTGTCAGGATTGCCACGTTGCCCGGGGTGACTGATGAGTCGTTTTGCAGAACAATGGTTGCAGACTGGCGAAAACTTGGAATTTACACAAGGAAAGTCGCCGGACGGGTCGGGACGCCATCAGTGGTGCGTTTAATCAGCGGTGATTCGGCCGAATTGACATTTGAGTGTGATGGAAATCCCGCGAGGGCTGATGATGGCCGTCTGATGTCAAACGGGACATTCGGCAATCTGCCCGGTGGTGAAGTGTCTTTACGTCCAAAGAGCGGGACGGCAAATGGTACTGTTATTGTAAATCAGTCATTTGCCCTTGTTGATGGACCGATGGATAAACCACTTGTAATAACGATACGTCAAGGTAATGTCGTAAAGATTGAAGGTCATGATTGCCAGCTTGAACTTGAGAAGCTATTTGTAAAAAACCGCAGTGGCGCCCGTTCGCTTATTGAACTTGGCATTGGAACAAACGAACTTGCAGAGTTCGGGTGTACGCTTCTCGAGGATAAAAAAGTCAGGGGATCGGTGCATGTTACAATCGGCGGCGGTGATGATATGCCGGTACATCTTGATGCATGCGTAAGTGGCGCGTCGGTCTGGATTGATGACAAACTGTTTGTTAACGCCGGAGCGATTGATTGAGACTTGCATTGAGACTCTACCTGTCAGGATTCCGGCGATGAAAAAAAACAGACATGATTCCCAGTCGGAGAACAGTGATGATATCGATCACACTGATGAAATACTTGCATTTGTAAAAAAATACGGTACCCGCAATAAGGATCTTGGTGTTTCTCCTGTAAAAAAGAAACAGTCTACCCGTTCTGTCAATAGTCGCGGTCAGCCCAGAGAAACGCTGGATCTTCACGGAATGCGAAGTGAAGAAGCATCACAACGGTTACGGTTTGTAATAAACCGATGTGTTGAGACTGGTGCAAAAGAACTGCTGATCATTCACGGGGTAGGGTATCACTCGGTACTTACCGGAGGGCCGGTGCTCAAGGATATGGTGAAAAGCATGCTTGAGAATGAGCTGTGTCTGAATGTTAGGGACTACCGGCCTGCTGTTGGTAAAGATGGCGGTGATGGTGCAACACTTGTCTATTTACGATAGGATGGCAGCCAGTCATTTCCTTTACTGTTAACAATCCGTTTCTCACCAGTCCCGTTTGTTGTAACCTGATAAATTTTTCGTGTACCATCCTGATATTCCCTTGTATAAATAATTGTTTCAGTTGTTGAATCTTTAACAAATATCGGTGAACGTTCGTTAAAGGTTACTGTGGAATCACGCAAAATAAGTTGTGAATAACGGGAACTGTTGATATCAACCTTATAGAGACTGAAAACATTGACTCCGGAAGAAAAACAGAGCGTTTTTGCATCATCAAGCCAGCAGAACTCTTTGACATTTGAGTAACTGGTAATTTGCTCATGTGCAGCCTTGTCTCTGTCAAATACCCATAAGTCAAGTTTTCCGCCGAAATTGGATCGGTCTGACAGATATGCAATCCGTTTGCCGTCAGGGCTGAACTGAGGAGAAAAATGATCCGCGTTGACATCAGTAATCTGTATCGGATTCTGTCCAGTCATATCAGCAAAATAGAGTTGATATGATCTGTTTTTACTGGCATTGTACACCATCAGATTTTCTTTTGGTGCAATAGCGATATCATGTTCATTGATACTGTCAGATTGAATCACACTGTAAAAAGGACCTCCATCAAAGCGGCACCGGAGTATGTCGGCATAGTCGTTTTTGTCAACATACGCCGATATATAGAGCCATTTTCCATCAGGTGAAACAGCAATGTTTCTGACGTTGAGGCTGTCCGGGCTTGCCACTATCGTACTTCCGTCCATCGAACTGATAACAAAGCGATTCCGCGTATCAGTTTTTACAATGTACGCAATACGTGATGTCGAAAATGACATCACTGGACAGTACGCTGTCTGATCTGTTGCAGAAATCGGGAATTCCGCTTTTTGTGCAAGAATTTTTAGAAATAACTGCTCTGTTTCGTTACGATTAGACAAAAACGTGAATACTCCGTCAGGTGTGGTGTTTTTAAGTAAGACCTGCGGTGAAGTTGAATCAGAATTACTCTGCGGCATGGAAATTTTTCTCATTGCCTCTGCGACGACAGAATCCTGTTTGATATCATCGGAAAGCGGATAGAGCCTGTTCTCTGTTCCAAGCAGTTTCCGGTTGTTATCAAAACGCAGAATCAGATTACCGGCATACATACAATCAGATCCAGCACTTAATACAATAAGAGAATCAAGTTTCATTGATGAGTGAAAGGGCTGATCAAGGTCTGAACAGATAAGAATGTCAAATCCTTTGTAAATAGCAGTATTTTTTTTAATATTTTCCCAGGTGTCATCAACAATGACAATCTTTACATCACACCGCAGGGCATCACTGTTTAACAACTCTGACGGAAGCAGTGGTTTAAGCTGCTTTTGTGCAGTAGAATCGGTAATCAGTGATTTGTTGACAACTGATGTAATAAAAAAACGGTAGTTGTTTTTTTCAATAATCTGTTTTGTAAGTACTGAACCATTTGAAATGTTTGCGTTATTAAGAATGAATTTCTTATTGGTTGTTAATTTCATGTAATGCAGAAGTCTGTCCGGATATGACAGTATTTCGTTTTTACCGGCAGCAAGAATATCAGGACTGATACGATTGAAATAGGTACCGCTGATTGCAATTCTGTTTGTATCACTGATTGAAGAACCGACATTGCCGGTACTGATTGTCACTGATGTGGAGAACTGCGACTGAAGGCTCCTGATTGCAGAAGTCATGCGGGCAAGACCACCGGGCATTGATCGTTCAATTGGAACAGTAAAATTACCGCGCATATTTCCGGCGTAAATAATGCCGACTTCAAGGTTCTCCTGACGCAGCATATCTGAGCGGAGTTTACTGAGCAGGGCATACGCTTTCCAGAGATTCGGATCTTTTGCGAGCGCTTTTTTAGCAAAGTATTCGCAGAGAACCGTACGATTTTTTTTGTAATGCTTAATGGCGATTGCATAGTATTGTTCTGCGGTCCTGTGTGTAATTTCCTCAAGCTGCATGCGAAGCGTTGCAGCCCAGACAAAACCGAGGTCCTTCGATTCATAGCGCCAGGAGCCATCCAGCGCATATTTACCTAATTGTAATGATGCTCCGGCACCAAGCCCTTCAGCTGAAAAGTCATTACCATATGTGAACTCGTATCCTGTACGTACTGAGAATGTTTCCATCACACTGAAATCAGCACTCAGGCCACTTATAACGGGATTGTCGGCAATTTTTCGGGCACCAATTGACACTTTAAGATTGAGATGCGTTTTTTCAATAAATGATTTTGACAGCGGATAATACTGCACCGATAAACCTGCTTCAGTTGGGAGGCTCTCGGGAGTAAGGTCATAGGTGATTGATTTCCCAATATTGGCTGCATACAGATGCGCTGAAAGTACACTAAACGGCGTGTATAAAATATCTAAATTCCCAATAGCTGTGCGGCCAATGCTTTTGTCAAGATGGCTTTCGAGAAACGCGATACCGGCTCCGGCACTGAGCCGGTTAAGAATGATCTGACGGGCAAAGGATACACCAATTGAAAACTCGTAAATTTCAGGGTCTGACGGTGTTTCGTCAATGGTCCTTGCATAGTGAAACGCGCCGGGTGTAAATAGTTGCGAGTAACATCCAAATGTGCCAACATCAAGCACAGGAAAATATGCACCAAGATACTCTTTTCGTAAGCCCATGAACCATTCAAGGTGTGTCAGTGAAAAACGGTATCGGTCGGCAAGTGCAGTATTGGCGGTAAAAAAGGGAATGTCGGTAGCATCCCCGTTGCCGCCCGATGCTGCAAGACCGGTTGCAAGACTTACTGCAGAGTGTGGAAGTGTCAGAAACTGACATGTAGTATGCCCGGAATTATTTCCACGCATGTCGGTAAACCAGTCGGGTTCAAATGCCAACAGGGTAAAACTAAGCATAAAAAGAAGTAATTGTATCCGGAAAAAACGCATGTGTTATCCTGTAACAAATAAACGTATGGAATATCAGTGTAATTATACAGTTCCGGCCGGGTTTGGGGTAGGGGGCATTTTCAATCAAATGTGCGATTTTTGATGTCCGGAGTGAGAAATTGGTTATGTTTGTTGTCCCCCTCAATTTTTACGATCAGGTGTGTGAATCGCTGTTTAATGTGCTACTGTTCAATGGATTGTAAATGTTGAAATGGGAAATCTGGTTTTGGGTGGCGATATCATGCCCGGGGTTTCTGCCAGATTCATTAAATATGTACATGAATATATACGCGAAAGAACGGATGGCCACGAGAGCCATCCCTACGGGTTAAATATCCATCCATATATATTGGATGGGTATTTTTACCCTTTACCTGAATCATCCCATTATATAATTTTACAACACTTCTCTTGCGTATCACAGGTCTCGATTCTTTTGGGAAAATTAAAAATGTTACAAAAAAAGATTGCCCGGGATCTTGACTCGAAACCCAATATATAGTATCTTGAAAGAGTAATTACGGCGATATATGGTGTCCGATGGATGTCCGGGTGTCGCAAACTGCTAAATTAAAAGGAATTACAATGATTCTTCGCAAACTCTCTATTTTCGGATTTAAATCGTTCGCAGATAAGACAGAGCTGCGCTTTGGTGAGGGGATGACTGCGGTTATCGGTCCAAACGGGTGTGGCAAGAGTAACGTTGTTGATGCAATCCGCTGGGTGTTTGGTGAACAGAAGGCATCAATGTTGAGAAGTTCCAATATGGCTGACGTAATTTTTAGTGGTACCCAAAACCGTCAAGCCCTTAATATGGCTGAAGTAACGCTTACAATTGAAAATAATAAGGGCATTTTGCCTGTTGAATATAGTGAAGTTGCGATTACACGCAGAATCTATCGCAGTGGTGAAAGTGAATACAGGATTAATAAAGTTCCATGTCGTCTTCGCGATATTCACCACCTGTTTCTTGATACCGGTATCGGCAGCAGTGCTTACACGACAATCGAAAATTCAATGATCAATGCCATTTTAAGTGATAAGGCCGAAGAACGCCGGATTCTTTTTGAGGAAGCTGCTGGAATTGGAAAATATAAGCAGCGGAGGAAAGAGAGTCAGCGTCAGCTTGAGAAAACCCGTCAGGACTTACTGCGTATTAACGACAAGGTGCAGGAAGCGGATCGTCAGGTAAGGATGCTGGCGCGTCATGTTGAAAAAGCAAAACGCTACAAAACATATTTCGACGATCTCAAGGCGCAGGAAGTCGGCTACGAAAACCGCCGCTACCAGATGCTTGGTGTGGCGATGAAAGAGCGTAAGTCGATGTTGACAGAGCTGGAAACACGCCGCGAGACACTTAAGGCGTCGATAGCAACTGCGGAATCACGCATTGAACGAATGCAGCTTGGTGCTCTTGAGAAAGAAAAAGAACTTGAGATTGCATCACGGAATGTAAGTGAGTCAAACGAACGTATTATTCGTCTCGACCGGGATATAAGTGTTGCAACAGAGCGTTTGAATAATCTGAAACAGAATGTCAGTCGGTTTGATCAGGATGTGCAGTCTATCGAGATGCAGATTGAGGAAAACAGCCGTTTACGGACACAGATTGAGAAAAGTATCATCGACCGCGAAACACAGCTTCAGAAGAGCACTGAGCGTGTCAATGGTGCAACCGATGAACTTGCGCAGTTTGACAGCAGTATGCAGCTTCAGAGAGATAAAGCGGATCAACTTGGGCGCGATCAGATCGAGCTTATCAATCAGCTTGGTGAAACACGAAATGTTCTCAGTACTTTAAAAAGCAATCTTAACAACGCACTTGAACGCAGAGAACGTGATCAGCGTGAGGTTCAGAATCTTGAGATGCGTCTGGAAGAGTATCAGGAGGCGATTATCGTATGTCGCCAGCAGCTTCATGCTGTTGACAACGAGAACAGAAATCTACATCAATCGAGAGAAGTTCTTCTTGGCAGAATCGAAAAAGAGGATAAACGGTATCAGGAACTTGTCGAAAAAGAAAAGCTTCTTGAGGCACAGGTTTCCACAAGTAAATCACAACTCAGGTTTCTAAGCGGGCTTGATGCTGCCTATGAAGGGTATGATGCCGGTGTCAAGGAACTTCTTACTCGTAAAGTTTCGGGCGTCAGGGGAATCGTTGCAGATCTTATCTCCGTTTCGGATGAACACTTGGTAGGGCTTGTAGAAAAGATTCTTGGAACATCGGTACAGACAGTGGTTTTCAATACTGAGGTTGATTTACGAAATGCGGTTGGACAGCTGAGCGCAGAGCGTATTGGTGAAGCATGCATGATTTCGCTTGAACGTGTAGCATCATTGAAAAATAAAATGCCGCCGGCGGTTGCGGAAGGAGTATCTGCACGATCTCTTGTCAAGGTAGCATCAGGCTGTGATGCACTCGCAGATCATTTTCTGAATCATATTATTATTACTGATAATGCTGACAGTGCTATCGGGTTGTCGCTTAAGAATCCATCCTGTTTGTTTGCTGGCCGTGATGGCGTTATTTGTCGTCAGGATGGAACGGTTTTTGCCGGAAATGCAAAAAAAGAGAAGGCAGGTATTTTACAGCGCAAGCAGCAGATTGAAAAACTGACTTTTGACATTGAAAAATGGGAAAAAGAGCATACAAAGATTCTTAGTGACAAGGATATATGCATTATTAACCGCGATGAGGCAAAGGTTGCACTTATTGAGGTTGACGAAAAATTGAATAAAGGTCAGCGTCAGCAGCAGGAACAGCAGACGAATATCAAGCATTATGAGAATGAAACGCATACTATCATGAACAGAATCTCGGTGCTTAATCCTGAACTTGACAATATTACCGTAAAAATTGGTCAGCTTGAAGAACAGATTGGAACTCACGAAGCAGAGGTTGCAACCTGTCAGAGCCGTAAGGATCTTCTTGAATCGCAGGTTGACGAAGCGAGAGCTGCTGTGCGTTCAATGGACGAGCAGCGCAGAACACTTGTTGAGCACCTCAAAAACATTGAACTTGATGTACACGGGCTGAAAAATCGTATTATCCAGGATAAGCAGGACATTGAACGTCTGACGCGCGATATTAAATCCGCAGGTGATCGTAAACAGGGGAAAATTGAAGATAAACAGCGTGCGTTTTCTGATATTGCTGACCTTGAAAACCAGATGCTTGTACTCAAAGATGAACTTGAAAAACAGCGGGAAGTACGAACTGGTCTTGAGGCTGTTCGCGACAGGGAGCGGGAAGAGTATAACGGACAATTACTTGAAATTGAAGACGTTAGAAAAGAAGCGCGCACTGGTCAGTCTGAACTTGACACAATATCAAATCAGATTCATGACCTTGAAATCAAATATACCCGTGATGAACAGGAGCAGCGTCGTATACGTGAGAGAATCTGGGAAGCATACGAGCTTGATCTCGATTCTCCGCCGGAACCGATTCCTCATATTGAAGAAGAAGACAGTGAGATTATACAAAATATCCAGATGTTAAAGGAACGTATCAAGCACGTGGGTCAGGTTAATATGGCTGCGCTTGAGGACTACGAAACTGAAAATGCACGTCTTCAGGAATTGACAAAACAGCGTGATGATCTTCAGACTGCTGTTGATGAGCTTGAACGGGCAATTAAAAAACTTGATAAAGAAGCAAGAGTCCAGTTTCTTGAAACTTTTGAACAGGTACAGAAAAATTTCGTCGAACTGTTCACAACACTGTTTGAAGGTGGTGAAGCCCACCTGGCACTCGAAGAAAATGTTGATCCACTCGAAGCACCTATCCATATTAATGTGCGTCCAGCAGGGAAAAAAATGCGGGGTGTACAGCTTCTTTCGGGAGGAGAGCGTGCACTTACTGCAATATCGCTGCTGTTTGCACTTTACCTCGTAAGACCATCAGCGTATTGCATTCTTGATGAACTTGATGCACCACTTGATGAAGCGAATGTTGGACGGTTTGTCAAGGTTCTCAAGAAATTTGCAGAAAAGACTCAGTTTATTGTTATTACTCACAATAAACGCACCATGGAAGCTGCGGATTTGCTTTATGGAGTGACACAGCAGGAAAAAGGTATTTCCACAATTGTTTCGGTAAAGTTTGATGATCCTGCGCTCGCGGCAGCATAAATTTACAAAAAGGCGGTTGACTACATGCTAAAGATCGCACTAGCATCCATTGCATCGTTTGTTGTTATTGCTTCCGGGTTGCTTTTTTATCAGGCTGGAGTTTTTGACAGAGTAAAGTTTTTTGAAGAGCAGAAAGGGCCGTATTATCTTGTGTACAAGGAGTATACCGGTACTTATTCAGCTGTCGGTGCGAGAATAAAAAACGTTCATCAATACCTGAGCGATGTAAAGAAAGTACCTTTTATAAAAGGTGGATTCACCATTTTTTATGATAATCCTGTCAATAAAAGTGCTGATAGTCTTAGGAGTATTTCCGGTGTCATGACCGATTCACTTATTCCGGTGGAATCCCCTTTTAAATCTGATGTATTCGGAAAATCCTACTGTATTATCGGAAAATATCCACTTCGCTCCTTTTTCTCATTTACGACAGGCATTTATAAAATTTACGGATCACTTGAAAAATACGCCAAAAATAAAAACATCTCTATTACCGGACCGGTCATGGAAGTGATCGATACTGAGAAAAAAACGATTTTATACATCGTGCCGGTTAGTGCTACAGTGGATCTCCCGATCTATGGGAAGTGATCAAAACTACATATAAATAATTAATTCGCTTACGGAACACTTCCTGACAGGAATACACAAGAATAGTTTTTTTCCTGCATCACTTACTCTTCTATTTCTTCATAATTTTCTATATAGCTCCGAAAAACCGGCTCTACTATTGACCAGCCATGATATGTCCTGGAAATAACAGAAAATGAAACGTTATAGTCTTTAAAGGTATATTGAGATATTTGATTATAAAAAGCCGTTCCCAGTTGATACATTCCGTTTTGTGCCGAACGTAAAATTAAAGTAACCGGTAAACTGTCAGTCTTTTGTTTCAATGTATTTGCCAGAGAATGAATAGCATCATTTACAGAGCTGATATATGCACCATCAGCGGAGATGTATGTCTGAAAATATCTGTTTTCGGTGGGTTCAATAAATGCCATGAAACTCACTCCAACCCCGGTCCAGGACTGTCCAAGAATTGCTCTTCTATGAGGATCAATATTATAATTGTCTTCAATAATTGGAGCCAGCTCTTGAGTTACAAATTTAGTAAAATTTTTTATTCCGGGCATTCCGTTATCCTCACTGCGGTTTAGGTCCCCCATATTTCCAATCGTCACAAGGATGACTCTCTTTTTCTTTTCTTCCAGGGTTTTCCCGAATTGCCAATACAATTCTTCGCCGTCCAGTGTATAGAGTACTGGATATGGAGTGTCGGACTTTTCGTAATCCGGTGGCAGAACTACATATACCAGGTATTTTTTTCCGTTATAAGCGGATTTCTCTGTAAGAAACGACTTCACACTGTATGCCTTTGGCGTCCAGTATACTATATCATTTCCGTTGATACATTCTGTCAACATGCAACAAGATAGCACAGAAATCACCAGAAACGCTGTAATGATTCGACTTCTTGCAATTTTCATATTTGACATCCGTTCGTAGTATTTTGAAAATAACCGCAAAAGCTAATATGGAATTACTCACATTGCCCGCGAAACAGTCTGATAGTTTATCGCTCCTACTCTTCCCCGGTTCCATTGTAAATTTTCCCGCCGAGTGATGCATACAAATCGAGTACTGCTTTTCCTTCGGTACGCATGAAGTCAACGGTAACAGAAATACCTCTTTGTGTAAGTGCATCTATCCAGTTATCAATTTTCGCACCTTCATCGAATCCGATTGCCCGTGCATCTTCATCGCGTGCGGCACAGACAACCCGCCCGACTCCTGACCATGGTATTGCACCAAGACACATGGCGCATGGTGCTGTACTTGTAAACAGTTCTGTGTCTTTCCCAAGTTCAAAAGATCCAAGTTTCTGTTGAGCAATTCCGATTGCCATCATTTCCGCATGTGCAAGTGAACAGTGTGAAGCAACAACGACATTCACTCCCGGTGCAATAAGTTCATGCGTTTTTGCATTGAAAAGTGCGGCTGCAAAGGGACCACCAGTCTGAAGTTTGACATTTTGAATACCACAATTGATCACAAACTGCATTTTTTGTTCGTCACTTGAAAATGTACCATTTTTTTCAATTTCTTTATTAATCCATTCAGGAAGTTTTAATGTGAATGAAGGTTGAGTCATTGATGAAGTATCTCCTTGATTGACGATATCATTTGGCGTCAGGAATCAATCAGTACTTTTTAATAGTACTAATCTGTTGAAAACAATAAATATAATGCACTATATTGAGTAGAGATACATATACTTATCAGTTAATTCAAAAATAAGTTGATGTATCTGTGCGCATTTATTTAAAACTAATAGATTGCGTGTAATGATACTATATGAGATTAAAAAATACCGGAATTGTAAGTAATAGTATCCGAACCTGATACAGAAAAAGAAAACAGCGATCATGAACATGGAAATTATTATTGATGGTATGAATTGTGTAAATTGTTCACAAAATATCAAAAAGCGTCTACTGAGAGAACCTGGTGTTGTCGGTGTTGCAATCGATCATGTTAGTGGCAATGCTGTAATTGATATTGATAATAAGAAAATTACCAGTCTGAAAGTTTGTGACTGTATCAGGGAACTGGGATTTTCTGTTCGTGAAAAAGATATACTGACAGTATCCATAAAGGGAATGCATTGTGCATCGTGTGCATCCAGGATTCATGATGCGTTATCAGAACTGAATAATGTTTCTGAAATTTCCATTGATATTGTTGGAGAGAAGGCTCTGATCCATACGATTAAAGGATTTAACGGTATGGACACAATACCAGATCTCGTTAAAGATGCCGGTTTTGAATTCAATGGAATCAAGGAACATTATGATATCCCTATTGACTTACAAAAGGAACTGCGCGGGAAAATGATTGCAATTGCCAGAATTGTCGCAGCATTTGTTTTCAGTATTCCGTTAATGATCATGATGTACATTCCTCAACTTTCGATTCATAAATTCGCATTATATCAATTAATTGTACTGTCACCTGTAATTACATTTGTAATATTTCCTATTATCAGAAATGGTATTCGTGATATTGTAAATAAATCGCTCACCATGGATGTGATGTATTGCCTGGGGATCGGGACCGCGCTTGTATCAAGTATCCTGGGTACATTTAACATACTGCTTGATCATTCATTTGTAATGTTTGATACCGTACTGATGCTTGGCGGGTTTCTGATGCTTGGCAGATATCTTGAAAGTCGTGCAAAAGCAAAAGCCTCTGATACGATCAGTAAACTGATTCGTTTACAACCTAAGACTGCAATAAAGGTATTGGACGATACAGAACATGAAGTTGATATAGTGGAAGTAGTTCCCGGTGATGTTCTCAGGATTCGTCCCGGTGACAGTATTCCAGTTGATGGTATGGTTGTGGGGGGACACAGTTCTGTTGATGAATCGTTACTTAGCGGTGAAGCGATACCGGTTGAAAAGACTGAAGGATTGACTGTTTCAAGCGGGACAATCAATAAAAATGGAGTACTGACAATTATTGCACAAAAAGTCGGGAATGATACTGTTCTTGCGCAAATTGTAAAGATTGTGGAAACAGCTCAACGTATGAAACCGCCGATACAGAAAATCGCAGACAGGGTAGTGCAATGGTTTATTCCTGTGATACTTGGTATTGCATTGCTGACATTTACTGTGTGGCATTTTATTTTTGATGCATCAGTGTTTTTCAGTCTGACATCAATGATAGCGGTGCTTGTGATTGCCTGTCCGTGTGCACTCGGGCTTGCATCTCCGACTGCGGTTTCAGTAGGAATCGGCAGGGGTGCAGAACTGGGTATACTTATCAAGAACGGTGAATCTCTGGAAGCAATGAAAAAATGTGACACTGTTGTATTTGACAAAACGGGAACATTGACGAAAGGAGTTCCTCTGGTAGTTGATCTGTATATTCAAGGTGAAGATACAAATCGAATCCTTTCTCTCATGATGTCTCTCGAAAAACAGTCAAATCATCCGCTTGCTGATGCAATCATAAAATATGCAGAACATCAGGGCGCTCAATGCGTTCCTGTTTATGATTTTGTCTCAGTTGAAGGGTGTGGAGTTGTTGGTCGTATTGACAATATGGACCTTGTTGCGGGAAGTGTTGAATTTACAAAAACGAATAAAATAGACACGTCTTCTGCAGATCCCTTTATAGCAGAACATATTAAAACCGGGCGTAGTATTATTGTTTTTAGTGTTAACGGTGTCTTGTCCAGTGTTGCAGCAATTGAAGATGCGTTACGTGAAAACTCAAAACAGGCTGTTGCAATGCTTAAAACAATGGGGTTTTATACAATGGTTCTTTCCGGTGATAATTATCAGTCTGCGAAAAGTATTGCCGAAAGGGTAGGGATCGATACTGCCATAGCCCCCGTATTGCCATCAGGAAAGTTGCAGAAAATTCAGGAACTTCAAAAAAACGGCAATAAAGTAATTTTTACAGGAGATGGTATCAATGATGCTGCTGCACTAAGCGGTGCCGATGTCGGTATCGCATTTGGAAATGGTTCTGATATAGCACTGGAAAGTGGAGATATAATTCTTGTTAAAAATGATCCTCTTGACATAGTGACATCAATACAGCTTGGAAGGATGATTTACAACAGGATAAAACAAAATATCTTCTGGGCATTTGCATATAATATATCACTTATTCCTTTGGCTGCCGGGGCGTTATATCCACTTTGGGGATTTTCATTTAAACCGGAATACGCTGCATTTGCAATGTCGCTTAGTTCAGTCACAGTGATTTCTTTATCATTAATGCTCAAAAAATTCAGGGTTAAATTATCTCCGTAAACTATTGGTACTGTTTACGGATTGCGGATGGTAATCCAATGGGTTTTCCTGCCAGGATGTGTGTAATAATAAAGATATATATTAATTTAAAATTAATGGTTTTCATTTTTCAAAAACAGTTTCAGTATAAGTGTTACTTTTTTTTAAAATTCAAAAAATATAACTAATCAGAAGGATATTTAATTAATTATATTGGTCTATTAACAGTTTGACTTTGTTTAATGTATATTTCAAAGAACAAAGATGTGGTTTTTCTCCGCGTGGTATTAGTTGGTTCGAATTGTAAGTGACTGATTAAATTCTAAATAAGGCGAATGGATATGAGGTTTTGTCTGGTAGGTGTGGGAATATTGTTTTATGTTCTCTGCATTTTTGCTGAAGTAAAACTCAGTGGTGATGTAGATGATATGACACTGGTGATGGATCAAAATCCATATGTGATCACAGATGATGTTGTCATTCCTCCCGGAAAAAAACTTGTAA
>Ga0123334_1001551_pt1 | contig 28468 bp, 23 predicted proteins | sample BiotimSIPDNA_FD_89706 | JGI IMG/M metagenome (GOLD analysis project Ga0123334, IMG submission 89706) | Anaerobic biogas reactor microbial communites from Washington, USA - Biogas_R1 time_0 SIP DNA | ecosystem: Engineered > Bioreactor > Anaerobic > Unclassified | place: Washington, USA...
ACTAGGTTCCATAATGGGTGGGTAACCGATATCCGCATTAGTCGATTGTTTTAATGGTAAAACCAAAAAATCAACAGGGCGGAAAACAAGTGAATTTTTATAAGAAGTATAAATTAAATGAATTTCACGATATGACCCTTGATGAAATGCATTGAGGAGGAAATCGCTCATTTCGCTAATTAGTTTTTCATCTTGAACAGAATAATAGTTTTTGAAAGTGTAAATCTTGTTGAAGGTTGAAGTTTGATAACGGCTGATAGCTTTTTTGCCGAGTAAAATCACATCATCTTCTGGCTTGATTATTGAGTCAGCCAAACGGAAAATACTAGCGTTATATGAGCCACATAAGCCTAATGAAGAAGATAGGATAATATATAAGTTTTTTTGCGCTTCGTTTGGCTTAAAATAAGGTTCGTTCTTTGGCGAAACGTAAGAAAAAACAAGCGAAGAAAGCTCATCGATTTGTTGGGCGTATTCTTTAAAAGCTAACATCTTACCTTTCCACTTCTTCAATTTTACAGATGAAACTAACTTCATTGCCGAAGTGATTTTGTAAGAACCTTTAATCGCTTTGATTCTTTTTTTAATACGAGTAACTGCTTGCGCCATATAACTTAGCGTCCACTTTCAAAAAATATTTTTAGTTCTTGTTTGAGGATCATTTCATCTTCTTGCGAGATGATTTTATTTTTATTGATATTATCAAGTACATCTTGATGGACAGCTTTAAATACAGCATAGGCTTCATCAAGTTTGGTTCTAATTTGATTCTTATCAACGAAGTCTAGGTATTTGTTTTTTGCAGCATATAAATCAAACACTTGTTTATCAAGTTGATACACTTGGTATTGGTTTTGTTTTAAAACACTCATTAAAGCTTCACCATGTCTTAACACTGCTAAGGTGGAAGCATCTAAATCACTACCAAACTGTGCGAACGATTTCATTTCTAAATATGAAGCTAGTTCAATCTTTAAACTTCTAGATACTTGCTTCATCGCTGTAAATTGCGCATCGCCACCGACACGGGAGACGGATAAACCACTATCAATTGCCGGTCTTTGTCCGGCATTGAATAAATCGGTTTGTAAAAATATTTGACCGTCTGTAATAGAAATAACGTTTGTGGGGATATAAGCACTAATATCACCTGACTGCGTTTCAACAATCGGTAAAGCGGTAATTGATCCACCACCATATTCAGGAGCGAGTTTGCATGCTCTTTCTAGTAGGCGAGAATGTAAATAAAAGACATCGCCAGGATAAGCTTCTCTACCAGGAGATCTTTTCAAAAGCAAAGATAAAGCACGATAACTGACTGCATGTTTGCTTAAATCATCATAAACAATCAAAACATCTTTACCTTGATGCATGAATTCTTCTGCCATCGCTACTCCAGCATAAGGAGCGATATATTGCAAAGGTGCGGCTTCGCTTGCAGAAGCGCTAACCACGATTGTATAATCCATCGCCTTGTACCTTTTTAATTTATCAACGATTTGCGCGACAGTTGAGTTTTTTTGACCTATGGCCACATAAATACAAATTACATTTTTACCACGCTGATTAATGATGGTATCGATAGCTAAAGCAGTTTTGCCTGTTTGTCTATCACCGATAATTAATTCTCTTTGGCCACGACCAATTGGGGTAAGTGCATCAATCATCGTAATGCCAGTTTCTAAAGGTGTGTCTACACTTTTTCTTTTCATGACACCTGGAGCAATAACTTCAATTGGGCGACGACGTTCAAACTTAATTTCCCCCACGCCATCAATTGGTTGGCCCAATGCATTAACTACTCTTCCGAGCAAAGTTTCTCCAACAGGTACTTCCATGACCATTTCAGTACGATTGACTAAATCGCCTTCTTTCACCAACGAATCATTACCTAAAAGGACTGCACCAACACTATCAGCGTTAAGGTTCATCACCATACCATAAACGTCGTTAGGGAATAATAAAAGTTCGCCCAACATCGCTTTATCCAACCCATAAATATGAGCAATGCCATCACCAACAGAAATGACGTTGCCGACATTGTGACTGGCAACTTTGTGACGATACTCCTTGATTTGCGCTTTAATCAACGCGCTGATTTCATAAGTGTTAATTTTCATTGTTTTTCTCCTTTATTAAGAGGTTGGCTTGTAGTTTTTCGAGTTGGTTTTTTATCGAATCATCATAGACATGTCCACCGATGACGATTTTTATTCCACCGATTAAATTAGGATCAAGTCGTGTGATTAGTGAGACAGCACTATTTTCATAACGACTAATTTTTGTTTCGATTTTGGTAACGAGTGATTTGTCTAATGGAAAAGCTGAATATAAATATCCTTCTTTGATTCCTAGTGATTGATTACACAACGAAATGAACGCTTGGAATATTTCATCTAGCAAAGCTAAACGATGGTAGTCGATAATAACCTTTAAAAAGTTGACGATTTCAATTGAAAAATCTTTAAATATTTTTTCCGCTCGAGCTTTTCTATCTTCACTGCTTAAAAATCTCGAATCTAGGAGCACGATTAAGTCATCGTTATCTTTGACGATATCGAGCAATAACTTGCTTTGCTTAAGCCAGGAATCAATTTGCTTTTCTTCCTGGGCCAAACTGAACAAGGCTGATGCGTAATTTAAAGCAATTTCATTCATAAACTAGTTCAATCGGTTGACAAAATCCTCAGCTAAACGTGTGTTATCGACTTCGCTGATTTCTCTTTTTAGTATTTCTTTTGAAGCTGCTAGAGCAACATTGACCATTTCCGCTCTAATGCTTTCTAATGCTTCTTCTTTTGCAAGAACAATTTCGTCTTGGACTTGTGTAAGAAGATTTTGTGCTTCAACTTTCGCTTCTTCAACGATTGTTTCAGCGCGCACAAAACTTTGTTGTTCAGCTTGTTTGATAATCGTACTTGCTTGTAAGCGACTATTTGCCAATATAGCACTCGCTTCTTCTACTTTCGAAGCTGCTAAACGTTGGTTTTCCTTAGCGTCATCGATTTCTTTTTGAATAAAGTCTGCCCGCTTTTGTAAAATTCTTTTCACTGGTTTATAGGCTAAAACGAAAAAGGCGACCAACATGACAAGGAATGATAAAAATTGGATGACAAAGGACAATAAATTTGGCACCAGTTTTTCGGTGATTGTTCTAATGGTTTCACCAATATCAGACATATTTTTCCTCCTTAACCAACGAATAAAATTAATAATGAGACGAGTAGTGAGTAAATCGCAGTTGTTTCAACTAAAGCACAAGCGAGAATCATTGTGGTTCTAAGTTTGGAATACATTTCTGGATTGCGTGACATGCCATCAATGACATGTGCGCACACTAAACCTTCGCCCAATGCGCTTGGAATAACGCCTAAAATGGCGACTGCTGCGGCCATTGCATTCATATTATTACGTCCTCCTTTCTAAAGTATTAATACTGAAATCTTCGGGTATTTCTTGCCCGATAAAAATTGTTGTTAATAAAATAAACACGAACGTTTGGATTAACGCTGAGAATAAATCAAAATAGAGAGATAAAACAGCTTTCGGAATTGGTAAGATGAATATCTCATTCCAATTACCAGCTAAAAGTCCATCTTGCACGACTGGCATAAAACTAAAAATCATGCTAGATAAATTGCGCAAAGCGATTTCGATAATGGTCATAAGTGTCCAACCAGCAATTGCATTACCAAACAAACGTAAGGTAAGTGAAAGTAGAGGCGCCCACATGGAAATTAAGTTGATTGGCAAGAAAATTGGAATCGGTTCAACATAGCGTTTAAAATAGGCCCATCTGGTGAACTTTGCCGAAATTAAATGAATGCCTAAAAAAGTTGTTAAACCTAGCGAAAGTGGAATGGCCATGTTTGTCACCGGAGAAGGTAGGCCGATAATCCCAAAGATAAAAGCGATGAATAAATACACCGCTGTGCCCATAATAAATCCACCAAAATTCGGTAGAGTATTGCCAATGAGGTCTTTAGTTAAATCATCAAAAAACTTCACACCAGTTTCGGCAATTAATAGCAAACCTTTTGGCTTTTTTAGTGGATCTTGACGGCTTGCTTGAATGCCGATAATTAACGCTAAAATCATGATTATTATCATGACAATAAGCGAAGAAATAACTTCGCCTGGAATATCGAGGCTGAAAAAATTATCAAACATTTGAATCCTTTCTTATATAAGCCAATAGGGTGCTAAGAGAAATAATTAAATACGAAACAACAAGAACAATGGGCGAAATAATGATCATTTGAAATTGAAGTTGTAAAAAGGTAAAAAGTAGTGCAAGAACAACAATTAACCCAAGTCTTAAATAGATAAAAAATATGTCTAAGGAGACTTTGTGTGTCTTCCTTTTTTGATTGAAATATAGAAACAACCAACTGACTGTCACAATTGCTCCACTAGTTAAGACGGCCAAAGGAATTTCATAATGATTGAACCAAAAGAGAACCGAAACACCTAAAAATACTAGTAGCGTGCATAGGGCTGCAATAATACAAGCTTTATATTCGATTTCTTTCGTCCAAAACTTTTTCATTATTTAACTTTAATACGTTTTAATATGGTGACAGGGGCAATGCCGTTTTTATATGTGAGTTTAACTTCTCCATCAACAAGTGGACGGAGATATTCTCTAAATTTGTCGCTCATTCTAGTATTATCAACCATCATCTCTTGTGTGACATGACTAACAGCATTGGCAACTTTACTTAAAGGAGCTAATTGATATTTTATCTTGTAAGGATTTTGGCTGACTCTTTTAAAGACAATCATCTTGCCAGTCTTTCCTTTAAGAGCGGCTTGAACAGCCTTTTTTCCAGTCATAATTGCTTCTTTGCGATCGGTTAAAGAAACATAGCCAGGGAAAGCTCTTTGCACGATAGAAAATTCAACGGCGCGGGTTGGTAAATCTAAACGGTTTTCAATAATGCGACATAGTTCACTAGCCGCGCCACCAAGTTGAGCGTGTCCAAAACCATCGACGCGAACATTAGTCATATCTCTTTCAAATTTTATGCCTTCGCTAATAGCGACAAGCGCATAACCTTTTTCGTCGTACACTTTTTTAACATCCGCTAAAAAATGCTCTAAATCAAAAGTCATTTCTGGTAAGTAAATGAGGTGTGGTCTAGTTGCTTCTGGCAGTAAATCAACAGAGGCAGTTAACCAACCAGCATCACGACCCATAATTTCGACAACATGAACTTTGCCTTTTTTAAAGCAACCAGCATCAACAGAAAAAGCGTTGACAGCATTCATGACAAATTTTGCCGCACTTGGAAAACCTAAAGAATGATCAGTACAGGCTAAATCGTTATCGATAGTTTTTGGAACGCCGATAACTTTTACGTCTTCTATGGCTAATTCTTTAACGAGTTTGGCAATTTTATTACAAGTATCCATCGAATCGTTGCCACCATTGATCAAGACATAACCGATATTATGTTTTTTAATGTTTTCAATAATTTTTGCGTATTCAGCACTATGGATGTCTTTTGGCAATTTTTTTCGAGTCGTACCTAAAATGCTGCCCGGAGTTTGCAATAATAGTTCGATTTGTTCATCATCCTCTAAACCTAAATCGATTAAGTTATCATCGATTAACCCCTCAATTCCATGGGTCGAACCATATATATGGCCGATTAAATCAGGATGCTTTTTGGCTTCCTTGATTGCTCCATAAAGCGAAGAGTTAATAACTGAGGTTGGACCGCCGGATTGAATGTAGACCAAGTTTTTCATAAATTTGATTCCTCCTTTTAAATTATTTCTATGTGTAAATGTTTCAATACGTCAAAAGATTTTTCTTGCATTGCTAAATCAAATGATGAAGTGGCTTTTCTAATAACTTTAATTTTTGCGTAAGGAGAAGAAAAGGTTTTCGCAATAATTGCGTTTGTAAAAACGCAAATATCACTCACTAAGCCACATAAATATATTTCATCATAATGATGCTTTTCTAAATATTGGCCTAAAGCCGCACTTCCAAAAGTTGGTTTTTCAAAGACCAGGGAGTCACCGACAAGTTTTTTGATTTCAGGATGAAGCTCCCATCCCTTTTCACCTTTCTTACAATGAGAAACGGGTAAATAATGACCTTCGGTTGTTTCCACGTAATTATTTTCGTGCGTGTCAAGAGTGAAGATTACATCCTCTCGTTCTTCTTTGAAAACTTTGATGAGTTGAGCAATTTCTCCAGCAAGTTTTTCTGCGCCAGGAAACCCAAGTGACCCATCAATGAAGTCATTTTGATAATCAATAACAACAAGTAATTTTCGCATAATCAAAATCTTTCCATCTGTGTTAAACTATAGCACATTATATATTTATAAAAAATATAAATCAAAAAACACGTGGCAAAAACAATGCATTTCGCTATAATAAAGAAGACGCAATAGTGCAATATATTAATGACCCCATTCCAAAAAAATAAAGGAGGAAAAACATGTCATTTAAAGTTACTTTTAATCAAGAAGAAAAAATATACAACGAACCGGTAACCGTCCTAGACATCGTTGGCAATGATACCGATATCGTTTGTGCCTATGTCAACCACTATGTTAGAGAATTAACATATACAATTGACAAGGATTGTGAAATTATCCCTTTAACCTGCAAAGACCGCGATGCGAAACCGATTTATGAGGCATCCTTGCGCTATTTAGTGGCGATGGCTATGCACAATATTCATCCAGAACTACAAATTAGATTTGCTTATAATGTTTCGCGTTCAATTTTTATGCAAATCTTAAATCAAGGCACTAGTGCTTCAGGTATTATGATGAAAGAATTAATCGCGGAAATGAATCGCTTAGTCGAGCAAGATATTCCGTTAATTAGACAAATTGTGTCTAAAGAAGAGTCTGCGCGCATCTTCGCGGAAGATGGTTATCAAGACAAAGTTGATATCTTAAAATACCGTCCAGAAAAAACCGCACACATTTACCGCTGTGGCAACTATCGTAACTATATGTATAACCGCATGGTTCCATCGACCGGTTATATTAAAAAGTGGTTAGTTAGATACTACCACCCAGGCATTATCATCCAATATCCGCGCCCAGATTATAATGGCGAAATTCCACCATTTGAAGATGCTCCGACCTTTGGTCGCACGCTAAAAAGAGCGCACCAATGGGCCACCGCAACAGGTTGCGATAGTATCGTCGGTATTAACAAAAGAATTGAAAAAGACGGTGAGGTTGACTTTATTACCCTGTGTGAACAAAATCACAACCGTCAACTTTGTGAACTTGGGCAAATGATTGAAGAAGATAAAGATTCGATTAGATTAATTTGTATCGCTGGGCCTTCTTCTTCTGGAAAAACCACATTTGCAAATCGTTTAAGAATTGAACTTTTATCTCGAGGCATTAATCCTATTCGTATTTCGATGGATGATTACTATTTAGATAAAAATAATATTCCACTTGATGAAAATGGCGAACCAGATTTAGAAAGTGCTGATGCTTTAAATATCGCTTTATTTAACCAAAATCTTGGTGATTTAATCGCTGGCTTGGAAGTTGAATTACCAAAATACGATTTTAAACAAGGCAAACGTGTTAAAGGTCGTGTTTTGCAAGTACCAATCGATCAACCGATTATCATTGAAGGTATTCATGCTTTAAACGAAAGATTAACCACTTCTGTTTCATCGCACCAAAAGTTTAAAATCTTCATTGCTCCTCAAAGTCAAGTTAACATCGATAATCATAATCCGATGAGCTTAACTGATTTAAGGTTATTAAGAAGAATCGTTCGCGACTTTCAATTCCGAAACTCTACTGCGATTGACACATTAACCATGTGGCCAAACGTTAGAAAGGGCGAGTTCAAATGGATTTATAACACGCAAGAAGGAGCAAACTTTGTTTTTAATTCCTTCTCTAGCTATGAGTTAAGCGTCATGAAAAAATACGCGATGCCTTTACTTGAAGAAATCGATAGTGAAAGCGAATTTTTCCCAGTAGCTGAAAGACTTATTCGCATGCTTAAGTTTTTTAAAGATTTACCAGATATGTGGGTACCATGTAATTCAATTATTCGCGAATTTATCGGTGGTTCTTGCTATCAAGACGTCTAAAAGTAGCGCGCAATTACATATTAAAAATGGCATTTAATCTGCCATTTTTTTATTCCATTGTAGTTGCAAGTTCTTAAAAGTTTGTAACTCGCGTTTATGAATGGCGACGAGTTGCGCATAGTATATTTTACGCATCTCTTGATATTGATGCATTTGGTCTTGGGAAACATTTTTTGAAAATAAAGAAACAAAGACACTTTCTAATCTAAAGAAACTTTCATATAAACTTAATAAAGTCATGTAATAAAAATATTCTTTATTAGAATAAATAAGTAACGGCGTGCTATGAACGATTTCACTAGAAATTTCATAACGTTTTGAATAAATTTCTAAACCGGCAAGTTTTTCTAAGCCATCTCTAAAATTTAGTTTAAAGTTTTCCATTCCTTTAGGCAAAATTTGGTAAAGCCAACCATATTCAATATATTTTTTAATGTCTTTACTTTTTAGTTCTTTTTGACGCATCTCTTCTTTCATTTCATGGAACAAACGATCTTGTTCCTCTTTGTTTTTATACGCATCATTAAAAGCTAAACCGAAATTCATATGCCGAAGGTATTTGTTAATTAATGGATCGCCATATTTATCAAGTAAGATTAAAGTGCATTCGCATTCATGAAGTGTTCTCCAAGATGAAAATGCTTCCGTTTCATAACCCGCTAAAAGGGAATCTATAATACAACGAGAAATTGTTAAAGACTTCATAAGCAAGTCGCTAATCAAAGAAGATTGTGGATCGTTTTTCTTATAGTTTTTAACAATGTTAAGCATGAAGTTTATATAAATATATAACGAGGAAGCCGGAGGAAGAAAACGATTAGAAAGTTTGCGTTCTTGATGGCTAAAGATTGATAAAGATAAACATTTGTCAGCGACAACCGAAGACATTGAGTTGGCAAAATTTTCATTGTTGACAAAACGTTTTCGTTCTTCTTCGGATAAATAAGAAACCGAATAATGATACTCACCAATCGCATAAAATAACAGTTCCAACTGATTGACTTCTTTAACCTCTATTTGCGCATTTTGTTGAGATAAATACTTCACTACTTCGTTAGCAGTTTTATACACATCATAAAGATACTCAATTTCTAAAATATTGTTTAGCTTGAGGTTGTTTAGTATTTCAATAACTTTATCTTTACTCAGCAAATTCGACATACTACCTACTTAAATAGTCTAGTGGCTTTGATGGCTCTTTTCCATCCTTTATATAATTTATTAACTTCTTGACTTCTCATCTTTGGTTCATAAAGAGCCTGATATTTATGTATTTGCTTAATTGTTTCGAGGCTATCATAAAAACCTGAATAGAGGCCTGCCATATAGGCAACACCTAAAGCAGTTGTTTCTAAACAAAGGGGTAATTTTATTTCTGTTTGTAAAATATCGCTTTGGAATTGCATTAAATATTTATTAACCGTTGCTCCGCCATCAACTCTCAAACTAATAAGAGGTTTCTTCGTTTCTTTTTTAATGACTTCCACCACATCTTTACATTGATAAGCAATTGCTTCAAGCGAAGCTCGGACAAATTGACTGCGGTTAGTGGCTCTAGTTAAACCAAATACTGCCCCGTGAACATCATCGTCCCAGTAAGGAGTGCCTAGTCCAGTAAAAGCAGGCACGACATAAATACCGCCACTAGGACTAGCCAATGCCACGGTCTCGGCGTCTTGTGATCGATCAATAAGTGCCATTTCATCGCGCAACCATTGCACAACCGCACCACCGATAAAAACAGAGCCCTCCAATGCATAAGTGACATTGTTTCCAATTTGCCAAGCTACTGTAGTTAATAAGCCATATTTCGATAATACTGGTACTTTTCCGGTATTCACTAATAAGAAACAGCCAGTACCATACGTGTTTTTGCTCTCGCCAACTTCAAAACAAGTTTGTCCAAACAATGCGGCTTGTTGATCGCCTAAGACACCAGTGATATGTAAATGGCTTTTTAAATATGCTAATTCTCCAAAATCATAACTAGAAGGACATACTTTAGGGAGCATTTTTGTAGGGACATTAAATAAAGCACAAAGCTCGTCATCCCATTTCATATCTTTAATGTTAAATAGTAAAGTTCTAGAAGCATTGGTGACATCAGTTGCGTGCATTTTGCCCATCGTCATTTTATAAATTATCCAACTATCAATTGTACCAAAAAGTAATTCGCCATTTTCTGCGCGTTGTTGCCCATGGTCAATATTGTCCAAAATAAAACGAATTTTGCTTGCAGAAAAATATGGATTAATTAATAAACCGGTTTTTTGATGGATGAGATCTTTTTTGTCATTATAACGATCACAAATATCGGCGGATTGACGTGACTGCCAAATAATCGCATTATAAACTGGTAAACCAGTTTTCTTGCTCCAAACAACGGTGGTTTCTCTTTGATTAGTAATACCCACAGTGGCAATTTCAGTAAGCGAAATATTACTTTTAATTAAAACTTCATTAATAACATCGGTAACACTAACCCAAATAGTTAATGGGTCAGCTTCTACCCAACCAGATTGGGGAAATAAACACGGTACTTCCCGTTGCGCGGAATAAAGCAAGTGGCCTTTTTTATCAAAGATAATGGCACGTGAGCTAGTCGTTCCTTGATCAATCGCTAAGATGTACTTCATAATTAAACGTTTCTAGAGGCCATTAATCTTTCGATTTCATCCATTTCTTTGACGATATTTTTACTTAAATTCATCGCTCCATCTTCGGTGATGAGCACATTATCTTCAATGCGCACACCGATGCCGAATTTTGCAAAATATAAGCCTGGTTCAACGGTAATGACATTACCGATTTGCAGTGGTCTATCTTTTACTGCGACATCGTGTGTGTCTAAACCTAGATGATGCGAAACACCATGATAATAATAATTCCTAATATCATCATCTTCGGTCATTAAACCGAGACGCAAACATTCATTTTTTAAAGTTTCAATCGCAAAATCTTGTAAATCTTTTAGCAATAAGCCAGGTTTAGCGTATTTAATAACGGCTTTATTCGTCGTTAAGACAGCTTCATAAACTTTTGCCTGTAAACCGACAAACTTGCCACTAATTGGGAAAGTGCGAGAAATATCAGCACAATATTGCTTGTGGCGATAACCTAAATCAAAAAGGACTAAGTCACTATCTTTTGTCACATCATTTTGTGTTGGGTAATGTAAACAGGTAGCATTTTTGCCAGCGGCCACAATCGTAGAAAAAGCTAATTTCGTTCTATCGTGTAAACGGCCGTACATTTCAAAATAGTCAGCAAATACGTGTTCAGCCATACCTGATTTTAAATGACGTAAGACATAAGAGATACCACTATTAGTGGCTTCAATAGCTTTAGTGATGTTTTGTACCTCTAAAGGCGACTTAATCATTCTTAAATCGCGCAAGGAAGGATAGATATCAACGATTTCTTTATTTGGGTGATCAACTTTGAGTTTCATGGCAAAATCATTCATAAAGAAATTGTCTTTCAGTTTTTGTTCAGGAGAAGATAAATCTAAATAAACACAATCTATTTGACCGTAATGATTGTTGTCATCGGTTAGAGCAAGTTTTACCATTGTCTCAAAGTTTTCTGTTGAATAGACGTTTTTAACATCACTAATTAAACCCGCACTTTCAAAACTTATACGCTTACCAGTCCACTTTTCTTTAAGTTCATCATACGGATCAACGAATAAGTAAGTGCTTTTTTCTCCGATTGCTTTAATCATCATTAAAGCGCTATGTTCTTGTTCAATATTAGTTAAATAGAAAAAGTTTTTATTTACGCAAAAAGGTAAATACTCATCTTCACTACTCACTTTACTGACACCAGAAAAGAAGATAGCAATACTGTTTTCTTTCATCTGTTTAAATACTTCTTTGCGGCGGGCTTCTAATTCTTTGCCTTGTAAATCATGCATATATTTATTCTCCTATAATTTTTTTAGCGATTTCATTCATCTCTGGTAAGTTCACCTTTTCAATTTCGCCTTGATCCATTAATTCAGTATTCAAACTATTGAGCGGGAGCCTCCCTAAGATGGCGAAGTTTTTTTCCTTGGCAAACTGTTCGAGTTTTGATTTACCAAATAATGGAATTTGTTCTCCACACTTTGGACAAACTAGATAAGACATATTTTCAATGACTCCTAGAACTGGTATATCCATCATCTCGGCCATTTTTAAGGCTTTTGAGACGATTAATGACACGAGGTCTTGTGGGGAAGTAATGATGACTAATTGGTCGATTGGTAGGCTTTGGAAAATCGTTAAAGCCACATCACCTGTGCCTGGGGGCATATCGATTAATAGGACATCTAATTCATCCCAAACAACGTTTTCAAAAAATTGAATGACAAGATTAGAAACGAGTGAACCGCGCCAAATAATTGGGTCACTCTCATTTTCTAAAAGCATGTTTGCGGAAATAACTTTAATTCCTCCAATTGTCAAAGCTGGAAAAATATTGTTTTCTTCGCCAAATGCTTTTTCTTTTATGCCAAAAGCTTTCGGAATGCTTGGACCGGTAATGTCCGCATCCAAAATGCCGACTTTATAGCCCATCCTATTTAAATAAGTCGCTAAACTTGAGGTGACGAATGATTTTCCGACTCCACCTTTTCCGCTTAAAACTCCGACCACTTTTTTAATTTTACTCAAATCATTTGCTTTCGCTTTGACTATGCGGCTCGAGCAATTATCTTTTTCGTCACAGCTAGCGCAATTTCCTTCGCAGTATTCTACCATGTTGTTTTTACCTTTCTAATGTCACTAGGTCAGCGGAGTTGATTACGTCAACACCTGCTTGCAAGTAAGTGCGTAATAATCTACCAGCACCGAGCTTTGTTCCTCCAAAGTATCTAACGACAAGGAGGGCGACATTTTCGATTTCTTTTTTATAAAGTAACTCAAGCAAAGGCCTTCCAGCGGTGCCACGCGGTTCGCCATCATCGCTCGACTTGCTTTTTATCTTAACACGATAAGCATAAACAATGTGACGGGCTTTCTTGTGTTCTTTTCTTAATGTTGCTAAGAAGGGTTTAAAATCTTCTTCGATATTGAGGGGGATTAAGTAAGCGATAAACTTACTTTTCATCACTTCGATTTGTTGAATATAAATATTATTTACTGTAAATGCCATAGATTAGATATTAAAGAAAGTTGCAATCCTTTCACCATAACTTGCAAACGAGAATACATTACTATAAATGTTATTGTTGTGGTTAGGATCTATTGTGGTTTCGTCCACGGCGTCGAAGTGATCAGGATTAATATAATATAACGGATTAAATGGGTCGTGAGAACCTGCATCTAAGGCTTTGAATGAAGCATGAGCTTCGGTTAAATATAATACGCGCGCTAATTCGGAATTCGTTTCTGGAGTAGCACCCATATCTTCAAAGCAAGCAACTAGTGAATTAATCGCTGTAAAGTTAGGAACTGGAGAAGCTAATTCACTTAGATAGTTTAAGGAATCAAGCAAGCCTTTTAAGCCGCGACGTTCAATGGCATTAAGTTTGTCATAACTTTCAAAACTAAGTTGTGTTGGATCGTCTTCGCCAAAACTGAATGTGACATATTGATAGCCGCCATATTTTCTAGTGACATTATCGTTTAATAAATCATTTTCTATATGGCTATATTGGTTTTCCAATATTGTATTTAAGAAGCCAGAAACGAATTCACTCACGATATAAGAACGACGATATTCGTTTGGATCGACTGCGCCTTCAACGTTATATGCGTTTTCAACGACACCTAAGATTGTGTCTTCTAAGTTTTTAACAATATCAATTGTGTTAGTGCCACCACCCTCATCAAATGTGTCGTTAGAAATAAGTCCACCATTGACTTCGGCAAAAATATTCACTAAGGCTTTCGCTTCAATGGCAGGGGTATCCTTGTAATCAGTTGTGTCGTCACTTTCAACAAGGTGAGCAATTTTAGAAAGAATTGCAATCTTATCGATATCAGCTAATGCTGAGGTGTTAGGATCAGCATCTTTACCAATATATGTGCCCAAAACATCACCTACGGCATGATATAAAAAGATGCCTTGTGCACTGATTTGGCGCCCTTCAACAACATTGAATTCACCAAAATCACCATCGAGATTGGTGTTAAGAATTCTCGAATAATAAACAAAACGTAAAATTGCTCTTAAATTTGTTTCAGCAGCCGTATTGTCTCCTTGTGATAAATTGGTAAAGCTTGCGATGTCTTGATTGTATTGGACACCATCATACAAGTCTCTTAATGTATTAGTTAAAACGCCAATTTCGCCCTTATCTTCATCGCCGAAAGCCTCACCGCCATATAAAGCTTGACCCAAACGATAATTAGCATACGAAGTGCCATTATATTCGGTAAGAGCATCAATACCTATCGCCCCCAAACCTTGTTTTAAGAAGCGAGGAATCGCATCAGCGATAATATCGGACATGTTAATGCTAAGTAGCAAAGTTTTGACATCATCTGGAGAAATTGTATTAAAGCCAAAAGAATTTAAGTCTAAGGATGATTCTCCTTTAGACATACCGATATCAGCCGCGGAACTTATCAAGTTCATAATCGCATGAATTTCGCCAGTATTTGAATTACTCGTCCAAGCTATTCCTGGATTATGGTGATAATATGGCGCTTCATCTTCAAGGAGAAGATTATCATCATCAGCACGAGTGATAAGTTTTATTTTTTGGTTCAGCTTGTTTTCAGCACTTCCATATACACTAACATCATCAGCGTAGTTTGTGTCATAAGCAAATTCATCCATGCCAACAAGTGAAAGCACTTGCGCAATGGTGCTTTCAAATAATGTATGTTCATTAGCGTTTGTGACGGACGTATAGTAATTTCCTGGATTAGGATGATTACGAGCTGGAGAATGGAATAAAGGTAAATCATGCATGGCCGTTAATAAGGAGGAAATAACTCCATCTGGAGCAACCATTGTATGAATGACGTTTGGATCAGTAAAACTGGCGCCACCAGAAAGGTCGCTAGTTAAATCGGCAACGACATATAACAAATCGGTAATGCTTGAAATATCGCTTTCGCTATATTTGGCTTCATAATCAGGTGTCGCCCTATAAACTCCACCATTAAAGAAGTAATGATAGAAAGGATCGACTTGTGCAAAGTTAATTGTTAAGCCACCGCTATTGAAATTAAGTTGGTTATTTTTCACAAGCACGTTATAAAGCATGTTCGGGACACAATCATAAAATAAGTCGCTATTAACAAGTGTTTTAAGTAAGTCATCAACAACCGCGATATTTTCGCTCTTATTAAAGTCTGCTTGCGAAATATCGGTTACTTTGTTTCCGCCATTATCGACTAAAGAATAAACTTTTTTGATGACATCCATTAAAGTAGCAATCTCTTTATTTTGTTCAATGAATGATGCTTCTTTTTCCGCTTCTTGAGCAGGAGTAAAATCTAAGTCAGTCTTAAAAGTTGACTTTACTAAATAGGTGACCTTTTCTTCGGCGGTTGTATATTCACTAGCAATACTATCTTTCGGAGATTCATTGCCAAGATAAATAACATTTTTCATCTCGCTTTTGCCGAGCAAGGAATCAAATAGTTGTTGGAATGGAGTAAGTTCGTCAGTTTTTGAAGGACCAGCGCGATGGAAAACATAGGAATTATTAAAGCCAGTTAAAACACGTTTTAAATCATCAACAACACCATCATTTATCATTTGCCCAAAGTCGATGTTTGCTCCATCAAGAATGCCAGTATTTTTGAGTTTATCAATAACGTTATAGAAATCGATTAATAAATTGAGTTCTCTTTGTCTTTCCTCGCGGGCTTGTTCGAAGTTTTGCATATCTAAACCAGCATCAACCATATAAATATTGTTGGCAGTATCGAGCTTAAAAGCCGAATCGCCAGTTAAGAATTCTTCTCCGACAATGCTGTATAAGTTATAAATAGCCATTCGCATACATGTGGTTTCATTAACAGCAGTTAATAAGCCGTCAATTAATTCTGTCTCTAAACTTTCGAATGATAGTGATTGGCCGTTACTGTCTTTAACTAGCAAACGCATCGCATAGGTCATAAAGCGAACAACACGGGAAATTTCATCAACATCAAATAGATTCATTGAATCATAATCAGCGATGAAGTTTGCTGAAGCAAAATAGCCATCCCATTTATTTGTAGAATCGTAATAATTTGAAGTCGAACTAGTAATTTTATTACCAAAAACTGATAAGTAATTATCATGTTGGACAATGAATTGATCATAGTTACACCAAAAAGCAGCAATATTTTTGTAGTCATTGGCGTCTATGCCTTCAGGAGAGACAAAATCGCGATAAGCAATATAATGCGTTTGTTTAAGTGGATCATAATATTGATTTTCCCAAGCCAGGAAATATGAATCAGGTACACCATCATCACCCGGACGAACACCCCACGAAGTTTTCCAGTCCCAGTTGTTATCTATTTTTGGTGTCGGATCAGCGAGTAAGTCAAAGGTAGAGTCGCCAACATTAAATGAGCCCATCGCTTCGGCAATTTTTGCATAGAGCCATTTACCAAAGTTATATTGAATATTGTTATGTTCATCGACATAGTAGAATATGCCAGAATTAGCTAATTCGTGAAGCATTTTATTTAATTCAACAACTTTTGTAAAACTAGCAATATCAAAATTAGCTAAGAAGTTTGCAGCTTCTTCGTCATCTTCAGGCGTTAAATCATAAAGTGTATTTAATAAGTTTCGAATATTTGCTGCTTCTTTTGTCCAGTTAGTGACATTGCTAAAAGATACGTTGTTTACGTAATCAATTAAAAAACCAGAGAGAGCATCGCCGAGTAGTTCATCAAGAAATGGACCTAAGCGTTGCGAGAAAATATAAGAGTCATCAATTTTTTCTAAGAATCCTGGTAAGTTGATTTTGCCTTCCCCATCATCTTTTAAGTTAGAAATCGCGCTTTGTGTTAAGCCATTTTCAAACATACTACCGGCATTTAAAACATCACGGGCAGCGATATATTTAATAATGTTACCAAATGCGTCAAACTCATCATTCCAAGTATGCACTGTTTCGACTTTTTCTAAGGTGGAACGAGGGACAACTAAACCGACGTCAGCAATCATGTCAAAAACGTAACCAAGTAAACCATAAAGGTTTTCATTTTTTGCGTAATTATCTCCTACTTGTGGAGTAGGGTTAATAATGGGGTTTTCATGTATAACATTAAGAATTGAAATTAATGAATCGACTTTGGTCTCATCTTTTAATACATCCATAAAACCATTACTGTCGGTTATAGAAGTAAATGAAGATAATACTTGTAAGTCTTCCCATTTATCAAGTACAGAAGATAAATCAGTGAAAAAGCTTCTTTGGTTTTTAGCTTTTGCCATATCGTGATCAATGGCACTAGCGATGACATCAGTTCGCAAACCATAATCGCTTAACATTTTTGAAATATCACTGCCGAGTAAAGTGGATTTAATTATTGGCATCAAAGCGTTATATAACAAGTTAGAATTATCCATTTTTTGAATCGCTTGTTGGAAGTAATCAATGTGCATGACATCAATCGAGAAATAATCTCCCTCGGTAAGCATTAAACTATTAAAGCCTTCTTCACTCAATAAAGCATCCAATAAGACTTTGTCTTTTGCGAGTGTGGCGACGATATCTAAAATCGCGGCAAATTCAACTTTATAGTTTATGATACGATTGCCATTATTTAATGAAGCGACTGCTTGCTTAAAAGCATTCAAATCGCTTGGTGAAAGATTAGCGGTAATTGATTTTAAGACATCGAGTTCAAATAAATCATTAGTAAGTTGTGGTAGAGCCATATTGATTAGATTCATATCAAAAAGGTTGTATCTTCTACCAGCGATGCGGTTACCTTGATTATCGAAAACGATTGTATGGCCAAAACGATCGACATTAACGAGTTCGCCATGCTCCACTTTACCAACTAAAAGTTCGATAAAATCATCAGCATAATCAGATATTAGTTGGGTAAAAGTTGGGTAAATAGCTTCTGGATCGCTCAGCATACCCGTTTGTACAAAGATGGCATTTAAGAAATCTTGGTCGAGCATGGCTACTCCGTGTAAGAAATCAAATAAGACATAACATTCATAACCCCAGGATATTTCATTTAATTGGTCCCAGGAAACTGGTAAGTATTGTTTAATTTCGCTTCCTTGTTCACCTTCTAAGAAAACACTTAATAAGGCCGGAATAGCACGAGTTAATAATTTAGAGTCATCAATATGTTTGAACACATTTAAAATTTCCGTGAAGTTTTCGGAATAAACGACATCGTTAATAAATGCAACAGCATCGGCATTAGTTTCTAAACTGCGCAAGGTTAATTTGCCTTGCTCATTTTCAACAAATAATTCGTCAATTAGCCCACTATCGAAGAGACTATTAACCATGTTTCTCAAATTCGAAATTTCATTCTTAAATTCAATGTCACTTAAATCGAGTAAACCAGGAGGGATAGCTCCTTGTAATAAGTCATCAACTAAATCACTATTTAAGGCAATATCGGCAACCAAAGGAATAAGTGTGTTAATAATTTGTGATTTTTCTAAGCCATCAAAGATGGAATTAATCATATCTTTAGTTAAAAACGATGCAAAATCAGCAACGATTTCTTGGTTTTCATTAAAAGTAATGCCTTTAATGCCAACCATGGTTAGGTCAGTCATAGCGGAAAATTCTTTAATAAAACTAAAAGAAACATCTTCGCTTATGCCTGTGGTGAATGTATCAATTAAGCGTGTATCAAAAGTCATGCCTGATTCATCCACGGTCCAGTTGAAAAATACTTGAGCAAATAAAGAACTATTATAAGCGTCAATAAAACCGCCGATGGTCGTCGTCATTTGATCTTGTGTGGTCGGTTTATTTCGCTGATATGATTGATTTACAGAGTTTAGAATAGATGTTATTGGCGAAAAAAACAAAATGACCAAAGCAAGGTAAGTAACCGCGTGCTCAATAGCTGCCACCCATCTTAATTTCACTAATTTTTGCGCGGCTTTTGGCACAAAGCGTTTGAAGATGAGATGCCATAAAATAAATGAAAATAAGTTTCCCAAAGTAACAATTAAAATAATCGCCAATAAGAAGAAAATAAGTTTAAGCACCGAATCCACGATAGCAATGGCAAATCTTGTGGCACTAATATCGGTCGTTGAGACGTTATATAGTACGTAAAAACCTCTAATTGTTTCGGTAATTGTCCCACGAACAGATGTTAATGGGATATAATATGTATAGACATCTTCACCAATCTTTCGAGTGATAAATAGCTCACCTTTAAAAAATTGTGAGATATCTAAATTGCCAATAAATTCGGTGAAAGTTGAGAGTGTTAAGAAAGCAATTAAAATGAGGGAAAACATGAAAATCATCCGATAGGTCGCTTTCCAAATTCCCTTCTTAAAACCAATGAGTGCTGAAACAAAAACACTCGATAGGAGCAAAACAAATAGAGCAATAAATCCCTGATCAACATATTGACTGATTTGTTCTAATGTCAAATTCATAGGTACTCCTCCCGATAACTGAAGTTATGGTATATTTGTGCTTTCTTTTAGTGTATAGTTTTTTTATTAGGAATAAAAGAGAATGTTATTTAAGGAAACAGAATGCCCTCAGTGTCAAGCAGATTACGATCCCGCCTTACAATTTTGTCCTGTTTGCCATGTAAGAAATCCGCGTTTTGATGAGTCAAAATTACCAAAGCGAATTTTGTTTTTAAATCCGATTGCCCAACTCGGCATGTTTTTGGTTGGTTTTGCTTATGTGGGTATGTTAGCAATTTCTTATGGATTATCGTTAATAATAAGCACTTTTAATCTACAGGATTATCCACACCTTAGTTCCACACTCCTATTAGCTTTCACTTATTTAATCATGACACTAGTTTTATTTGCGATTCCTTTTTTCACTAGAACAAAAGACTTTATAAATAAATTTACTAATAAACTAGATTATATTTATGGTATTGGCTATGCAGTGACCATTGTTTGCGTCAGCTCAATAGTAAATGCCATTATTAATTGGATATACCCTTTTCCGGGCGATAATCTTAATCAAGAGACGGCCACTATCATTGCGAAAGCTTACCCGTTGATTGCTTTTTTTGTGATTGGACTGCTTGGTCCAATAGCCGAAGAATTAACCTATCGTGTTGGTTTATTTTCCTTTTTAAGGCGCATAAATAAATATTTAGCTATAATCGTTACGGCTGTAATTTTTGGTTTTATTCATTTTGATACCTCAGCCGAAGATATGATTAGAGAATTTATTAACTTGCCAGCATATATAGTTTCTGGATTAGTCTTTTCTATTGCTTATGAACATCGTGGCCCAGCTTGTTCGATTACGGCGCACGTGCTATACAACATCTTTGCTTTTATAATGATTTTCGCTTCATAATTATGGAAAATTCACGTCGCTTCCCTTTAATACTTGATGGCTTTTGGATCAAAATATTAGCCATTCTTACTATGACCATCGACCATATCGGTGTTTATATGCCAGCCTCACCTTGGACACTAGCGTTTCGTTATATTGGTCGTTTAGCATTACCACTATTTATTTTTATGGTTGTTGAAGGTGCACTTCATACTAAAAATTTTAAGAAATATGCATTACGCCTAGGAGTGATGGCGGCATTCATATCTATAACAATTGTTACCATAGAGCTTATTCCGGGACTTAGTTTTAGCATCAGAAATTTTGGCAATATATTTCTTGACCTACTATTAGGCGCACTCGCTGTTAGTTTGATCGACCAAAAAAACTGGGCAATAAAAGCACTTGCTTTACTGCCGATCGCATATGGAATAGCTTCTTTCACTGCTGATGCCCTTGAATTTTGTGGTTGTTACGGTAAAATTCTTTGGTTCCCTTATTTCTTGCGTACACAATATGGCTTCTTTGGTATTTTATTGAGTGTTGGTTTTTATGTCGCTAAAAAATTAGCGGATGTATTTATTTTGTATCAACACAACACCACTGGCATCGATTTAGAAATATACGATGATTCAGATCTAAAAAGACATGCGCAAAATCTCCTTGCTTTTCTGGCATTAGGCGTTGTTTCATTTATCCTCTATGTTACTGGCTCACTCATGCCGTATAAATTTGTTAATTGGGACTTGCAGTTACAAGCATTCGCGGTCGTCTCAGGTGTATTTATTTTGCTTTATAATGGCCGACGCGGCTATAATAAAAAGTGGTTCCAGTATGGGGCTTATTTGTATTATCCAATACATCTGACCATACTCTATCTAATATTTTCACTAATTTAGGAGGATAGATATTATGTTGAAACATATTACCAGTCGAGAACAATTCTTAGACGCAATTAAAGAAGGCACTGTCATCGTTGATTTTTATGCGACATGGTGCGGTCCTTGCAAGATGTTAACTCCTGTTCTAGAACAATTATCAGAAGAAAATCCAGATGTGACTATTTTAAAGGTCGACGTAGACGAAGTAAGTTCTTTGTCCGCGCAGTTTGGCATCCAAGCTGTCCCAACCTTATTACTATTTAAGGGTGGTCAACAAATCGATATGAGGCTTGGTTATCAAAATAAAAATCAATTACTCAATTTTATTAATCAATAAATATTGAAAATTTGCGGAATTATGAGATATAATCATTTCCGCTACGCAAGTGTAGTTCAGTGGTAGAACATCAGCCTTCCAAGCTGATTATGCGGGTTCGATTCCCGTCACTTGCTCCAAGTTAGATGAATAGGTTTGATATAATCGTGTCAGGCCTTTTTTCTTTGCATAAAGGGGGTTCTTTCCTTTCTATAAGTAAAGATTAGAGCCTTGTAGGAGTGTTTAACCTCTTTTTTGCAGTATAATAAATAACTGCGGAACAAAAGCTTTATCAATGGAACGATAGATATTGCTACGGGACGAAAGTTTTTTTGTTTTACGGTAGGCGAATGCTCAAATGCGTGAAAAAAATGCGATTTTTATGCTATAATAAACTGAACGATAAATAAGAATTTTAGGAGGTGACAAATAATGAAAGAAATCATTATTGCAAGCATTCTTTTTGCAGTATCCGTTTTTTTGTTTTTCATGAGTGTCCGATCCTTTATGGAAAAGGGGTTTCTTTTTAACAATGCTTACATCTATGCATCGAAGCAAGAACGTGAGAAAATGAATAAAAAGCCATATTATCGCCAATCGGCTATTGTTTTTTTACTGTTTGGAATCGTCTTTTTATTGCTCGCTCTCGCTGTGTTGCTTGAAGCATATTGGATTTCCTTCGTGGGTGTAGCGGTTGTTATCATTACTCTCATATATGCTATTGTATCAAGTATTACGATCGAAAAGAATAACAAACAATAATAGCGTAATTACAAATTCCAATTTATCTGTGAGTTTAACTGTACGCATTTTTGATAAAGTGTACGCACTTTTTAAGGGTGTGCGCAAGTTGTATCAAAATAGGTATTTGCACACATTAAAGGTTTAGAATTAATAGCCACAAATGGTAAAATTGATATTTTCAAAAAAGATAAAAAATATTTAGTGTTTGATAAAATAAAAGAAAATGTTACATACTATGTGTTAATTCAAATCATACTAAAAGAAAAAGTAGACCGCACTTTTTATACGTGTCTACTTTTATCTTATCGGAGCAATTTTTCAGGCCTTTTTATATGTTATTCAAATGCGGTCTTTTGCTTTTTATCATCATTGTTAAACTAAATATGGTCCAAGCTAATAATGCCGTAGTGGCGAAAGAAGCAATAATTATTCCTACATCCATAAATAATTGATTAGAAAGAATTTTCACTAACATTTGATTATCAACTCCAGGAGCTTCTGGATAGTTTGATATTGTATCAAAGAAAGCATCATTAAACTTAGCTGGATCAGGGAAGATAGCTTTGTGAAACCAATAAAAAGCTTTTTCAAAATCGACGATTGCGAAAACTAATAAACCAAGTAAGATCGCTCCCAATAGCACATAAACAATCACCGAATACTTGAATAAATGTTTTTTGACTCTTTGCCAATTAAAGAAGAAATATATCGCTATAGCAATTGTCAAAAGGAAAATAACTAAACCGATGATTTGGCCACCATTATATAAGTCTCTAACATCCGACATATGTTTGATGGCTTGATTTGAAAAGACGATTTGATTATTGATGGTAACCTGCATGCTATCGCTTTTATTAAATAAAAAAGCGATAATTACATCGGTAATCTTACTTAACTCTTCCATGCTATAGCCAGTAACATTAACGGTATCGTTTTTTTGAAATTCAAAAATAAAAAAGGCTTTTGCGCTTGTTACCAGCATGACTGTAATCCAAATAGTAGAAATGATTAAAAACAAACTAAATAACGAAATAAATATCTTTTCATACCATTTAATTTTATTTTTCATATTTTCCTTAGGAGTGTAAATATAATCATTATGCAGTTATAAACCTAGAATTTCCTTTTTCTTTTGGTCGAATTCTTCTTGAGTAATCAAACCCTCTTTTAACATTTTGTTATACGAGGAGAGTTTTGTATAGCACTGATCCTCAGTAGCGGGAGAAGAAAAATAATTAGTCGCAAATGGCCGATCCTGACTACTAGAAAAAAATGGCGGATTGCTACTTTTAGAAGTCACATGATTATCTTCTTTAGCTTTAAGAGAAAGAAACACGATTGCGAAAATAAATGGCACACCCACCATACCGAAAACGATAAGGCCAATTAACGGGATGATAAAGAAATAAATAAGGCCCACCAAAACAAAAACCGAGTAAACAACAAGTAAAGTAATCATTAGCGGTTTTTCGACTTTTTTTAATTCCGGAATGAGTAAGATAATTCCAGAAATTAACATCGTTATAACTATAATTATTTCTAAAACATCGGGTGTTTCAGTAAATGTGCCTAGAAGTGACAGTGTGGCAAAAACAATTGAATATATGGCCACTACTTTTTTAGCCGAAGAACTTTTCATAATATTTCCTTTTATAAATATGTACAAATTATAAAACAAGCGGCTCACTAAGTTAACAAATATATTTGTAAAAGGTTTTTCATTTGATGTTATTTTACTTAAAGTTATATAATTTAACTATCAGTAAAGGGGTGATATGCAATGAAAGTTAAAAATGATAGATTAGTGGCTTTTAATAAAAACTATATTTTGGAAAGTGCCGACAAATTATTTGTGGCACAGGGATTAAACAATACTTCGATGGACCAAATTGCGCGTGAAGCTAAATTAACTAAGCCCACTCTTTACGCTTATTTTAAGGATAAAGATGAAATATATAGTACCTTGGTTTTTGATTTCATGAAAAACGTTTTAGACATCATTAATTACCGTAAATCATACCCTTTTTTCGATATGGCTTTTCATGAAATAGGCGAGGAACTGCTCGCCCTAGCACTAAAATATCCTCTTTATTTTGATGGAATGGTTGGTTATCTCAATGTCGAAATCGAAAAAGATAATACTCCACAAATATATCGTGATATTTACCTTGTGGGCAATGAAATAAACGAGGCGTTATTTATCTTAGTTAAAATGGGAAAAGAGACGGGTGAAATCAACACCGATAAGGATGAAGATATGTTGATCTTTTTCCTATGGGGGGCAATAATCGGGATTATTAAAATGTGCCTCAGTAGGAACGAAAATATAAAAGATAAAAAGGAATTATTGCACTTTTCCTGGGCTAGATTGCTGCAATCTTGTAAATAAAACAAATAATAGGAGTAATTATGTGGATTATTTGTTACTGATGGCATCGACTGGTTTCTTTCTTGCAATATTGAATACTGGCAAGAAACTAGCAACAAAGGCGACGAAAAATGAAATTAAGAGCAATAAACCAACTTGTCTAAATGAGAAGTTAAAAATCGTAATTACTAATCCAACACCCGACCTTAACGAATCATTAATAAAGTAGACCGCAACGAAAGCCGCGATTGAAGAAAGAACAAAATTGATAAAAGCGACAATCGCACTTTCATTAAAGAAAATTCTAAAAACATCACTACTTCGAGCACCTACCGCTCTTAAAATACCGATTTCTCGTTTCTTAAAGGAAACGCTACTAGCAATGAAGTTTGAGAGCATGAGCGCTGAGAAAAGGGCGAAACCTAAACCGATATATACGAATACACTGGCGACATTCTCAACGAGGTCATTAGCTGTTTCCAACATTGGCGTGGCATAGTTTTGTAGCGGAAAAGAAAAGCCAGTACCAGAAACTTGCAAACTAAATTGCGCAATCTTTTTTATCGCCAAGCGATTGTTTGATGGCATTGGTGCTAATGCAAATTTATATGGTTCTGTTTTTTCATAAGTGGAAATTTCTTCATAAAATTCAACATCGACAATGATTTCAGAATATGTATAGTACAATTTATCAAAAGCTATGCCAACAATGCGCGCGTCCCCTTGGGTATAATTATAAATGCTATAGTTACTATAATCTCTTGTTAAAGTAATAGGCTCGAGATTTTCAAGGATAAAAGGGCGTAACCCTTCTGCGATTTCTTTTTTAATGTCATGTCCGCTTTTATCGCCATATAGGTTTTCTACAAAACCCATCCCAGTGAGATAATCTTTATATAATTCAATTTTCTGACTTTCATCGAGATTACTTTGACCATCAAATACTTCTTCGTATAAACCGCGAGTTTCTGCTTGTTGATAATTCGCGGTTGCATAAGCTAGTATTTGATTGTTTAATTCGGCATCCATAAATTCCGAAATCGTGCCGGTAAAGGCGCCAGTAATTTGATAGTCTTTTTGGTTACGGGCAATAATACTACTCCAATCAGCAATAATTTCATCCTTAGCAAGTGTTTGTTTCTCTTCACCAAAGAAAAATATGTCACTCATATCATAATTAGACAGTTTTGTAATCATATTTGGAGATAAATAAATACCACTTGGGTATGTATTGGTCGATTCACTGTAATAAAACAAATAAGAATTGCTACCGATTAACACTCCCAATTGTTCAGAATTAGCAATTAGTGTATCAGTATAACCTGGATTAACAAAACCAATCCCGTGAAAGCCATATCCCACATTTGCAGTAAATTCTTCATACAATAAATAATCAGCAATATCGGTGATGGGTGATTTTAGTTTTTCATAACGTTCTGCATCTAGGTTTGTATCAATTACCCCGACAACTTTAAGTTTTAAACGCTCAGGCAAATTAGGATTGTTCAAACTAATATATTTTTCAAATATATCATTTGGACTATTAAGACTTTCTGCGGGAATATCGGTTACCTCTCCATCAAAGTTGGAATACCCTTTTACATCAAAATGTTCAAAGAGGTACTTAGTTATAGCAATTTCATCATTGCTCGTTGGTAAACGCCCTTGGATGGTGAAATCTAGTTTATCAAAATCTGCCGCTGTGAATTCTACTAATCCTGAAATACTATCCATATAATATGAATTTTGTCCGACATTATTATTGGTGGCATAATTATATGTCATTCCAAAAGAACCACTTCCATAGTGAGAATTTGGGGCGAAAACAGGTTTGAAATCAAGATTAATTTCTTTACCGATTGTGTCATTAATATTAGCAATATCTTCTTTCGATAAAGTTAAATCATATTTGCGGAGATAACCATATTCATCTTCAACCACTTGTCTTTTGGAGAAAGCGACCGCGTCAACATGACCATCGATAATCGAATTGACCGTAGCATCAACACGATTGTAGGCTGCCAATGAATCGGCAATGCCAAATAAGCAAAATGCAATTAGCGATAAAAAAATGGTCATTACTAATCGGAATTTTTTGTGTTTCAAACCACTAGCACCCATAATAAAAGCCATGCGAGATGGTAGACGAGACTTAATTAATTTAAACTCATTACCATATACCTTTGGTACTTCTTCGTTTTTTGTTGGTGCGAATACTTCGCGAATATGGAAGTCATCGGAAGGTTTGCTTACAAGGCTTAAACTTTTTTGATCGCGCAAATAGCGATTAACCATTTCTAAGTCTTTGGCTGTTAATTCATAGCCTTCTTTAACGATAAGCCCTTCTTTTTCAACGTACTGAATATTAATATTTGTGGAATCGCTTTTTACTCTTGCTTTTGAGATATCGCTGATGATTTTACCATCCGCTAATTCAATGACGCGATCGCCGAATCTTTCTGCAAAATCTCGGTCATGTGAGACAACGATAACGAGTTTTTCTTCAGAAAGTTTTTTAAGAATATTAAAAATTTGTTCGCCGGTTTTACTATCGAGCGCCCCAGTTGGCTCATCAGCTAGAATGATATCTGGATTTTTAACAAGGGCACGGGCAATGGCAATTCTTTGTTTTTGACCGCCAGAAAGTTCATTTGTTCTTCTAGCACCATAGCCATCTAAATCTAAAGTTTTTAGAATTTTGTTTACTTCTTCATTAGTAGCTTTTCTACCTTGTAATTCAATGGCAAGCGCAATATTCGCGCCGACTGAAAAATCATCAAGAATATTATATTCTTGGAAAATAAAACCTACATAAGTATTTCGGTAGGAATCAAAGTCCGCTTGGGAGAAGTCTTTGGTCGATTTGCCTTTAATGACAATATCACCACTATCGTATTTATCTAAACCTCCGAGTAAATTCATGAGTGTTGATTTACCACTTCCAGATTTACCGAGAATAAAAACAAGTCCTTTATCTTTAATGTTAAGGCTAACATCGTTCAAAGCAACAACTGGAACACCCTTTTTTGGGTGGTAAGTTTTTTTCAGGTTTTTTAATTCAAGCATAGGAATAATCTCGCTTTCAAGTTATCTTTGTAACATTATAACAATTAAAGATAACGGTGGCTTTAAATTCAAAACTTTTTTTATTCAAAACAAGCAAATAATATGCTTTGTAACAGGAATAGTTGTTGCGGTTGCTCATAATTGTTTAAACAAGTCGCAATCTAAAGTTTTGTTTTGCATTTGCTAAAATTTGGAACGTGATATACTTTTCACATAACTAAAGGTGGCAAATAACAAAAAACGGAAACAAAACAAATCCAATGATTTTGAGACTTTACTTTTTATTATTTAATGAACAACTATTTACAAATCATTAGGTGATATTTCTTGTGTTAATCGACGGTTTATTATTAACAAATTAAAAGACATCGCGACCATAATATTAGTTAAAGACTGATGACCTTCTCACAAATGAATAACTTGACCAAACAATTTATGTCATGAGTGGTGTTAATAATTTTTACGCTAAGGTTTGTTATAATCACCATTTGAAATAAAGAAAGGAAAAAACTTATGAAACAAGAAGCAATATTTAAAATGGCTGTTTCGCGCATTTATCCATATTACATCCAAAAAGCTGAAA
>Ga0123334_1001560_pt1 | contig 28403 bp, 31 predicted proteins | sample BiotimSIPDNA_FD_89706 | JGI IMG/M metagenome (GOLD analysis project Ga0123334, IMG submission 89706) | Anaerobic biogas reactor microbial communites from Washington, USA - Biogas_R1 time_0 SIP DNA | ecosystem: Engineered > Bioreactor > Anaerobic > Unclassified | place: Washington, USA...
CCGAGAAACGGCAGATTGATAGTGGCTACAACAACGAGTGCGGGGGGAGACGGATTGCGGGGAGCTTTTTGTTGTCATGATCATGTCTCCTTCCCGGCATTTTTGGGTACGCGCTGCGGGAAGCTCCTCTTCGGAGCTTCTTTTTTGCTTTTTATACGATTATGTATTATCTTCATGAAGATGCAAACGTCGACATAACAGATGATAGTACATATGTTCTATTTTGTCAAGCGCTTTAATAAAAATAATTCGGTTATGCCGCAGCTGAGACGGATAAAGCACAGCGGCTTCATGATGCCATACTTACGTTTGAGTTCTATCTGGTAATCGGATATCAGTATAAGACACGAGTTAATCCATCGGTCAGGTTTCATCAAACGCATACCGTATTATTGAATAATTCAGTGCAATAATATAAAAGCTTCTTGAGTTTTGACAATTTATAATATATAATATTTTATAATATAATATAGACTAATTAAAAGGAGGACGAGCTATGCTTACACCTAAGGAGAATATGCGCGAGGTTATCAGAGGCGGTAACCCGGATAGGTTCGTTAACCAGTATGAGGCTGTTTATTTAATGTTTCACCCTTATATCTTGACTTCCAATGCCCTTTTGGAAAAAGGCCAGAAGAATGTTGTTAACGCATGGGGTATCACTAACTCTTTCCCCGCTAATACCCCCGGCGCATTCCCCGTTCATACACCTGATAAAATTGTCGTAAAGGATATTGAAAGATGGCGTGAATACGTTAAGGCGCCCTCTTTGAAGTTTACGGATGAACAATGGGCAATGTTTAAGGGTATGTATGACGCTGTTGACGGCACAAAGGCATACAAGGCCACATTCATAGCTCCCGGCATATTCGAGCAGACTCATCATCTGTGTGAAATCAGCAGGGCGCTTGAGTATTACGCACTCAATCCGGACGAAATGCATGACCTTATCAAGTACTATGTCGAATGGGAGCTTCAGATGCTGGAGGGAATCCTGACCAATCTGAAGCCGGATGCTATTTTACACCATGACGACTGGGGCGGAGCGACAAGTACGTTTATCAGCCCTAATATGTTCGCCGATTTCTTCCTGGAGCCTTATAAAGAAATTTATAAATATTGCCACGATCACGGTGTGGAGCTTGTAATTCACCACGGAGACAGCTATGCCGCCACACTTGTGCCGTACATGATCGAAATGGGTATCGATGTTTGGCAGGGCTGCCTGGAATCAAACAATGTTCCCGAACTGATTAAAAAATACGGCGGCAAGATCTCCTTCATGGGAGATATCGACAACAAGTCTGTGGATTTCGAGGGCTGGACTCAGGAAAATTGCAAAAAGGTCGCTCGCAGAGCCATTGACAGATGCGGCAACAAATACTTTATCCCCTGCATCGCGCAGGGTGGACCGGGCTCCGTATATCCGGGCGTCTATCAGGCTCTTACAGATGAAATCGACAAATACAGTGAGGAAGTTTTCGGAATCAACGCGAGTGAAATCGATCGTCTGCCTCTGCAGCTGATATTCTGACTTGCTTTTCTTTCCGAAATGCACCGCGTTTAAGTCAATTAATTGTATAATTAGCGCAGCGCTCCGCTCTGTACAGGGTGGAGCGCTGCGTTTGGCAATACATTCTATACGTTCAGACGGTCAACGCTTCATCCGGAACGTCAGGATTTGTCTTCCTTCGCCATGTCGAAATGTTCCATATGCCTCCCAACTGTTTTTGAGGTTGCTGCGATCTGGTCGATAATTTCAAATACAACGAGCTCCATTTCGCATCCCTTTGAATAATCGGCTTTTACGGTATAGTCAACTCTCCCGTTTATTATCAAATCGTCGGCCTCGCGCCTGTCGTTTTGATACACCGCGATCGAGTGTCCGCCGTTTACCTTGGTTAGCTTCATACAGGGCACATCCGTTAATCCGTCTCCGATGAAGATCATATTTCTAAACGGCACTCGCCTTCTGTCCTCGGGCATGTACTCGTTTAAGCTCCTGTTTTCGGCAACATCCATGACGCCCTTGTTGATGCGGTACAAAAACTGCGTCTTACTCGTGTAGTTAACAGCCATTGCAGGCCAGAAAGGAACGCCCTTTTCGTTGTAGCAAAATGACGCCGCGTATATCTCCTTGAATTCCCCGGCAATAACGGTACCCTCGATTATTTCCTTCAAACCGGATGAAATGATATAGTGTTCCGCCTGCAGACCTCTCTTCTGCGCGTAGGCATTAACCCTGGCAAACCATGTTCTTATACCGGGAAAGAGTTTAACTCCCTTTCCCAAATTCCGAAGTGTATTGTTAGTCACAAGCTGCCTTCCCTCGGATTTCTCGAGCATAACAAGCATGTAAGCGAGTATTTGATCCATACCGTACTTATGCATAACGCGGCTGCATTCATCCCAAAAGTCCCCCGCGTCCATCCCGAGAGCCGGTATAAACGCATACTCCTGCATATCTCTCGGCGAAAGAGTGCGGTCAAAGTCGTACATCAGCGCGAGTATCGGTTTTTCAGGCATGCTTTACCCTTCCTTCAATCTTCAGGAAAATGCTTCATACCCCGCGGTCTCATGTCGTAACGCCGTATGAAGTTTTCCGCCCTCAGGTTATGTCTCATATAATCCAATAAAAGTTCTGCGCAGGCGCGGCTGTCGCTGCCTGCGTTGTGATGCTCAAGTTCAAGCCCAAGGTGTCCGGACAGCGTACTCAGCTTGTGGTTTACGAGGTTCGGATAGCAGGACCGCCCCATAGCGCAGGTGCAGGCATAGTATGCAAACGGCTTCCACCCGATCTGATACGCGCTTAAACACTTTGCCAGCACCGACATGTCAAATGGCGCGTTGTGTGCGATAAGCAAGCCGCTCCCCATTACAGGCGCTATCATTTCCCACAGCTTCGGGAACGCAGGCATATCCGAAACCATTTCCGGGGTTATACCCGTCAGTTCAATATTGAACCTGTTGAAGTATGTCTCCGGGTTCACGAGCGAATAAAATTCGTCAACAACGGCTGCGTTTTCAATAACCGCTATTCCTATTGAGCTCATCCGGTCGTTTGCATAATTCGGAGTCTCGACATCAAACGCTATGTAACGATCTTTCACAGGGCTTCTCCTTAGCTTTTTTCCATTATCACTTTGGAAAATTGTAGTCTATTTCGTCGGCAAAGTCAACGCAGTCGCTCTTTATGTGCCCACCCTATACCCGGCATAAACTTGGCGGCACCGAATACTCAGTAGAAAAAGCCTGCTTTTCACTAAAAAAGTGATTCGCAGGCTCTTTCAATATATCCCCGGCACCGAAATCCCGGCAATCTAATGATCGCCCTCAGCCATTCGTGAGTGCCCTTACCGGCCTTGCTTCAATATATCCCCTATATCCCAACGGCTCCATCTGGAATCTCGGAGCGTCTTCATCCGCCCATTCATATCCGTACAGCTTCGGATCAAAGGACTTCATAAACTCCCATAAATCACCGATAGCCTCTTCAAACAGGTCTTCGTCAAACGGCGACCCCTGAAAAACCATCATCTTGCAGGGTTCGAGCTCTGTCAGTTCATACCCCTCAGGCACCGGTTTATCATAATCAAGAGGAAGTTCGACACCCTGCACATATTGCGAGGTTCCGTTTTCGATCATTTTCTTTGGCAGCCACATGCCGATCGGCTCATAAAGCGCTTCCCGAACACTCGTCAGCATTGCGTATACGTCACATCCGACCTCCCGGCAATACTCGTAATAGTCGGTCGCTTCTATTCCCCTCTTTATCAGCACTTTACGCTGAGGCCGCTCGATAACCTGAATGAATACGGGTACGAGATTTTTGTTCTCCGGCATAATTAAATCTCCTTTTGGCAATGTATGGCGGTAATCCCCGGCACGAAACGGTATGAACAGCTGTATCGGAGGCGTTCGCTTCGAGTAATCCTTCGGTGAAATCCCGAACTGCTTTGAAAACGCTTTTGTGAATCCCTCGTGTGAGTCAAAAACGAAGTCAAAAGCTACATCTATTATCTTTGGTTTTCCGTCCCTGAGCACCATTGCGGCTTTTGACAACCGCAGCGCGCGTATATATTCAAACGGCGTCTTCCCTGTCTTTTCCTTAAAAAGCCGCTCGCTGTGCCAGGGCGAATAACCCGCGGCTTTTGAAAGCCGGGCAAGTGTTATAGGCTCCATTATATGAGCTTCTACATAATCCTGCATACGCCTGACCGCGCTGACGCTATCCGTTTGCTCCAAGTTTACCACCACCGGTACCAATATACATATTCTTTCTCTGCGTTTCTTGAACTCATTTGCCGGATTTAACATACCTGCGCACATGAACCTATTGCGAGACGTGTTTGTGCATTTCTTCAGTCTTACCTTTGACTTATATAACTCCGTATAGCCTCAAAGGTTTTCTCGCTTATATCATGCTCAAGTCTGCAGGCGTCCTCGGCGGCTGTTTGACTGTCGACACCGAGGGTCTTGAGAAACTCGGAAAGCGTCCTGTGTCTTTCATACATTCGCGAGGCTATTCCCATTCCGATGTCCGTCAGTTCTATGAGTCCGTCCTGATCCACCGAGATATACCCGTTTTCACGCAGCCTTTTCATAGCGAAGCTTACGCTCGGTTTCGTCACATTCAGCTCGCCCGCAATGTCAACAGAGCGCGCATAACCCTTTTTCTCCCTGAGCATCAGTATCTTTTCCAGGTAATCCTCAGCTGATTTCTGCATCTTCAACACGCTCGCCTCCCATTCATCAGGCTTTAATGGTAGCATCTGAAAACAACTTTTGCAATGAAAGATATCCGCTCTCTTCGCAAGAATTGTTATGTAAACTTCCGGGATAATTCTCTTCTCATGTACTATCAGCAAATTGCTGCAATGAGCTTACTAAATACAGTTGCATATCTTTTACAGGCAGACTAAAATAATAATTATAAATCGACAGACTCCGATTATTGTGCTGATGAGGTGACATCATGTTCTTCGAAACCGAAAAAAATGATCACGGCCTTGCCCGTCCGCCCTTCAAATCCTGCGTAGTTCCCCGCACCATCGGCTGGCTTTCAACGCTCAGTCCGGACGGAATTCCGAATCTCGCTCCATACAGCCAGTTTACCAATCTTACCTTCGATCCTCCTTATGTGGCTATATCGATAAACCAGGGAAATTTGGCAAACAGGAAGGATACTGTCAACAACATCGAACAGACAGGCGAGTTTGTCCACAACATGGTAACCTACGATCTTCGTGAGGCCATGAATATAACCGCCGCGGCATTTCCTCCCGGGGCAGACGAGTTTAAGGAAGCCGGACTGGAAAAAGCGCCATCGGTTCTGGTTAAGCCCTGGCGTGTTGCTGCTTCACCCGTTCAGCTGGAATGCATATATTTTCAGACTATACGCCTGCCTGGCAACGGACGTGTCGGCACTGCCGATATTATAATCGGAAAGGTAGTCGGCATTCATATCAAGGACGAGTTCATAACACCTGACGGCAAAATAGACATTTTGGCATTAAAGCCTCTGGCAAGACTCGGATACAGCGACTATACGACAGTCGACAGGGTTTTCGAAATAGCTCCCCACAGTTTAAAAGGCGACACAAGCGATTTACGGCTCGGACTCGAGGGTGCCGCCGGTTCGATGCCAAAACTTTAGGCCGTGCATAACGAACCGAGCGTCTGTGTGCAGCGGCCGCAACGGTAATACCGACAGATTAATAATAATTACGGGGAGGGTTAAGCATGCTGGAATTGCCCGAGAGCCTTACTATCGCAGAACAGCTAAACAAAGCCGTTCGCGGAAAAAAGATACGAAGCGTCGCTGCCAACACATCTGCGCATAAATTCGCTTTCTACCACGGGGATCCCGTGGGCTACGAACCGCTGCTTTCCGGGCAGACAATAGGTGAAAGCTGCGGTATAGGCGCTATGATCGAGATCTCCGCGGGTGACCGGCGACTTGTCTTCGGTGATGGGGCAAATTTGCGCTTTTACGAAGATTTATCAGAAGCTCCGCAGAAGCACCAGCTTCTGATAGGTTTTGACGACGGTACGGCGCTCGTCTGTTCCGTTCAAATGTACGGTGCTGTGCTGGCTTTCACAGACGGAGAATATGAAAACAAGTATTACCAGACAGCGAAGTCAAAACCGCAGCCCGTTACCGAGGCATTTGACGAAAAATACTTTGAATCGCTGCGAACCGAGGATTCCGGTAAGCTGTCGGCCAAAGCTTTTCTGGCCACCGAACAGCGTATCCCCGGACTCGGAAACGGTGTTCTTCAGGACATTTTGTTTACTTCCCGCATACACCCGAAAAGAAAGATCGGAACTCTCTCAAACGCCGAGTATAAGCTTCTCTTCAGCAGCGTTAAAGATACGCTGTGCGAAATGACAAGGCTAGGCGGCCGTGACACCGAAAAGGACCTTTTCGGTTCCCCGGGCGGCTACAGGACACTGCTCAGCAAAAACACAGTTTCGAAACCCTGCCCTGTCTGCGCACAGCCGATACAAAAGGCCCCTTATATGGGCGGAGCGATCTATTGGTGCCCCGCCTGCCAGCCGCTATCAGATTAAGTTTAGCATTATCCCTCCGATAGTGTGAAATCGCCGCCCCCGGAATCGTCTCCAGGGGCGGCGATAAACTTCTTTAGACTATTTTACGCTTTTTTTCCGGTGAATTGCTTGTCAAACTCCTTTGCTTTCCGAACATCTACATTGTATACGGATGGTATGTGAAATGACCCCGCCGAATCTTTAAGAGCGCCGGGTATAAGTTCCTTTGCCATGAAGGCCGGGAAACTCTCTCCGTCGGGCGTCGTTATGCCATATTCAGAGGCTTCTCTAAATCCGAAACGCGGATAGTACTCAGGATGCCCGTATATTAGAACGGCATCGTATCCGAAATCCGCAGCCAGCCCGAATGTGTGCCTAATAAGCGCTCCCCCGATTCCCATTCGCTGAAATTCAGGTAAAACGGATATAGGTCCGAATGTCAATACGGTCCTTTCAGTCCCGTTCTTCTTTTTTATAAAAGCCTTGCAATAGAGTATGCTCCCCACTATCCTGCCGTCATATTCGGCCACGAAGTCGAACTCCGGCACGAATTCCGGAGCCATTCGCATCAAGTGCGCGAGGTAATGCTCGTCGGCCCCTATTCCTTCCCGTATTCGGGCGGTTTCCTCTTTCCAAAAGGCCTCTCTGGTAAGACATTCAACCTCCCGCCGGTCTTCCCCGCGCTCAGGTCTTAAGATAACACGCATTCCGCCGGGCAATATGTATTCGTCGGCAGCGGAGGAAATGCTGTTTTCCCTGTTGTCCATCGTATTAACCTCTCTTTTACCCTTTTATTCCCTTAACATACCGTTTTTCTTCTTTTCTTTACCCGCTTTGGCTATACTCTTGAAAAACTCGTTCTTTTCTTTGAGCGCGGCTGCTTTATCATCGGCAAAGCGAGCTTCTCTTTTTAACGCCATATAGCTGTCCCATCGCTCCCGTGAGAGCTCTCCGCTCTCTGTAGCGGCTTTAACTGAGCAGCCCGGTTCGCTTTCGTGTCTGCAGTCATTAAACCTGCAGGGACGCAATAAAACGCTTTCAACGTCCGAAAACGCGTTAACAAGCCCTTCGCTCGCCGCCCAAAGGCCAAGCTCCCGCATTCCCGGTGTGTCAATTATCATCGCTCCGCTTTTGAGCATTATGAGCTGCCTGTGAGTCGTTGTGTGTCTGCCGCGCGAGTCGTCCTCGCGTATCTCTTTAACGGACATTATCTGTTCACCGGCAAGCGCGTTTAAAAGGCTCGACTTGCCGACACCGCTCGAGCCCAGAAAGACCGCCGTCTTCCGGGCCGCAAAATACCGGTCAAGCTCCTTTAACCCGTAACCCGTCCTTGAACTCACGGCATACGCCGGAACACCCGGCGCCGCGTGTTCCGCCGCGCCTAATTCTTCAGTGTGATCAGGCTTCAGATCGGCTTTTGTTAATAATATCACCGGCTGCGCGCCCGACTGCCACGCGAGCGCGGCATATCTTTCTATGCGCCGCGGACTGAAGTCGCGGTTTAGTGAAGCTAGAATAAAAACATAGTCGAAATTTGCAGCGACAACCTGCTCCTGAACCGTTTTGACATATGCTTCCGCGTGTCCGGCAAGATTGCTACGCGAAAATTTTGAGCTTCTGGGCAGCGTCTGAGTTATAAGACTGTCGCCCTGTCCGTTGAACTGTATCTTTACAAAGTCGCCCGTCGTCGGGTACATTGCCGACGAGCCCGAATAATATACGCTCCCCTTAAGCCTGCCGAACACTTCTCCGTGAGAACACACCATCTCATAACGCTCTTTATGAACGGCGGTAACTCTTGCGATATTTTCTTTATCTACTCCATTATATCCGTAATCCGATATATCGATCATTTTTCCCTCCGAAATAGTTTTAATCGTCTGAAAAAGGCAAAAAGCGAGCGCACCTTTTCGATGCGCCCGCACATGAGCCCTAAGCTCAATACTGCTTTCCACGAAAGGTTACAGCGCGGCTGCAAAACGGGTTTCTGTGCCCGTCTATATCGCCGCTTATATTAAGTTATTGAAAGGCCGCCTCATATATCGCAGTCATCAAAACATCCCCTTTCGATTTATTGGATTTGCTGTTTATTGCCGAGACGAATTTACCATATATACTTAACTAAGTCAATACGTTATCCGGATTATCCCGGAGCCGCAGCTTTGCTGAAACTTAAACTATCTGTATCTTCCTGCCCTTGGGGTCGCCCTTAAACGCTTCAAGCGCATGCTCCCACGCCTCAAGACCGATATCGTCGTTATAATAGCATGACAGCTCGTTTAAATGGGCGAGCGCTATCTTCCCCGTCGTTATCAGGTCGTCGCCGGTTACATTTGTATGCGGATCGATCGTGCCGTGCTCCAGCTCGATATTTATACCTTCCAGATACTCCTCGGGAGTGAATTTAACTTTTCCGAAGTCGATTCCGAGCTGCTTTGCGGCACTCATTGCGTCTTCCATTGTAAACTTTTTCATATAATCACACCTCGATGTATTTTTTTATATTTTACACTTTTATATACGCAAGCGCAAGCTTCGAATAATAAATTCGGTCGTTTTGCGGCGCGCCCTGTAAACAATCATATCTGCCTGACCCGGCCTTTCAATTAAAGCGCAGCCCTGTTAATCTGTCTCTTATTTTATTAATATCCGAAGTATTAATACCCGAATAGTTCACAACAATACTCCTGTCCTCTTCAGGAGAAGCCGCTGTGCGCAAATAATCCGAAAGGAATGCGGCGCGTATCCCCGCAAACCTTAATACTTCCTCTATTTTCTCTCTGGAGGAAGGTTCTTTAAATTTCATTATGAAGTGAAGCCCCGAATCCTTTCCCGTTATCTCCGCGTTTTCCGATCCGGGCATCAGTTTGAGCGTTTCAATGAGCCCGTCACGAAGCGTCCTGTAATGCTTTTTCATCCTGGCGATATGCCGTTCAAAATACCCTTCGTTTAAAAATGATGCGAGCGCAAACTGCTCGAAGCTGCAAACAGCGCAGGAGTAAAAGCCCAGCTTTTCGCTGTATCTTTTAATGAGTTCCGGCGGCAGTATCATGTATCCGATACGGATAGACGGTGTAAGGCTTTTCGTAAAGGTATTAATGTATATAACTTTTCCGCCGGAGTCAATGCTTTGCAGGGCGGGCACGGGCTTACCCGCGAATCTGAACTCGCAGTCGTAGTCGTCCTCGATTATGTATCTCCCAGGTGATCCGGAAGCCCAGTCGAGTATCTCCTGACGTCTGCGAAGCGGCATAACGATACCGGTCGGGAAGTGGTGCGACGCGGTAATGTGCAATACATTTACTCCCTCCTTCTCAAGTGCGTCGGGACGCGCTCCGTACTCATCAAGAGGCACGTCTGCGCAGGTCGCTCCGTTTACGGTGTAGATCTGCCGAATCTTCGGGTAGCCGGGATTTTCCACTCCGCAGCACTTTTCTTCTCCGAGCAAGCGGATTAGCAAGCCGTAAAGATACTCCGTCCCCGCGCCGATAATGATCTGTTCCGGGTCGACCGCAATGCCTCTGAAGCGATAAAGATACGCAGCTATCGCTTCGCGCAAAACGACCGTGCCCTTGTAAGGTATCGGAGCCAAGACCTCGCTCCGGTTTTCCGTCAGTACTCTCCTCATAAGGCGCGCCCAAACGGAAAACGGAAACTGTTCGGTTCCGATTCGGCTACCGGTCAGGTCAATGTCTGTGTTTTCCGCTTCTTCCTTAATCTTAATCGGCGCGGCCTTTATGCCTCCCGGCACTGCGGTCGGCTCGATTCGCTCCACAAAAAATCCGCGCTTCGGCTCGGCTTTCAGGTATCCCTCCGTCACAAGCTGGTAATACGCGTTCTCCACCGTAGTTTTGCTTATTTGCAGATGCTCCGCCAAAGCGCGTTTTGACGGCAGCTTTTCTCCCGCTTTAAGCCGCCCCGAGTTTATATCGTCTCTAATACACATATACAGCGTTTCAAATAATGAGAATCCGCTTTTTTTAAGTTCGTATGTAAGCACAATCTGGCCTCTTTAAAATATATTATATTGGCAATTGTCATAATGCCACTATAATAATAGACTGAATCATGTAAACAGTCAACCATTTATGAAACGAGGTTTTCAATATGTATTCGAGACTAAAAACTATAAAAGCCTCAGCCGGGGCCGTCATATCGCTGGCCGGACTGGCCGCGGTTATTATAGGCTTGAGCAATTATACGATCACCGACAAAATCAATGCTCAGGACCCGATGTTCGCTCTTTTCGCCGTCGGTCTTGTCTCTTTGCTAATCGGCATGCTCATGCTGATGTCCGCTCTTTTACTAAAGCCGGTAATACGCTCATCCTCCGATAATATCAAGCTGCTTGCCCAGGCCGCCCTGTTCGCGGCGCTCTCATACATCGGCTTTCAGTTTTTCCGTATCGACTTACCTGTCGGAACCGAAAAAACCGCTTTCCATCTCGGCAACACCTTTGTTGTTCTGGCTGCCTTGCTGCTCGGCGGTTCGTGGGGCGGTATGGCGGGCGCGGTCGGTATGACTCTCGCGGATCTCACCTCAGGGTATGCTACAAGCGCTCCGAAAACCTTTTTGCTTAAACTTTGCATCGGTCTCATTGCGGGATTTTTCGCGCATCGTGTTTTTAAAATTGAAAAAACGAGTTCCCGAAAGCATATAGTCACCGCTACCCTGGTGTCCAGCTGCTGCGCCATGGGTTTTAACATAGTTGCGGATCCGGTAGTCGGATACTTTTATAAAAGATATCTTTTCGGGATCCCCCAGGATATGGCTTCCGCGCTGGCTAAAATGAGCGCTTTGACCACCTTGGTAAACGCTGTGCTCTCAGTCATATGCACCACTGTTATTTTCCTTGCGCTTCGCCCGGCGCTTATCAAGTCAGGTCTGTACGGTCTGCACGGGCGCGGCGAATAATACCGATTTCGCTAAACTTTATCAGTATCAGCGGGCATGTGGGCGCCAAGCGTCCACGGCTTTAAAATAGGCCGGTACCATGTCGGTACCGGCCACTATTATGTATACGTCTGATTTCCGCGGCGGCGGTTATATAAAGAGGTTTACGTTTGACTCTTCCGCTTCGCCCAGGTAAGCGCCGACTCCGCCCAGCTCAACGCCGTCTATAAGCTCCTCTTTCTTAATGCCCATAATGTCCATGCTCATGGTGCAGGCGACCAGCTTCACGCCCGAGTTCAAGGCTTTCCGGATGAGCGTTTCAAGCGAGTCGACATTCTTGTCGCCCATTATTTTTTTCATCATAGCTGTGCCCATACCGCCCATGTTCATTTTAGACAGCTTAAGTTTGGAGGTTCCCCTGGGCATCATGGCGCCGAACATGGATTCCATAAAGGATTTTTTAACTTTCTGTTTATTTGCTTTGCGCAGCACATTCAGTCCCCAGAATGTAAAGAACATGGTTACCGGTCTTCCCATCGCGGCTGCGCCGTTTGCTATTATGAAGCTCGCAAGTACCCTATCGAGATCCGCGGAGAAAACAATGATCGTCTTTCCCTCCGAGGACGCTCCCGAAGGCTGTACGCCCGATATCTGCGTCCCCTTTTTCACAAGCACCACATATTCATTTCCCCGCTTTTCGCCACCCAGCAATGTGTTGCCCGTCCTGCGGCACCAAGCGCTGATATCGCGCATGAAACCCGGATCGGAAGCGGTAATCTCCATTACCTGTCCCGACTTGATGCTTTTAACCGTCTCGAATACCTTCATTATCGGGCCGGGACACTGCATACCGGTGCAGTTGATGCGTATTGCCGCAGCGGGAACGTCCGAAACATCGGTCCGCCCGCTGTCCGCAGCCGGCACGGGCACCGGAGCCGGTTCGTTTTGCGAGTAATGTGTGGATCTGTAAAAGCGCGCACCGCCCGGGTATACGCTGACGTTTTCAAATCCGTTTAATCGCAGTACCCTCGCGGCGTTATATGCGCGTACGCCGATAGCGCAAAATACTATAATTTCCCGTGATCGATCCAGCTCGTTAAGGCGCGAACGAAGCTGGCCGAGAGGTATATTAACCGCTCCGGGTATTGAATACGCCAGTACTTCTTCTTTCTCCCGCACGTCGAGAAGAAGGGCGGCGGTGTTTTTTTCCGCTGCGTCCCACTCAGTAAACTTTACCAGGCCTCTGAGCAGGTTTTCCGCCGTAAAGCCCGCCATGTTAACGGGATCCTTTGCCGAGGAATACGGCGGCGCGTAAGCCAGTTCCAGAGATTTTAGCTCAGATATGCCCCCGCCCAGCCGTATCGTCACGGATATCGTATCTATGCGCTTATCAACACCGTCCCTGCCGACTATCTGAGCTCCGTAAATCTTTTTGCCATCCTCGGAAAACAGCAGCTTAATGATAATCGGCACGGCGCCCGGATAGTAGGCCGCGTGAGAGTTTTGCACTATTGTTATGCTTTCGTAATCTGTTCCTTTTATAAGTCCGCGCTTTATCAGCGTTTTCTCGTTTGCTCCTGTTGAGGCGGCGGTTAAATCAAAAACTTTCACCGCCATAGTACCCTGAGTACCCGTGTATCTCTCGCTGCCGCCCGCTATGTTGTCCGCGGCGATCCGTCCCTGCTTGTTTGCGGGTCCCGCCAGCGGAACCATTGTGCGGTCGCGGAATATTAAGTCCTCCACCTCTATTACGTCACCGACGGCATATATGTCGGAATCGGAGGTGCGAAGATATTCGTCTGTTACTATACCTCCGCGCGCGTTAACCTCAAGCCCCGCGGCCTCGGCAAGTTCGCTGTTCGCGCGCACACCGACAGACAGCACCGCGAGCTCCGCCGAAATCACTTTTCCGCTGCCGAGCGTGATATCAATCCCGCTTTCCGTTTCGGCAAATGAAGAAACCGCGTCGTCCAGCTCAAGCTTTACGCCGTTTTGGATCATATTTTCCTGCAGCAGCAGCGCCATCTCGAAATCAAGCGGCGCCATAACCTGGTCGAGCATCTCAACGACAGTCACTTCAAGACCTGCGCGGCGCAGATTCTCTGCTGTTTCAAGGCCGATGAAACCTCCGCCGATCACAGCGGCCGTTTTCACTCCCTGCTCTGAAACAAGTCTTCTGATGCGCTCCGTATCCGGCACAGTCCAAAGCGTGTGCACTCTTGACGATTCGATTCCGGGGATGGCGGGGCGAAGCGGCGAGGAACCCGTTGAAATTACAAGCTTATCATAGCTCTCCTCGTAGGTTTCACCTGTAGACGCTTTTTTTATCGTCACCTTTTTGTTCGCTCGGTCTATAATTACGGCCTCGTTGTTTATGCGCACATCTATTCCGTACTTGACGCGCAAAGACTGCGGTGTCTGGAGCAGCAGCGCGTCGCGGGATTTAATCACATCCCCTATATGGTACGGCAGTCCGCAGTTCGCGTATGAGATATACTCTCCCCGCTCGATCAGTATAATTTCCGAGTCTTTGTCCAGCCTGCGCAGTCTTGCAGCGCAGCTCGCTCCGCCCGCAACTCCGCCGATAATTATAACCTTCAAAACAGACCCTCCCAGTTTTTCCTGCATGTTATCCCTTATTTGCATATGATTCAGTGATTATATCACTTTCCGGACATAAAAGTATAAATTAACGCAAATCAAAATAACTACTATTACGATAATCACGGAAAATGTGATTTTACTTCCCTTTGAGGCGGCGTTTTTTGCGCAGAACACCAAATATGCGAGCCATGCGAAATATGCAATGAACAATAAGCCGCCTTTTATCATACCGTTATAGGTAAAAATGGCTGCAAGAAAAAATAATCCGTTTACAACCGTCATACACCTTTGCGATATGAGTAATTCTATCAGCTTTTTCATTGCGCATCTCTCCTGCTTATATAGAATTTGTCGCAGCGGAAGCGAGCAATGCTCACCACTGCTCGCTCGATTTCTGTGCTGCCGGAAGATTTACCGGTATTAAAACTGCGTTATTAAAAAGATAAAAGCGGCAATACCCGCAGCAATTATAAATTCAGTAAATCAATATGATGTAAACCAGAATATCCGATACCGGCATAACGGCGTAATAAACAATCGGAAGCGATACCTCTTGAGCCGGCTTGATAATCTTTCGATCGAGAATGACATCAGGTAAAACCTCGCCCATTATTTCCGCCGTTTTAATCTTCTTATTTAATTCTTCGACTTCAAATCGATATATTTTAAATTCACACTCTTTGTTGCGCTTAATGTAATACGAGTCAAATATGAATAAAATGACTATAAGCGGTATTGATATGATCCATGCAAGCTTCATAGTATCCGCCTTATTAAAGCTGCAAAAGAAAACAGTGAATACTGTAAGTCCCGCCACTGCTTTCATTATCGTTTGCATATTCGTATTCTCATCCATTTTCTTTTGAATAGAAGATAATATGAAAACACTTTCATTCATAATCGGATTCCTTCTAACATGCTTCCCCACTTAATTGAATAAAATTGTAGATTAAAATTCGGAATTCATAATTGTTCTCATTATATTAATTATACTCAAATAAGCATGGTTTGTCATTTATTAAAAACGCCTGAAGCCCGGGAATCAAAAAAAGCGCAGCCAAAATGGCTGCACCGCAGAATAAAATCAGCAATATCTAATTCAGATAAAAGAATACCTTAGGGGCACCTTCCTTACGAAGGGTGCCCCTAAGGGGCGTTTTTAACTTACGCTTCCGCTTTCCAGAGGCCGTGGAGGTTGCAATACTCGTAAGCCGCCAGCACTTCGTCATCCTCGGTAAGAGCGAAGGAAACCTTCGGCGCTTCTCCGGGGTTGAGGCATTTGCGCTGTCCGCCTTTCTTGGACTGAATATAAACCCACTGTATATAATGAGCTTCTTCCATCGGGTGCGGTATTGAACCGATCTCAACTGTAACGATGTTTCCGCTTACCGTTATAACGGGAACGTGCTTTTCAAGGCTGGCGTCGGTCGTGCCGGGTATAAGCTCTGTCATCTCATCTCCGCAGCAAATCATGGATACGCCTGAATCAAAAATCTTACCTACAAGATTTCCGCAATGCTTACAAATAAAGAAACGGGTTTCACACATTTTTTCTGCCTCCTTAATTATTCTTCAGCGTTATTATACTTAATATACAGCTCAAGATCATATACGGCACCGTGACTTAATCACCGTTTATATTGTTATTATACAGACAACAATAATTATTTCAAGCACTTGATACCGAATGTTTTCTGTGTTATATTTGAATTTGATAGTATCTATCAAATTGGAGGAGTGATTATATGTCATCCAGACGAAAATATAACACCCGCCAGAGGGAATCGCTAATCTCCTTTTTTAAAAACCACCCGGATGAAGTATTTTCGGCACGTGAGCTTATCGCCGACAATGCGCTCAATGTCGGAGAAGCCACCGTATACCGTCTGCTCGCCGGGCTTTCCCGGGAGGGCATATTGAAAAAGCTGCCGGCCGATAACGGCGGGGCGTCGCGTTACCGTTTAAGCTCTTCAAGCCCCCTAAAAGCGTTTTGTCTTTTAAAGTGCGTGCGGTGCGGTGAGACTGTCAGCGCAAGCTGCAGTGTTCTCGGCGAGCTGGAACGGCATATCGGAGATGATCACGGCTTTTATATGAGTCCCGAAAAGCCGATTTTTTACGGTGTCTGCGGTGTTTGCCATGAAGACAAAAGCCGGCTTAAGTAAAACAGGGTACAAGACGTACCCAACGGTCAGGCTTTGCCTGAGGCGTCTGTCCGGATAATACTTATTTTGTTAAAATCGGAGGCCATTTAATGAAGAAGCTCACGGCACTATTGGTAGCCGTCATACTCTCCCTCTTTTTTGCGGGTTGTACCGGTCCTTCAAAAAACGGGCAGAGCGAGGATAGCGGAACGCTTTCGGTCGTCTGTACGATTTTTCCGTGTTTTGATTTCGCCCGGCAAATTAGCGAGGACAGCGCCGAGGTTTTAATGCTTCTTCCTCCCGGCGTCGAAAGCCATTCATTTGAGCCGACCGCGCAGGATATCATTAAGATACAAAACTGCGATCTGTTTATTTACACAGGCGGTGAAAACGATACCTGGATAGAAGACATCCTCGCCTCGCTCGATGCCCCGGTAAATGCCCTGCGCATGATGGACTATGTCGAAATAGTGGAAGAAGAGTTCACCGAGGGTATGGAAGCGGATGAGAGTGAACAGTCTCATGAGAACGAACAGCGGGAGTTCGACTACCATGTCTGGACATCCCCGAAAAATGTTATACTTATCGCGGAAGGCATAAAAGACGCTTTATGCGAAGCGGCGCCGGAATACACCGATCTGTTCACCGAGAACTGTGCGGCTTATACCGCCCTGCTTACCGAGCTTGACAATGATTTCACCGATTTTTTCTCAGGCGTTAAAAACAAAACGCTTATTTTCGGCGACCGTTTTCCGCTGCGTTATTTCGCCGACGCCTACGGTCTTGACTACTACGCCGCGTTTCCGGGATGCAGTGCCAATACAGAACCGAGTGCCGCGACCATAGCTTTTCTTATAAATAAAATTAAAGCGGAAAACGTCGGCACGGTGTATTATATAGAATTTTCCAACCATCTCGCGGCAGACAGCATTGCCGAGGCTACAGGGGCTAATACGGCGCTCTTCCACTCATGTCACAATGTATCGGCACAAGAGCTTGCCTCGGGAGCCACCTATGTATCCCTCATGCGCAATAACCTGGAAATGTTGAAGGGGGCGATGTCATAATATGGCTCTTATAACCTGCCGAGGCGTCAGTCTGTCTTACGACGGGAACCCTGTCATAATGGATCTTAACTTCAAGGTAAACACCGGCGACAGTCTTTGTATCGTAGGCGAGAACGGTTCCGGTAAAAGCACGCTCGTGAAGGTTCTGGCATCTCTCAAAAACATAGATTCCGGCGAGCTTACATTCGGCGACGGTCTCAAACAGCGTGAGATCGGTTACCTGCCGCAAAAGACGGACGCGCAAAAAGACTTTCCGGCAAGTGTGCGCGAAGTTGTGCTTTCGGGCTGTTTGAACGCACGGGGGATCCTTCCGTTTTACTCAAAGGCCGACAGAGCCAAAGCGCGCGAAAATATAGCCGCGCTCGGTCTGACGCCGTTAGTGCGCCGTTCATTCCGCGAGCTCTCCGGCGGCCAGCAGCAGCGCGTCCTGCTTGCAAGAGCGCTGTGCTCCGCGAAGAAGCTTCTTTTACTCGATGAACCTTTCGCGGGTCTGGATCCTATAGCGTCAGCCGACCTGTATCATATAATAAAAACATTAAACGAGAGCGGCATCACAATTATCATGGTCTCACACGACGTAAAAAGCGCCGTTTTCTGCGCCAGCCACATACTTCATCTGCATACGCACCAACTGTATTTCGGAGATACTGCCGGCTATATAAAGAGCGAGGCCGGGAAACGTTTTCTTGGAGGTGCGATCAATGCTTGAGCTTTTGTCCGAAATGCTCTCGTTTTCCTTCCTGCTCAGAGCCGTAGCGGTCGGCGCTCTGGTTGCCTTATGCGCATCCTTGCTCGGCGTGAGCCTTGTACTAAAAAGATATTCTATGATAGGAGACGGACTGTCTCACGTTGGGTTCGGCTCGCTTGCCGTTGCCACGGCAATGGGAGCCGCGCCGCTTCAGGTAGCTATTCCGGTTGTCGTCGCTGCCGCTTTTTTACTGCTGCGTTTAAGCGAGAACAGCAAAATCAGGGGTGACGCCGCTATTGCGCTCATATCCTCCGGTTCAATAGCCATAGGCGTAATGGTTATTTCTCTTACAAGCGGCATGAACGTTGACGTGTATAATTATCTTTTCGGCAGCATACTCACGCTCAGCCGCGGCGACGTTTTGATAAGCATTGTTCTTTCAGCCGTCGTTCTGGTGCTGTATATCCTCTTTTACACGAAGATTTTCGCTGTTACCTTTGATGAAAATTTCGCGAGGGCAACCGGTATCAGGGCCGGCATTTACAATATGCTGCTCGCTGTTTTAACCGCGGTTACCGTTGTTCTGGGTATGCGGCTTATGGGTTCTCTTTTAATCTCCAGCCTTATCATTTTCCCCGCGCTGACCTCAATGCGTATATTCAAAAACTTCCGCTCCGTCGTTATCAGCGCCGCGGTGACTTCGGTCCTGTGCTTTTTCATCGGCATATTCACTTCATATATATACGACACGCCGGTGGGGGCGACTGTCGTATGCGTAAATATTCTGGTGTTTTTTATTTTCGGCGCCGTCGGACTCATTATGAGCAGAATAAGACGCAAAAAATATGCCGGTCTGTAATGAAAGATTATCTTGTTCGCAGAAAAACCCCGGGGTCGCAGGCCCGGGGTTTTTCAGTGAGTTCCCGCGTAAACGGATGCAAATCAATCCTCTAAAGTCATCAGAAATTCTTCAGCGAATACCGAAGCCAGCGCGCCGTCAGCGGCGGCTGTCACAACCTGGCGAAGCGGTTTGGTGCGCACATCCCCTACCGCAAAGGTTCCCGGCACATTGGTCTTCGTAGTCTCGTCCGCAATAATGTAACCGTTCGGGTCAAGGTCCAGCTGCCCGGCCGCAAGCGCGGTATCCGGTATTCGCCCGATTGCGATAAACAAACCGTCGCAGGCGATATCAAACGACTCGCCCGTAATTTTGTTCGTGACGGTAAGTCCGGTCAGCTTATCGTCATAAAGCAGCCGGCTTATCTGCGCGTTCCAGATGAATTCAATGTTTTCGGCCTTCTCGAGCGGTTCGTAATAGCTTTTCGAAGCGCGAAGCTTATCGCGGCGATGTATTATATATACCTTTTTACAAAGTTTTGAGAGCGTTAAGGCATCCGCCGCGGCCGTATCTCCGCCTCCGGCGACAGCGACGGTTTTTCCTTTGAAAAACATGCCGTCACATGTGGCGCAATAAGAAATCCCCTTCCCCCGTAGCTGTGTTTCCCCTTCCAGCCCAAGCTCTTTCGGAGAAGCGCCGGTGGCAAGTATAACCGCGTTTGCCTCTATCTCGCCGTTTGTCGTCTTGACTCTCTTCGGCTGTGACTTGAGATCCAATGCCGTTACTTCTGCATACTCAGTTGCGGCGCCGAAGCGCTCTGCGCCTTTCTGCATTTTCCCGGCAAGCACAAATCCGTCTATTCCCTCGTCAAAGCCCGGATAATTATCCAGCTGCGAGGTAGTAGCCATTTGGCCGCCCGGAGAAAGCTTTTCAATTACCAGCGTTTTGAGCCCGGCTCTGGCGCAGTAAAGAGCCGCGGAGTAGCCGCCGGGGCCGCCTCCTACAACGATAACGTCATATTTCTTATCCATTGTTTCCACCTCACATAATCTGTCGGAAGTCACGCGCGGCCGGGCCGTCAAGGCTTGCGCTGCGCCTGCAGCCAATCCTCTATCTGCGACTGAGACGACGGCGCTATAAGTCTGTCCCCGTGCCTGCCGCTTTGGAATAACAGGAACGTAGGGATAATTTCCACGCTGAATCTGTCTTCCAATTCCGATTGTTCGTCTACGTTTATTTTCCCGATCTGAATATCATCGCTGAGCTTTTCCGACAGCCGGTCCAGAACAGGCGAAATTCTCCTGCAGTATCCGCACCACGGTGCCCAAAATTCCACTATCACCGGTATTTGAGAATTTATCACCTCAGCGTCAAAATTATCCTTTGTTATTGTCTTTATTGTCATTTTTACTCTCCGTTTATCATCAGTATTTTAATTATGATTAAGATCGCGCGAACTCGCAATTGCTGTAACTCAACATGGCATATTAAGTTTACTGCTGATATTATATAGAATATTTAAGCGAAATTCCACATATAACGCCAATATAACGCCGAAGGATCCTTTGATTTGACAATCTTCAGTATTATTCATATAATATTTGCGGCAAGGGGGTGTATCATGAGCCTATCGGAGTATTTTCCCGTCTGGGGCAAGTTGTCGGAATCCGAGCGCCAAACTCTGGAGCATTCCGCGACTCTTCGCACAACACCGAAGGGAACGGTTCTGCATAACGGTTCGGCGGATTGCGTCGGTCTGTTTGTTATCCGCTCCGGTCAGCTTCGCGCCTATATACTCTCCGAAGAAGGCAAGCAGATAACCATATACCGTCTCTTCGAGCGCGATATATGTCTCTTTTCAGCCTCATGCATGATATCCAGCATACAGTTCGAGATTATCATTGAAGCCGAAAAAGATTCCGAACTCTGGGTAATTCCGGTCGAAGTATACCAGAAGCTGCTCTCCGATTCCGTTGTTATATCAAACTACACCAACCAGATAATGGCCACCCGTTTTTCTGAGGTGATGTGGCTGATGGATCAGGTCATGTTTAAAAGCTTCGACTCAAGGCTTGCGGAGTTTTTAATTGACGAAAGCGGTATTGAAGGCTCGGTCACACTTAAAATTACTCATGAACGTATTGCCAATCACATGGGTACAGCCCGCGAGGTGGTAACGCGAATGCTTAAATATTTCCAGTCTGAGGGAATGGTCGCGCTGACCCGGGGCGGTATTGAAATAACCAACAGAAAAAAGCTTATGGGGCTCGTTAAATAACCCTTCGGCACTTCCGAATATGTTATCCGCCCGCGTCGGTTAAGCCGACGCGGGCGGTTTGTCCGGCTGCTTTCAAAGCAGGGCGAGTATCTGATTTTTCGGTCTCGCGCCGAGAGCCTGGTTAACTACCTTGCCTTCTTTAATCACGACAAGCGTCGGAATGCTCATGACGTTGAACTTGGCGGCGAGCTCGGTCTGCTCGTCGACGTTGATTTTGCCTACTTTTATGTTATTGTTTTCCTCTGCTATCTCGTCGACGATTGGAGAAACCATTCTGCAGGGGCCGCACCAGCTTGCCCAGAAATCAAGCAGCACGGGCACGGTGGATTCCATAACCTCTTTTTGAAAATTATCCTTCGTAATAGTTAATACTGACATGTCAATATCTCCTTTTCTCTTTTTGTTTTGATTATAACTTCAACGCTTTTTATTATCCGTGATGTTGTCACATATATAGATCTATTAGAAAATCAATAAGGCGCAGATACGGACATATCATCACTCCGTTTCCGCGCCTTATTCCTGTTATATGCTTTTGGATTCTCCGGTTTCCTGGTAACGGGATTCAAAGGCCCCCAGCTGCCGCGGCGGGCCGCATATTGCTCCCGTTTTTGTTTTTTCGACAATTTTTCAAAGGGTACAAATTTCTTCATATATTCCTCCTCGTATCTCTCATTCATTTTATCAATATGAGATTTATTTGTCAAATGCGGACGCATGTTAACTTTTTACATCGCATCGCGGCTGTCAGCGTAATAACGCCGCCAATGGCAGCAGTAAAGCCAATGCCGCTATATTCGCCGCGGTGAAGACCGCAAGATAAAAAAGGGGTCTGGCTCCGTCTGAACGTAAGTATATTTTCAAAGATATAAGACTCGCCAGCGAAGCAATAGGTGTACCCAGCCCTCCTACGTTCACACCGGCCAGAAGACTGCGCCAGTCAGCCGTAAAACCTGATAAAAGAACCGCCGCGGGAACGTTGCTGATTACCTGGCTTGCCAAAACCGACGTCGCAAGCGTATTTTTTTCAAGCAAGCGGCTTAGAAGCTCGTGAACCTGGGGTATCCTGCCCATATTTCCGGCAAACAGGAAAAAGCAAACGAATGTCGCCAGCAGACCGTAGTCCACTTTAAGCAGAAGACGCCGCGAGAAAACGAGCATAAAAAGCAGTACCGCTGCGGTGGCGACAGCGTAATGAAGCACGCGAAACACCGATAGGAGACACAGTACAAAAAGCCCGGCGTACATACACAGCAGGCGGATGTCTTTTACCTTAGCGCAGCATTCAAATGACACACGCACATCCTGCCGCTTAATAAAGATTGAAGCTAAAGACAGAATAATAAGACTCGCGAAGGCTATCGGCAGGGTAACCGAAAAGAAACCGGCGGCACTCAAATCGTAATTGGCGTATAAAAACAGATTCTGCGGATTCCCGACCTGTGTAGCCATACTGCCGAGGTTTGCCGCTAAAGTCTCAAGGACGACAGCGCGAACGATAAGTTCCTTTTTACCGGCGAAATTAAGTACCAGTATGGTAAAAGGAACGAAGGTTATAAGCGCCACATCGTTTGTAACCAGCATAGAACTGAAAAAGGACAGCATGACAAGAATGAGCATAAGCGGGCGTATTTGCCTGCATCCGCTCAGCAGCCTTTGCGCCATTGTAAGAAAAAGCCCGCATTCCTGAAAGCCCTGAACTACAGCCATTAGACAAAATAACAGGCATATTATTCTTATATCTATGTAGCCCGCGTACAGAGCATCGGGTGGAACGGCTGCCATTGACGCCAGCGAGAAGACGAGAGATATGCACAGCACAGCCTCCCGCCTTAGAAAAGAACCCGCTTTATTCTTTATATTACTCACTCCCGGCGAACTTACTTTCGCCATAAGCATATGTCTGCTCTTTCTACCCGTCTTCTCCCGTGGGCTCCGCGGGCTCTCCGGTTTCCCCGGCGGACTCTTCGGTCACTTCGGCGGGTGATTCGGGCACTTCGGGCTCTTCAGTCTCCTCTGTTTCCGAGGTCGGATCCTCGGTTTCCGCGGTCGGATTTACGGTTTCCGAGGCCGGATTTTCGGTTTCCGAGGCCGGATTTTCGGGCTCTTCGTTGCCATAGCTGTAGCTGACGTAAAGATCCGGGCCGTCAAATGTGCCGTCAAGTTTTGAAAGAGTTCTGAGGTATTCGCGGCTGCCCTCGGCATAGGGTGTGGGTTTGTAACTGTTATAGCCGGGGTATTCGCTCAGGTCGCACGGTATGATCTCGGTTTCCCCGAGCGAAAAGCTCCCGTCATCGTTTTTTACTATCTGCTGCCTGACTATGGCCGTATCGTGGTCGCGCGGGCTCCTGTTGCCGCCGAAAACGAAATTGCCGAGACTGTAGAGAATTATGCCTCCGCCGTACTCTTCTATTTCCTGCAGAACATGCGGATGCGCGCCGTAGACTATATCCGCTCCGTAATCGATCGCCAGACGAGCGTGATAGCGTTGGTCGGAGTTATACGAGTAGGAGCCTTCGGTGCCGAAATGGAAAGCGGCTATTATAACGTCGGCGCCCTGATTTTTCAGAGAGGATATACCGGCGCTCATCTTATCAAAACGCGAGCTCGCGGCGAAAATGCCGATCAAAAGACCGCTTTCTGTCGTGAAGAGCGAGGTTCCGCCGTCGGTGACATAGCCGATACCCTCCTGTGCGAGCGCTTCCTTGGTATCTTTATATCCTATTTCACCGTAATCGTAGCTGTGGTTGTTTGCCAGGGTCACAAACTCAATGCTTCCCTCGGTGAGTATTTTAGCGTATTCCGGAGGTCCGCGGAAACGGTATTGCTTGTTTACGGGTGACGTGGAATCCGTCAGCGCGCATTCAAGATTAACCATGGAGAAATCGTCCTGCTCGAAATACCGCAGGGTATTTGCGAAAGGATAAGCGTAATCGTCTCCCACAACGCGCACAAGGGTCCCTTCCCCTCCGTAAACCGAATGGTCGGTGCCCAGGCAGCAGTCGCCCGCGAACGAAAGCGTGAAAACGGTTTGCTTCTCTTCCTGCGGGGGAACCGATTCCCGCGGGGTGACCGCTTCCTGCCCGTCCTCCGTCACCGGTCTTCCGGGAGTGTATTCGGCGGGTTTATCCGGTTTGGCTGTCTGCGGCGGCGCGGCAATTACAGGCTGCTCGATAAGCTCAGCCGCTGACGGAGGTCCTTTTGCTCCGCAGCCGGAAAGAACAAGCAGCAAAACGAGCGCCGCCGCCAGGCTTTTTACACCGGTCACTGATCCACCTCCTCCCGAAAGACCGATTAACGCTTTTTGCTCAGTGTTTTTTATAGTAATCCTTGCCGTAGCTTTCAAACTCTTCGTTTATCCAGCGGTTTCTGTCCTTCCAGGAATCATCGCCGGGAGTGGGCATGACCATGCCGGAAAAGGCGAAGCCGCCGCCCGGAGCCAGTTCGTCGATAACCTTGCGGACATAAGCGCGGACTTCCTCCTCGGTTGTATCGGGATTCGCCGCGAAGCCTCTTGCCTCGAACCCGCCGATGATCGCGAGATTTCTGCCGTGCTTCTTTTTAACGGCGACAAGGTCATTGCTCTGCTGAGCCGGATCCCACGCGGTGAAGCCGCAGTCGACAAAATCGTCCACTATCGGCATGCACTGCCCGCAGCAGTGAAGCTGAGCCGGCAAACCCGCGTCAAGGAATACTTCGACATAACGCTTCCAGTACGGTTTAAAAAGCTCCCTGAACATCTCCGGTGAAACAAAGGGGCTTCTTTCCGTGCATATATCGTCCGGCATCCAAAGCATGTCCGGCTTATAGAACTTGATCACTTTCTTGGCGACGTCGATATAGAAGTCAAGAAACCACTCCATCATCGCCTTAACCTCTTCGGGCTCCTCATAGCAGGCGCAAAGGCCCTCGGTGAATCCCATGAAGTTTATAAGGCCCTGAAAGAATCCGGTGATCGCGTCCGACATTATGGGAGCCTTGTTGGGATCGACCTTCGCGAGATCCTTTTTCGCCATGTCCTCCCAATCGACTCCGGACAGATCCGGCAGCTTGGCGATATCGCGCCATTTCCTTATGTCCGTTATCATAAACTTTCCGGGCTTTGGTATAGCGCCGTTCATTGTATCGGGAGACGTTACGTACTCCACTCCGAAACAGTCGAAGCCTCCCTTATCCGTTCTGTCTTTTCTGAGCACAGACGGGCAGACCATGTTGAAACCCGACCTCGGTATCTGCTCGGGCATCTCGCGGCGCATCAGGCGCATGTAATTTTCTTTGTTTGTAAGCATAAATATCCTCCGGTTTTATATTGTGATTCCGGATTTCACCCGGAACTTAATTGCTTGTCAGGTGCATCCCGCCAGTATGATGGAAAAAACCAGGGATAACACACAGGAAATAATCCCGGCGAGGATCAGGGTCTTGCCGGACTCGGTTTTTCCGTCTGATATACGGATATAGCCGATAATAAAACCGAGCAGTGGGATAAGTACGGCTAAGCCCGTGAGAAGGAAGCCTGCCCGGTCGGAATCCTTCATATGAGCATCCGCGGGGGTCATTCTGGGAGCGCCGTCATGAAAGATCAGATATGTTCCGCACTCGCTGCAAATGACTTTTCCTGTCATGTAAGCTATGCCGCATTTCGGGCAAATCTTCCTTTTATTTTCCTGAGCATTTTTTTTAAGAGAGGTATGGCAGCGCCAGCAGTCTTCGCGAGCGTCCCCGTTGAGCTCCGAACATTTCGGACAGCTTTTCATTCCGGTTTCTCCCCCTTCATCCGGCTCCGGACGGCAGTATGAATGAAGCGCATATAGGAATACGCCGTCTTTACTCCTTTTCAAGCTTGCGCCAGACAGTGAAATACATGGTCGCGAAGCAGGCGCACCCTCCCAGGACATCGGATATCGGCTCGGCTAAAAACACGCCGTTAACGCCCAGGCCGAAAAGCCGCGGAAGCAGAAGTATAAGCGGGATTACCAGAATTCCCTTTCTTAATATGGAAAAGAATACGGCGTGCTTTGCCATACCGAGTCCCGTGAAAACACACTGTCCGGTCAGCTGCAGGGCCATAAAAACAAATAGCATGAAATAAATTCTTATGCCGGGAATCCCCGCTTCAAGAAGCCCCGGGTCGCTGTTGAAAATCCTGATAAAAAGCGCGGGAAGAGCGAGCATAAGTATCCACATAAAAGCGTTTACCGCCAGAGAAAGCAGAAAAACCGTTTTGATCCCGTCCCGTACGCGGGAATAGCGGCGCGCGCCGTAATTATAACCGAGTACGGGCTGAGCGCCGGCGGTTATGCCCTGATTCGGCATTATCACAATTTCCCGCAGCGAGTTGACAACAGCCATAACGGATATATATATATCTCCGCCGAGAACCTGCAGCTTGGCGTTATTGAGGATGCCTACCGCGCTGCCCGTAACGGCCATTGTAAAACCGGAAACGCCGAGAGAAAGCGTTTTCGCGACTACCTTTCCGCTCAGTCTCAGATTTTTCAGTCTGAGTTTCAATATGGCCTTTTTGCCCGTGAGAAATCCTATAACCCATACGGTCGAGCAAAGCTGCGCAATGATAGTCGCCAGAGCTGCTCCGCGCACTCCCATATCAAAAACGAATATAAAAACGGGATCAAGCGCGATATTCACAACCGCACCCAACAGCACCGTAAGCATACCCGTTCGCGCGAATCCCTGAGCGTTTATGAATGCGTTCATTCCGAGGCCGATCATCACAAATACCGTTCCGAAGAGGTAAGTCTCCATGTATTCGTCCGCGTATTCAAAGGTGTTATCGGTAGCCCCCGCCGCTCGCAGCACCGGCTCCTTGACCGCCAGACCGACAGCGGTAAGTATAACGCCTAATATAAGAAGAAGGGAAAACGCGTTTCCAAGGATGAGCTCCGCTTTTTTATTGTTGCCTTCTCCCCTCGCTATGGAACACAGCGGGGCTCCGCCGCTCGAGCACAGGCTCTGGAATGCCGAGATAACGGCGATAATCGGTATAGTCAGCCCGATTCCCGCAAGCGCGACGGTACCGACTCCCTCCATATGGCCGATATACATTCTGTCGACTACACTGTAGAGAACATTAATTACCAAAGCCAGCGTCATCGGTGCCGCCATCTTCAGTATGTTCCCTGCCATTGTCCCCTTTGTGAAGTCGTTCTTTTTTTGCGTTTCAATTCCCAATGATTACATCTCCGATTATGCCTGAACACGAACGCACTGCCTTTGCATTTTATCACCGCTCCGTGCGAAAGACAACCTGAATATGTATTTACAAACACCGTCCTTCGATTTATTATAGTAACAGATTAAATGTGAAAGGAAGCTGCGATATGTCCAAACGCAATAAGCTGGCCTTCGACAGCATAGAGGAGCCGGAGATACTCTGGAAAGACCGCAGGCGCATATTAGGCATGCCGATAAGCTTTACGATATATCAGGTGGACACCGACAGACTCTACTTAAAAAAAGGGCTTTTCAACACGGAATCCGACGAGCTGCTTTTATACCGTATCCTCGATATCAAGGAAAAGCGCAGCTTCGGCCAAAAGCTTTGCGGGGTCGGTACGATAGTGCTCTACACAGCCGATCAGAGCACCAGGCAGCTTGAGATAAAAAGCGTAAAAAAATCAGAGAAGGTTCGAAGATTTTTAAGCGGTCTTGTAGAACAGCAAAGGACGGCAAAGGGCCTGACGGGCCGCGAGATATACGGCTCCGCCGGCCTTATCTCCGGAGGTGATATAGACGGCGACGGCATCGATGATTTCCCCAGGCCGTCTTTCCACGATTACGACTGATCCATAAACCGCTGTTATCGGAATAATGTTATAAGGCAGGGAGCCGCGCATAACTCCCTGCCTTTTTATTTCATTATATATATGTGGTGTCCTATGTGAGCTTCGGTTTAAAACCCTCGAATATTATGCCCGCTCCGTCCGTAAATGCCGCTTCGGCTTCCCCGGGTGATTTTATTGTCCAATAATACGTCCGGACTTTCCAAAGACGTCTGCAGAGCCGGAGAGAGAGATTTCTTCTGTGGTCAAACTTGTAGGCTATAAAATCGGGGCGCGTTATGAAATTAATCAGCAGGTTTCCGATAACGAACGCTCCGGCGCGGCCTAAGCCGTCGGTATTCCTGTCAAAAATCATCGAGAGCTGGCCACGCGGTATCCCGGGCTTGTTTTTGCGAAACCACAGCAGAACGCGCGGATCAAAAGATTCGACGCACCAGCTTACGCCCCGGGAATCCATAAGCCGGCAAAGCTTTTCGCAGACCGCGGGATAGTCTTTCCCGCAGGGCTTGACCTCGACAAGAAGAGCTTTATCAAACTCA
>Ga0123334_1001562_pt1 | contig 28377 bp, 24 predicted proteins | sample BiotimSIPDNA_FD_89706 | JGI IMG/M metagenome (GOLD analysis project Ga0123334, IMG submission 89706) | Anaerobic biogas reactor microbial communites from Washington, USA - Biogas_R1 time_0 SIP DNA | ecosystem: Engineered > Bioreactor > Anaerobic > Unclassified | place: Washington, USA...
CAACCGCGAAACCGGAAAAAACAAGGTGAATGTACGCATCCCATTGAAACTGTTTCCCTGGAAATTAATGGAAAAGGGTCTCTTCATCAATATCGGCGATAAAGTTGACCAGGATGGTACCGCTTACCAATTTGACAAAGAACTTGTAATGCAAATGATTAACAATGGCGAGCCAGGTGTCATTATTGACGTGGACGATGAAGTTGATAATGAAAAGGTGCTTATCACCCTGGAATAAGCAGAAAAACCCCTCAAATCCACTTACATTCAAGCAAAACGCCTTGGTATAAATCCTAAAACCAGGGCGTTTTTCATGGCAAAGGCATCTAAAAACTCTTTCGAAGCTTGGTTTTTTGAATATTTCCGAACAATTCCCCCCATCCAGCGTCGCGAAACACAAATATTGTAAGATTATCGTTCCTTTCGCGACGCGCGGGGAGGGGGATTCAAAGGGGGTGGGTCTTTTTTTAAAAAAATTCACAAATCCCATGAACCGTCTTTATTTAATTTGTCAATACCCTAAATTTCTATTTTTTTCCGTACTATCAAAAAGTATGCTAAGATTAAGGCATGAGCCATAACAAAGAGCGCATACAAATCCTGAACGAAGTGCGGCGAGGCGAGCTTGAAATCCCGGATGCCATCACGCGTCTGCAAGCCCTTTCAGCCCGGCCCGAAACACCCGAACACCAAAGCAAACAGGGCAACCCCAACCGCGAGTTACGAATTTTGCGCTCCGACCTGGAAAGCGGAACTGTGCTCATGGATATTCGCCTGCCCATCAACCTGCTTGATTCTGCTGAACGCGTTGGAGCCAACCTTTCTTCCTATCTCGCGCTCATCCCAACTGAGACCATGCAGGAATGCATCTCAAAACCCGGCACACACAAACTGGTTGATGTCCTTCATGCTGAAGGAAGCGAACATCTTGAAATATTCCTGGAATAGTACTTCTTTCTCAAAACCCATCCAAGTCAAAATCCCTGCTCAACGTCTTGCTTAACTTGCCGAATTTCCCTTAGTGGCTTATATTTTAGTATTGAGAAAACGCACTCGGAGAGCAACTATGATCGCGGAAAACACCCAAACATCCCCATCGCCCAAAAGTCAACATTGGCTGGATAAACCCATTTTAACCTGGTGGCCAAGCTTCACTATCGAAAAGCTTCTGCTCGTCGTCATCATCGTGCTGACGGTTTTCAGCCGTTTCTACGATGTTGGCGCGCGCACCATGGCGCATGACGAAATCAACCATGTCGTGCCCGCTTACAGCTTCGAGGGCTATGTTTATGACCCAGTAACCCATGGGCCGTTCCAGTTTCACGCTTTGGCGCTTTCTTACTTCCTCTTTGGTGACAGCGATTTCTCAAGCCGTGTTCCCGCCGCGTTATTTGGTATTGGGGTGGTGCTCTTCGCGCTCTTCGCCTGGCGACGTTACCTCGGCAGGGTTGGCTCGCTCATCGCGGGCACGCTCTTCATGATTTCGCCCTACATTCTCTTTTACAGTCGTTATACACGCAATGAAATTTTCATCGTCTTTTGGGGCATGGTACTGCTGTGGCTGCTCCTGCGCTATATGGAAGATGGTAAAACCAAATGGCTGTACTGGCTGGTTTTTATCACTGCCATGCACTACGCCGATAAAGCCACTTCCTTTATTTTCTCCGCCGAAGCGCTCATCTTTTTAGCCCTGCTCTTTATCTGGAAATGGTGGCGCAAAGCATGGCCAAACGACAGATATCATAAATTTTTCAAGATAGCAGCCGCGGCAACGCTCTGCATGATTGCCTTCACCATTGGCATTTATATTCTAAGTAAAACACCTCTTGCCAACGCCCCCGCAATCATCGATCCCGTCACCCAAGAATCCGTGCCACAACATATCATCAACAGCAAAATTCCGTTCCTGATTTCAGCCGCGCTCACCGCTATTGCCGCGGTTGTGAGCATTGTTTCTTTAATTAAAGGGCTGGGCTGGCATGAACTGCGCAAATCACGCCTGTTTGACCTGATCGCCTTGCAACTCATCCTCATCCTGCCACTTCTGGTTGCCATACCCGTCAAACTTTTGGGTTGGGATCCTCAGGATTACAGCACGACCGGCATATTAAGAACAGGGCTCTTATTCCTCATCCTGCTGATAATTTCAGTTATCCTGGGCACGATGTGGAACAAAAAAGTATTCCTAAAGAGCCTTGCCATTTTTTGGGGTATTTTCATCGTTTTTTACACCACTTTCTTTATGCACGGCGAAGGCTTTTTTAAGGGGATTTCCGGCGCTTTGGGTTACTGGATGTCACAACAATCTGTTGAACGTGGCACCCAACCGCTCTATTATTACGCTTTGGTACAAGTGCCCTTTTATGAATACCTGCCTGCCCTGGGCACGGTGCTTGCCCTGATTTTGGGCTTCGCCCGCAAATTGTTCCTCAGCAAAACCGATGCCATTCACGAGAGCCCTTTCAAAAAACAAGTCCTTCCTGAACCCGAAACGCTGGAAGATGGCTCCTCGTTGCTAACAGAAGAAGAGGCAGACCAAGAAGCCAATCCAGCCTTAACATCAGCTTCAATCCCTCAAGAGATCGCATTGGATGAATTAAGCAACATTCAAACAACAGATGATGAAACGCCGCCCACTTCAGAAGACCCTGAATCTACCGCCAAAGAGACAGTCAAACCAGGCTTCTTCAAACGCCTTTTCACTGACCCACCCCTAAACACGGAACTCGCCAGTGAATTACCCATTTTAGCGCTTTTACTTTTCTGGTCGTTCATGAGCCTGCTTGCTTTTAGTATCGCGGGTGAGCGTATGCCCTGGCTCACCACCCATATCACCATGCCCATGATTCTGACTGCCAGTTTCGCCTTGGGTTACCTTGTTGAAAAAACAGATTGGTCAGATATCAAAGAGAAAAAAGGCTGGCTGGTATTAGTTGTCAGCTTTATCTTCATCGTGGCAATCTTTAGCATGTTTGGCTCGCTCCTGGGCACCAATCCTCCCTTCAAGGGCAAAGATCTGGTCAACATGCAAGGCACCAGCACCTTCCTGTTAGGGCTTTTGGGCACTTTGGGTAGCGCCACAGCTTTGCTCTACCTCTTGCGTGGCTGGCAAGGCAAGCAATTTACGAAGTTTATCCTTCTGATTTGGTTTGCCTTGATGGGCATCCAAACCGCGCGTTCAGCATTTCGCGCCGCTTATATCAACTACGACAACGCTAAAGAACTCCTCGTCTACGCGCATGCCACACGCGACATGAAAGACAGCGTTGAGCAAATCGAAACCATCTCGCGCCGTCTCTATGGAGATAAAAGCATCCGCATCGCCTATGACAACGACGTGCGTTATCCCTACTGGTGGTACATGCGCGACTACCCCAACAAAATTGATTTCAATGACAAGGTCACTAAATCCTTGCAAGACTCCCCTATTATCGTGGTGGGCTCGAATAATTTCTCGAAAATCGATGCCGTGGTGCGTGACCAATACTACCGTTACGATTACAAACGCATGTGGTGGCCCAACGAAGAACTCTACCGCAACTGGACTTTTAAGAAAGTCTTCAATGACCTCAAAGACCCCGCCAAACGTGCCGGTATTTGGGATCTGTGGTTCAATCGTGATTACAGCAAATATGCAAGTGCTTTTGGCAACCCCTCGCTCACTTTAGAGAATTGGTCTCCTGCTGATGGCGCGCGCATGTACATCCGCAAAGATGTCGCCCCGCAAATCTGGGAGCTGGGTATCAGCCCCGAGCCAATCGCCCCGCGTGAAGACCCCTATGCCAAAAACGCCATCAGCTTAGATCCTGTCAAATCTTTCTATAACGCTGGCAATCAGACCTTTTTAGCTCCTCGTGGCATGGCCATCGCGCCGGACGGCAGCCTGTATATCGCCGATTCGCGCAACCATCGTATCGTGCACTTTGATGCCGATGGAAACCTGATCAACACCATCGGCAGTTATGGTAACGCCATGGAAAATCCGGGTATCCCGGGAGGCCTGATGAACGAGCCCTGGGGTGTCGCTGTTGACGATGATGGCACACTTTATGTCGCCGATACCTGGAACCATCGCATTCAGGTTTTCGACAGCAACGGACAATTCCTGCGCATGTGGTCAACGTTCGACGTGGCGGGCATGCCGGATAGCTTCTGGGGTCCCCGCGGCATCGCCCTGGACGCGGAAGGACATGTTTATGTCACCGATACCGGTAAACAACGCGTGGTCGTTTTTGATAAAACCGGCACCTATCGCGCGCAGTTTGGCGGCGTGGGCTTAGAACTTGGCAAGCTGGATGAACCCGTTGGCATCGCCATCGGGCAGGATGGCAAAGTCTATGTCGCCGATACCTGGAACCAACGCGTGCAAGTCTTCCAACCCACCGCGGATGGACTGAGCTTTATGGCACTCAAAGACTGGGAACTGGATGCCTGGTTCTCAAGCTCAATAGAGAACAAACCCTACCTCGCACTGGATAAGAATGATAACGTTTATATCACCGACCCCGACCTGGGCCGCGTGATTGTCTTTGATAAGGATGGCAACTTTAAGGTACTCTGGGGAGGCTTTGACAACAGCTACCTGATGGGCGTCATTACTGGCATCGCTGTTGCGGATGATGGCTCGATCTGGGTCACCGACGCCAGCAATAACGTTCTGTTACAGTTCCAGCTGCCTGAGTAGCTAATTGGATTTTAAGGCTCAACGCGTCACATTTCTGTGGCGCGTTTTTGTCTTTGTATATTTCTAAATCTTTGAATAATCCTTGACTCTATCCATTGAATAGTTATAAAATTTACTTATAAGTTTTCAATTTAATTTGTTTCATCCTCTGTCTATTCAGGAAAAAATTATTATGCTGACAGGGTGAAACACGTTTTTTCATCCGGGTGGAGGAAGTCTGTGTTTTCTTCTTCAAAAGTAAATTTATCTTGGCTTGTGTTGCTCCCCTTGGTTTTCTTTTTCATCTTGAACGGAAGTTTATCTGGTCGCTACTGGCAATTGAATTCGGGAAAGTTGATACCACTAAAAAAGAGATGGATTTCAAGTAGCAACGAGCTCATCTCGCCCGCGCTTTCAGGTGATTTGGATGGCGATAGCTCGGCAGAATGTTTGATTTTTGAGGAGGAAACTTTGCAAATCACCAATTGTAATGGGCATGTTTTTTGGAAAAGTCCGCATGTCTGGCACGTCAGTGAAGCGCTGATTGCGGACATGGATCATGATGGCAGAAAAGACGCCATGCTTTTGGTTTGGCGGGCATTCAGACCCTGGCCAACAGACCAATTTATGCCTCATGGGGGAAGAATTCAAAATCATCAGAACATTGAAGGACAAAGCTGTCAGTTGATTTTGATAGGCTGGCGAAAGGGCGCATATCGCGAAATCTGGGCTGGTTCAGCCCTGGCAAATCCCATCTCAAATATTCGGGCTGCAGATTTGGACGGAGATGGGCTTATAGAATTGGTAGCGCTGGAAAATGACTACGACTCCAACAACAAGAGAGGACAAATAACAGTCTGGCGCTGGGTTGGTTTTGTTTTTTCTCTTTTGAATCGTTCCGAAAGTCGCTGGGAACGGCTCGCCATCATGTGGGATGGTGCTCAATATTGTTTATTTACCCAATAAGGAGTATTTATAATGCGTAAAAATCGAATTCCAAATCTACTCATCATCGTATCAATGACTTTCTTTTTGTTCTCTTGCACCATCAGAATCGACTCTTGGCCAGTTGAATATGCACAATCACCTGAAGCAACCCTACCTTCAAACCAGCAAACCACGCTCGTGGAGAAAACGATAATACCCGGAGAGCCTATCGTCATCCCTGCTGACAAGGTTTATCCTGCTTGCTTTGCGACGTATAAGCAGTCTGAGGTATCGTTGCCTCAAAGTTTTCCGGGGGGATATTCTCTGCCAATCTCCCTTAACCAGATTGAAAATTTGGATGAGTTCACATTAAGTCCTGCCCAAAAGCAATTACTTTCGCAAAATGGCTTCGTGGTAGTAGCTCCTGAAAATACCCCCGATAAAATGCTTTCAGAGTTCTACCAGGGATACGAGAAATCACGCTATGGTGAGATTCCAGCGTTTATCACTACCGATTCCGTTTTTCACGTCTACCACCTGGTGTTTGACAAGATGTTGCGCGATTTGGAGCGAGAACATTTCATTTCCAAGATGAAGGAATTGACCTCAAGCTTAATTGCAACCAGCAAACAGCATTACGACCAACTGACTGGCACCCCTCTTGAAGAGGCCGCATTGCGCAACCTGGCATATTTCAGCGTGGCTGGATCCCTGTTAAAAACTGGAGACCCGGTGCCTGATAAAGCCCGCGAGCTTGTTGACGCTGAATTGGCACTGATTAGAGCAGGCGCGGGGACTGATTTCTCTCCTGTCTTCGCATATGAAGCGCAGCCCAGAGACATGAAGTACATTGAAGACTACTCTCAATATATTCCACGCGGACACTACACCCTTAGCCCTGAATTAGAGATGTATTTCCGTGCCATGATGTGGTATGGTCGCATGAATTACCGCTTAAAGGATCCCATGGAGGTGCAACGCGCGCTTCTGATTACCAAAGCACTCCGCGAAACAAGCACGCCCTCCGGTAAATCCGCCTTAAATCTTTGGCAAGACATCTATGATCCAACTGTCTTTATCGTGGGTAAAGCTGATGATCTTGGTGTGCATGAATTCAGCGTGATTTCAGATGCTGTTTATGGCGAAAATCCTGAACTGACTACCTTCGCAGATGAAGCATTGCTAAGCACCTTTATTGAAACTGCGCGCCAGTTGCCTGCGCCCCAGGTCAACTCGATGTGGGTCTATATTTGGCAGGATCAAGACGATGTCACCCAGGGATTTCGGTTAATGGGACAGCGTTTCACCCTTGACCAATACGTTTTTGGTCAGGTGATGTGGCGGAACGTCGGCACTATAGCAGAACCACGCGACCTGCCAAAGGCATTGGACTTCTTTGCGGCACAAGGCTCCGAGCTGGCATTGGACCTGCTGCATGAGATGGGAGAGGGAGACTATCTGAATTATGACAGCCAGATGGCAAAGGTCACCGAGGAAGTTGCCAGGCTTGAAATGGATTCGTGGACACAAAACCTCTACTGGTCATGGTTGTATGCCCTGCAGCCACTTTTCGAGCCCAAAGGCGAGGCGTATCCGGCTTTCATGCAGACCGATGCCTGGGCACGCAAGGACCTCCAAACCGCGTTGAGTTCCTGGACAGAACTAAAACACGACACAATCCTCTATGCCAAGCAAATAATGTCAGAAATGGGCGGTGGCCCCCCAGATCCTCCACCGCATGGATATGTTGAGCCAAATCCTGAAGCTTATGCCCGTCTCTTGGCTTTGGCTGAGATGACTTACCAAGGATTGGCAAGACGCGGACTTATAAAAAATGATGCGCTCTTCAATCTTATGAACAATCTCATTGATGAATTAGAATTTTTACTGGATATCTCGCAAAGAGAATTAGCGGGAAGTCCCATAACCGAAGATGAATATTTCCGTATCAAATATTATGGTGGCTGGCTTGAGTCAATGACTATTGACTCTGCTGACCTCCCTGACAAGGATAACTACCAACGCCAATATCTCGAGGATCAAAAATCCGCATTGGTAGCCGATGTTGCCACCGGTATAAACCGCGTGTTGGAAGAAGGTGTCGGTTATCCAACATACATCTATGTTGTGCTTCCAGATGAACCATACAGGATAGGAATTGGGGTTGTTTACACATATTATGAATTTGAGGTTCAACCTGGTGATAGGATGACAGACGAAAGCTGGCGGTCTCTGCTTGAAACCGGTCAGGCTCCCCCACAACCAGCTTGGACCCAGACCTTCATTTCCGAATAAGACCCAAACGTCTCGTGCCTGGAGGAGTGGTTTTTACTACTCCTCCAGATTGAGTATCTGCTTAGACTTGACCATGTTCAACGAATGGAGTTAGGGTTGCGCGTGGCGAATGTAATGATAGATTAGCGTCTGTGATTTTTCGGACGCCACGCGCCAGTCTCACTACACTACTGGCGCATGGCGTCTGCGTCATGCACTTATTATTCCTCCTGCCGGCGTCCCGTCGAGCGTCATTAATAAAACGTGAATAAAAGCCCGTTCTCGGAGGCCGAAGTGCAGAGCTTCCCCGCCGACGACAGAAAACTTTGCCAGAACAGACCTTTTTGCTTCAGCGAGACGCCTAAGCGAACAAAGTTGGGTTGCGCGTGGCGAATGTAATGATAGATTAGCGTTCATGATTTATCGGACGCCACGCGCCAGTCTCAATACACTACTGGCGCATGGCGTCTGCGCCATACACGTTCCCATGCCCGCGGCGAGACGCCGGGGCGAGCGTAATGAAAAATATCTTCCCGGTCACCTAACCGTGGAAGTATCTTATCCACGTCAAACATGAGCACTTCATAGACACCGAGTGCATGGTATGAACTAAATTTCCGTATTGATCAATCCCTGGTGTAAATCCCGCAGGAAATCTGCTTCCATTTTTTCGACTTTGCGGTCGTAGCTTAAAAGACCGTTAATCTCCGTCTCAATATCCGTCGTTTGCGTATAAATCGCCGCGCCGAGCCCTCGTGGAATCAAAGGCGCGACCTGCTCTAACAACAAATCTTTATAGCCCTTCATCAAAGCTTCGCGCGTTTTGAAATGCCGGTAACCAAACTTTTTGGTCTCACTCCACACATGCCCAGGCACGATGTAGCTATAACCACCAAACTCCGTTACCGCCAAAACACGATGATCCGGTTGCGACGCGCTCAGCTTCTTGAAATACACATGGCGGCTCTGGAAATCCCCGCCGCCCTGGTCAAACCAACCCGATGCGTGGTCAACCAAACGCGTGGGGTCTAACTCCCTTGTCAACTTGGCTATACGCAAGGCTTCAAACTGTCCCCAGCTCTCGTTGAAAGGCACCCATACGGCGATGCTGGGCACATTGTAAAGCGCCTCAATCATCGCGCGATACTCAATTTCAAACTCTTTGCGGTTTTCCGGGTCCTGCCTGCCAAAGCGCTTAAAACGATGTTGGTCATAGCGGTGAATACCCGATGTAAAGCTAAACATCACCACCATGTCTTTGGTCGTGCGCCCGCCGTTAATCATATCCTGCCAAACAATCATCCCCAGTCGGTCACAAGCCGCGTACCATCGCAAAGGTTCCACCTTGATGTGTTTGCGGATCATATTGCAGCCAATTTTTTTGGTGTATTCGATGTCGAAAAGCATCGCTTCCTCGCTGGGTGGTGTGTAAAGCCCCTCGGGAAAGTAGCCCTGGTCAAGCAAACCATACATGAAGATAAATTCGTTGTTCAACGTCATACGCCAGTAGCCGTTTTTATCCTTGGCACGGCTAAACTTGCGCATCGCGAAATAGCTGGCCACGCTATCCACAACAGAGGTATCTTCAAGCAAATCCACTTTTAAGTTATATAAATGCGGATGGTCTGGGTGCCAAAGTTTGGGATTTGCGATAGGAATGGTTAAACTTACTTGCGCAGAGCCTTCCACAAGCGCGATATCTGCCCCTTCAAAACTCACCTGCGCCCGAATGCGCCATCGATCTAAATCCGCATCAGCATTTAAAACCACGCCAAGTTGCAAAACTCCCGAATCGATATCAGGCGTGATGACCAGTTTTTCAATATAGCTTTCAGGCACAAGTTCCAGCCATACCGTCTGCCAAATACCCGAAATCGGCGAGTACCAAATGCCACCTGGCCTCAGGCTCTGTTTACCTGTTTGATTATATGAATCGTTCGTTGGGTCAACAACTGCCACCAATAATTCATTTTCGCCTGCTTGCCAGGCTTTGGTAATATCAAAACTGAAAGGTAAATAGCCGCCCCAGTGCTCACCGACCAGGTGCCCATTCACCCAAACTTCGCAGGCATAATCCACCGCGCCAAAATGCAGCAAGAGGCGTTGCCCTGCCTGCAGGGCCTGCGTGAAAGTGCGCCGATACCAGAGTTTATCGCTGGGCAGCAAAGGTTTTTCAACACCTGAAAGCGCCGATTCAACACAATAGGGTACGCGTATCTGCCCCTGCCAGTCTTCAGCACGGGCGGGTTTGGCATCATCTATCGACTGAATGGCATAATCCCACCAGCCATTCAGGTTTTGCCAGTCCGCGCGTCGCATTTGTGGACGGGGATATTCGGGCAAAGGAATGGGCTCGGCAGGGCTCCAGGGTGTCTTAAGGGCGTTATGTTGTATTGCTTTCAAACTATTTTCCTGTCTTTTAGGCTTTGCTTTGGTCAATCGTTTTGCGCCTGTCAAAAAAGAATAAGGGTATTATAGCAAAAACCGTGATGATTGCCCCAATCACAAAAATGATTGATGCGGGCAAAAAGCCCGCTTCAGTGCCCAGCATGGTGGACGTGCCAAAGCGTCTGATGAGCGCCTGACCAATCATCGGCCCAAAAATCATGGGTAGCATGACCGCGAAAATCATGCGCACGCCCAAAAAACGCCCGCGACTTTCCACTGGCAATAAATCTTTGAGCCATGCCATGCTCACAATCGCGAAAGCAGTGTTCATGCCCAGCCATAGCAAGCCATAAAGCGCTAACAGGATGAGATGAGTACTCGTCGAGAACAAGAAGTAACCCAAAGCGGATAGGAGTAATGAAAGCAACGTGAGCCACTTGCGATTGAATTTTTCCGCCAAAAAACCAAACGGAATTGCCAAAACCGCGCTGCCTACCAACATTGCCCCGCCGATAACCGTGTAACTTGACACGGGCATTTCTAAAGTGTTGGTGACATAAATCAGCAAATATGGGAATGAAACCTGAAAGCCAATCCCAGCGATAGTGATGATGAGCAAAAGCAAAAAGAGCTTGCGATTCTCGATTAAGATGCGCCAGTCGAGTAAACCACGAATATCCTGCCAGTACGTTGTTTCTGGTTTTGGAAGTGTCTCGGCGGAAGGTTCCTCAATTTGCGAAGCGGCAATCACGCCAATCACGGTCACAATCGCGCCCAACGCGTAGAAAAAGACAAAATAGCCCTTCGACTCAATCAACATGCCCGCCGCGGTATAAGATATGAGTTGAGCGACGAACAGACAAAAGTTAAGCACCCCTTCGACACGCCCGCGTTTGTGACTGGGCGTGATATCTGCCGTCCAGGCGTTGAAAGCGGCATCATTAGCCGTCGAGCCAAAAAAGGTCATAATACAGTCCACCAGCACCACCATGACAATCGCCATGCTGATGTTTTTCATCAAAGCGGTGAGCGGAAAAACCGCGGTCATCACGCCCCACAGGCCATAGCCAATCAGGATAAAAGGCTTGCGCCTGCCCCAACGTGAGCGGCTGCGGTCGCTCCAAGTGCCCATAAAGATGGTTGTGAGCGTGGCCACAATAGCGCTGGCAGCGACCATCCAGGCGATCGGTCTGGGGTCGGGTGTGATCATGTCGGTTACAAACTTGTTGAACCAGGAGTTCTCCACCGCCCAGGCTAATTGCCCAACAATGGCTAACGCGGCCATCGCCAACCAGGTTCTAAAGGTGATGACCTTCGCGGGATTCACAGGAGCTTGATGTTCGTGAGATGCTTCGATTTCTTGATAATCCATAATAAGACCTTTGTTTTATTTAGTGCCTCCATTTTAGCCTGCTTTTTGGATATCGAACAGCTTTAACGCAGAACGATATAAAAAAGCGAGCTTCAACCGAAGCCCGCTTAACTACCATATAGATGTAAATGCTAAAATTTAGCCAAAGCGTTTGATATTTTTCAGCATATAGTCCCAATTGACGATGTTGTCAATGACTGCTTCCAGGTAGGCCTGGCGGCGATTTTGGAAGTCGAGATAATAGGCATGCTCCCAGACGTCCAGGGTGAGCACGGGTGAGCGTTTCTCAGTCCAGGGGTCTTCCGCGTTCGGGGTCTTTGAAATTGAAAGCTTGCCATCTTCAAGCATGACCCAAGCCCAGCCACTGCCAAACTGACCTACACCAACGGTAACTAATTCTTTCTTAAAAGTTTCAACCGAGCCAAAATTCTCGATGAGAATTTCGCGCAGTTCATCGGGCATCACCGATTTGTCTTTGGGGGTCAAACAATTCCAGTAGAAATTGTGATTCCACACCTGGGCGGCGTTATTGTAAAGCACCTTGTGCTCGGGTTTGTCCGAGGCAAAAATCATGATTTCTTCGATGGATTTATTTTCCAATTCCGTGCCGGCGATCAGTTCTTTGGTCTTTACAACATAGGCATTGTGGTGCTTGCCATGGTGAAAACTAATTGTTTCTTCAGAGATAATGGGGGCAAGAGCATCTTTTGCCCAAGGGAGTTCTGGGAGTTCCACGGGGGTCTTCATCCAGTCTTGTTTTTGTTCGTATTTTCGCATCTCGAGGTTCCTTTCTTTGCGTCTGTTATTGTTTTTCTGTCTCTGATTATAGGATAAAACGTAAGCAAAATAAAACCAAAGCTTTTACCAAAGGCGTCATTTTTGACAAATTGTACAAGCTTTGTACTAAAACCGCCTGTTTTTGAAGCTTGTCGAATACAGTTATTGACATATGCCAGAAACAAGGTACAATAGAAGTAACTGGCATATGCCATAAACTAAAAGGAGGTATTATCATGCCTGGAAAAGATGGAACTGGCCCAACCGGTAACGGACCAATGACCGGAAGAGCTTTGGGACTTTGCACAGACACAGAAGAAAGCAAACGTGGATTTTTTCGTGGCAGAGGATTAGGTCTCGGCCGCGGACGTGGTTTTGGCAGACGCTTTGCGACAGGTCAAGCTTCACCTGAAAAGCAAAAATCATGGCTCCAAGATCAAAAAGCAGTCTTGCAAGACCGTCTCAAAGCGATTGACAAACAATTGGAAGATCTATAAACTATCCGAGATAACTGGAGCCATCTCCAGCTATCTCTACTTTTTAACGGAGGTGATAAACCATGGCAAGGCCAAAAAAATGGAGAAAAGTATGCTCACTACCTGATAACAGCAGGTTTGGCCCACTTGATTCACCCGCTGATGCAAGTCATGTCAACATGACAGTTGACGAATACGAAGCCATCAGACTAATCGATTTAGAGGGCTTCACTCAGGAAGAGTGTGCCCAGCAAATGAATATCGCTCGCAGCACCGTCCAGGGGATTTATGTCGAAGCCCGAAAAAAACTGGCTGAATCCCTGGTGATTGGTAAAGTCCTGCACATTGAAGGCGGAGAATACCAATTATGTGACGGTTCCGGAATGGAATGCGGACGGGGTTGCCACAGACGCAGACGTGGCAGACACAGAAATCAAAATGGAGGATTTTATGAAAATAGCCATTCCCGTGAATGAAAAAACCTTGAATTCAAGCGTTAGCGCACACTTCGGACGCGCTCCCTACTTTCTGATTTACGACACCGAAACGAAAGAAAGTGCCTTTATGGATAACACCGCCAGCGCGAGCAGAGGTGGAGCAGGCATCAAGACCGCGCAAGTCATCCTTGACCAGCAGGCGAACGTCCTCATCACACCCCGCCTTGGCGATAACGCCGCGGATGTCCTTGAAGCGGCGAAAATCGAAATCTATAAATCGATTAAAGGCAGCGCTGAAGACAATATCAACGCGCTTTTAAACAAGAAATTGGCACGACTTAGCGAAATCCACCCAGGACTACATGACCACAGAAACAAGTAAGATAAAAATAGCCATCTTAAGTGGCAAGGGTGGCACAGGCAAAACGTTGCTGGCTGTCAATTTGGCTGCCGTCGCGCCATCCGCTCACTACATCGACTGCGACATTGAAGAACCGAACGGGCATCTTTTCTTCAAACCCGAAGACCTTACTGAAGAAGTCGTCACGGTAAAAATCCCGCAAGTGAATTCCGCTTTATGCAATGCCTGCCGGCAATGCGTTGAATTCTGTCGCTTTAATGCCCTTGCCTTCATCATGAGCAGACCCATTGTCTTTGAAGAAGTCTGCCATTCCTGCGGAGGTTGTAGTTTGGTCTGCCCTGTAAACGCTATTGACGAGAAAGACAAAGGCATCGGCATCATCCAAAAAGGCCAGTCGGAACAGGTCAGCGTCTACACGGGCATATTGAATATCAGTGAGGCAACCGGCATTCCCATCATCAAAAGGCTACTGGCGATGGAACAGGAAGAGTCCAGCCCGCTGACCATCACCGACTCCCCGCCCGGCAGCGCCTGCAACGTGATGGAAAGCATTGAAGATGCCGACTTTTGCATCCTGGTCGCCGAGCCAACGCTCTTTGGCGCGCATAATCTCAGCATGGTCTACGACCTGGTTACGCTTTTCAAAAAGCCTTTCGGTGTGGTGCTCAATAAGTGTCTCGAAGAAGAAAACCCCGCCGAGAAGTTCTGCGAAGAAAAGAAGATCAAAATACTGTATCGTATCCCGTTCGATCAGGAGCTGGGTTTGCTCAATTCAAACGCGGAAATCGCGGTTCGCAAAAGCGAAAAATACCGCGCGCTATTCGCTTCCCTGCTCGACATCGTCATACAGGAAATTAACCATGAAACAAGTTCTCATTCTTAGTGGCAAAGGTGGCACCGGCAAAACGACTATTGCCAGCGCCTTTATCAAACTCTCTGATGCCAAAGCCTACGCGGATTGCGATGTTGACGCGCCCAACCTGCACCTCATCAGCGACTGGCAAACAGAACCGAAAAGGTCTGACTATTTTGGACTGGACAAAGCGCTCATCGACCCCCAGCTATGCGTTCAGTGCGATGCCTGCCGTCAAAACTGTCGCTTTGACGCCATCATCGCCGGCGAAAGCTATCAGGTCAATCCCTATGCCTGCGAAGGCTGTGGCATTTGCGCTTACGTTTGCCCCGCGGAAGCCATTATGATGGCGCCATCGGTTGATGGTGACTTAATGCTCTATGCTGATCCTGAAAAAGTTTTCTCAACCGCGCAACTCAAAATGGGCAGCGGGACATCCGGTTTGCTTGTCACCCAGGTGAAAAAGCAAATGAAAGAAAATACCACCACCGCGGATTTAGCCATCATTGATGGTTCACCAGGCATCGGTTGCCCGGTGATTGCCTCGCTGAGTGGCGTTGACATGGTACTCGTCGTTGCTGAACCGTCGATTTCTGGCATCAGCGACATGCAGCGCATTATTCCTACTGCCGCAAGATTTGGCGTTAAAATTGCCGTGTGTATCAACAAGTACGATAACAACCTTGAGAACACAGCCAAAATTGAACGGTATTGTCAGGAAAATGACTTGGCCATGGTCGGTAAAATCCCCTATGACCCAAACGCGATCCGAGCGATCAACAACGGTCAAAGTATTGTCGATATCGACTGCCCATCAGGCACCGCGGTAAAAAAAGTCTATGAGCAGACTATTAAACTACTATAAAGCTATAAATACAAAGGAGCACATTAATGAGCGAAAATTGCAATTCAGACTGTAGCAACTGCATGGCAGATTGCACTGAAAGAACAGAACCTGTCACTAACCCTTTTGAAGCACCGCATGAATTGAGCAAAGTAAACAAGGTCATCGCGGTGATCAGTGGCAAAGGCGGCGTGGGCAAGTCCCTGGTCACTTCAATGTTAGCCGTAGCCATGAACAGAAAGGGCTATCAAAGCGCCATTCTTGATGCGGATGTTACAGGCCCATCTATCCCCAAAACTTTTGGCATTGACACGAAAGCCACGATGAACGCGTTAGGATTGCTCCCAGCTAAAACAAAAACCGGCATTTCCCTCATGTCTGTAAATTTACTACTTGAAAGTGACACCGATCCCGTGGTTTGGAGAGGTCCCCTTATCGCCAATACCGTCAAACAGTTTTGGACGGACGTTCTTTGGGGTGACGTTGATTTCATGTTCATCGACATGCCACCCGGCACCGGTGATGTCCCTCTGACTGTGTTCCAGTCCATCCCCGTGGATGGCATTATCGTAGTCACTTCACCGCAGGAACTCGTTTCGATGATTGTTGCGAAAGCGGTAAGGATGGCAGAGATCATGCAAATCCCCATCATCGGGCTGGTGGAAAACATGTCCTATTTCCGCTGCCCGGATAATGGCAAAGACTATGCCATCTTCGGCGAAAGCCACATTGAAGAAATTGCCAAAGCTCATCAATTAAGCGTCCTTGCCAAATTGCCCATCGACCCGCGGCTTTCAAAAGCCTGCGATGAGGGCACCATCGAAGATTTTGACGAAAACTGGCTGGAATCAGTCGCAGAAATAATAGAGAAAATGGAGAAATAAGATGTTAAAAATTGCAGTCGCAAGCGATCATGGCATGGTAACCCAACATTTTGGGCACTGCCAGGAATTTATCGTTTTTGAAGCTCAAAACAATCAAATCACAAAAACCGAAACACTGGCCAACCCCGGCCACAAACCCGGTTTTTTGCCGAACTTTCTTGCCGAGCAAGGCGTGAATGTCATCATCAGTGGTGGCATGGGTGGCGCTGCTGTTTCACTATTTAATGAGAAAAATGTTGAAGTCATTGTTGGCGCCAGTGGCGACGCCAGCAAAGCTGCTGAAAGCTACCTCAAGGGCAAACTCGAATCCAACGGCTCCGTTTGCCATGAACACCAGCATCATGACGAATGCGGTGAGTAAGGATTTATCTCAAACAAGAAACTGTTTTTTATTAAGTCATAGCCACCTTTTTGGGTGGCTATGTTTCTTTTATAGTTCTAACGTGATTTTTAGTTCTTACGTGGTCTCCTGACCACGTGTTTTATTGACGCTTGCCCCGGCGTCTCGCCGCGGGCGTACCCACCATGTCCTCGGTGTCCACACCGTAGGACACTTCCACGATCAGAAAATCACTTCTACGGTCAGGAGACCGGGAAGATGATTGATGATCTTAGTTAAACCCTTTACTCCCCAATAATCTTGATAAGAATCCGTTTTGGACGGTTACCGTCGAACTCACCATAAAAGATTTGCTCCCAGGGGCCAAAATCCAGGCGCGCGTTGGTCACCGCCACAACCACCTCTCGCCCCATAATCTGGCGTTTCATGTGCGCGTCGGCGTTATCCTCACCAGTGTCGTTATGGCGATATTGCTCAACAGGCGCGTGCGGAGCCAGTTTTTCCAGCCAGCGTTCATAGTCATGGTGCAAACCGCGCTCATCGTCGTTGATAAAAACAGACGCGGTGATATGCATCGCGTTTACCAAAACCAAGCCCTCTGCTATGCCACTCTCCCGCAGAACTCGGTTCACTTCGGGCGTGATATTCACAAAGCCCCGTCTGCCCGGATAGTTAATGGTTATTACTTCACGATAAGATTTCATTAGCTCTCCTTTTCGTCAACCTTCGCTTCAGACAGTTCAGAGTCCTGAGCTTGAAGCTCTGCTAATTGTGCCTCTTTTTCAGCGTGCATCGCCAAAAGCTGGGCTTTCATCTTTTTCAGCTTTTTGCCTTTTAGAGGAAAGAAGAACAACACACCCGCGCCAACTAACAAAGCAATGCCCGGAATTAAGCCCACAATCATGCGGATGCCCCAAATGGCACTGGCGGGTTGGTTGAGAAAGATTTGCCCGCCCATCGACTCGCGCGTTACAAAACCCGTCGCGCTCAATATCGCCGCGGTGAGTGGCGCGGCAATTGATTCTGCCGGCTTGGTAATCAGCGCGTTGGCGCCAAAATAACTGCCCTCGCGCCTCACGCCTGTGCGCACTTCGTCATCGTCAATAATCAAGCCGAGGGCTAAATTCAGCCCTACTAAAATACCCGCGTAACCAAAGCCAACAATGGCCATGCCCAAATACATCCAATTGGCAGGCAAAAACGCGGTCAAAAGCAAGCCTAAGCTCGTTATTGCCATGTAAATCTGAAACGTGACGATCGCGTCAAAACGTTTTAAGGGATATTTTGTCAGGGGAACGCTAATCGCCAGTGGAATAAACAGCGCGGCCAATAAGAACAACGAATTCGACTGGGTAACATAATCTGAAACGTAGAATATCGCGCCCATACATATCGAGAACATGAAGACCGCCATAAAGTTGGCGATATCAAAGATAATGAATTTTTTGTTGGTCAGCGTCGCTTTGAGTGCCTCTTTCAGGGGAATGGGCTTATCAACCTGGCTGAACTCGGGGCGTTCTTTGATTTTGTAAGTCGCAATCCAGATGAGCAAGCCACACACAAGCCCCAAACCAATCATCGCCAGGCGTAAGGGCCACAGACTGGTATCCACCGAACCGGCTTTTGGGCGTACCAAATCAGGAATAACAAACCCTAAAAGGGTTCCCAAAAGGCCGAAAAGGCCTGAGCTCACCTGAAGTTTTGAGCGTTCCTCCAGCGATTCGGACATCTCAGGCATCAACGCGGAGTGCACCAGGCCAATGATGGTAAAGCAACTGTCATATAAAAACATCGAGACCAGCATCCAAATGAACTTGACCGTTTCCGAGCTTTTTTCGGGAACGAACCATACCAGGATGAAGGTCAAAGCAAAAAATGGCGCGGTGTAACGCATAAAGGGAATGCGCCGGCCATGCTTTGAACGTGTGCTGTCGGTCAGCTGGCCAAAGATGGGGTCGTTGATGGCATTCCAAACCGCGTAAACAATAAAAGCGATGGTAATCCACTTGGTGGGTAAGCCAAAATAGTCCTGGTAAAACATGATGAGCAAGGAAGCAAAGACACCACTCAGCGTACTAAGCCCCAACATTGAAAGCCCATAAAACAGTCGGGCGCTTTTATCGACCTTTTTGCCTTGATAGTCCTTTTGGGTTTCTGCGGAAATTTCCATGGCTGGCTCCATTTTTTGAATTTCCTTTATTATAGCCGAGCCTATCGCCAGCGGGCGATTTTCCTTTGTTAATTTTCGTTTTGGTGATTAATACTGCACGGCGGGACGCCGACAGGAGAAATAAAAAATCTCGCCCCGGCGTCTCGCCACGGGCACACCCCGTTCGCTGAGGCGTCCTCGCCGAAGCAAAAAACACAGTTCGCGCGTGATCAGGAGGCCATATCGAGAAAAGCGCTCGACACGCGAGCAGTGTCAGAACGTTTATTTACTTTCGTCCCGGCGTCTCACCATGGCAAAGATAGGAGGATAACGTCGGCGGGACGCCTCCGTGAACGAATCCGTAGTTGCATGACAAAGCTCCCGCACGCTATTAAATTTACTAATCAAAAATGACTTCACGAAAACGTTTACCCACTTGCCCTATACAAACCCGCAGTTGCCAGGCAAGGCATAGAACAAATGCTTTATAATTGTGGCTTGGAGAAATTATGCCTGCTGAAAATTTACGCGTGGTTGGTGCCCGCGAGAACAACCTAAAAAACATTACCGTCGAAATCCCGCGCGATAAACTCGTGGTGCTCACCGGCCTTTCCGGCTCGGGCAAGAGTTCGCTCGCTTTTGATACCATCTTTGCTGAAGGACAACGCAGATACGTTGAATCGTTATCCGCTTACGCCCGCCAATTCTTAGGTCAACTGGATAAACCCGACGTGGATTCCATTGAAGGGCTTTCGCCCGCGGTGGCGATCGACCAAAAATCGACCTCCCGCAACCCACGCTCAACCGTGGGCACCGTAACCGAAGTTTACGACTACATGCGTTTGCTCTACGCGCGCATTGGTGTGCCCCATTGTCCTGTCTGTGGTCGCAAAGTGCAAAAACAAAGCGCGCAGGAAATTGTTGAATCTATTATGCAGATCCCTGAAGGCGCGCGTTTGCTCATCCTGGCGCCCATGGTACGCCAGCGCAAAGGCACTTATCAAGCCCTGTTTGAAGAAATCAGCAAACTGGGTTTTACCCGCGCCCGTGCCGATGGCGTAGTCTATAACCTTGACGAAAACATTGAGCTTGACCGCTACAAAACCCATACCATTGAAGCGGTGGTTGACCGTGTGGTTATACAAACACCCGAAGATGAAGAGGACAGGCTGAATATTATCTCGCGCCTGACCGACTCGGTTGAAACAGCTTTGCGCGTTGGCGATGGCTATGTAACTGTGCACAACATGAGCGCCAATCCACCCGAAGACCTGCTCTTCAGCGAAAACCTGGCATGTCCTGAACACGGTTCTGTATTAACAGAAATCGAACCACGTACTTTCTCGTTCAACACGCCTCATGGCGCCTGCCCCACCTGCCAGGGTTTGGGCGCGCTTGAAAAAGTTGACCCCGATTTACTGATCCCCAACAAGCAACTCTCCATCCAGGAAGGCGCCATCGCCAACTCCGACTGGACTCCACGTGCCCTGGGCGGCTACTCGTGGCAAGTTCTGCAAGCCCTGGCAAAAAATGCCGGCTTTAGTCTGGAAACGCCTATCGGCGAGCTTAGCGCGAAGCACCTCAATATGATTCTTTATGGCACAAACGGCAAAGAATTTCGTGTGGATTACATCGGGCGTAGTGGGCGCAAAAGCCATTTTGACACCGCCTTTGAAGGCATCATCGGCAACATGGAACGCCGCTACCGCGATACCAACTCCGACTGGATTCGCTGGAAATTCAACCAATTTATGACGCTCCTGCCCTGCCCAGAGTGTCAGGGCAAACGCCTGCGCAAAGAAGCTTTGGCTGTCACCATCATGGATAAAAACATCGTTGAGGTCAGCGAGCAATCCGTGCTGGACCTGCTCAATTGGGTAAATGAACTGATGGATCCCGAAGCCAGACGCCTGAGCAAACGCGACTGGGCTATCGCTGGACGCGTTTTACGTGAAATCCAGGCGCGATTGGGCTTTATGGTGGATGTTGGGCTCGATTACCTCACGCTTGACCGCTCCGCCAGCTCCCTTTCGGGTGGCGAGGCGCAGCGTATTCGCCTGGCGACCCAGGTTGGCTCCAAGCTCATGGGCGTGCTTTACGTGCTTGACGAGCCCTCCATTGGCTTGCATCCGCGCGATAACAGCAAACTGCTTGAAACGCTCAAAGGCCTGCGCGATTTGGGCAACACCGTTTTGGTCGTTGAACATGATGAAGAAACGATTATGAGTGCCGACTGGGTCATTGATCTTGGCCCAGGGGCCGGCGAACATGGCGGTGAAGTAGTCGCTGAGGGCACACCTGCTGACATTGAAGCCACACCCGGTTCCATCACCGGCGATTATTTGAGCGGGCGCAAGAAAATCCCTGTGCCTGAAAAACGACGCGAAGGTTCAGGAGAAGCTTTACGCATCGTTGGAGCGAGCGAAAATAACCTTAAAAACGTGACCGTGGATATCCCTCTTGGCAAGTTAGTGTGTATCACCGGTGTTTCGGGTTCCGGTAAATCCAGTCTGATGGTTGACGTACTCTATGGCGCTCTGGCACGTCAACTGATGGGCGCGCATACCCAAGCCGGCAAACACAAGCGCATCGAAGGCACACGATATCTCGATAAAATCATCAACATCGATCAATCCCCCATCGGACGCACACCGCGGTCAAACCCTGCAACCTATACTGGCCTGTTCGACCCCATCCGCGATCTTTTCGCCACTTTGCCCGATTCAAAAATGCGCGGCTACCAAAAAGGGCGTTTTTCGTTCAATGTGCGCGGTGGGCGTTGCGAAGCCTGCATGGGCGAAGGGCAACTCAAAATCGAGATGCAATTCCTGCCGGATGTCTACGTGCCATGCGATGTTTGCCACGGCAAACGCTATAACCACGAAACCCTGCAAGTGCGCTTTAAGGACAAAAACATCGCTGACGTACTGGATATGACCGTCAGCGAAGCCTTGCCCTTTTTCGATGCCTTCCCACGCCTGAAGAGCAAACTGGAAACGCTTAAAAATGTCGGCTTGGGCTATGTGCGTCTGGGACAACCCGCCACGACCCTCAGCGGTGGAGAAGCGCAACGCGTAAAACTGGCAAAAGAACTCTCGCGACGCGCAACAGGCAGGACGATTTACGTGCTTGATGAGCCTTCGGTTGGCTTGCACGCTGAAGACGTGAGTATGCTCATCAAAGTGCTGCAAGCCCTGGTTGACACAGGCAATACCGTGGTCATCATTGAGCATAATTTGGATATCGTCAAAGTAGCGGATTGGATCATCGACATGGGTCCCGAAGGTGGCGAACGCGGTGGCGAAGTCATCGCGCAGGGCACACCCGAACAGGTAGCAGAAGTATCTGAAAGCTACACTGGCCAATACCTCAAAGCTTTCCTGGCTGGCCAAGCCCAAAAAACGTCTAATCCAACCAAACTGAAGACTAAAAACAGCTAACCGTCAAATCCTTTATTGCAATCTTCATCTAATAACTGCCTATTAATGTGCCCATTAATAGGCAGTTTAATTCGCTAATCTGCACATTATTTGCTACAATATAGGCAGTTTAGGAGAGCACCATGAAAGTTTTTGATTATTCATTCTTGCAAGATGGGCGTTTACCCGTTTCATTAATCAATCTGACCGCAGGGATTTATTCGCTTAAAACAACAGCTCATTTTAGAAAAGTAGAATATCAAACAATTTACACTGAACTTGAACATATTGCCAGATTGCAATCTGTCAAAAGCTCAAATGCCATTGAAGGCATCATCACCAGCGATCAAAGAATTGTAGAAATAGTCAACCAAAACAGTGCCCCGCTCAACCATGACGAAGCTGAAATCGCAGGCTATCGGGATGCCCTAGGCCTTATTCATAATAACTATATGCTCTTGGATTTCAGGCAGAAAGATATCTTGGATCTTCATAGAATCTTGATGTCCTATGCGGGTGATGAGTTTAGCGGACAATACAAAAAAGATGATAACGTCATCCTGGAAGTAGATCATCAAGGCCAGCGCAGAGTACGCTTTAAACCGACTCCTGCTGCAGAAACACCTGCAACGATGGAACAACTTGAATTAGCCTATCTTGACGCAAAAGACAATCCCCGAACCAATCAGCTTTTGCTGATTCCTTGTGTCATTCTTGATTTTCTAAGCATTCACCCCTTTAGAGATGGGAATGGGCGTATGTCGCGCCTTTTATCGTTATTGCTTCTATATAAAAATGGTTTTGATGTCGGACAATACATTTCATTTGAGGAACAAATAAACAAAAATAAAGCCTCATATTATGAAGCTTTACGACAATCTTCATTAGGCTGGGCGGAGAACACGAACAACTACGAGCCTTTTATCAAGAATTTCATTTCAACACTCTATATGTGTTACCATGAACTGGATAAGCGTTTTGCGGTAATCGGCGATAAAAGAATAACAAAAAAAGGTCGCGTTGAAGCCACCGTTTTAAATAGTTTGGTGCCCATTTCAAAATCTGATATTCAGAAAATTCTTCCGGATGTAAGCCCATCAACAATCGAAGCAGTTCTTGGCGAAATGGTTAAGGATGGCAAAATAACTCGCTTAGCTATGGGCAGAAATGCAAGATATATTCGAATCTAAATCCGTTTTACATGCAAGAAAAGACTATTTAAGAAGCAACAACACAAAATAATACGCCGCGGTCATGCCCCAAATCCAGGAATCGATGCGGTCCATGATGCCCCCAATGCCAGGCAGAAGTTTGCCAGCGTCTTTCACGCCCGCACCACGTTTGAGCATGCTTAAAAAGATATCCCCAAAAGGCGAGATAACAGCCATCAAAGCCCCCAAGCCAAGCCCACCCCATACACCCAGTTCTGGCAAGACAGGTGCCCCCAGCCAGCCAATCAGTGCGCCAAAGCCCGCACCAAACAAAAGGCCACCTGCCAGCCCTTCCCAGGTCTTTGAAGGGCTCAATCGTGGGGCAAAATGATGCTTGCCAAGCAAAGAGCCTACGATATAGGCGCCTAAATCGACCAACATCACCAAAGCGACTGACGCGATTGCTAACCAGGCGCCATTGGGCAACTGGCGCAATGAAATTGAATACGCCCCAAGCCAGCCTAAATACAAGACCCCACTCAATTCCAAAGCAAATTGCTGGTAGGCTTGATCATTGCCGTGCTCGTACTGAAAAAGCGCGTGTCCCGCCAGTCCGAGCAACAAACCACTCACACTCAAAGCCCCATACTGGAAGCCAAAAAAGTGACGCAATACGACCAACGCCAAAACGCCACCCACTACTAACACAAGATTTACGCGCAAACCTGCCTGGTTGAGAACGCGCGAATATTCATACGCGCCCAAACCCAAAGCCAGGCCCATGAAGAGCAACAGTGCCCAAGCACCAAAATAAAACGCCAACAAAGAAATGGGCACGAAAATAAGTGAACTAATCAGACGTTGTTTAAACATAAACAGGTTTAAAGTTGTTCGCTTATCTTGCCAAATCGGCGTTCACGGCCAGCGTAGTTTTCGAACTCTGCCAAAAGCGCTTTTTCATCAAAATCTGGCCAGTAAATGTCAGGGAAAGACCATTCGGCATAGGCAGCCTGCCAAATCAGGAAATTACTCGTGCGTTTTTCTCCCGATGTACGGATGATCAAATCAGGATCCGGAATACCCGCGGTGAAAAGGGCATTGCTTAGGTGTTCTTCGGTCACTTCATCCGGACGGATGCCAGATTCAATCAAACGGCGCACAGCACACACAATCTCGTCACGTCCGCCATAGTTGAAGGCGATAATCACCGTAATGCGCGTGTTATCCTTCGTCAAATCGATCGCGTCTTCCACCTTTTTCTTTAAGAGCGGAGTCAAACCATCCAAGTGTCCGATATGCAAAAGGCGCGCGTTTTCCTTATGCAAATCGCGCACCTCACCGTCGATAAACTCAGCCAGCAAATCCATCAAGCCATTCACTTCTTCAGTTGGGCGTTTCCAGTTTTCGGTTGAGAAGGCGTAAAAGGTTATATACTTCACCCCTGCATCTGCCGCGGCACGAATAACCCGGCGTAGATTTTTGGTGCCAGCGCGATGTCCCAACAGGCGCGGTAATCCCCGCGCTTTTGCCCAACGGCCATTTCCGTCCATGATGATACCAACGTGTGTTGGCACGCCTTTTACTGGCTCAATTTTTGGCATAGCTTAGAACTCCATGATTTCTTTTTCTTTGCGTTCACCAATCACGCTGACTTCGTCAACATACTCATTGGTCACCTTGTTGAAGTCCTCTTCGGCACGTTTCAACTCGTCTTCAGAAATCAGCTTCTCTTTTTCAAAATCCCGTAAGTCTTTCAAAGCATCCCGACGGACATTGCGCACAGCCACACGTGCTTCTTCAAGACGGTTATTGACCAACTTCACCAAATCGCGACGACGTTCCTCCGTAAGCGGGGGCAGGTTTAGACGAATCACCTTGCCATCATTATTAGGCGTCAAACCCAAATCTGATGCCTGAATAGCCCGCTCAATCATCTTCAACGATGATCCATCAAAGGGTCGAATCATCAATTGGCGGGATTCGGGCACACTGATCGTTGCTAACTGGATGAGAGACACATTGCTGCCATAATACTCAATTTGCAGCTTTTCAACCAAAGCGGGTGAGGCACGCCCGGTGCGGATGCCCAAAAGGTCTTCTTCCAAAACATCCAATGCGCTTTGCATGCGCGACTTAGCTTCTTTTAACAGGTCATCTACCATAAGAACCTCCTCTTCTTAGTTCAGTTTGATACTCTATTTTACAAGATACGCGACAATTGCGCGAGTGTATCGCCTTTAGTATACTTGTAAATGAGACAAATATTGCTTCAAAGGAGTTTACCATGAGCCAAATTACCCATATCATCAAACGAGATGGCAGCCAGGTGCGTTTTACGCCAGACAGGATTGCTAACGCGATTTACCGCGCCTCGGTGGCTGTTGGAAACCGCAACCGAGAAGCCGCCGATGAGGTCGCCCGCCAGGTTGTAGAAGCGTTGGAACAACAATTGCAGCCTGGAGACACCCCAACTGTGGAACAAGTGCAAGACCTGGTTGAACAGAAACTCATCGAAAACAAATATGCCGCTGTCGCTAAGGCCTATATCCTCTATCGCAATGAACGCGCCCGCCAACGTGCCAAACGCTCTGACCGTGACAGCATGCCCTCAGGCAACATCCCCTGGCACAAGCTCTGGCAAAGTCTGGATTGGGCTGTGTCTCACGAAGTGCACACCACATACCACCTCAATGAAAAAATCCGTAGCGGTAAATTCCATGAAGTCATCACCGCAGCCGAAGCTGCCTATTTTGAAGATGTTGAAAACGCTGCTAATCTCATCCTGCAACGCAAGGATGAAATCCGCATGGTTTTTGTGTTTGGGCCCAGTTCAAGCGGCAAAACCACTACCACAACGATTATTGGCGAGCATCTCGCGCGTCAGGGATTCAAGCTCAAAACGCTCAACATCGACCATTATTTTTTTGATCTTGAACTACATCCCAAAGATGAATTTGGGGATTACGATTTTGAGACCCCCCAGGCGCTCAATTTAGCCCTCATCAATCAACACCTGGTTGAGCTCTTTGCCGGAAAAGAAGTGCTCATTCCATTCTACGACTTCAAAACAGGCAAAAGTCATCCTAATCACACACCCATGCACCTTGAAGAGCATGAAATCGTCCTGATTGACAGTCTGCATGGTTTGCATCCCGAAATGACCGCGGATATCGACGACGCTCTTAAATTCAAACTCTACATCGAGCCACTCCTGCAACTCAAAGACAGCCTTGGACATTACGCGCGCTGGACGGATATTCGCCTCATGCGCCGCATGTTGCGCGATGCCAGCTTTAGAGCCTATGATCCCCTGCAAACTCTGCTTCACTGGCACTATGTGCGTTCAAGTGAACTCAGGCACATCATTCCTTACTGCACAACAGCTGATACTGTTGTAAACTCAGGTATGCCTTATGAGCTTCCTCTGTATAAAGCTAAATTAGGTGCCAGGTTCGCTGAATGGTCGGAAACGCTTAAGGGCGACCCTTTGAGAGTGGACGCGTATGAACGCGCCACGCGGGTCAATACGCTGTTCCAGGAAATCGACGCTGTAGAAGATGACAGCATCGTGCCAGAAAACTCAGTCACCCGAGAGTTTATTGGTGGTGGAATTTATAAGTATTAATTTTGGCTATAAGGTAAAAAACAACAGGCTCTTGGGGAGCCTGTTGTTGTATAAATCGTTCAATAAAAATTACCAACAGGGTACCGATCCATATTCAGGTCCAACACCTGCGGGTATAGTGTTTATTGAATAGTACCAACCACAGACGTCATAACAAGTCATACCAACATAACATCCTTGTCCATCCCGCCGGTATTCTATATCACAACCTAAATCGCGACCTGGATGAGCACAATAACCCTGTCGCCAGACGATGTGACTTTCATTAAACGGAGCTCTGGGCCAAATGAGCCCTCCATAGTTGGGAGTTTCAGTCGGTGTTACGGTTGGTGTAGACGTCTCGGTTGGTGTTCTTGTGGGTGTTGACGTTTTTGTCGGCGTTTGGCTTGGCGTAACAGTAGGTGTATCTGTTGGGATGGCAGTGTTAGTATGCGTCGGTCGGTTTACCTCAGTAAGACGAGCCGATTCCTCAGCTGTGGCTAAAACAACAGCCGTTTTCGTAGCATCGATTTCAGCCCTTGACATACAAGCTGTCGCCAGGGAAAGAATGAGTATAGAGAGTAAAAGAGATTTGAGTTTCATAATAGCATTAATCCTTATAACAAGGTCCTCTAAAAGTATATGGCCCAACGCCATATTTAATCGTATCTACACCATAATAGCGCCCACAAGCATCAAAACAGCTCATGCCAACCAAACAATGACCACTATAATCGCGATATTCCACCTCACAGCTAACATTCTGACCTCGCTTCTCACACCAGTTCTCGTTAGCCCACCAAACATCATACCAAGTAAATGTCGCCTTTGGCCAAAACATGTTCGGGTCTGGTTGCCAGGCAGGCAGTTCGGTTGCTGTTGGTTCGGGTGTGTGAGAAGGCGTTTGGCTGGGCGTCGGGCTTGGCACTGGCGTTGACGTGGCTGTGGGAATGGGCGTGTCGGTAACAGTTGGCGAAGGTGTTTGAGTTGATGTCGGCAAGACTTCTGTATCAGAGGTCAAAGGGATATCTGATTGCACATCCGTTAAATGACAAGCAACCAGAATAGCTCCTAAAAGGAGCAGAATAAGCATAAAAAAACCGCTCTGTTTGATATGAGTTTTCATAATCTTTTTCACCATAATTTTTTGACTAACGAACGTAAAAATAGATACGCAAGCAAAATCAAAAAATTCTACTCCGCTATTATAACGCACACTTTGATAGAATTTGGACATTCAAAAAAGACTTTTTCTTCGGGATGTTTATCCTTGATACAGCACAGGATTCGTCATGAAACCATATTTATAAGGTTCTAAAACACCATTCATATTGCGTTTCTGACCTAACAAGCACATTCCAAACCAGCAATTCTCAGTATGGCAAAATCAGGATAAAAATTATGCGATAATGATAGATGAAGCAAGGGCACTCGTTTATCAATCCAAAGAGACGATTA
>Ga0123334_1001569_pt1 | contig 28311 bp, 24 predicted proteins | sample BiotimSIPDNA_FD_89706 | JGI IMG/M metagenome (GOLD analysis project Ga0123334, IMG submission 89706) | Anaerobic biogas reactor microbial communites from Washington, USA - Biogas_R1 time_0 SIP DNA | ecosystem: Engineered > Bioreactor > Anaerobic > Unclassified | place: Washington, USA...
CTTTCGCGCCCGGCTTTGGGGGGTCGTGATATAACATATGACTTTGCGTATAACAGCATGGCCGACATCCGGTGGGGAGTGACAACCATTCGTTCAGCAGGCGATTTCATGCCTGATATCGTATCGTTCAGGGACGAGGTTATAAGCAGGCAGCTCAATGCTCCCCGCATACTGACGGCAGGGCGTATGTTTGTCGCGCCGGGAGGGCACCCGATCGACACCGTATATTCCGGCAGCGAGGCGATACGGGATAACGCGTGTGTCGTCTGTTATGAGAACACGGATATCGAATCCGAGGTAAAAGCGCTGACCGAAGCCGGAGTCGACTGGATTAAGGTTTTCATATCCACGCTCAACAAGATGAACTATCCTCACCCCGTCCCGAGGATTCCGCGCGCGGTCATAGCGCGGATAATAAACGCGTCCCATAAATACGGCAAGCCCGTAATGGTGCATGTGGAAGATCTGCGGGATATGGAGGAAGCCGCCGAGCTCGGCGCCGACAGCATCGAGCACTGCATCGGTGTCGGAAGCGCGCAGCCTTATATTCCCTCGGAGTCGCTTCTTAATAAACTTGTCGGAAGCGGCGTATATGTCGTGCCTACGATGTCCGCAATCAAAGCGCACGACGGCATGCTGAACGGAGCCGAGCCCGTCTTTCCGCATCTTTTAAAAGCGGTCAAGGCAATGCATGACGCCGGCGTTAAGCTGGCTGTAGGCTGTGACTCCGGAATACCCTTCCTTTCGTACGGGGAATGTGTCCATATCGAAATGGAGCTGCTTTCGCGGGCGGGGCTTACTCCCATGGAAGTGATATGCGCCGCGACAAAGGGTAACGCCGCTCTTTTCGGAATGCAGGACCACCTTGGCACCATAGAAAGCGGAATGCTGGCGGATATCGTGATTCTGGAAGCGGATCCGCTCGAGGATATAAAAAACACCGGAAGGATAATGCTTGTCATGAAAGAGGGCCGGATTATGTTCGACAGGCTTCTGAATGCTTCCGCGTGATCCGGCTTTACAATCAAAGAAAAACAGCATATAATTACCACAAATTAACTACATTGGAGGCACGCGTTTATGTTCTTCACCGAATTTAACCCGATGACTGAAGAAGAAATTATTAAAAAAGTCTCCGCAAAGCCCTATGCGGACGGCGGCGAGGCGCTGCGGGAACTGGCGGGGCTGTCCTTCAAGGTTCTGCTGGACGGGGAATTCGTTCCGTCACGGCTTGAGTACTCGATTCTTGACGACGCCCGTCTTACCGTCACGGAAAACGATGCTGTTTATGAGGCGCCTTATTCCGCCATGAAGCTCGGACAGGCAGTTGTATTAACGCACCTTATCCCCGGCACCTCCCGGGGATGGCATCTTGTTATCGACACCGAGACTTTCGCGCTGACGGCTTTTGAGACATGGTTCGGCATAGAGGTCCCGGTAGGGGGAGACCTGACGGGAAAGCGGAAGCCGATCGGAACCCGCAAAATTCCGCGCGAAATACAGCGGCAGTATTACTTCGGCTGGGCTGACACGGGCAAAAACAAGAAGCCCGAAAAGCTGCATACAACAACTAACCGCCTGGAAGGGCGAGGCATGCACTGGAAGTATGCCGACGGTTTAGAACTGCTGACCTTCTTCCCCAGCGTTATCTGCTCCACCCTTGTGGATCTGAGCGATCCATTCGGCGGCATTACGATGGCAAACCCCTCTGACTTTATAAGGATAAACGACGAATTATACGTTTTCGCCCGCTGGGAGGTTGAGTTCAGCGGAAAAATGTGGCTTGAGGTACTTGATTTCTTTAATATGAAAGCGGCGGGCTTCTCCTTCGGCTTCGGAGAAGACGATGAGCTTGATTACAAAATGCACACAGCGGCCCTTGAGGTTACCGGCGACGCCGCTCATTTGGAGTCCGTAACATCCTTCGGTGATAAAACGCCGCCGATGGCCAGGCTCACGGGAAAGGGCGCAAGGTATTCCTACCGCCCCAGGGACATCGATATTCCCATGACAAGGGAGCAGGCGCATCGCCGCGCGGCGGAAGCCCAGCACATCTTCGACTTCAGCAATAACGTCATGGCAAGCCGCAACACCCTGCCTTTTTCCGATTATCTCGTAGGAAAAAAGTTTAAGGTTAAACTTGACGGCGAAAAGCACGCCGCCGCCCCCTGGGGCGGAACCCGCGGGCCTGTTTACGAATACGACGTGTTCAGCGCTGAAAAACTCAGATGGCGCTTCGAGGACGGACCCTGGGCCGAGGATAAATATATCGCCTTTGAGCCTGCGAAGAATCTGATCTTCTTCAGCCATATGCTTACCGGCGACCCTGATTTCGCGAACGTCTCCCAGGCCGTGGACTTCGACAACGGTCTTGCGACCACCGTCCGCGCGCAAATTGGCAACTGGCACAGCGAATGGGAGGTCGGCGCTGTCGCGAAATTCGGTGTGCTGGAGTACGGCGATATCGTTCCCCCGTTTGCCGCAAGGCACCACTTCACCACCGACCTCGTGGGCAAGAGCTACTCCTGGGCCTACAGCGATGTAATGAGCTCAATACATGTCTACAGCTCTCCCTGGAGTTACAGCTGGACCATCTTCCAGTCAGACAACAGCGGCGGTGCCACCTGGAGCAGTCCCTGCTTCTACATAAAGCTCCGCGATGACGCTTATATGTTCCAGTGGGTGGAGGAAAACTGCAACGGCAGCCAGGGGCTCGTTGTCTTCAACCCCAACCTCCTGCACGACAGCGGCTTTTTCTACGGCTTAATGAACGAGCAGCTCAGCCTAAACGTCACGGGCGCTTTCGCCCGCAACCTCGGTACGTTTAATATAATGGAGTATTTCGATAAAAAGGGAAACCTGTAAGGCGGCGATATGCCTGACAGGATAAACGCGGCATTCTCATGGATTCTAAACGCAGTCTTTTCTTAATCGTAACGTATTATTTCACATAGCGCAGTCGGTCACAGGCTGTTTTGGAAAGGGGTTTTATATAATGTACGAAAAACTAGTATTCGAATTTCCGCAGGAGTACAACGAAATAGTCGCTAAAGGCGACGATCCTGGATATGTGGTTAAGCCTCAGGCATATTTCAGGGGAGCCTCACAGATACCCGGATCTGAGTTCAACAGCAGCTTTCAGATTTTCGTAAAGCCGTTTTTCCTTGACCGTGTTCAGCACAGGCACCCTAAGGACGAGTATCTCATTTTCCTTGGCGCTTCGTTCCCCAATGTGTTTGACTTTGACGCGGATATAGAGTTTACGCTCGGCAAGGCCGGAGAGGACGAGGAGCTCTATCATATTAACAAACCAACGATTATCAGAGTGCCCGCCGGCGTTTACCATTGTCCGCTGAATTTTAAACGTGTCGATAAGCCCATACTTTTCCTCGCGGCGTGCATGATGCCCATGTTCGGCGGGATCTATGACACTCCCGAGGGACCCAAAGAAATGTACTACAACGGTCCGATACCCTGCAAGTACGACGCAGCCAAAAAGTGTAATGCCTGCGGCAAATGTCTTGCCGAGACATGGGATGCCCGCTAAATATGAGAACAGTATAAAATTATAAGATTCCATGACAAAGAGGCTATCACAGAAAGAAAATTTTACTAAAAAAGAAGAAGCCTTGGCGACTGTTTTCTGCAGATTTTCTGCTACAGCACCAAGGCTTCTTCTTTTTTCTACGAGCTATATTCTGCTGCAGTCCCTTTGAGCGTCTTTTTGTAAAGACAGACTATAACCCGAGATAGGCTTTCTTGATATAGTCGTTGTCGAGAAGAATATTGCACTGCCCGTCAAGGACGAGTCTGCCGTTTTCAAGTACATAAGCGCGATCCGCTATTTCCATTGACTGGTGCACATTCTGCTCTACGAGAAGAACGGTTATTCCCTGTTCCTTGAGCCGCTTGACGATATTAAAGACTTCTGTGACCATAATGGGGGCCAGACCGTATGAGAGCTCGTCCATCAGGAACATTTTCGGGTTGGACATCAGTCCGCGCGCCATCGCAAGCATCTGCTTCTCCCCGCCGCTTAGTGTCGAAGACATTTGTTTGCGGCGTTCCTTGAGAAGCGGGAAGACCTCAAAGACCCTGTCAAGCGAGCTTTTGCGGCTGTTCCATAAGCTCTTGGGATATGCGCCCATTTCCAGGTTTTCCAATATGGACATATCCGGGAAAAGTCTGCCGCCCTCAGGGAGGTAAGCGATTCCCTTTTCCAGGACCTCATGGCTTTTAACACCGTCTAAAGACTCGCCCATAAAAGCTATATGGCCCGAAGCCGGCTTAACAAGACCGGTAACGGTATTGAGCAGAGTCGTTTTTCCGGCGCCGTTGGCGCCGAGCAAGGCTACGATCTCGCCCTCTTCGACTTTTAAAGAAACGTCCCAAAGGGCCTGGACGTTATCATAAAAACAATTTACGCTGCAAACTTCAAGCATCGTCATGTCAACACTCTCCTAAGTAGACTTCGATGACCGTTTTATTTGCGGCGATCTCCTGCGGCGCGCCCTCGGCAATTTTAGCGCCGTGATGCAGGACAACGATGCGGTCGCATATCTTCATGATTGCTTTCATAACATGCTCGATCATGATGATAGTGATCCCGGAGTCCCTGATCTTAGTTACAAGCTCCATTGCTTCCCCTACCTCGGAGGGATTAAGCCCCGCCATCATCTCGTCCAGAAGCAGAAGCTTCGGCCGCGTAGCCAGCGCGCGGGCAACCTCAAGCCGCTTCTGGGATGCAAGGGGGATATCGTGCACCATCTTGTCGCGAAGCTCGTTGAGGTTAACAAAATCCAGGACCTCATCCACAATTTTGGAAGCATTTGCCGCTGACTGTCCTTTTTTTCCGAACAGCGCGCCCATCAGCACGTTTTGATGCACGGGCATCCCGTCGAAATTTTTAGCTGCCTGAAACGAACGGCCTATGCCGAGACGGCAGATCTGATACGGCTTCATTCCGCTGATTCGTTTGCCTTCAAATACGGCGGTTCCGGAGTCCATCTGTATAGCGCCCGAAATCAGATTGAAAAGAGTGGTTTTTCCGGCGCCGTTCGGACCTATGAGCCCAAGAATTTCTCCCTCGTTGACGGAGATGTCGACCTTCGATACGGCGGCAAGGCCACCGAACGCTTTGCTTATTCCGGTTGCTTCAAGCATTGGCATCGTCGGTACCTCCCTTTTTGGATTTGCCTTTTTTAATGCGGTTTATGACCCTTTCATATACCCCGACGATTCCCGTCGGCATAAACAGGATTGCCAGGATCATAATAGCGCCGAAAATAATCATATATATCTGCGGCATTTCGGTTATAAGGCTATACTGCAATATCGCGAATACCGCCGCGCCGATAATGGGGCCAAGGAAAGTTTTCATGCCGCCGAATACACACATCAAAACGGGCAGGAACGAAAACATCATGTTAAACGAACTGCCGGGGTCGATATGGTGGAGCATGGTTGCCCTGACAGCGCCTACGGTACCCATTAAAAACGCGCTGATCGCAAACCCAAAGACCTTCGTTCTGGTCGTGTGTATGCCGATATGCGAAGCCGCGTCTTCGGACTCTCCTATTCCGGTCAGCGCCATGCCGAAACGCGACTGTTTGATGACAACCACGACGATCAGAGTGATAGCTACCATTACGAGCATTGCGTAAAAGGCAGTATCCGTGCCGAAATTCCTGACGTTAAGCCCGCGCTTTCTGACAATCATTATCTCGTACCAGGTCATTACGGCTTTGACGAGCTCTACAAGACAAAACGTGAATATGGTAAAGTATACTCCGCGAAGACGAAGCGTGACCGCGCCGATAATCGCGGCAAGCGCGAAGCTGACCAGCCCTCCGACAAGCATGAGCATCGGCAGCGGTAAAGAGCTGCTTAAAAACCCCGAGGCGTAAAAGCCCAGGCCTACGAACGCGCCGGAAGCAAGTGAAATATACCCGGTCGGCCCCGAAAACATGCTCCAGGATAACGACATGACTATATACATCATTATCGTGGAAGACAGCGTAAGTGTGTATGTCGAGCCGAAGAGCGGTACAAACGCGAAAAAAATGACAACCGCGGCGACGACAATATACTGAACATCTTTTCTGAAGTTAAATTTATAAATCATCGCTACCTCCCCAGCAGGCCCTTTGGTCTGAGTAAAAGCAAAATAAGCACCATCAGGTAATTCGCCACCATGACGAGGCTTGAATCGATAAAACTTACAGCCTGCCCCACAAGGCCTATGAGCAGGCCTCCGAGAACCGCGCCGGGTATGCTGCCCATTCCTCCCAAAACGACGACGATCAGCGCGATGACGGTATTCGAAAGGCCGACCTGAGCTGTCGGGGATAAAGCCATGCCTATCAGAACTCCGGCGGCTGCCGCAAGAAGCCCGCCGGTTCCGAAACAGATCGCCATGGTTCTGTTTATTTTTACGCCCATCATAGCTGCTGCGGTTGTGCTCTGGCTTGTCGCTCTGATCGATTTGCCGATTCTTGTTTTATTCAGGAAAATGAAGAAAGCCACAATGAATATTATAGCGATGGCTAAAATGATGAGCCTGTTTACGGCAATCGTCGCACCCAGAATTTTCACCGGATAGCTATAATACTGATAGCTCTTGGACAAAGTACCCCATATCTTCAACCCGATGTTGGCGAGAATAAAATAAAGCCCGAACGACATCAGCATGGCGTTTGATTCAAAGGTGGCCTCATCTTTAGAAACCTTTCTTAAATATCGGTAAATCGTGATGTTAATAATAAATCCGATAATAAACGCGGCGGGAAGACATATTAAGAAAGAAAGAAGAGGATGCAGGCCCGCTTTTACAAGTGTGCATGAGGTCATTGCCGAGAGCATCAAAAATTCGCCGTGTGAGACATTAAGAATCTTTCCCACTCCGTACTGCAATGTAAGTCCCATGGCGATCAGTCCGTATACTCCGCCCATGATTACGCCGTAAATTACTATATTAACTACAGTCGACATGCTGCAAAGCTCCTATCTTCAGAAGTCGGGATGCTTTAATAACAGGCAGGCTGTCCAACACCCTGTTTGGGGCTCAGACAGCCTGCCCTTCCAGCTACAAAGTACTCAAGCTGTGTCTGCCGCTTATTTAGGCAGCCGGCCAGTCAGGCTTGGGATACACGGGATCTGCAGTTCTCTTCACGCCAACGTCAATAACCTCGGCAACGCCGTTTATATACTGTCCGATCATTCCGGCCCATGAATCAACTGTCAGTTCATGATTTACAAACTGCATGGGGCCGAGCGATGTCTGGATGACGTTATTGTGCAGATAATCCGCAACGACCGCGTTATCAAGTGTTCCGGTCTCTTCGATAGCTATCTGGAGCATCTCCATCGCGCCCCAGTATCCCGCGGTTCCCCACCACTCGGGTCCCCAGGTAGGTTCGTCCTTATAATACTCGGCGATTCTTTTGGCAAAGTCAGCGTATGCGGGTCCGCTGTTTACCGACCATGCGCCTTCGAACATAAGACCGTTAACAGCCATACCGCCCGCTTCGTCATAGAAAGACTGCTGGCTGCCTCCGGGGCCGGTAAGCCATGCTTTCGGGTTGTAGCCCATCGAGATGCCCGTATTTATAAGGCTGGCACCCCAGGGCGGGTATACGTACGCTACGAAAGCATCCGCGCCCGATTCCATCGCCTGGGTGATGATAGGAGTCATGTCGGCAAAGTCCCAGGGAGCGGCGACTTCTACGTACTCAATACCGTATTTGGGGAATTCTTCATGCGTGGTTTCGATATACTCAAGACCGTGAGCATCCTGCATGTAGGTGATAAACACTTTCTTTACGCCAAGCTCATTGAAAATCTCTGCCATTTTCGGGACCTGATGCACACTGAAAGAAGTTGTGAAGAATATATCCTCATATTCATCATAGAGCGGCCTTGTGTCGGTTCCGCCGCCTTCGGCGCCGATCATCAGATAACCGTACTGGTCGAATATGGGGGCCGCAGCCTGCAGGCTCGCCGTTGAGCAGGGGGAGAGCACGAAGTCAACATTGTCCTCGGTCATTGTTTTAATAAGAAGGTCAACCATGATTCCCACGTCGGAGGTGTCGTCGTAGGTAACCAAATCAATGGTAAGCTTCCTGTTGCCGTACTCTTTAACTCTGATACCGCCTGCTGCGTTTACCTCATCAACCCACATTTTGTAAACGGGACCGTAGTTATAGTACTCAAACGAAACGTTAGCGCCTGACATAGGACGAACGGCGCTGATTTTAATTGTTGTCTTATTAGGATCCTTGTCGGGATAAGTCTCTTCACCTGTCGGTTTTTCCGTTGCAGCCGGAGCATCGGTTTTGCCGGGTGTCGGTTCGCTTGACTTGGCGCAGCCTCCGAACACTGAAAGAAGCAGTACCATTGCCAGCGCGATGATCAGCCATGACTTTTTCTGCAAAATAAATACCTCCCTTTATTCACATTGGTTTTTGATTACATTAGTGCTTCTGTGTCGACATTTACGGGATATTGCGAAGAATATAATAAACCTGATTGCTCATAGTTAATATAGCACGCAGGATAGGTCATTGTAAATGATAACATATGGATAAACCGGTTTTTTACGATCACCAGGGACAGTTTTCGCCGGATGCAAAAATAATCGTTTGCGATGGTGTTATGCAAAGTATTATTGACCAAAGCACGAATATTCCGGAATACAGGAAAGGCCGTGTGCCGATTCGGAAAGATCGTCAGCACGCGATATTTACTCCCGTTTCAAATAATTGGCTTTCGATGAGAAGCTTGACCGAGTATATTCCGGAAAGACCGGTCTTGCTTATAAGCGTCGAGGTATTATTATCATCCTCCTCAATATACGGGGCACAGCTAAAACGGGAGAATCTGCCCCCGGCGGAAACTTTATACCCCAACAGGCTGCCGCCCTGTTCCAGAACGACATAAACCCGCTTGTTCGCTTCGAACCTGGCTTTCAGGCAAATCGACTCATCGTTTTCGATTATATGCGCAAAGCAGCTTTCCGGGAGAGGCTCCGCGCTTGCCGCGGCGGGCGGGAGCTCCGCTCTTTCCGCGGCTGCGAGCGCTCCGAGCTTTTTGCCGTCTCCGATGCACAGGTTTGCGCCGCTGTTATGATATAGTGAAAGTTTTTTTGCCCTGTAATAGTTTCCTTTAACGCGCATATCCAGAACGGTCGACCCTTCTATAAGGCAGACCGTTGCGCTTTCGCAGCGTGCTGACGGATCAAAAGCGCCTATTAAAGTATCCGGCGTAATACCGTTATAAAACTGGATCCCGCCGGAGTGTACAAGATAATGGTTATCTCCGCAGCAGTCGACGTTGCTGATGTGCTGGGAGAAGAAGTCTGAGCCCAATTCTCTGCCGTATTCCCAGATCTGCTTAATCGTCATATTGTCTTTATCGATTTTAAAGCGGACTGCGCGGGAGTAGTTGTCTTGATTCCTGATATATTTTTCCTTGTTTTTCGAACGTTTCGTACCGTTGTCAAAGCACAGCACATCCCCGTCGGGCAGAACCGAAGCGGCGTGCTGGGCATACTGCCAGCCGAAGCTGTTTTTATCCTCGGGCTCAAAAAAGTACTTTTGTTTTTCCTCGGACCATCCCTCGGGATCGCCGATTATCCAGTTTAGCGAGCCGTCGTCAAAGTCCAGATTGACTATCGCGTCGACATGCCGCCCGGAGAGCGATATTGAATTGGTGTTCTTGTCGTACCACACCGAGTTACCGTGGAACCAGTCTTCGCCGGTCGCAAGGCCCGATTTGCCATCCCCGGGATTTATAACGTCTTTCATATCCCATGTTTTCTTTACCGCACCGGTGTCGGCGTCTATCAAAAGACATACATCCTCCACGGTGCCTCTTCGTCGGTCATTGGATAATACCAGTATATCGCCGCCCGGTATCTCTGCCTGATCGTGGTGATATCCGCCGGGGATCAGGTATTCTTTATAAATTTTACCCGCGAGATCCATTTCATAAAGACCCGTAGTGTAATAAGGGGACGCGATATTCCTGTTCGTGCCGATTAAAATACGTCCGTTTCCCAGCCTTTTTAAACCCATCTGAATATTTAAGGAGCTGTACCAGCGAATGTCACCACGAAAATCAAAGCCGGTCAGCCTGCCCGTACTGCCCGCGGGTGTTACGAAAATAAGGTCGCCCCTTAAATATTCGGCGCTTGTCGACATATGTATAAGCTCTGCCGCCTGAGGTGCTTTTTCCGCGGTTTTGATTTTTATCGTATTCCCGCCGCCCTGATAAAGCTCGATATCCACTGTATTATCATATCCCGGATACAGGCCGAGGACAGGCAGAATATGTGTTTTTGCCTTTGGGAAGGTGTGTGAAATGTCAGCTTCGCGCACTTTTCCGCGCACGGTAACGGTAACCGCCGTTTCTTCCTTTGTTCTGAACAGAATAACGGCCGCGCAGGGGCTGATAATATAAGGGTTTAGCTTAACCAGCGGGCTGCCAATGGTGTAGTCGCCTTCTTCAAACTCTTTGAGCATAAGCCTTTCGGCCGCGGACTGCCCGGCGATAAAATCTTCTTCACGAATGTACCGAACATTATAAGACATATCTCGACCTCCATATTCTATTATACTCTATGAGCGCCGCCTGAAAATCGCGGAAGCCCGGCAGCAAAAAGCGGGAAATAATGCGTATCTATGGCTCAACCGAAAAGGCGATGGTAAGCGAGTGACTTGCGATTCGTTCCAGTGATGCCAGCATATTCGTAAATACAACGCCGGTATGCGGACTGCACATCTCTTCCTGAAGTCTGCCGATGTGATTGTCCGTATATTCGGTCAACTTCGAATCCACCTCTTTTTTCATTTTCCTTATTTCATCAAACAAGGTCACATCGCGATTTTTAAATATATCAAGGCTTTTATCAAAAAGCAGCAGTGTTTTATCTGATACATCCCTGAGCTCGGATAAGCCCTGAGGAGTCATTTTTTCTCTGGCGTCGATTAGCGCTTCGGTGTATTCGGCAATGTTCTCGGCCCGGTCTCCGATGCGTTCCATGTCGATAATAACGTGATGGAGTTTGCCGAGCTGCTTGAGATGCTCATCGGGAATCTCGGCGCCCCTGATGGTTATCAGATAATCCGTTATGCTTTTGCTGAGGAAATCTATGGTTTTTTCAACTTCCGTCACCTTGCGTATCTGCTGTTCGTCCTGATTGAAGAACGCGGAAAGAGCGCGGGTCAAATTGTCACCGGTGATGGTCCCCATGCGCGTGAGCTCCTTCATCGTCTGCGCCAGCGCGATAGCGGGCGTTTGCACAATGCGCTCGTCAAGATACAGGAGCTTTTGCTCAACATCTCCCTGTTTGGCTTTTTCGGGGATTATGAACGACACCATTTTTACTATCAGATTAGCGAAGGGGAAGAGTACTATCGTAATCGAGACATTAAAAAGTGTATGAAAATTCGCTATTTGCCTTGAGACATTATCAGGCGACCATGACTCCAGTAAAGATATCAAACGCGGGAAAACAGCCAAAATCAGCATAAATATAAGAGTTCCTATTATGTTGAATGTCAGGTGAATTCCCGCGGTGCGCTTTGAATTCGTGCTTGTGCCGATCGCGGCCAGTATGGCCGTGACACAAGTGCCGATATTCTGGCCGAGAACAACGTAAACCGCCGAGTCCAAACCGATAAGCCCTATGGCGGCCAAAGACTGTAAAATACCGACGGACGCAGACGAGCTTTGTATAACGGCGGTAAAAACCGCTCCGACAAGAACGCCGACAAAAGGGTTTTTAAAACTTGTAAGAAAGCTTATAAACGCCTTGTTCTCTCTCAGCGGAACCATTGCGTCGGACATCAGCGTGAGCCCGACGAACAGCAAACCGAAGCCCAGTATTATTTCACCGACTCTGAGGATTTTTCTTTTCTTAACGAAAATAACCATTACCATACCGATAAACAGAACGAACGGCGCTATATCCGATAGATTAAAAGCGATAAGCTGGGCGGTTATGGTGGTTCCTATATTAGCTCCCATTATTACGCCCGTTGCCTGCAGCAGCGTCATCAGGCCGGCGTTAACAAACCCGACTATCATTACCGTTGTAGCGGACGAGCTTTGAATCACCGCTGTTACGCCGGCGCCTACGCCTACCGCCGCGAGACGGTTTTTCGTCAAAACCTCCAGGACATGCCTCATACGGTCTCCGGCTATATTTTCAAGACCGTCAGACATCATTTTCATGCCGTATAAAAACATTCCCAAGCCGCCAAGCAATAAAAACACCATAAAAACGTCCATATATATCTCCTGTTGTCCGACCGAAAGGATATTGACAAATAAGCCGAAAGCAATAAAAATTATATTATATATTTGAATGACGCACAATAGAAAACCCTTATAAGGCCGTATTGTCGGAAAGCACTTTAACCGGAACCGAAAAGTCTGTATAAACTATTAGTTATTATTTATTTTGCATTTACCGCGCTAATACGCTATTATATAGTAAATAAGGTATACGTCATAAAAGCAAAAAGGACTGTTATTCGCTTTTAGAGCAAAAGGAGACGTGCATGAAGAATAAAAGAAAATTTGAAAAGACAATGATAGATAATCTTGCTGTTAAAGCGCGGGACTGCAGCCTGATCGATCCCGACTATTATAACCAATATCAGGTTAAGCGCGGTCTTAGAGATATAGACGGAAAAGGTGTGCTCGTCGGACTTACGGAAATCGGCGAAGTGCGTGCAAATACCGTAATAGATAACGAAATCGTTCAAATTCCGGGCGAGCTTTATTACAGAGGAATAGAGATAACGGAAATAGTTAACGGTTTTTTGAAAAGCAACCGGTTTGGCTTTGAAGAAACCGCCTATCTGCTGTTATTCGGAGATCTGCCGACTAAACAGGAACTGACTGCTTTTTGTGAGCTGCTCGATGACTACAGAAAACTGCCCGATGTTTTTGTGCGTGATATGATTTTAAATATGCCGAGCAGGGACATCATGAACTCTATCTCTCGAAGTGTACTTGCGATTTACAGTTTGGATGATAAGGCGGACGACACTTCCATTGAGAATGTGCTGCGGCAGTGCCTCAATATGATAGCCTGCTTTCCGCTTATCGCGATATACGGTTACCAGGCTCTGACGCATTACCACGGAAACAACAGCTTATACATACACAGCCCCCTGCGCGGTGTAGGCACGGCCGAAAACATTTTGCACCTGCTCAGGCCGGACAGCAAGTATACGCAGCTTGAAGCAAGGCTGCTCGACCTTGCTCTTGTCCTGCACGCCGAGCACGGCGGAGGCAATAACTCCTCCTTTGTGACGCATGTCGTCACTTCTTCCGGTTCGGACACATATTCGGCGATCTCCGCGGCGCTCGGTTCCCTTAAAGGTCCCAGGCATGGCGGCGCCAACATTAAGGTCGTCCAGATGTTTGAGGACATGAAGCGTAACATCGGGGACTGGAATGATGACGGCGAAATCGAAAGCTACCTTATGAAGCTTTTAAACGGCGAAGCTTTCGATCGTTCGGGCTTAATATACGGCGTCGGCCACGCAGTCTACTCAATTTCGGACCCCAGGGCTGTTATTTTCAAGGAGCATGTTGAAAAACTGGCTAAAGATAAGGGTATGGAAGATGAGTTTAACCTTTACGCCAAGGTTGAAAAGCTCGCTCCGGAAGTTATTTCAAAGGTCCGCAGAATGTATAAAGGCGTGAGTGTCAACATTGATTTTTATTCCGGGTTCGTATACAGAATGCTGGATATTCCGTATGAGCTGTTTACACCGATATTCGCCATATCCAGAATTGTCGGATGGAGCGCACACAGAATTGAAGAGCTTGTAAACGCGGGCAAAATCATCAGACCCGCATATAAAAGCGTTTGCAAAAACAGGGCATATATAGATATAGAGAAGAGATGATTCGTCTCACGGATAAAACAAGTTAAGCGTTAACCCGGCCGTTATCGGCCAGGTTAGTTTTATAACTCAGTTTTATTTACGCTTACTCGAATCTATCCAGACCAGGTCCTTACGGGCCTTTCCGTATGCCTCTGCGCCCTCGGGAACAGCCCACATCGGTGCTCTTTCTTCCTTCGATTCAGCTGCAAACGCTTTCTTCATATCTTCCATACGCTTTTGGGTTTTCGCTTCGCGCTGAGCGCGGGTAAGCGTATAGTCTTCTATAATCTCGTTATGTCTGCGAAGCTCCGCCGCTCTGCCGTCGGGGTTGTGATCGGGCAGAACTATTACCCGTTCATTCTCAATGCCTTCCTTGAGAATCTCGGCCAGCTCAACCGGATCGATTCCCGTTGCGTGTATTGAGCGAAGATGCATCATCGTACCCTCGCTTACATGGTATCCTGTATCCTTCAGATGCTCGGGACGGAATTTCTCGGCGTTGCCGATGTTTGAGTTGATATTGCCGGGGCACAGTACCGTTGCTCCCGCGCCGTATGGCTTGAGCGCCTCGGCGTATGAATACATAAGATTGTTTACAGCGGCTTTGGAGGCGCTGTAGGGACCGCAGACCGCGCCTGCCATAAAAGCGCCGGCAGAGGATGTAGCGGCTACATGGAACTCGGTCTTGTGCGCGTAGGCCTTGATCATGCGCGGCACGAAAATGATAAGGCCGTTGACAACGTGGTTGAGGCAAACGCCCATGACCCAATCGAAATCATCGAATGTCGAGGCCTCGATAGGCCCGAAAGATTTGACGCCCGCTGTCTGTATAAGCAGATGCGGCGGTCCGCCGAACACCTCCTCCACTTTATCCGCCGCTGCCGTATACTCCTCGCGGTTTGTCAGATCGACCTTTAAAGCCAGAATGTCTTCACGCTTAATGCCGAAAGCCACGAGCTCCTCAACGGCATTGTCCAGCGCGTTCTCCCGCACGTCGGCTATCGCGACTCTCATGCCGGCTCTTCCGAAAACTTTGGCCTGGCCAAGCCCGGCCCCCGAAGCGCCGCCGCTAATGAAACAAATTTTCCCCGCGAAATCTTTCATTTTTAACTCTCCTATATTATAAATTCAGACTTTATGCTGCTATTATAAGGAATTTCTTGCGCTGTGCCAAACACCCCCGGAGCAAACGGTACTTGCTCCGGGGGCGTTTTTTAAATGGGCATTAATACTTAATGAATTTGTCTCCGGGTACACCGCATATGCTGCATCTTTCGGGAACGAACTTCTCGATGTTTCCGCAGACGGGGCACAGGTAATAGAAAATTTCTTCCGTTTGGTCCAAATTCTCGAGCGCTTCCTTATAGAGCTTCGCGTGAACCTCCTCGGCTTTCATAGCGAAAGAAAACGACATAAGCGCGGCCTTGTTGCCTTCGGCTTCGGCTTCCTTAACGAAATCGGGGTACATGTCGGTATACTCAAACGTTTCACCCGCTACCGCGTCTTTGAGGTTATCGGAAGTCGAGCCGATCTTTCCGGCCACCTCAAAATGCTTGAGCGCGTGTAATGTTTCGGCGTCGGACGCTGCTCTGAACAGCTTCGCGGCATTTATCTTACCCTCTGCTTCAGCCTTCTTGGCGTATGCCGTATATTTTCTGTTTGCTTGAGATTCGCCGGCAAATGCCTCCATCAGATTTTTAAGTGTCTTATTTTCTCCCATGTCATTATCCTCCTCTTTATTTTATAACATTACGCAAAATGCAGTTAACGGTTCGGTCCTGCGCCGGTAACTGTATCCGCTTAAAAGCGACCGCCGCCCGACCGCGTTTGTGTTATTGCCATGCTTTTTATTATAGCACAAATTAACGGTATTTTCGTGACATAGTCACAAAATTTCAGCCGGATCATAATAATTTTTTTCGGCCCGAAGAGCATAGAATCAATTCCGTTGCTTATGCAACTTATTTTTACGGTTGCGGGTATATAATAATAGCGGATGAAACAGAAAGAAGGACAGTAATGAAAAAGACAATAATACTTATAATAACGGTCTGCATATTGGCTGCCGTGCTTACCGGATGCGCCTCACCTGCCGGTCCCTCGAAAGAGGAAGACAAGACCGTAAAAACAGTGATTCGCCTCGGCGGGCTTAAAGGCGCAACCACAATAGGAATGGTAAAGCTCCTGGAGGACAACGAAAACGGGACGACAGCGAACGATTATAAGTTTACCATGGCCGTCACCGCCGACGAGCTTACGCCCGGTCTTCTTAAGGGAGAGCTGGACATACTCGCCGTGCCGGCTAACCTCGGCTCAATAATCTACAACAATTCGCAGGGAGCGGTACAGCTTATGGCGGTCAATACGCTCGGAGTCATCTATATCGTCGAAAAAGGCGTCGATTCGGTAAAGACCTGGGAGGACCTTCGCGGCAAGACCATATACGCGACCGGAAAGGGCTCGACACCGGAGTTCGTTTTTACTCACCTGCTTGCTAAGAACGGTATAGATGCGCAAACGGAAACAGACATCCAATGGAAGAGCGAGCCGAGCGAGATAGTGGCTTTAATGGGAACCCGGGAAAATCTGATCGCCATGATGCCGCAGCCTTTTGTTACGGTCGCCGGGACGCAGTTCCCGGATTTGCGGATCGCTCTTGATCTCACCGAGGAGTGGAGCCTCAGAGAAGAGGACAGCATGCTTGTCACGGCCGGACTGATAGTCCGCAGAGATTTTGCCGAAGAGCATCCGGACGCGGTCGCCGATTTTTTGGCGGAATACGCCGAATCTACCGAATACGTTAATTCAAATCTCCCCGAAGCAGCGGCTCTGGTGGAAAAATTCGATATAGTAAAGGCTGCAATAGCCGAAAAGGCCATACCCTACTGCAACATCGTATGTATTACGGGCAATGAGATGAAAAACGCGGTACAGGGGTACTATGAAGTGCTTTACGGACAGAACCCGGCTTCCATAGGCGGTGCGCTGCCCGGAGATGATTTCTATTATGAAGAATAAGGGCTCGCTTTACCGTGTCCTTGCTATTGCGTTTGCCCTGGGTCTATGGCAGCTTATCTCATATCTGGTCGGGCAAAGGCTGCTTATAGTATCACCCGTCGAAGTTTTGCTCAGGCTCGGTACGATCTGGATGGAGCCGGGATTTTGGCGAACCGTTTTCTTCAGTTTTACGCGCATCATCTCCGGCTTCCTTATCGCGCTGATTACGGGCTTCTTTCTCGCGCTTCTGTCCGGAAAATTCCGTTTTTTTGAAATGATGCTGCGGCCTTTTGTCGTCACAATCAAATCCGTGCCCGTGGCGTCATTCATTATAATAAGCCTGATTTGGCTGAGCGCAAGGGAACTGTCGATATTCATATCGTTTTTAATGGTCTTTCCTGTCGTGTACATGAATGTACTGCAGGGAATAAAAATAGTCGACAGAAAACTGGTGGAAATGGCGAAGGTCTTCGATGTCGGATGGAACAGAAGCCTGCTGCGCGTCTATATGCCGAGTATTAAGCCATTTCTGATTTCGGCTTGCGGCGTAGGCTTCGGCATGTCCTGGAAGGCTGGCGTAGCGGCGGAGGTCATCGGCATTCCGAAGGGCTCTATCGGAGAAAGGCTGTACGAGGCGAAGATCTATTTAAACACAAGCGATCTTTTCGCGTGGACTGTGGTCATCGTGCTAATAAGCGTAGTATTTGAAAAACTCTTTCTGAGGCTGCTTCGGGCGGGGTTTGGCGGGTTGGAAAAGCTATGAACGATATCACGGTAACAAAACTGAACAAAGGCTACGGCGGCAAGCCCGTGCTCAGGGACTTGTCAATGAAATTCGAAGCGGGACGGGTCACGAATATTATGGGCCCCTCGGGCTGCGGCAAGACCACGCTATTAAACATCATGATGGGGCTCGAGAAAGCCGACTGCGGATCGGTTCACGGGATCCCGAAGCGTATCGCGGCGGTATTTCAGGAATACAGGCTCTGCGAAGAGTTTTCACCCGTATCCAATATACGAATGGTAACCGGGAAAACCATCCCCCGAAGCGGGATAGAGCGCCATCTTCGCGAGCTCGGTCTGGGAGACAGTATGTACAAACCCGTACGTGAGCTGAGCGGCGGCATGAAACAGCGCGTCTCAATCGCCCGCGCCGTGCTGCATAATGCGGACTTGATCTTTCTGGACGAGGCGTATAAGGGACTTGACGCAGATACTCTGAGCGCGGTGATAAAGTTTGTGCTTGACAACTCGGAAGGAAAAACGATTATCCATGTAACTCATGATCTGCAGACAGCCGCTCTGATGGGAGGCTGCGTTATAAAAATGGAGAGTGTCCGGTATGACGCCGGCGAAATAAAAGACTGAGCGCCCGCTCCACGGATCATAAAGCCGCGCCCCCTCCGACTGCAGGGCGCGGCTTCGTCTTGGCTATTGCTCGTTAAACCGGGGTTAACGCGGCTGATTCGTATCGGGACACTTCCGATGCCTCAATAAATTACCTATGCTGTCAGCGTCGCCTTAATCAAGCCGTCATTATTCAGCTTTGAAAGCTCTTTGACCTTATCAAAATCCAGTCCGGCAGCCTTTGCGAAGCGCTCTCCGTATTCGGGGTCTGCCAGATAACAGTGCGCGGCGTGGCGATATTTAATGTTTTCGGTCACGGGTGCAATATCGGCCGCGGTGTTCTCTATAAGTATCTGTTTTTTATCTTCGGTCAGCACACGCCACAAATTGCCTCCGGCGCGGAAGCAATCGTCCGTCGGATCATCCTTCGGGTCATAGCGGTACATCGCGCCCTCCAGATCCAAAGGCGGCTCCATCACCTCGGGCTGAGCTGTCCAGACCCCGTAGCTGTTCGGCGTGTAAGCCGGCGCACTGCCGTAGTTGCCGTCAACCCGCATCGCGCCGTCGCGATGATAATCGCTGACCGGAACCCTGGCGCGGTTTACGGGGATCTGGTTATGATTTACGCCGAGGCGGTAGCGCTGTGCGTCTCCGTAAGAAAACAGCCTGCCCTGCAGGAAACGGTCGGGGCTGAATCCGATGCCGGGAACAACGTGCGCGGGCGTAAACGCTGCCTGCTCGACTTCGGCAAAAAAGTTTTCGGGGTTTCTGTTAAGCTCAAGCACGCCGACTTCAATGAGGGGATATTCGGCGTGACGCCAGACCTTTGTGATGTCAAAGGGATTTTCGTAGTGGTTTTTAGCCTGTTCTTCCGTCATTACCTGTATATACATCGTCCATTTCGGGAAATCTCCGCGTTCAATGGCCTCATACAGGTCTTTTCCGTGATACTCGCGATCCATGCCGTTTATCTTCGCGGCCTCTTCATTGGAAAGGTTTTTTATGCCCTGTTGTGTCTTGAAGTGGAATTTACACCAGACTCTCTCGTTTTTGTCATTATACAAGGAAAAAGTATGCTCACCGAAAAAATGCATGTTGCGGAAAGAAGCCGGGATACCGCGATCGCTCATCACTATAGTTATCTGGTGGAAGCACTCGGGCAGCAGCGTCCAAAAATCCCAGTTGTTCTGCGCGGAGCGCCGGCCGGTCCGGGGATCGCGTTTGACCGCTCTGTTCAAGTCTGAAAAATTATGCACGTCACGGATAAAGAATGTGGGCGTGTTGTTGCCTACCAGATCCCAGTTGCCCTCCTGTGTATAAAACTTGACGGCAACGCCGCGTATGTCGCGCTCGCAGTCAGCGGCCCCGCGCTCGCCCGCGACGGTTGAAAAGCGTACAAACAACTCTGTTTCGGCGCCGGGCTGAAGAACCTTTGCCTTGGTATACTTTGAGATATCATGCGTTACAGTGAGCTTTCCGTAAGCTCCCCAGCCTTTGGCGTGCATACGGCGCTCGGGAATAACCTCGCGGTTGAAGTGCGCCATTTTTTCCATCAGCCAGACATCCTGCATTACAACCGGGCCGCGCGGACCGGCGGTAATGGCGTTTTCATTGTCGGCTACCGGGGCGCCGACCTCATTTGTGAGTTTTTTGTAGTCGTTCATGATAAACCTCCTTTTTATTTATATTGTTGCGGCAGTTTTTTCACAGCGATGTGCAAATAAAGAGCAGCCACAGGTAAGCACAGCTTTTCGGGAGCATAAGCATGCCTGTTTTGGGGTTTTTATGCGCCCAAAGAACCACGGGTATGTAAAACAAAAAGCTCAGTAATACCGCGAGCCATGTCGGTGCAAGAGCGGAATAAATATCCCTGTTGATAAAAAAGAGGCCGGCAGCCGCCGCTCCCATAAGAAAAAAAGGTATATTGCGAAAAATGCCCCAGTTGACGGGAGGATAGCGCTCGGTCCATTTATTTTGGGGCAGCAGGCAGATGATAATGCGAACCGCCGCGAGACAATATACGGCAGCAGTCCAATAAGTTATTTTGTCAGGCTCGAATACCATTACCCCGATATGCCATAAAAGCAGATAAAACACAGACATGGTAATCGAAGTTATCTGCTTTCCGCGCCCCAGCGCCCGCCGTAGCTTCTCTTCACGTCCGGTGTTTATTACAACTATGCGGGGTATGAGATGGAAGGCGTCACCCGCCGCGAGCACTATGGCCATAGCTCCTGCCGTGAGGCGCGCGCAGCCGCTCCCGCCCCCCACAAGAAGTACTATTCCGAGGCTGAACGCTGCCGCGAGATACAAAATATCGAAAATCGCTTCGACGGTTCCAAACACACGTTTCATTCTTCGGTACCCTTATTTCTGCCTTTTGCCATCAGGAGTATGTGACAAGTCACTGTCAGTCCGATTATAGGCAGTATACAGAGTGTCCGCGCCTTATGGGTTAAGGCCATTGAAAGAAGAAGCATTCCCCAAAGCCATACTAGGCTTATAAGAACGGTTTTCCGCGAAAGGCCGGTTCTTTGCCCGTAATTGACGATGTGCTCCCTGAAAAAAGGAATACTCATAATTCGCGCCTTTATACGGGGCGCCGATGAAAAGCACGCCGCGGCAAGCAAAACAAAGGGAGTGGTCGGCCAGACGGGAATGATAAGGCCGGCTGCTCCCAGCACGAGAAAGAAGAATCCGAAACCGGTGAGCAGGATCGTTTTCAGCCGCAACTAATCACCGCGCTCTCTTTGACGTTATCAGGAGTCATTGTTAATTGTATCATATTGCCCCCGGCAACACAACCGCTGTTTGCTTATGGGCCGGTGGGTTTTCTGTGCCTCCGGATCCGGGAAAAACAGCTTTTCCGGCTGTTCTTCCCGTTACATTATTCCACGCCTATCTTATGCGGGGTCAGGGATTCTTCGCTTTTTCCGACAGATCCTTAAGTATTCCGCCGAATTCCTCGTAATACTGCTGTTTTCCCTCGTGAGACGGCAGATGATGCGTCATGCGCGAAAGATTGGTAAGCACGGTCGGGATCCATCTGTAAGGTATGCTTATTAAAACCGTGTCCGTGGGCCAGAGCTCCCTTCCGTGCGGACCATGCACAAAGGCGGGGATAACAAAGTTAACCTCTCCCTTTTTATACGGATATACAAGGAACCAGGCGCAGCCCATAACGGGTGTGCAGCAGGACTTGTACATTTCCCCTGTCGAATACGTTACAGCGCGCATTACTATCTCCGCCACGGCGGGCCTCGCGCTCACTATAAGCACATCAGGTTCGAAGGTCAGCTTATCTGCCGGACTGAATAAGACATAGTTCGATACGCCGGGATCCAGCTTCGGGATAAACTGGTAGAGATTCTGATTGGCGCGCGCATCCTCGAACACGCCCAAACGTTCACCGATCTGCCCGCTGGTCTCAAAAGTCGAGAAGCTTTCCATTCCCAGAACTATCTTCCCGATACAGGTCTCCTTGTTTTCGTCGGAAAAATAAAAGGCCCTGTTCTCTAGCTGTGATTTTCTGAGTATCTCGCAAAGAGAAAGTTCTGCTTCAGCTTCAAGCGGCGATATGTTCTCGGGACGGAAAAAGCTGAATTTAATGCCAACGGGCGGCGCTTCAAGATCAAGGTCGGACAATGGCGAAAAATCGCTGCGGCATATACCGGACATTTTGATTCCTCCTTGTATTATATCTGCTCGGATATTAAGCGAGGCCGGTGCGCGGGCATGGAACAATTCGGCTAAAAGCTTCGCATATATTATAGCAGATTGCGCTGCCGTAATCACCCGTCCGCGGTATATGTTTTTCGCTGTCTCATGATATACGCCGCAGCTTAAACCGGGGAGCGGGCCGTTGCGTGTATTTGCGGGAATATACAAAAAGCATTGACATGCCGAATAAGAGTGATAGAATTTAAGTTGCATAGGATATTATATCGGCTGTCTTCACATACCCGCCTTATACACATATAAAAACACATATGTATATAAATCACTTTATTTAAGCAGGAAAGGGGATTGAGCACATGTATCAGAAAGCGCCTGTAAGTCCGAGAATACAAAAGATTAAAGACAGAAGGCTTGAGCATGACAACGGTCATGTAATACTCTGCGCTGAACGTACCGATATCTACACGAAATATTATAAAGCCCACGAGGCGGAGGTTGCCGCACTCAAAAGGGCCGGCGCTCTGTACGAGTGGTGCTCGAAGCATGTGGTGCAGCTTGAAGACGACGAGATGTTCGTCGCGAATCTGGGTCGCGACTGGCGCAGCGCTCAGCATTATGTGGAATGGGGCAGCGGCTGGCTGGAAGGTCTGATGAAGCTTCCGGACGACGAGTTCGCCCATGCCTGGCAAAGTCCCGGCTCTTATGCATACATCTCACCCGAGGACAAAGAGATATTCAGGGAAGCGGTTGAGTATTGGCGTGACCGCACCGTTTCGGCGCGAGTTCAGGCTGTCCTGCCCAAGGAGATCTGGGCGCTTAAGGGCGACAACTGCACTACCTTCGGCAATCGCAGAGACGGCCACCTCGCCAGCATGCCCCAGGGGCATTACAGCCCTAACTATCGCAAGGTGATAGAAAAGGGATGGGGGCATATCATACGGGAGGCAAACGACCATATTGCCGCGATGAACGGGAAATACTACGATAAAGACGCGAAGCGCTCCGTAACTTACCGGTCGATAATTCTTGTCGCCGAGGGCGCGAAGCTGCTCACGACGCGCTATGCGCAGCTGGTTGCGCAGGAGGCGAAAAAAGCCGAGGGTGAGCGGCGTGAAGAGCTTTTGAGAATGGCTGATTCTCTCGCCTGGATCGCCGAAAACCCGGCGCGTACATGCTGGGAAGCAATGCAGATAGTCCTTTTATACCAGCTGCTCCTGCACACGGACGGTCAGGCCCACGGAATTACGCTGGGCCGTATGGACCAGTACTGCGGCGGTTTCCTCGAAAAGGAACTGGCCGAGGGTTCGATTACAATCGAAAAGGCCCAGGAGATGACCGACGCCTTTATCCTGAAGCTGGGCGACTACTTCGTGGTGCAATTCGGCAATTCCAGACCGAAAGCATACCACTATGAGTGCGGCGGGCATCATTTTTCGGTTGGAGGTCAGACCCGCGACGGAAAGGACGCCACCAACACGCTGTCACTTTTATTCCTGCAGACATACGCGAGGCTGTACCTTACCATACCGTCTCTTTCCGTGCGCATTCATAATAACTCTCCGGCCGAACTCTGGGAGCACGCCATAGAATCCTCAAAAGTCGCCGGTGGAATGCCTACATTTGAAAACGACGAGATCATCATTCCCGCGCTTATGGAACGCGGCATGTCCAAGGAGGACGCTTACGACTACTGTATTATAGGCTGCGTAGAGCCCGCGGGCAGCGGCAACGAGTGGTCGGCCTGCGGAAGCAGCGGAGGAGAGAGCTTTTCCAATCTCGTCGGCATCATGAACATGGCAATCCACAACGGTACAAACCCCAAGACCGGCTGCTCCGCGGGGCTGAAAACAGGCTACCTCTACGATTACGCCTCCTTTGATGAGTTTAAGGAAGCCTTCCTCAAACAATTGGAGTACTTCCTTGACTGGCATGTTTCTTTCGTTAATTTCTATGAGCTTGTCTATGGAACGTTCTTCCCCTGCGTCACGGCCACCGCGACCGTCGACGGCTGTATGGAGAGCGGGCTGGATGTTCTTGACGGCGGCGCCAAATACAACTCCACGGGCTTCACGGCCCTTGGCACCGGGAACGTCGCCGACAGTCTTATGACCATAAAAAAGCTGGTTTTCGACGATAAAACAGTCGCCGCCCGGGACCTCTACGATGCGCTCATCAATAACTGGAAGGGTTACGAGGAGCTTCAGCAGTATATCATCGACAAGGTCCCTCATTACGGCAACGATATTGAAGAGGTAGACGAGCTGAGCGCTTTCGCGCTTGGTGCGTATGCCGATCATATGCTGAAAGTGCGCGGCCCGCGCGGCAAATGGCGCGGCGGTACCTTTACCGTTACGACGCACCTTGAGTTCGGCAATCTTACGATGGCCACTCCGGACGGGCGCTCCGACGGAGCGCCGCTTGCGGAAGCTATTTCCTCAAGACAGGGCTTCGATATCAGCGGACCTACGGCCTACCTGCGTTCGGCCTCCAAGCTTCCGCATTACAAGCTCGGCAACGGCGATATGCTTAATATACGGTTTTCTCCAACCGCGGTAAACGGCGAAGACGGCACAAAAAAACTGGGCGACCTCATAGCTGCCTACTTTGACCAAGGGGGCATGCAGGTCCAGTTCAACGTCGTGAGTACCGACACGCTGTACGCCGCCCAGAAAGAGCCGGACAAATATACGAATCTTATCGTGCGAATCGCCGGTTTCTCGGTCTATTTCGTAGAAATGCCCAAACCTCTGCAGGACGACTTTATCACGCGAACCGAGCACCTGGCGTAAAAAATTAAGAAAAACGAAGGACGCCGGCCGCGGCGTCCTTTGTTTTTCTCCGGGAACGAGGATGTAATGATGCCATCACCCCATTAACAATGCCATTCACTTATGTACGTTCGGCATACCCATCCCGTTTTAACGACTTATCAAACATATTCAGCAAGCGCAGATAATGGTTCGCTTCGCGCAGCACATGATCTCCGAGCAATGGGATGATTATTGATTTTATTTTGCATTCCAGCAGCCCCTGCGTGCCGCTTAACTTGAAATCCCGTATCTGCTTAACGGCATCAAGGTTTTCGGCAGTTACTTTTTTTAAAGGCAGAGTTTTATCCATCGCCTGTTCGACCTCGGCCGATAACTGATCAAACTCATTACCGAAATTATTGGCCGCGGCAAACAAATCGCTTTCCGTGGGGTCAAGCAATCCTCGTATAAATTTTGCGTGCTCCCCCATAATCCTGTTCCAAAACGACTCCTGTTCGTAAGCCTCTTTTTCCGGATTGAATTCCTCTTTGTTTTGCAGCCTTTGTATCATGGTCAAATAAAGTTTTGCTTCCCTTAAAATGTGGTCGATCAGCAGAGGGTAATTCATGGTGAACAGGCTGCATGAAAGCACGCCCGATAAGATGGCGCTTTTAAATTGAATCAGCGAGCTGACGAGGTTAATTGCGTTATTATTCAAAGCCTGTACTCTTTGCTCAAGCAGAGGGCTTACCGCCATTCCGTCCCCTTCCAGACCTGCCTGAGCTTCGGTAAGCTCGGTTCGTATCCGGATGCCCGTATAGTATGACGAGACGGTTTCGGCCTTCAAAGTATAAGGCGTAATGACCTCGCCGGATTTAAGCACTTCATTGCTCACCACACCGCCCGAAAGCGCAATTGTATCCGCAAGCATTGCATCGAAAGCTTTCCTGAAGTAATCCGCCTGATTGGTCAAGTTGTAGTCTCTCGGAGTAAAACCCAGTTCAAGGAAAAATGAATGTTCCTTCATAATCCTAATGAAAAATAAATGTAAGGCCAGAGATTGCCTGACAAATTCGGTTGCGGTTATCATGCTTTTCCTCCCGTTAATTTAGTTTGGCTATCGGTATTTTCGCCGGTTATTTCGTCAGTTAAAAACTCGCCGAATAAGTTATATAAGATACTTATCGGCGAGTTTATTTATAAAAGCGGAGCTAAACGATCAATAAAACCTTCTTCGCCGGCGAAAAAATTCCGATATAAGTAAAATATCGATCAAATCCCGCAGCGCTCCCCTGCGTCTGAAACGACGGCCAAACATACCGAAACCGCGGTTGAACGCTGCCGGACTGCTGTTATCCATGGCAGGCGGATCATTATCAGGGTTTTTATCATAAGCGCCGGCATATTCGGACATATCGGGATACATCCGGTTTACGTCGTCATATATGCTGTCGGTTATTTGCTCTACCATTTCCTGCGTCGGCATAATAGATCCGTATGTATCAATCTGATCGCAAACCATTATGATATATGGCTGTAATCTGTAGAATATTTCAGGATAGACTACCTGGTATGCCATATTGCCCATTGAACGCGGTATTGTATCTGCCTGATATATGGGAAGCTGGCCGGGCGGCTGTATAAGAATCGAGTTGTTTGCTCCCGCTGTATTTGTCATCTTGTTTTCACTCATATTTTTGCTGTTTTCCACAATACATCCTCCATTGCTGATGAGTATTACGCATTACACAATATGATTTATACCCGACAAGTGTTATAAGGCCTTTACCGAAATAAGTCCGGGAACTGTTTTACTATACCGCCCGATATAAAGTCCGCCATAGACAAAGCCTGTTCCTGAATCTGATCGAAAAGCGCGATATCCATCGCGTAATTTTTATTTAACCGTTCTGCGGCTTCCTGTTTTGTTAGAGCAAGATGGCTATACAGCATATTTTTCATTTCATCCCTGTTTATGTACGGATTTACCATGCTCAGAAAATCAGCGATCCGATCGGCGTTTGCGTACCATTGCTTTTCATAGTTCTGTGCAGCCTGCGTATTGCCTTCTTTGGCTGCTCCAACCAGCTGTGATGCGATTTTCAAATGCTCGGTCATCAGCCGGTCAAAAGTCGATGCATTTGCCTCGCCATACAAGGGCCTTATAGCCTCCGCCATATCTTTAGGATTACGCAGCAGTCGCTCGGTGACCGAACTAAAATCGGGCGAATCCGAGGCTGCGCTCAGGATCGCCATCCTGGTCCATGCTATATGTTCTTCCCATAGCCTTCTCATGGTATTTCTCAGGTTCAGTTCATTCAATGAAATACTCGATGTAATACCCCCCGGCTTATATTGAGCCGGGTTAATCAGCCCTATGGGAATCAGGATCTGCTGTCCCGGAATCAGATTATTTGTACTGATTCCGGGGTTAAACGATAAAATTGATGAAACGGGCAAGTTGTACTGTTCGGCCAGTTCATATATCGTATCTCCCGGCTTGATCGTATAATAAAACAAAGATTATCACCTCAATAAGCATTATATGATTTCCGGCAGATATTGCTCCGGGAGTATGGCATCATATCGGCTGTTACCGGAAAACCTGCGCTTAATATCATGCGCCCCGGGGCTTGAATAACGGAAAGCGGGACGTTAATATTGATACGGTGAATGAAAATGAGTATTCTCGACCCGGGGATCCGGGATCTTCTCTTTGACTACCTTGCCGAAAAACATGAAAAATTCCGCTTCATGGAGGAAGTCGTTATAGGCTCCTCCAGAGCGGACGTTGTCATCGTTCTTGAAAACGAGCTGATCGGATGCGAGATAAAAAGCGATGCCGACAGTTATGCCCGCCTCGCCTCGCAGACTAAAAATTACGACAAATACTTTGACAGGAACATGGTTGTCGTCGGAACATCCCACCGCGCCGGAGTACGCGAGCATGTACCGCCGCACTGGGGCATATTCTGCGCCGCGCAGGGCGGGGGTATAGAACTTGTGCGGGAAGCCGGTATAAATAAAAAAGTCAAACTGAAAAATCAGCTTTCACTTCTCTGGCGGGCGGAGCTCGGCGATATACAAAGGCTTAACTCGATGCCGAAATACTATGACAAGTCGCGCCGCTTTGTTATCCCGAAAATTCTGGAGAAGGCCGAGCCCGAAACACTGCGCAGGCAGATATGCGCGGAGCTTATCGAGCGGGATTATACCGTCTGAACTTATGGTTCCTGTACCTGTCGGCACTTATTTTGATGAAAAAGCAATGAATCGGACAGCCTGAAAGGCCCATGCGATTCATTGCTTTTCTCGTCGTATTCTATTTCTCGCCAATTATGTATATTAAGGGCATTTGTTATTATTTCAGCTGACCTACAACTCCGGTTTCTTTGTTCCTCCAGCGGGGTTTTAGCGGCAGCGGCCAGTTGAACGTCATCGCTCCGGGTGTCGGGCAGTCATTCGCGCAGCAGCCGCAGTACCAGCATTCTTCGGCGTGCAGGATGATCGGAGGCCCCCTTCTTTCGGATTCGGGATAAATACGTCGACGGGGCATATCTGCACGCATTTATAACACGCGATGCACACATCCGGATTAATTATCACCGGCATATTGGGAGTTTGAACGTTGGGAA
>Ga0123334_1001576_pt1 | contig 28242 bp, 23 predicted proteins | sample BiotimSIPDNA_FD_89706 | JGI IMG/M metagenome (GOLD analysis project Ga0123334, IMG submission 89706) | Anaerobic biogas reactor microbial communites from Washington, USA - Biogas_R1 time_0 SIP DNA | ecosystem: Engineered > Bioreactor > Anaerobic > Unclassified | place: Washington, USA...
CGGATCTAAACCTACTGGCGCGTGGCGTCCTATATGATCGACACATTGATTAATCAACAAACCCGCCACGCGCAAAGCTCATTCCGTTCGCTGAGGCGTCTTCAGCGAAGCAAAAAAACGCTTATACACCGCGGAACGCCGGCGGGAGCGGATGCTTATTTCTCGCCCCGGTATCCCATTGGGGACAAAGGTGTATGGCACGGATGCCATGCACCAGTAAAAAAACGCGGATCTAAACCTACTGGCGCGTGGCGTCCTATATGATCGACACATTGATTAATCAACAAACCCGCCACGCGCAAAGCTCATTCCGTTCGCTGAGGCGTCTTCAGCGAAGCAAAAAATCAACCATCCCAAATCAGCCCCATTCAAAAAACACAGCGTCTAATACTGTTTTCGTTGGTATAATTTAAACGGAGATGCAATGATTAACTTTCTATCCGTGATCGAAAAGAAAATTCAGGCCTTACTTGAAGATGGGCTTGACCGCCTTTTGCACCCCGGCGCGTCTTACTCCCTCAGTGCCCAACTCATCAAGCTTATCGAAGAAAACATCCGCCAGGAAAAATCGCCATTTGGCGATGAGCGCCATCAAAAATTCGCGCCTGACCAAATCAAGCTTCACGTTCCCTTTGAACGCTATGACGCCTGGCAAAACCTGCGACCCGTACTGAACGAAGTCGCTCATGAAATCGAACAAAGCTTTACAAGCCAGGGCTATACATTCGAGCACAGACCGCGCATTCAAATTATCGCCTCTGAAGACCTCGATTTGGATCAAATCGACATCTCCACCAGCTACAGCCATGAAATTGAACAAACCGGGCAAACTTCCCTACTCGAACTACAAAACGTTTCCAGAAATCCCGCGCTTCCGAGCGGGGCGTGTTTTATCGTCAACGGCAAAGACACAATCGCCCTGCAAAAAGCAATCGTTCACATCGGACGGCACAGCAACAATGATATCGTCATTCAAGACCCGATGGTCTCCCGCGAACACCTGCAACTTCGCGCGCAACAAGGCTATTACCTGCTTTTCGACCTCAGCAGCACCGGTGGCACATCCATCAACGGGCAAAATGTCCACACCGCAACCTTAAAACCTGGTGATGTGGTGCGCATCGGTCAAACCGTGCTTATCTACAACCAGGACTTGCCCGAATCTACAACCAAAACGATTGTGAGCGTATCTGAAGAATGACCCCACTTGTCGGACTTATCTTACGTGTTATTTCCTTAATCATGCTCTATGCTTTTTTGGGCACAGCCATTTGGCTTTTATGGCGCGCGGTATCCGCGAAAGAAGCAAGCGCCGGTCGCCTGAGCATCCCAACCATCTCCCTGGTGAGTGACGAAGATGGTATACGCGAAGAGCTGACTTTTAACAGTCAGGAAGTCACCATCGGACGCAGCCCGGAATGCGATTTTACGCTTAGCAATCACACTGTTTCCGCTCGTCATGGGCGCCTCAATTTTCACCTCAACCAGTGGTGGTATGAAGATTTAAAATCGACCAACGGTTCTTTTTTACAAGGTATGCGCATTGAAGAGCCTATCGTCATAAAAGACGGTGATGAAATCGCTTTTGGTGACGTTTACGTGAGTGTTTTCATCAAAGCTATCGAGAAAAACAAGTAGAGGACAATATGACAGATAAGATTTTATTCGGCATTATTGGTGGCTCTGGTCTGTATGGTTTTGAAGAATTGGAAAACAAACAGACCATCGAGATCGACACCCCTTTTGGCAAACCTTCCTCACCTATCGTGATTGGCGAAGTCAAGGGTCACAAACTGGCTTTTCTGGCACGCCATGGCATCGGGCACGTTTATTCTCCCAGTGAGGTCAATTACCGCGCGAACATTTACGCTTTCAAATCATTAGGCATCCGCGCCATTGTCAGTGTCAGCGCGGTGGGATCCTTGCGCGAAGATTACGCGCCCGGACACATCATCGTGCCTGACCAGATTTACGACAACACCAAAGGCCGCGAACGCAGCTTCTTTGGCGAGGGCATGGTGGTGCACGTTAGCACTGCTGATCCATTCTGCCCCTGTCTGAGCCAATTCCTGCTGCAGGCTTTGCGCGACCAGGGCGCGATCGTTCACGAAGGTGGCACGCTAATTACCATTGAAGGCCCACGCTTCAGCACACGAGGAGAATCGGAAACTTACCGCAAATGGGGTATGTCCCTGGTGGGCATGACCGCTACACCTGAAGCCTTTTTAGCCCGCGAAGCTGAAATGTGCTACGCCACTATGGCGCATGTTACTGATTATGACTGCTGGCATGTCAGTGAAGAAGCGGTAACCGTGGATATGGTGATTAATACCTTGAGCAAAAACACCGCCACCGCGCAAAAAAGTCTGGTGCGTTTGGTCGATTTGCTCGACAAAGCCCAGAAAGAGGGCATGGAACCCCACTGTGATTGCCAGAACGCGCTCAAATATGCCTTCATCACCAATCCTGCCCATATTTACGAAGAAAAGAAACAAGGGCTCAAACTGCTAACGGAGAAATACTTCAATTAAGATGATAAGCACCAACAGCAAAGCACGGCACCAACCGGATTTAATTTTCATTGGGGCTCTGTTTGTGTTCTTTTACACAACCGTGCTTTCGCTCGCGCCTGCCATCCGCGAACATCTCTCCGGGTTTCAACTTGAGTGGCGCTACTTCATCCCTTTTGCAGCCTGGCTTGTGGGAACATTAAGCCTGAACTACGCGGTAAAACGTTTCCTGCCCAATCGCGACCCTTGGATCTTCCCCATCGTCATGCTACTTTGTGGCTGGGGCTTACTGACCATCTGGCGCCTCTCTCCAGCAATGGGACAAAGACAAATTATTTGGTTTCTTTTGGCTTGTCTTCTTTTTTACATCGGGATTCGCCAAAAAGAACTCATTACCAGGCTAAAAAGCCTGAAATATCTGTGGCTTTTGTTTGGTTTGATTCTTATCGGGCTGACTTTTTGGATTGGCGTTAACCCCAGTGGCGCGGGACCAGCAAGATGGCTGAATGCCTTTGGCTTATACTTTCAGCCATCAGAACCGCTCAAACTCATTCTTCTGGTTTACATCGCGGCCTACTTCGCGGATCAGGTAAAGCCCAACACTTCCTTAATTTCAAGCATTTTGCCTACCCTTATCATCATCGCCATCACTGGTATCATGCTGATAAGCCAACGCGACTTAGGCACAGCCGCGCTCTTTTTAGGGTTTTATGTGCTCATGCTCGCGGTAAGCACGAACAGCCGCAAATACCTGTGGTTTGTGCCTGTGCTTGCCATTATCGCCGTTGTTATTGGCTATTTCACGCTTGACATCGTCAAAACCCGTGTGGATATCTGGCTCAATCCGTGGCTTAACACATCGGGAAGCTCTTATCAAATCGCTCAAGCTCAAATTGCCATCGCCTCAGGCGGTCTGTTTGGGACAGGACCGGGTTTGGGCAGTCCGGGCTTTGTGCCTGTCGCGGTATCGGATTTTATATTCACAGCCATTGCTGAGGAAACAGGGCTTTTGGGCACCTCCGCCCTGCTCTTGCTCTTCGCGATCATTATCATCCGTGGCATCAATATCGCTTTGGCATCCAAAACCACCTACGGACGATACCTCGCCTTTGGCATTTCCATGTTTTTAGCCCTGCAAAGTTTGTGGATTATCTGTGGCAATTTGGGTTTGTTACCACTGACCGGTGTTACATTACCCTTTATTTCCTATGGCGGTTCATCTTTACTCACGAGTCTCCTGGCTATCTTAATTCTGCTGAAAATCAGCTCAGATTCAAGCACCATTCCACTGCCTTATAAAACACGCAAACCGTATCACAGTATTGCTGTCGCGGTTCTTGTTATCCTCGTGCTCATCCTTGGCTTCAACAGCACCCTGGCGGTATTCAATCAGGAAGCCATCGTTGCAAAAGTCGAGAATACACGCTGGTCGATAGATGACCGCTATTCTCCGCTTGGCGACATCGTTGATCAAAGCGGCAAAACCATCACACGCACCATTGGCACGCCAGGAGATTACGAACGGGAGCTGCTCGTCCCCAGTCTGAGCACAACCATCGGATATACCAATCCCATTCTTGGAAAATCAGGACTGGAACGCAGTATGTATCAGCATTTACGCGGCATCGCAACACGCGATGCCAAAACCATCAGCCAGCATCGTTTGCTCTACAACCAACCACCTCCGGGCAGTGATTTAAAACTCAATATTCTTCTCGAATTTCAGAACAAGGCTGATGAATTACTGGGCAACCATAATGGCGCGGTAGTGCTTTTGAATGCCAAAACCGGCGAAATTTACGCGATGGCCTCACACCCCTATTTCGACAGCACCATCGCTGAAAACTGGGAAAACTGGCGCCAGCGCGAAGACGCGCCTTTGCTTAACCGGGTTACACAAGGTAGCTATCCATTGGGTACGCTTAGCAACATACTGGCACTAAACGCTTACTGGGGTCAACAAGGTAACGCGGGGCATAATCCACTGATTGACATAACCGACCCTGACCCTTATTGCGAAAACGCGATGGAACTAACACACAGTGTCAACATGATTCAAACCGGTTGCCAGTCAAGCAGTAGAATGCTCATGGAAAACACAAGTCCTCTCGGTTTAATTGAGCAGCTAAGCAAATTTGGCATTTATGACATGCCGGAATTTTCATTGGAACTCTCCCAGCCAGATTCCATGCCTGACGAAGAAGATTTCAACACCTTAAAAACGCACGTCCCAGAAACCCAGGTTAGCCCCTTGCAAATAGCGCTCATCGCGGCGAATATCACCAATGGTGGCAACCCTGTCAACCCAGTCTTAGTCAATGCCTACCAAACTGAAGATGGCAGTTGGAAGAGCCACACCGAGCCCAATCAATCCACACAGGTATTGTCCGCTCAATTAGCGAAATCCTCACGTGTCTTTCTTGGTCATCAATCGCAAGCCATCTGGTATGCGATTGGACACGGTTACATGGACAATCATCAACTGGTAACATGGTACATTGGTGGAACAAACGATGATACATCTCCAACACCTTTAGCCATCGCAATCGCGATCGAAGAAGACAATCCCGCATTGGCGATAAAAATAGCAGAAAGCTTACTCATTCCTCATATCAACGAGTAAGCTTTCACTCAGCCATCCAAAAAACTTATCAATTACATTTTAATACGCAGGAACTTCCTTTTGCCAACCTGCAAAACAGCAGAGGCGTTGATGACATCCGTAGGATCGCCCACAGTTACACCATCAAGCTTTACGCCTTGCTGCGAAATAACCCGCCGGCCCTCACTGCGACTTGCAACCAGTCCCTGGTCCACCAGCACATCCAGAACGGTATGCGCGCCGGCTTCTAATTGAACTTCAGGCATATCCTCGGGAATATCACCCTTTTGGAAAGTCGTCACGAAGCGATTTTCAGCTTCATCGGCCAGTGAATCACCATAAAACGCGGATGTAATCGCGTAAGCTAACTTCATTTTCGCGTCGCGGGGATGAATTGAATTGGTTTCAAGCGCGCCCAGGAAGTTGTAAAGCTCCTGCGTTGACCACTTGGTAACAAGCTTGGCATATTGTCCCATGACATGATCAGGGATGCTCATCACCTTGCCATACATATCTTCCGCGGTAGTATTAATGGGAATGTAATTACCCAATGATTTGCTCATCTTTTGCACGCCATCCGTGCCGGGCAATAAGGGCATTAGAATACCAATGTTCGGGCGTTGTCCATAACTCTGCATCACTTTTCGGGAAGCAGTGATAACGTTATAAAGCTGATCAGTACCACCGATTTGCACATCAGTATCCAAATGATGCGCGTCAAGCCCCTGGGTGATGGGGTAGAGCATTTCGTGCAAATAGATCGGCTCGTTGGATTCCCAACGTTTTTGTAAGCCTTCGCGACTAAGCATTTGCTGAATGGTGAAATTGGTCAGTACATTGAAAATTTCATGATAAGGAATATTGTTCAACCAGTCGCCGTTGTAAACAACACGCGTTTTTTCCGGGTCAAGCACTCTAAAAGCCTGTTCCTGATACGTTTTGGCGTTTTCAAGAATGGTTTCCAGGCCAACCAATGGGCGTGATTTATCCCGCTCTGAAGGATCGCCAATCAAGGCGGTAAAGGTACCAATAACAAAAGTAACTTCATGCCCCAGTTCCTGGAATTGCGCCAGTTTGCGCAAAGGCACAGTATGCCCCAAATGCAGGTCAGATGAGGTCGGATCAAAGCCACAATAAACTTTGAGGGGTACACCGGTCTTATCTGATTCAATCAAGCGTTCGCGAAGTTCATCCGCCATCGCGTCAAAAACCTGTTGGTCGCCATATTCAGCGCCTCGCATCAAATAATTAACTCGCTCATCAATGTTCATTGCTACCTCCAGTTTACTGACCCTGTTTTTCGGCGTCAGGTCAGCGATTTTATGCCTAAAATTTTACCACTAACTAAACAAATAAAATAAAACCACCCCTTGAAATCAACAAATGGTCTCGGGGTGGTTTGTTTTAATAGTCGCAAAAGCTTAGTTTTCTTCGTCTTCGCTCTCAGGAGCATCGTCGTTTTCTGTTATTTCTTCAGGACTGGCCTGTTCAGGCAAATCATATACAGATTCTTCTGCATCCAGAACGGGTTCAGTTTCTTCGATTTCTTGAAGTTTTTCGGGCACTTCATTCACATCCGCATCCAGGCTATCCAGTTCCTGTAGGTCCTCGGTCTGTTCTTCTTCAACTGTTTCAGCCAAGGCAGTTTCATCATCTGAATTTTCTTCGACAGATTCCTCATCTGTTTCTTCACTTTGTTTCGGTTTGAAAATAGTATGACGCAGAACAAGTGTGACAATCGCCAGAATCAAAACCACCAGCATCACGGTTTGATTGATATTGACACCACTTTTGCTCAATGAAGGCACCAGGCGCACAAATTCCAGTCCAAAGCGAATGGCGGGATAGAAAACGAGATACAACAAGATAGTATCCCCTTTGTAAAGTTTCTTTTTGAAAAACCGGTTAATCAGCAACAAGACAATGGCTGCTAATACGTTTAAGATAGATTCATATAAAAACAAGGGATGGTAGTGAGAAATATTTTCAAATCCAGGGTAGCGGAATTCCGGGTCAATCTCAATCGCCCAAGGTAAATTACTCGGCTTACCATAAAGTTCCTGGTTGATAAAGTTGCCCCAGCGGCCGATACCTTGCGCTACCAACAAACCTGGTGCGATGTAATCTGCCCATTCCAAAAAGCTGATTTTTTTAACTTTGGCGTAAATAAACATGGCTAAAGCGCCACCAATCACAGCACCTGGAATGCCCAATCCACCTTCCCAGATTTTGAGAATACGCAAGGGCTCTCTAAAATAATCCGCGGTCGTAATACCATCAAAATAGCCCGGCGTGAATACATGCCACAAACGCGCGCCAATAATGCCACCAATCAGAAGCCATGGCATCATATCAACGACAATTTCAGGGTCCTGACCATTTTTCCTGGCACGCCAGGCTGCAATCACGGCAGCAACCAGAGCCCCAAAGATGATGATTAAGGCATAATAGCGGATTTCAAATTTCCAAATCGTAAAACCAAAGCGTGGATCCATAAATTTATCCTTTCTAAACAGGCTCGGGGTCACGTGATTTTGCTTGTTTCCAAACGGTGACCATCCGCATAATAGCTGTCAGATGCGCGAGCACAGCAATTATAACAAGAGCTATCAAAATAATACCAAATAAAAGCCCTACAATCATCACGATTGATCGTTCCACGCGTGTCATCACGCCAACTTTTGCGTCAAAACCCAGGGCTTCCGCGCGCGCGCGCGTATACGACACCAAAACCGCGCCACTCGCCGCCGCGAAACAGAGTATCACACCCCAAAGATGCCCTTGCTCAAAAAACATATAAAGAAGAGCCGCGTAGAGGATCAATTCACTGTAACGATCGATTACAGAGTCTAAAAAAGCACCGAATTTTGACGTTTTTCCTGAAAGGCGTGCCATCGCGCCATCCACCGCGTCAAGCGGTGCCATCAGCAATAAAACGACACCACCCCACATGGGCATACCCAGCACAACCAAAACCGCCGCGCCAACAGAACCCGCCAGACCCAGCAGGGTAACCGCGTTTGGTGTGAGTCCAATCTTCAAAAAGAAACCGGCTACCGCATCCAATATGCTTTTGAAAAGCTTGCGGAGGAGCAACTCAAAGCTGAATTTTTTCTTTTCTTTTTGTTCCATCGTTTATGCCCCGTCTTCGTCTTCTTCGGGCAGAATTTCCCGTTCGCGTCCGCCACTTTGCGCTTCACCAATGACCCCACGCGCCTCTAACTGGTCAATCAGCCAGGCCGCCTTCGGATAACCTATGCGCAGCTGCCGTTGCAGGAATGACGCGCTGGCTCGGTTTTGCTTACGCACCAGTGCGATGGCCTCATTGATGATAGCCTCATCGCTGTCTTTCTCACTGTCTTCCTGCACAATCGCTTCCCAGGGTGCCTCTTCTTCAGTGGCTTCTTCAATGAGAACCTTTTCTGCCTGTTGGGCTTTTTCAGAATTATTAAGTTGAATCGGTATAGAGGACTTCTCAGTCATCCCGTTTTTCGCCCACCAATCCAGAACATTCTGAATCTCTTTATCGCTCACCATCACGCCCTGCGCGCGTTGCGGGATGCCCTTGCGGGGATGCAAAAACAGCATATCACCCTTCCCAAGAAGCGTTTCAGCCCCATTCGCGTCCAAAATAACGCGCGAGTCCACCGAGCTTGCCACAGTAAACGCGATACGCGTAGGGAAGTTAGCCTTAATCAAGCCGGTAATCACATCCGCACTTGGTCTTTGCGTCGCGACCACCAGATGCATGCCCACCGCGCGTGCTTTTTGCGCCAAACGCACCAGGGCGGTTTCTGTTTCTTCGCGCGCGCTCATCATCAAATCCGCTAATTCGTCAATCAGGATGACAATCCGTGGCATGGTTTCCTTGCCGCTTTTGCGCATTCTGGTATTGTAACTGTCAAGATTTCGCGCCTGAACTTTCTCGAGTTTTTGATAGCGCACATCCATCTCCGTGGTCGCCCAGCGCAAAACACCCATAATGCGATCGGTATTCGTTTCCACCTGACCAAAGAGGTGTGGCAAGCCATTGAATCGATTCAGCTCCACCCGTTTTGGGTCAATCATGACTAACTTCAAGTCATCGGGATGATTGTTCATCGCCAGGCTGATCGTAATCGCCTGGATACAAACCGATTTACCCGAGTTCGTTGTACCCGCAATCAAAAGATGTGGCATGCTGGAGAGATCCGATACGACAGGTTGACCAGATACATCTCTGCCAAGGGGTAATGCCAATGGCGCTTTCATGCGTAAAAACTCAGGGGATTCAAGCAATGCCCGCAATCTCACCGTGCTCGTCTCAGCATTGGGCACTTCCACCCCAACATAAGATTCACCGGGCACAGGCGCTTCAATGCGCAGGCGTTCTGCCTTTAAGGCTAAGGCCAGGTCACGGGAAAGTGTGGAAATCTGCGAGATGCGAACCTTATGCTTTTCATCACCGGCTTTATCCAGATATCCTGGCTCCACCGCGTATTGCGTGACAGTTGGACCAACCCGATACCCAATGACCTTGGCTGGCACACCAAACTCCGCCAATGTTTGTTCCAATAATCCGGCGTTCGTATTAATCGTCGCCTGGTTTTCAGCGATAATTTTATCCACCGCTAAAAGGTTGAGAGGTGGTAAATCAATATGCCTTTCGGGCAAAGATACCTGGGCTTGTTCACGCGCTTTGCGGTTCCTTGGGCGAATTTGACTAATGACCGTTTCGGCAATTCCAGCTTCAGAAGATTTGGCTTGGCTTGTTTGTTGCGTGGAAGATATTTTTCGAATGAGGTCATCTTCAGCGTTAGCCGATGCGCTCATTTTCGCCGGTTCGGGCAAAGCCAGAGTTTCAGCTGGTTCAACCAAAGCACCATAAGCTTTAGCCTGCATAGACGGCAATTGTTTCAAACCTGCTTTCCGCGCTGCCCAACGTTCAATAGAAGCCAGCTTATCAATGCCATACAAGAACAAGACAACGCTCATGACCAACAGGATGAATCCAGTCACAATTCTGCCAACTAAATTAACCAGCAAGATAGACATTCCAAATCCGACAATGCCACCCAGACTGGTGCCAGCGCGAATCTTGCTGACAGCCATCGCAAGAGATTGAGACATATCGACAAAGCACGAAAAAACACCCAAAAAAAGGAAAAAGGCGAATTCAAGCAGCAACACCTTTCCGATTTTCACACTCCGTGCCTGGCTCTTTCGCCACAACAAGAGCGATGCCCCGGCTGCTATAACCGCGACACCCACAAAAAAGCGCCCGATGCCAAAACTTTGCTTCAAAATCATCACCAGAGGTGTGATAAAACCACCTTGAGTCAAGCCCAATACACCCAATAACAAGACCGCGCCAAACGCCAGCAACAATATGCCCAATAAGTCCTGGGCAAATTTGAGGGCTTTATCATCGTCCTTTGGATTGTTTTTACCATTGGCAGGTAAATCCAGGAATTTAAATCCGGGGCTTTGAACAACGATGTTTTGTTGATTATTTCTGCTTGATTCTGCTTGAGTCACAATAATGCTCCATCCTTCGATAGCTTCTGGTGAGGATGATGCACTATTTGTGCCAAAAGTCTTCTGAATTAAATGTCATTCAGAAACCAGCCTGGAACAGTAACCTTAGGCTGAATGTTCTTCTTCCATCTCAATAATAATCTGAGTAACATTTTCCAGGGCAACACGTTGCTTACGATACAAATCAGCTTCAGATACTGCCAGCTTACGCGCGACATCGCGCACTTTTTCCCCTTGTATAAATTTGAGATCCAAGATGTTGTATAAAATCCAATCACTGGTGTACTTTCTCTCACCTTCCGGGCGTAGACGTTCAATCGCAGTTTTGAGAGCAGCGCGCAAAGCGTTGCTGCGGTTTCCTTCAAATTCATCCAGGGTCGCATCCACCAGTTTAAAGTGCAAAAGCGGGTTGTTGGTTAGTTTTGGTCCGCCCCAATAATGAGTCATAGCGTCCCGCACCCAGGAGAAGATTTCCGGATTCGTCTCGCGCACGCCTGATTGATACAATCCCCGCCTGTCATACGACGTACTGGCACGCAAATCCTGAATATAATCTACTTCGGATTGCAAGGTGGCGATTGAATCGATGACATGTCTTTGCAAATGGCGATCCTGGAGTGCCAGATTTGCGCGCTCGGTCAGCAGACGCACCGCGTCTGCATCCTCTTGCTCTAGTGGCTCTTCCGGATGCAAAAAACCGCACAAACCGAGGAGCTGCTGATTATCCTCATCCAGGGTTTCCATAAGGGGCACAAGATAAAGGCCATCCCGGTCAACCATTTTTCCGTCGTCAGTAACGGATCCTTTGATATCCCCGAGGGCGTCTGCCCCCATTGGCACCTTCGTGAGCACGCGCTTATCACCCGCTGTAACAATCGAATCAACCTCGCCAGCGTCATATACCACAATAAAACAGCCCGCGCTTTGCACCCGGTCACAAATCGTTGCCACAATCGTTTCGAGAAATTGATTGAGGTCTTTTTTGGTCAACATACGATCCTGCAGGTTTTGAATAATCTCAAAGTCCCCTTTTTCATCGCCCCAAAAGAGTTTTTGCTCCAACTTAGGCGACAAGACATTAATCAGATACTGCAAGATAAGCATGGTTGCCACCATCACCACAGGGATGTATTGGTTATAGGGATCACCCTGGCTCAAGCCATACCGGCGCACAAGCGTGGTCAACCCCAATACGATGGCCACAACAAAGGGTCCCCGCAACATCCAGCGCAAGAGACGGCTCTTGATAGCGCGATCCGTCCACGCCAAACCAAAAAAGGAAACCACATATGCCATCACGACCAAAGTCGGCATGGTGATACCGGCAAAAACAATCGAAATCAACCAAAATAAATTCGGATGCGCCGCGAGAAAGGTGTTGCCATGAAACAGGAACAAAATGCTCGTTAAAGCGGGTATTGCCGCGCCTGCCAGCAGATAAATTAAACGCCGCCGACTGGTTGTGGTAATACTGCGCCGCGTCGCTCGAATCAGGTTCGTGCTCGCAAGGAACATCACCAGGAGATAGAACCAGCCAAACCAATAGGTCACCTGGTTGCGTTCGAGGTAAAACATGGGCGCTTTCTTAGCCGCCAAGCCACCCACTGTAATGCCAAACCAAACCAAAACCGTCATAACGATGCTAATGGCATACACCAAATAAACGACTTTGCGTCGTCGTCCGCGACTGGGCCTGCCCGTCAAGGTGAGTACCACATCGGAAAAATGCAAATAAACCGCGGGCAACATCACTAAGCCTGTCCATTTAAGACGCAGCCAAAACTGAATAATGTGACCTTGTTCAGAAATGGCCGCGATGGTTTCACTCGAATAAATGAAGACCACACATAAAAGGATCAGCCCGAAAGTCTGCGCGATGCGATCGCGCCAGTTAAAGCCCGATGCATACATAAACAGCGCGATGGCTGTTATGGTAACGCCCGCGGTAAGAATCTGGTTCAGTGTCTCTAAAACCGCGGTGAGATTGACAATGATGGTTGTAGGGTACAAACTTCTATCCTATCCTTTTCTCAAAGAACACAGCCGGATCATGATTGGGAAAGTATTGATCCATGAAACCGCTCATCGCGTAGCCCATTTTTTGAGCGAGGCGCACCATCGGATCATTCCGAAGCGGGATTTCCAAAAGAACACGGTTGTATTTATTTGTTTGCGCCCAGGTCTCGCAAACTGCCAGCATCGCGCTGGCAATGCCGTTGCGCCTGATGTCATTAACGACCACCAAATCCGTCACACACACTGTTTTTGGTAAGCGATTCACGTCCAGAACCATATAAGCCAATAACTGGTCTTCAACAACCCCAACAAAAATCATATCTGCTTGTTTCCAGTGGGCAAGCAACGACTCCTGTTCGCGTGGATAAGCCAGGTTCACTTCCCGCGGGAGACGAATACGCTGAAACGTAAAATGTGAGCTGTTTTCTTCGTTACGAATTTCCTGTTTGTATGCATGACGGCAATTTACGAAATGTTCCATAGACAACATTTGCTCGTAATAGCTTTCATCCGCTGGAAAAATATTTAATTTCGCCATTCGTTCCTCATTCGCTCAATAAAAATCTTTTTGACCTAATCATTCGCGTCAACATGAATAATGATTATACACACATCCGATTCTATACCCTGATTGTCAAATGCGGTCAATCGCACCAGATAAGGCCCCGGCAAAAGCTCGCTGGTGTACCAGTTGCCAATACTTTCTTCGATTTTCACGCCGCTTCCAGCGGATATCGTCTGCCAGTTTGGCTCGCCCATCGTGGAGTAGTCGAACTGGTAGGAGCCCAGACTTTCTGTATTCACCGTGCCCTCAAAACGCACAACGCCTTTGGTGTGGTCGTTGTGCTGAGGACTGGTGATTTCCAGAATACCCGCCACACAATTCGTATTCAGCCCTTCAACCTCAGCTTGTGGGTAGCGTGTGGGTGTTGGCGTGGCATCTTCAGGGATTTCAATAAAGGCTGGATCAAGCGTTGAGGTTGGCGTTGACAAAACATCAATCGTCGCTGTCGCATAAGTGGGTGCCTGGTCAAGCTCACCCGCCAAAAAAGTTGCCACCACAAATTCCCCCGCGGTCAACAAACCAACCAAAATGAGCACAGTCGCCGCCGAAACGATATGACGCCGAGCTGCCTCACGCTCTAATCCAAAAGCCGCTTTCTTTTTTTCTTCGTATGCCAAAACAATTCGCCGTAAAAAAACAACAGCGAAAACGCCCAGGATAAGATATATGGGCACTTCAAATTCAGCCAGAAAGCGAATGACTGAGTCCATTTTTCCTACGCAGGCAAATTACATTCGCCCAACGACCGTCCTGATAATTTTCATCAGCTTTGGCGCGATAAGATCACCGGTTTCGAGAACTTCTTCGTGGGTGGCTTTATTGGTGCCATCCGGATCAATCTTGTTGGTGATGGTAGAAATACCCAATATACGCATACCGCCATGTTTGGCAACAATCGCTTCCGGTACGGTTGACATACCCACCGCGTCTACTCCCACTAACTTTAAGAAACGACAATCCGTTGGGGTTTCGAAAGTTGGCCCTGAAAGACAAACATAAACACCTTCGTGCATCGGGATGCCACATTCCTGACCTACTTCACGGGCGAGTTGAATATACTCCGGATCATAAACCGCGCTCATATCCGGAAAACGCGTGCCGAACTCATCCAGATTTGGCCCACGCAAAGGATTTTCGCCACACATCGGCAAAAGCGCCAAATGGTCGGTGATGATCATCAAATCGCCCGCCATAAAACTATCGCGCAAACCACCCGCGGCATTGGTTAAAATCAGACTCTTGATACCCAAACGTTGCATCACACGGATGGGCAATCCAATTTGCGAGATGCCATGTCCTTCATAATAATGTGTGCGACCCTGCAAAACCAATACCTTCTTATCCTCAAGCATGCCAATCACCAAGCGCCCCTTGTGTCCCGGCACAGTTGAGACCGGCCAGTGAGGAAGTTCACGCGTGGGGATAATGGTTGGGTTTTCAACTGATTCAGCCAGTTCGCCAAGCCCAGAGCCTAATATCAGCGCGATTTCGGGCTTGATATCCGTTCGCGCGCGGATGGCATCTGTCGCGGCGTCAATTTGTTCAATGGTAATAAATGATGACATTGTTTTACTCCTGTCTGGTAATAAATGGATTATATCATTGATACCGACGCTTATCCCGTCAGTGAGCTAATCCTGTCATTAAAAAGAAAAATCTCCTCATGAGAAGGAGATTGATCTGCCTGTTATTTTCTAAATGGCGAGACTGGGATTTGAACCCAGAACCAATGGCTTATGAGTCCACTGCTCCACCGTTGAGCTATCTCGCCCAGTGCCCAAAAATATTACCCGAGATTAACGTAAAAGTCAAACATTTTTGCGCGTTTATTATTATTTGCGGATTTTTGAGGGCGATCACTTGTTTAAAACCAGGATTAACAGAAAATGAGGTCTCGTTCGTTCCCCCCCTCCTCGGGAGGGGGACTCAAGGGGGTGGTTTTTTTTACGAATGTGCGCAATACTTTTCAGCGGTTAGTACTATCAGAAAAACAGCCATACTGCTTTAAAAACCCCTATGCCCTCAACCGAGAAAAGACCTCGGCACGCAAGCAGTTCCCAGCGAGAGTGATGTGACGCTTTTAGCCAAAACCCGCAACCGGGAAGGGTGTATTTGGGTTTTCGTCAATCACAATCGCGTCAACCTGCCCGGATGTCAGGTTAGTCAGGCGCGACTTAAATTCTTCCAGCGTCGAATCCTGAAACTGCACAGTCAAAGTCACATCAACCGCAAACTCATCCTGCAGGACGATACCATTGCAAGCCTCCACCGCGCGCAAGCCAAGTTCGTAAAGCGAATAAGGCAAGGTAAACATAATCGTTGTGGTCGGCACCAGGTCAGCCAGTTGAACATGCTCCAAAACCGCCTTGACCGACTCCCCATAAGCTTTCACCAGGCCACCCGTGCCCAGCTTAGTGCCCCCAAAATAACGCGTTACCACAACCACCACATTACCCAGGCCACTGCCCTGCAAAACAGCTAAAGCCGGCCTGCCAGCCGTACCGGAGGGCTCGCCATCATCCGTGCAATGCGTGATGATGCTCTGCCCATGCCCAATGACAAAAGCCGGCACATGATGCGTGGCATCCGGAAAGCGCTTTTTAATCTCTGCCACAAACGCGCGCGCTTCTTCAACACTGTTGGCGGGCGACAAGCTGGCAATAAAGCGCGAATTCACCACACGTATTTCGGTTTCCACCGGTGCCAGTGGCACCAGACGCTGGTCTCGTTCGTCCATATCCTTATCATACCTTAAGTGTTCCAAGCAGAGTAACAGAGAATTTCAAAATGATAAACCTGGGCTTAAAGCGTAAGTTAATAATGATTGTATTTATAGTCTTGTTACATATTTGTAACCAAATCACTAACACTAAATGAAGAATTATTAGGTTTTTAGCATTTTTTAAGCTATACTTTTTGGCATAGTTTAAGGAGCAACCATGGTCACGATTGCTGATGTCAACGAAATCCGTCCGCGGATGGGAAACGAATTCAACGTGAGCAATTTTGTACCCCGAACCCCCGACATTCAAAAAGCCTGGGACTGGGGCCAAAAAGTTCACGCTGGCCAGTTGCGGCTGTCAGGCGAACCTTATTTCGAGACCCACTGCGCGTGGGTCGCTTCGTTTATTGACAATCTGGTTGGAATCGAAAGCTGGACCATCGCCGCGCTGCTTCATGATACGGTCGAAGACACAGGCGAAAGCTTTGAAGAAATAAAAGACCTCTTCCCTGGCCCACTCGGCGAAGAAGTCAGCCACATCATCGACGGACTGACCAAAATGAGCAGCCCGCGCGATGGTTCTTCGCGCGAAATTGCCACCTTGCGCAAAATCGCCATGTTCCGCGACCCCGCCGTTTTTCTGGTAAAACTGGCAGATAAAAGCCACAACCTGATGACCCTGCAATACCAATCGCCCAGCAAACGATGGCAAAAAGCGACTGAGGCTATCCGCGCTTATGGCAAGTTGGCCGGCATCCTTAATTGCTACAGCTGGCGACGCTGGATTGAGGATATATCCTTCCCTTATGCTGAGCCCGACTCCTACCAACGCGTCAAAGACAAAATTGATGCCGACCCGCGCTTAAACAGCAATTTTATCCGCTATTATCTTTCGGAACTTGCCAACCTAATGACCGCTGAAGGACTTGAAGGAGAAGTGCGCTTTACTGTAAACGGTTACTGGCAAAGCTGGGACAAACTCCAACGCATGGCACGCGCTCGCAGAGCTTCGTTGCAGGATTTCTCCGCGATAAACGACCTTATCAGCTTCCGCATGATCCTCAAAGAACCCAGCGAACCCAACTGTTATCAGCTCTTGGGACGGGTAAACAAATACTTTAGCAAATTGCTTGACCAGGACCGTTTCGATGACTACATCGCCGCCCCACAGAACGGCTACCGCGCCTTGCAGGTCACCAGTTATCTGCCTGGCTCCGGTGCGGTAGAAGTCGCCATCGCCACTGAAGAAATGGAAGGCGAAAACACATGGGGCGTGGTTTATTGCATCAAAAATAACAAGGACATCAGCAAATATAGCCCTGTGCAAATTCTGACCCCTTATGGTGGAACGCGCTTTTTGCAGGAACCTGCCACCGTGCTTGATGGCGTTGCCGCCATTCAGGAGTTTTATCTCGATAAAATCAACAAAGTTGTGGTCAATGGCGAAGAACGGCATATTTACGACATGCTCAACCCGGGCGATGTTGTTGAAGTCCTTACCGGTGGTACGACCAAAGTGCCGGAACCGGAATGGTTAAACCATTGTAACGCCAGCACCACCCGCAGATTACGCATCGTTTTGGCGCGTGTCACCTTAAAAGAAGCCAGCAAAAAAGGAAAGGCTATGAGTCACGCCGTACTGGCTGAACGGGGCATCTTAGACCTTGAAGATATCACCGCATTGGAACCAAGTCGTATCACAACCCTCCTGGGAATACTCGCTTGCGCGAATGTGGATGACCTTTACGCCGCGATTGGCGAAGGCTCAATCCTCTTACGCGAGTTTGAAGATACGCTCGACCTGGTGGGCATTGTCAGCACGACACCCCGCTGGACCTCTTTGCTCATCTCTGGCTCCGGGGAGATTAATCGCCCGGGCATTTTGGCTTCCATCGCGGGAATGATTTCAAATTCAAAAGTGAACATTTTGCGCACCGTCAACCATACCTTTAAAGATGGTACCTTCCAACTGCGCATGGTTATGCCGGGTTTATCACAAGAGCAAATCGCTGGACTTTATCAAATGCTTGACGAAAACAAAACCCTTTTACTGGACAAAGTGGAAATCGCCTGAACATCCAGTTTTTTCAAAAATTGAGTTTATGGCGCCACTACATGTAGGCAGTTTTATTTTCCTGTTTATAAAAGCGTGTTAGAATAGCTTTTCGTAAGATACTCAATTAAACACATCATAGGACTTTCTTATGCGACCATCTCGAAACCGTGCTTTCACATATGCTTTAATCCTCGCTTTAATAGCTTTCTTTGTCGCGCTTACCCCTCAATTAGCCCAAGCCCGCCATTTCCAGCAAGATGTCGGACCAGGCATTGCGCCCACACCTGACCGTAGCGATGCTTTCGCCAAAGGATGGTTCTTCTATCGCGATGAATGTGGCAATTGTAAGCATGTGCTCGAGACTATCATTTACCCCATGATGGAAAAATACCCATGGCAGGTTGACTGGCAATTCTACAATATAGACGACAACTTCGAAGCCTGGAAGCTGATTGAGAAAAACTTCAGCTTTGACCCCAGTCAGGGCTTGCCCATCAGCATCTTAGGCGATACCATTTTGGTAGGCATTCAGCAGCATGAAACCCAACTGGAGAATTTAGTCCAGGAAGCGATTTCTGGCAATCATCTTGATTTTCCGGTTATCCCAGGCGTTGACTCAACAAAATTGATTAGCTCAGACCCGCGTCAAACTGAATCAGGCAATCCTGAACTATGTTCCGAGGAAAATATTGGCGCCTGTGCTTTCGACCCACCTATCTATATGGCTTATTTTTTCACTGCTGGCTGTGATAATTGTGGTTTTGCTGAAATCGAGATTGCTCAGCTTGAGAAAAAATTTAATCTTGAAATTGAGAAATTTAATCACGCCGAATCCGCCGCGTTAGCACTTTGGATGGCAGAACATGCCGGCATTGACCCTAATTTTGGCTCGCCAGCCGTCTTTATTGGCGACCACGCCTGGATCGGCAACGACGAAATCAGGCTGGAAAAGATGGAGCCTGTCCTTGAAGCCATGCGCCACGAAGGATCGCCAAGATTCTGGGATACATACAATCCTGCCGAAGGGCAGAATAAACTTATCGAAAAATTCAAAGACCTTGGCAAATTTGGGCTGCTCCTGGCAGGGCTGATTGATGGCTTGAATCCCTGCGCCTTCGCCACGATCATTTTCTTCGTCTCGTATCTGACCATCAGCAACCGCAAAGGCAAAGAAATCCTTATTACCGGCGCCATGTTTACCCTGGGTGTTTTTCTGGCTTATTTCATTGTTGGTATTGGTTTTTATAAAATTCTCGAAAAACTCACTGCGGTAGTTAAGCCAATTGGGTTGATAATCAACATCATCACCGCAATCTTATGTCTTACATTCGCTTTTTTGAGCATAAAGGACTTCTTCAAAGCCCGCGCTGGCGATACCGCTGATATGGCACTCAATCTGCCCGAAGGCATCCGCAAACGCATCAATAAAACCATTCGTGAAGGTTCCAAAGTGTCCAGATACTATTGGGGTGCCTTTGTCACAGGCCTGTTGATTTCTTTGTTGGAATTTGCCTGTACCGGTCAGATGTATCTGCCCATGATTACCTCAATGATCAGCATGGAAAGCATGCGTGGTCAGGGCATCTTGTGGCTCGGCTTATATAACCTGATGTTTATCATTCCATTGGTCATTGTATTTGTGCTGGCTTACTTTGGCACAACGTCCAAACAACTAACAAGCTTCTTCAAAAAACACGCCGCTGCGGTCAAACTTGGTTTGGCACTTATCTACATCGCGCTGGCCATTTTCCTGATTGTTGATATACTGCAGCGTTTTGGCGTGGCATAATTAACGAAATGATTAACTCAAAACGCCATCGTGATGATGGCGTTTTTGTTTTAATGAACATTCATGATTAGAACAGTTTCTTGGCGAATTTCGCGTACGTTGATAAAACACGCACCCAGGCACCGGAAAGCTCACCGGAAAATTCAGCTTGTTTCAATGCCTCACGCAACTCTTCAGCGCTGTTAAAATCGGGCATGGTTAAATTCGCTTTGCCAATCTCCCGCAAACTGTGCGCGTCTGAGCCTACCAAAGCCTGCAAATCATGCGCTTTCGCGAAAGCATAGGCTTGATCATTAAAGCTTTGCTTGATACAACGCGCGTTGAACACTTCCACACCATCCACCAAAGGCGCAATCCTATCGAGTGTTCCATCTTTCCAGGTGCAGCCCCGATAAGGGTCAAAAGGATGCGCGATGCTAATATACGCGCCTTGCGCCTTTAGACATTCAATGACTTCCATCACCGGCAAATCCTGCGGAATGGGCTCACTCATAAAATAAGCCAGTAATTCACCTTCTGTCGTTTGTATTTCTTCCGCTAAAACGATTGTCTCCGGTGCCAACGCTTTCGCTTCAAACGCGCCACCCATGGCACCATGATCGGTAATGGCCAGCTTGGTAACACCCTTCTCAGCGCAAGTTGCCAAAAGGTCTTTGATTTTAACTAAACTGTCAGGAGAATAAACGGTGTGACAGTGAAATTCAGCCCGAACGATTTTGTTTTCATTTGTTTCCATAACGCGCAAATTATACCTCATTCCAAATCTGCCCATTCGATTTCTTCAAATCCCGTTTACTGCCAAATTAAGATAAAATAGGGTCTGCAAGTATATCCCCAGATGGGAAGAAGCAAGGCATACATTAAATAATGAAGTCAACATTTAACTGGAAAACACTCGCAACGGATAGACACGCCCGGGCTGGCGAATTTACCACCCCACATGGCACCTTGCGAACGCCGCTTTTCGCGCCGGTTGGCACCCAAGCCACCGTCAAAGCGCTCACACCTGCCCAATTAAGCGATATCAACCCCGAACTCATCCTTTCTAACACCTACCATCTTTTCTTACGTCCCGGAGAAGATATCGTGGCTGAAATGGGTGGTTTGCACCGCTTCATGAACTGGAACGGCCCCATTCTAACCGACTCGGGTGGTTTTCAGGTTTTTTCGCTCGCAGACACACGCAAAATCGACGATGATGGCGTCACCTTTCGCTCACACATCGACGGTTCTGAAAAGCGCCTGAGCCCCGAAATCTCCATTGGAATCCAAGAGAAACTCGGCGCGGACATCATCATGGCATTTGATGAATGTGCCAAACCACTTGATCATGACTACGCGAAAGAAGCCATGCAGCGCACCCACGTTTGGGCTGAACGCTGTTTGCGTGCCAAAAAACGCCCCGATCAAGCCTTGTTTGGCATCGTGCAAGGGGGTATCTTCAGGGAATTACGAGAGGAATCAGCCCGCGTTATCAGCAGCATGGATTTTCCTGGACACGCCATTGGCGGGCTCTCGGTTGGTGAAAGTAAAGAGGATATGTACCGCAACATTGAATACGTGAACGCGATATTGCCCAAGGAAAAACCGCGCTATCTGATGGGCGTGGGCACCCAGGAAGACCTTATTGAAGGCGTATTGCGTGGTGTGGATATTTTTGATTGCGTGCACCCCACCCGCCTGGCACGTCATGGCGCCGCAATGACCAATACTGGCAGACTGAACATGAAAAGTGCTGTCTACGCGCGTGACCCCCTACCCATCGACGCCGATTGCGCCTGCTATACCTGCCAACATTTCTCACGCGCCTATATCCGCCATTTGCTGATTGCCAAAGAAATTCTGGCATCAACCTTGCTATCTATTCACAACCTGCACACTTTGGTGCAGCTCGCGCGCGATTTGCGCCAGGCAATCATCGGTGGTTATCTGGATGACTTTGCTGATGAAGCCCTGGCTAAACTACAGCTTTCGCGCGTACCAGAGGTACTATGACATACTTTCAAGCGATTATCTTAGGTATCGTTCAAGGATTGACCGAGTTTTTACCTGTTTCAAGCTCAGGGCATTTGGTTTTGGTGCCCTTTTTGCTCAACTGGAACCTTGATCCACAAAAAGCTTTCCTCTTTGACGTACTCGTGCAACTGGGTACCTTAGGCGCTGTTTTTGTCTACTTCCGCCAGGACCTTTTGGACATTCTTAAAGCGTTTTTTGCTGGCATCAAAGAGCGCAAACCATTTGAAGACGCCAACAGCCGCCTGGGTTGGTACATCATCCTGGCAACCATTCCCGCTGGCTTGATTGGGCTTTTGCTCCAGGACCAGGTCGAAGCCTTGTTCGACAGCCCCGTTTGGACAGCGGTATTCCTTTTTGTAACAGGCATCTTGCTGACCGTTAGCGAACTTTGGTCTAAAAAGACACGCGAACTTGAAAGCATGACCGTTAAAGACTCGATCATTATTGGCTTCTTCCAAGCCTTATCCATATTTCCCGGTGTATCACGTTCGGGTTCCACCATCACTGGCGGGCTTACGCAGGGCTTCAAACGCCAGGTTGCTGCCCGTTTTTCTTTCTTAATGTCTGTTCCGATTATGCTCGCCGCGGGTTTGCTAAGTGTATTAAAGCTCTTCAAGATAGACGGTGTTTTAGCGTTTTTGCCCGTCTTGTTATTAGGTTTTGTGATTGCCGGCGTGGTCGGTTATTTCGCCATCAAATGGTTTATTGGCTATCTCAAAGAAAAATCGCTATTACCATTCGCGGTTTATTGCGCGGTGGTAGCGATTGTGGTTATTTTCGTGGCTTACGCGCGATAAACAATCCTGTTTCCTTGCGTATATAGATACCTCCAAAGGCATCAATTCGTCTTTCAAAGAATCTCTTCAAAGATTCTTTTTGTTCAGGTCTAAACAAGATCTGCACTTTGGGTGTTGACCAGGCATAGTCCGCCAATAGCGCTGCATCCGTCACCCACAAATCGCTTTGATAAGGGATCATCTCCACTTCTTCAAAATAGCGTTTTAGTTGCCCAGCACCATTTTGCAAAGTGAAGCTACTCGACATAGCATGTTCCCCTCGATAAACCGGGTCAAAAGTTTCCAGGAGATGATCCAGTGCGTGCATATGATGTGCACCATTCGTCGCTGCCATCAAGACACCAGCTGGCTTCAAAACCCGCGCGATTTCAGATAAAGCTTTCGCAATCTCCGGCACATGATAAAGCATATGATTCGCGGTGACAAAATCAAATTGATTATTCTTGAATGCAATATCTTGCGCGTCCATCGCACAAATTTGGAAGCGTGGGTCATCCTGAAAAGCGAGCCTCGGTTCGGATAACATTCCAAAAGACAACTCACTCAAAACCATGCGGATATCCAACGGAAAACGGTCTTTATTTTCCCGCCATTGCGAAGCATTGCCACAGCCCAGCGCCAGGCCTTGGGCTCCGGAATGAGCAAGCGGCAAATGTTCAAAGATAAAATCATTCCAATCTTTCTTCCCTGTGCTAAAGCGCCTATGAATCTCAATCCGCGCGTTCAGGTTTCGAGCGCTATGATATTGTTCCGCCCTTAGATAAGCGGTATCGTTATATTTCTCTTCGACAGGCATATTTGAGGGCATTACCATGCCTTCAGTATACCATTTAGCGGTTCCAAATCATTTTTATGTCATTTTTTTTGCAACACTACACAAAACCAAGTGCTTGACGTTTCGGGAGGTCAATGATAAATTTATCCAACTTGCATCAACAAGGGAAATATTTTTTAAAGAAAGTGGAGTTTTTTTAGAATGTCAGAACGCAGTATTGGTACGATTAAGTGGTTTAGCGCGCCAAAAGGCTATGGCTTTATTGGTCAGGAAGATGGCGAAGATATCTTCGTTCACTTTTCTGCTATCCAAATGGATGGTTACAAACGTCTCAAAGAAGGTCAAAAAGTAGAATTCAGCATCGAAATTGGTGACAAAGGCAAGCAAGCAGCCAATGTCGTCCCAATCGAAGATTAAGATTTATCGAAGTCAAAAAGAGCCGGTTTTCCGGCTCTTTTTTTGTCAGACAAAAAACTACAGCTTTTCAATCGCTGCTTTCATCTTGTCAATCGCCAACTGGATATTCGCGCGGGTCGTGCCAAAATTCAGGCGAACAAAACCCTGTCCAACATCACCAAATTCAGGTCCATCGTTCAAGCCCAATTTGGCATTCTCAAGGAAGAATTTCTGCATTGAGCCATCCACACCCAAGTCGCGGCAATCCAGCCAGCCCAGGAAAGTAGCTTCAGGTTTCGCCCATTTAAGAGGTGCGAGTTCAGTTTTCAAAGCCTCATCAATCAGATCACGGTTGGCCTGCAAATAAGCCAACTGCTCTTTTAACCATGCGTCGCCATGTTCATACGCCGCTTTCGCCGCGTACATGCCCAAAATGCAGGGGGTACTCACAATGCCCGCCTTGGTCGCGTTATAACGTTCGCGCAGTTCAGGATTCTGAATAATCGCCACAGAGGTATGTAAACCCGCTATATTGTAAGTCTTGCTGGGAGCTTGCAAAGTAATGGTAATATCCGAGATTTCCTTACTCAAGGACGCAACAGGTATATGCACCCGCCCATCGTACAGGATATCACAATGAATTTCATCAGAAACAATCGTCACATTATGTCGCAGACAAATCTCCGCGAAACGTTCAAGCTCATCGCGGTGATACACACGACCGGTTGGATTATGAGGGTTACAAAGGATGAAAACGCGCACACGGTTATCAACAATTTGTCGTTCAAAAAGGTCAAAATCGACTTCGTACTGACCACTTTCGCCCAGGAACATGGCATTTTGAACCCCTTGCATACCCGCGCCACGGGGTGCGCGGATGAAAGGCGGATAGGCTGGTACCTGATAAATGACATCTTCACCCGGTTTGCACAATCCACGCACCGCCACATTAAAGCCAGTTACAATGCCCGGCACATATTGCACCTGATCATTGCCCACTTGCCAGTTATATAAACGTTGCAAGCGATTGGTAACAACATCGCTCAATCCATCCGGCGCGTAACCATAGCCAAAAATGCCATGATCCACCCGCGCGCGAATGGCGTCTATAACCTCCTTGGGTACTTCAAAATCTGTATCTGCCACCCACATCGCCAGCACATCCGAATCCCAACGTCGCCATTTGAGGCTTTCAGTCTGTCTTCTGTCAATTGCTTTATCAAAATTCATAATCGTTCGCTCCAATCTTGCTCATTATTCACCTGATATGATAACCAATTTTTCAACGCTTGGGGTAAATTAAGTCGCTAAAGAGCCGATAAAAAGAGGTTTTGACTTTTCTTTTGAGCTTAGCTCTTGTCTGTATGCGATGAAAGGTGACGCAAATCAAAAAACAGCCATGGAAGGAATAGCAGTTAACAACCCTTCGCTTTTGGTATACTTCAAACAATACTCATGAAAGCCAAATGTCTCGCGTTTTTTAAACTCGTTCAAATGCAACAAAGCCTGCCCGTGCTGTTGTTTTCAACGCTACTTGGCGCGACCAGCACGCAATCAGACCTGAGTTTGAATTTGCTCTATGTCCTGTTTGCTAATCTCATGGTGTGCTGGGTCTTTTCAATATTACGCAATCTTCAATACGCGCCTGTGGATATGTCAGACCCTGAGAAACGCGTCCAAAATCCCATCGCTGCCGGCACATTCAGCATTAAAGCCTCTCAAACACTTGGGGGCGTTCTGGTCATTCTGGCGATTACCCTCTATGCCCTGGCAGGAATCGATATCCTGATAACAGGGTTGAGCATCATTCTCATTGCTTTCTTGTTGAGCTGGAGAAAACTGGGCTTACGCCGCTTTGTTTTACTCAAATCAAGCCCTCAACATTGGCTATTGAACAGCCTGTTTTGTCTGACAGGTGGATTGAGCCAGCAAAAACCCCCTAACCAGAAACTTTTTCTGGCCGTTGCTTTTATCGCCGCGATCCTGATTTACACCACCCTGATCGATTACACGCTCCGCGCATCTCCTCAAAAGCCCCAGCGCGGGGTCATGATTGGACTTATCGCAAGTTTAACAATAGCCATACTGATTGGCATTACTCTCTTTTTCCTGCTTACTATTCTGCCCATTTGGATATTGATATTATTCGGGCTTTTAATGGCCATTATGCTCTTGCCTAAAATAGCAGAGCAAACGCGCCAGGGTCAAAGGGTCTCTTTTGAAGCCAAAAGCCTGCAGACAGCTTTCTTTCGGGCAGCATCTTTGAGCCTCATGGTTTACTTTTTAGCCTCTTTCATCTTCAAACGCTTCAACGGATAAATTTATGAAAAACAATGCAGCACCACACACAATTGAAATCAATCAGCCCTGGCAGGATTATGAGCTTTTGGATAGCGGCGATGGAAAAATTTTGGAAAGATTCGGGAAAATGGTTCTTATCAGACCTTATCCGCAAGCCTTTTGGTCAAAAACAAGCCCGGAACTATGGAAACAGCATTCAGCCCAATATATTCCGGACCATCAGCAATATGGCGGTAAGTGGCTGACAGAAGAAAAAAACCAAAAATCCTGGCCACTGCGATGGAATGCCCTGAAATTTCAGGTACAACTTGGGACATCACAACATATTGGCGTTTTTCCGGAAGAGATAAACCATTGGCAGTGGCTTGATGAGGTTCTTAAAAAAGCCACGCAGCCGATACATTTGCTGAACCTATGGGCTTATTCAGGGCTTGCCAATTTAATTGCCACACGAGCAAAAGCCGAAGTGACCCATGTGGATACCACAAAGCATGGAATCGCCTGGGCTATGGCCAACCAAAAGCTGTCAGGCATGAAAGATGCCCTAATCCGGTACATCCAGGAAGAACCCCTTAAATTCATAAAACGTGAAGCCCGACGTGAGAATACATATAACGCTCTGCTTTTGCAATTCCCGCGCTTTGAAAGAGAACAGGAAAACGATTATGCCGATTTCCTTAAAGCTTTGCCTGAATTATTGGATGCTCTAAAGGACGTTTTGGATACAAACCCGCGCTGCATTCTTGTTACCGCGCCAATATCTATCCAGCCCACAACAGCGCAGTCCATCATCCAATACCTCACTAATCAAGCGGGCACCTCAGTTTCTGGTCAAATCTTTCTTAAAGAAAAAAGCGCAGGGCATTTACTGCCCCGCGCTACTTTTGCTCGTTGGTCAAGGGATTAAGACCCTGATCAACTAATCTTCAGTTTCGACTGTCTCGGTTTCTTCGTGTTGTCTGGAGAGGTCCGTTACCAGTACCCGATCAACCCGAAAGCCGTCCATATCCAAAACTTCAAAAGAGAACTGCTCCCAAATGAAGCTTTGCCCGACTTTGGGGATTCGACCCATTTGGTTCATAATAAAACCACTCAGTGTCTGAAAATCCGCAGTGTCCTCTTCAGGGAACTGTTCAACCTTCAATAAATCTTTGAGGACGTCAATCGGCAACAGACCATCAAAAGACCATGAGCCATCCGGTCGAAGCACCACATCCTGATTGAGATCAAATTCATCCATCGGGATTGCACCTACGATCGACTCAAGCACATCGTATAAAGTAACCAAACCCAGAACACCACCGAACTCGTCCATAACCAGAGCCTGATGTACTGCTTTCTCGCGGAAAGTCTCAAAAGCTTTCACCGCTTGCATATTACCCGGCAAAAACAGCGCTTCGCGGATATGATTACGCACTGAAAAATCAGGCGCGTAAATATCCACGCCAACCAGGTCTTTAATGTGCAACATACCGATCGTACGGTCCAGGTCACCCTCAGCCACCGGCATGCGCGAATAAGGACTCCCCTTAATATCGCGAATAATTTCATCCGGCTCATCTTCGAGATTAATCCAGTGCAACTCGGTGTGGGGTGTCATCAAAGCGTCAATCCGCCGTTCTGTAAGACGAAATACGCCATCGACCATCTCTTGTTCAGCCTGGTCAAAAACACCTGTCTGACGGCCTTCTTCAATAAAGCCTTTAACATCTTCTTCAGTAATGGAAGGCTCTGGGCTCAGTTCAATGCGTAAAACACGCAGCCCGAGGTTGGTAGAACCACTCAACAAGCGCGTTAAGGGTTTCATAATTCGCGTGAGCGTCCTCACCAACGGTGAAAGTGCCGTAACAACATTCTCTGGCTCGCTGACGGCAATCCTTTTGGGTATCAACTCTCCAAGCACAATTGAAAAATAGGTAATGAAAACCACGACAATTAGCAAGGCCAATGTGTCCGCGACAGGTGATAACCAACTGACCTTTTTCATTAGTTCCGCTAAAGGCTGCGAAATCACCGCGCCACCGATACCACCAGCGAGAGTATCAATCATGGTAATCATGATTTGAATCGCTGAAAGATATTCCTGATTGGGGTCCTTCAGTAATTCAAGCGCGTAAGCCGCGCCTTTTTTGCCTTCGGCTACACGTTGCTCTAACCTAACCTTGCGGGCGGATACCATA
>Ga0123334_1001580_pt1 | contig 28201 bp, 24 predicted proteins | sample BiotimSIPDNA_FD_89706 | JGI IMG/M metagenome (GOLD analysis project Ga0123334, IMG submission 89706) | Anaerobic biogas reactor microbial communites from Washington, USA - Biogas_R1 time_0 SIP DNA | ecosystem: Engineered > Bioreactor > Anaerobic > Unclassified | place: Washington, USA...
CCGGTTTACTGGTGCTCAGATTGTGAAACTGCATTGGCTGAAGCGGAAGTGGAATACAACGAAAAGTCATCTCCATCTATATATGTAGCCTTTCCAGTTATTGATGGCAAAGGAGTACTGCCGGAAGATTCATTTATCGTTATCTGGACCACCACTCCATGGACTTTACCTGCTAATACTGGTATCTCAGTTCATCCTGAATTCGATTATGTAGTGGTTAAGGTAGCAAATCAGCTTTATACAGTTGCCAAGGGATTATTACCTCAAGTAGCGGAAAATCTTGGCTGGGAAAAGGTTGAGATTATTAAGGAGTTCAAGGGGGCTGAAATTGAGCGTGCCCAATGTAAACATCCCTTTTTTGAACGTAATTCATTAGTAGTATTAGGAGAACATGTTACTCTTGAGGCAGGGACTGGTTGTGTGCATACTGCTCCAGGTCATGGTGAAGATGACTTTTATGTGGGTCGTGAATATGCCCTGGAAGTTCTGTCTCCAGTTGACGACAAAGGTAGATTTACTGATGAAGCTAAACAGTTCAAGGGTTTATATGTTCATGATGCCAACCAGGCCATAATAGAGGAACTGGAGGCTAAGGGAAGGCTGCTTAAAGCTTCCAAACTGGAACATCAGTATCCATATTGCTGGCGTTGCAAACACCCGATTATTTATAGAGCAACTGAGCAATGGTTTGCTTCAATTGATGGTTTTAGAAATGAAACGCTCAAGGCTATTGATGAGGTCAAATGGATTCCTGCCTGGGGAAGGGACCGGATTTACAATATGGTTCGTGATCGCGGTGACTGGTGTATTTCCCGCCAGCGTACCTGGGGTGTTCCTATTCCAATCTTTTATTGTGACAGTTGCGGTGAAACCGTTATTAATGACGATACTATCAATCGAATCAGTTCGCTTTTTGCTGAACATGGTTCAGATATATGGTTTATGAAAACAGCTCAGGAATTGTTGCCACCGGGATACAAATGTGAGAAATGTGGCGGTGAAAGCTTTACTAAAGAAACTGATATCATGGATGTATGGTTTGATTCCGGTTCCAGCCACATGGCAGTATTGGAGACTTATGAAGATCTAAGATGGCCGGCTGATATGTATCTGGAAGGCAGCGACCAGCATCGGGGATGGTTTAATTCATCGATTTCCACAGCAGTTGCGGTTAGAGGTACAGCCCCATATAAGCAAGTTTTAACTCATGGTTTCGTAGTAGATGAACAGGGACGCAAGATGTCCAAGTCATTGGGAAATGTAGTTGATCCATTAAAATTAACTGAAGAATTGGGAGCGGATATATTAAGACTATGGGTTTCCTCAGCAGATTACCGTAATGATGTTTCCGTATCAAATAACATCATTCGTCAAAGTGCCGAAGCTTATAGAAAGATTCGCAATACCTGCCGGTTTATCATAGGAAATCTGGCTGATTTTGATCCTAATTCAGATAGGGTGAAATACGATGATCTGTCTGAGCTTGATAAATGGGCATTGTTGCGTTTGGAGAAATTAATTCGCCGTGTTACTAAAGCTTATGATCAATATGAATTTCATGTGGTATTTCACTCCATGCATAATTTCTGTACGGTTGATATGAGCAATATTTATTTTGATGTTTTAAAGGATACGCTATATTGTTCACCAGCAGGGGCCCAGGATCGCAGAGCCGCTCAAACTGTTCTTTATGAGATAATTAATGCATTGGTAGTAATGTTGACGCCCATTCTGGCTTACACCAGTGAAGAAATATGGCAATTTCTGCGTAAGCCCGAAGATCCGGTAAGTGTTCAACTATTGAATTGGCCTGAATTCAGGGATGAATACCTTAATGTTGAAATTGGCGGTCGTATGGATAAAATTTTACAGGTAAGAGAAGTAGTTACCAAAGCCCTGGAAGAGGCTCGGGCAGCTAAAACCATCGGTCATTCCCTGGCAGCGAGCGTAACTATTTATGCCAATGAAGAATGGCTGTCCATGTTAAACGCAACGACTAATCTGGAGAAAATATTTATAGTTTCCAAACTGGAATTGAGTTCAATAGAAAATAAACCTTCGCAATCGGTAAGTCTGGAGAATGTTGAAGGAATTTATGTGCAGGTTGGCCCGGCAGAAGGCGAAAAATGTGAACGCTGTTGGACCATCGACTTATCGGTGGGAACAGATAGTGATTATCCGGTATTATGTAACAGATGCAAGTCGGTCATAATGGAACAGGATAAACAGGAGGGATAACCGTGGAAGAAGGTAAGAAATTAATTATCACGGTTTTAGGATATGACCGGGTGGGAATAATTGCTACTATTTCCGCAATATTAGCTGAAAACCAGGTAAATATCCTGGATATTAGTCAAACCATTCTGCAGGGGTTTTTTACCATGGTGATGGTAGTCGATATGAGCAACAGTAAATGTGAGATTGGCCAGTTAAGAGAACTTTTAGTGAAGGCAGGCAGAAATCTGGGACTGGAAGTTACTGTGCAACATGAAGATATTTTTAAGTTTATGCATCGAATTTAATTAATGATTTATTTTAATTAATCCGGGGACAGGAGGCTGACAATGCCTTTTCATATCAGTAAAGATGAGATTATGGAAACAGTCAGGATGGTTCAGAGTGAGAATCTGGATATTCGTACAATTACCATGGGTATAAATATCCAGGACTGTCGTCATCGTGATGGAAATGCAACCGGTAAAAGCATTTACGATAAAATAGTTAAATATGCCGGTAATCTTGTTAAAACCGGGGATGAAATTGAAAAAGAATATGGCATACCTATTATAAACAAACGAATTTCTGTTACTCCGGTAGCAAATGTTGCCGATGGTCTTAACCGTGATGATATGATTACCATAGGCAAATATATGGATGAAGCAGCTCGTGAAGTAGGAGTAAACTTTATTGGCGGTTTTTCTGCTCTGGTACATAAAGGTTTTACGCATGGAGATAAAGATTTAATTGCTGCTATACCGTATGTTCTATCAAATACCGAGCGGGTATGCTCTTCTGTAAATGTAGCGACTACAAAAGCTGGTATTAACATGGACGCTGTGTATTTAATGGGAAATACCATTAAACAAACCGCAGAATTAACAGCGGACAATGATGGAATTGGATGTGCCAAGCTGGTAGTATTCTGTAATGCCGCCGAAGATAACCCGTTTATGGCCGGGGCTTTTCATGGAATAGGTGAACCGGAGTCAACCATCAATATCGGGGTTAGCGGGCCGGGAGTGGTATTAAATGCAGTTCGTAAATATCCAGAAATGGATTTAGGAGAGCTGGCCAATGTCATAAAAAAGACAGCTTTTAAAGTTACCCGAACTGGTGAATTAGTAGGGCGGGTGGCTTCAAAGAGATTGGGAGTACCTTTTGGCATTGTTGATTTGTCTCTGGCGCCAACTCCGGCGATTGGTGACAGTGTAGCCGACATTTTGCAGTCAATGGGTCTGGAAAGAGTAGGAGCTCATGGAAGTACTGCAGCTCTGGCCATGTTAAATGATGCAGTAAAAAAAGGCGGGGCGATGGCTTCATCTTATGTAGGCGGACTGTCAGGTGCCTTTATTCCGGTAAGTGAGGATGCAGGCATGATTGATGCAGTCCTGGCAGGAGCTTTAAATATTGACAAGCTGGAAGCTATGACCTGTGTATGTTCAGTAGGATTGGACATGATTGCGATACCAGGCGATACTAGTAGTGAAATAATTTCGGCCATCATTGCTGATGAAGCTGCTATTGGTATGATTAATCGCAAAACTACAGCAGTTAGATTGATACCTGCACCGGGTAAAAAGGTTGGTGACTGGGTTGAATTTGGAGGCTTGTTGGGAAGAGCGCCGGTTATGAAGGTTAATCAGTTCTCTCCAGCAGGTTTTATAAATCGCCGGGGCAGAATTCCTGCTCCTATTCATTCCCTTAACAACTAAGGGGTATTGAATAACCGGGATAAGGAATAATATGTGTAACCCGGCTTCTTATGGGGAGATGAGCAGCGGATGTTGATGGGGGAATCTTTTAAAAAAAGAGGTGTTGATTATGGACCCCAAACAGAAGCTAATCAATAAAAAACAGGAATTGGAACATATTATTAAATCCCGCCAGGAAAATTTTATGACACCCTTACATGAATTAACCGGTGATTTATCAACTTATGACCAGCATCCGGCTGATTCTGCCACAGAATTATATGAAAGGGAAAAAGATCTGGCGGTTATGGAGTTATATGAACTGGAATTGGAAAAAGTTCATGATGCACTTAACCAATATGAACAGGGTAGATATGGTTTATGTGAAATATGCGGTAATCAAATTGAATCCCGGAGATTAAATCGCCTCGTTAATACTAAACATTGTGCAAAATGTGCCCATCAGTTACAAAATGATAATAATAACGTAAGCGAACAGGAATCTTTGACCATGATTTATAGAGGTGAAGAACCTGAAGTAGCAGGTTATCAATTTGATGATAATTAATGTTTTTGGTATTCACCCGGAGGAGGATCTTTTTTGAGAATTGGTGTTTTTTCAGATAGTTACACTCCTTATACCAGTGGAGTAGTAACCTCAATAAAAACTTTTAAATATGAACTTGAAAAACGGGGGCATGAAGTATTTATATTTGCTCCCAGTTATCCCCATTATCATGTAGAGGAAAAAGGGATATACCGCTTTTATTCATTACCTTCCCCTACAAATCCGGATTTTACTCTGGCCATACCGGTGCTGCCCGGATTGAATATGCTGGTACGCAGATTGAACCTGGATATTATTCATGTGCATTCTCCAGTATTAATGGGCAGAGTAGGACTGCGTTATGCCAAAAAATATCGCATTCCAATTGTGTTTACTTACCATACCATGTATGACCAATATGTTCACTATATTCCGCTGGCACAGGAATTAGCCAAGGATATAACCATAAAATACAGTAATAGTTTCTGTAATAGCTGTGACCATGTTATTGTTCCTACTCCTGAAGTTGCAGAAATATTAAAAAATTATCATATAAAAACGCCAGTAACCGTATTACCTACTGGAGTACCACTGCAGAAGTTTGATGGGGGAGTAAACGAAAAAGATTGGTTAAGAAGAAATTATTCTATCCCGGAAAACAATAAGATATTGCTGTTTGTAGGACGGTTAGCCAAAGAAAAAAATCTGGAGTTTCTTATAAAGGCTTTTAAAAAGTTGAAGGATAGTCGTCCCGATACAACTTTGGTATTAACTGCCCAGGGGCCTATAGAAGCTGACTTAAAAAAGCTGGTTAAAAAATTAAACATGTCATTGGAAGATGATGTAGTATTTACCGGAGCATTACCTTTTGACACTCTGGTTAAAGCCTATTATTCAGCTGATCTGTTTGTATTTTCTTCCCTGACTGAAACGCAGGGGCTGGTATTAATAGAAGCTATGGCGGCAGGGCTTCCGGTGGTGGCGGTAAAAGCTAGTGGTGTACAGGATATGGTTGACCATAATATTAATGGAATATTAACTGCAGAAGATATAGATGAATTTAGTCAGGCTGTATTGACCGTACTGCAGGATGATGAATTATATGCCAGACTGAAAGAAAACGCTTTTAAAAAAGCATATTTGATGTCTTCAGAAGCAATGACTACGCGGTTGGAGAATATATATAATGAATTATGTGAGAATTATGTAGGTAAACGCAGTCGGCGCCTGGATTTTTACAGATGGTTTGGTGCATAAATTAATCTGATTATTTTGACCTGTAGCAATACAGGTCATTTTTATTTACATACGGCTTTTATTTTTTCTTTCGCATGTGGTAAATTAACTGTGATTGGCAACAATTTTAAAAGGAGTCTGTGAATTGAAAAAAATTGCTCTGATTATTGCTATTATGGCCGGGAAATTTGCTTCCTGTCTGAGCAGAATACTTGGTACCGGAGGTACATCCATACCTGGAAAAATAGCACTACGATTATATCCGCATATTCTTAGTGATCTGGCGGCCAATATTAGTGAAGAAATATTTATCGTTACCGGAACTAACGGTAAGACAACTACTACTAACATGCTGGCGGAGATATTAAAGGAAAAAGGTTATAAGTTTGTGCATAATAGTGCCGGTGCTAATATGATAACCGGAATTACAACGGCTTTTATTAAAGAAACTGATTGGACGGGTAAACGCAAAATTGACTATGCTTTGCTGGAAACTGATGAGGCCAATGTTCCTTTGTTACTTCAACAGTTACATCCCCGTGTAGTATTAATAACCAACTTTTTTAGCGACCAACTGGATCGGTATGGTGAATTGAATAATACCATTAATCTAATAAAAGATGCTGTACGCGATACGGATATAGAATTAGTTCTAAATGCAGATGATCCGCTGGTAACCCATTTTAAAAATGAAACCGGGCTACATTGCTGGTATTACGGATTTGAGGCTACTAATTATGACAAATTACAGGGTGAGGCGAGCCGAGAGGGGAGATACTGCGTGTTTTGTGGTCAGGAATTACTTTATCAAAGATTTCACTATGCGCAACTGGGGAAATTCTGCTGTTCGGAATGTGGCAACCAAAATCCCGAAAGCAACTTTACCGCTCATTCACTTATTCTGACTCCTAAAATTGAAATGAAGATTAATGATATTGAAATAAGAAGCCCCTATCAGGGTTTCTATAATGCTTATAATATACTGGCAGCAGTATCACTGGCCAAATTAGTGGGTATAGAAGATGAAATAATTCAAAAAGCTATTGCCAATTATGAACCCCGGGCAGGTCGTATGGAGCAATTTGAAATTGATAAACGTAAAGTAACTCTAATATTGGTTAAAAACCCTACCGGATTAAACCAGGCGCTGGCAACAATAAATACGGTACCTACCCCAAAGGCGATATTTTTTGCTTTAAATGATAATGTTGCCGATGGTCGTGATATTTCCTGGATATGGGATGCTGATATTGAACAGATTACAGCTTTGGATTCAAATATAGAAGCTATAGTATGTTCGGGACTTAGAAGCGGGGATATAGCCTTACGCTTTAAATATGCTGATGCTCAGGTAGACCGTATATATATTGAGGATGAACTGCAATCGGGAATTAATAAAGCTTTATCGGTTGCAGCAGATGCAACTTATATCCTGTCAACTTATACAGCGTTATTCGTCTGTAGGGATATTTTACTAAAATTACAACAGGAAAGCATTACCTCTGCTGACCTGATTGATCAAAAACAAAAAAGCTCAGAAAGTCAGGGATAAGTTATGGCTGATTTTATCATTGCACATCTGTATCCGGAATTAATGAATCTTTATGGGGATCGGGGTAACATCATTTGTTTGCAAAAGAGATTGGAGTGGTACGGACATGATTGTTATATAGAAGCCATTCCTCGCGGTAGCAAGATACAATTTAATCAATATGACCTGATTTTCATGGGCGGGGGAGCCGATCGCGAACAAAAATTGGTTGTCAATGAATTAATTCATCAATCAAGTGAACTGAAACTGGAAATTGAACAGGGATTACCGGCCTTATTTATATGTGGTGCATATCAATTGCTGGGTAAATACTATGAATCTTCAGATGGGATGCAAATACCCGGATTAAATGTATTTGATTTTTATACCCGGAAAGAGAAAAATCGTCTGATTGGAAATATCGTTATCGCAGCATCTTTACGTGGGCAACCTTTTACAGTGGCAGGTTTTGAAAATCACTCCGGACGAACTTACTTTGAAAATGAAGAACTAAGAGCTCTGGGCAAAGTTATAAGTGGCTTCGGGAATAATGGTCAGGATGGACAGGAAGGTTTATGGTATAAAAATTTAATTGCTACTTATATGCACGGTCCTCTTTTGCCTAAAAATCCAATTCTGGCTGACTTTTTAATTGAAACCATGATGAACAGGAAGGGCCTTATATTTAAAGGCGGTTTGGATGATCACATTGAAAATTACTCCCATGAACAAACCAAAAAGAGAATATTAGGCTGATTCCATAAGTATATACAGGCTATCTGCGGGAATAATAGCTTAAGACTGTGATTTGAAGGGATTGAACGGTTATTATTAAAGAGCAGGCCTTAATGCACTTCCCATTCCCGGCAGATAAAATTATAAACCGTCTAAAGGAAACTTTGCAGGATAGTCAGGATATGAACGATTATATTGACTATCTGCTTAATAAACCAGGGAAAATGCTGCGCTCTCGTCTGGTTCATCTATCGGCCAACTTATATCCTTCCCAGGAGTCTCTCGTAATTGATGTCGCTGTTGCGATAGAACTTATACATCTGGCTTCCCTGGTCCATGACGACATAATTGACAATTCGAACTTAAGAAGAGGCCAGGAAAGCATCAATAGTAAATGGAATAATAAAGTTGCCGTACTACTGGGTGATTATTTATTTGCTGCCGCCTTTAATATTATTAATCGCCAGGGTTTGCCGGCAGTAATGGAAACCGTTACGGAGACAATTAAAATAATGTGTATAGGTGAAATTCAGCAACTTTATCTTACTAATCGTTTGGATATTACACGTACAGCCTATCTGGAAAAAATCTATCGCAAAACTGCCTGCCTGTTTGCTTCCAGCTGTCAGGTGGGTGGCCTGATTTCCTCAATGCCCCAACGGCAAATTGGAATAATTCAAAACTATGGTTTGCACCTTGGTAATGCCTATCAAATAATTGATGATGTGCTTGATTTTGTGTCTCATCCTGGACTACTGGGAAAACCGGCAGGAAATGATTTGCTGGAAGGAAATATTAATTTACCGGTAATTATAGCATTGGAAGACCCCATATATGGTCCGGAACTGAAACCTTTACTGCAGGATCAGATTACTATCAGTATGAATTTGAAAAAGATAATCCGGATATTAACGGAATCTTACGCCTTGGATATGGCAATTGGCGAAGCCCGGAAATATTTAAACCAGGCCCGTCAAATGCTGCAGCAACTGCCATCAGGTGAAGCCAGAGATGACCTGTTTACATTATCAGATTACTTATTAAATAATTATTTGCAAGCAGGCATAAGCAGCGATTACCAGAAAAATATACCGGAATGTAAAGTATGGATGTAAACAAATATGGAAAATAGATACCGGGTATATCAGGCCAGGATATTAGGCCGTTATATAATAAACACTCTGCCAAAAGTTCAGCGGCTATTGGCTTATTGGAATCAGGAGGCCCAGGCTTGTACTGATATTATCCTGCGACAGCAAGCTTTAGCCAGTCTGCATGATAAAGCTTTTCATTGTCAGGGTGGTGCCGTTTATGCCGCCTTTCCACCCACCGATAACCTGTTGCAATTTATTGTTGCCTACCAGACTATTTGCGATTATCTGGATAACTTATGTGACCGGGCTGATAGCACTGATGGGGAATCTTTTTCCCAGGCGCATCAATCACTGACATGTGCTCTGACACCGGGGCAAAATACCGTCAATTACTACCGGGGCCATACTCAAACACCTGATGGAGACTATTTAAATAAACTGGTGCAGATTTGTCAGCAATGTCTGAATAAGGTTTCCAATTACAGTATGGTTTATGATGCGGTCATACAACTGGCGGAATTATACAGCCATTTACAGGTAAAGAAACACTTGGATAGGAATATTCGCGAAGATGTCCTGAAAGAATGGATATTACAGGATATTTCAGGTTATGATGATGTCAGGTGGCAGGAAATTGCGGCAGCAACCGGTTCTACTTTAGCAATATTTGCACTGATTCGTGCCGCCAGTCAGCCTGATTGTAAACAAATTGAGATAGAACAGATAAAAACTGCCTATTTTCCATGGATATGTGGTTTGCATATTTTGCTGGACTATTTCGTTGACCGGGATGAAGATATTGAGGGGGGAGACTTGAATTTTACATTCTACTATAAAGATGAAAAAGAAATGGAAGAACGAATAAATCTGTTTGTTCGCAATTCTTATTATCATGCAGGTCAAATCCCTGATCCGGGATTTCATTTAATGATAATTAATGGTCTGCTGGCCATGTATCTGAGTGATAAAAAAATTAACCAGCAAAATTATCAAAGCATTCGTAGCTCAATTCTAAGGCAGGCCCCTGCCGGTGCGCATAGCACTTATCATTTATGTCGCTCCGTTCGTTTATTCCTGTAAATGCAATAGGGTAGCTTTCTATTATCGTATTTATTATATAAAAACCAGCTGTAAATCTCTAAAAGGCAAACCTCCTTTATGCTATTGTTCTGGTAATGCTCGCTCTATCCAGCCACGCCGACGATAAATAATTAAATAAATTACAGTTTTGAAGAACCAGTCAAGAATAAATACCAGCCATACCAATGTAATTCCCCAATGCAGTACCCGTATAATTAAATAGATCAGCGGCAAGCGAAATATCCAGGTGAAAAACAGGCTGATGAGAAAAGGAGTTCGGGTATCACCGGAACCTTTGAGGGCACCGCCAATTACCATACTTATAGCCACAGTTATCTGTTCTAATGAAGCTAAACGAATCAACCAGGCGGATAGATTGATAACTTCCGCATCGTTTGAGAATATTGCTGCTACCTGATAAGGTATGAGGGCAAAAATCACCCCGAAAAAACCCATCAATAGAATAGCAAACTCCAGGCATCCTCTGGCTGCTTCAGATAAAGCTTTTTTATCTCTGGCCCCAACTGCCTGTCCCACTAAAGTAGTAGCAGCTATTGCCAGTCCAAAACCGGGCATATATGAAATAGATTCTACAGTTATGGCTACCTGATGACAGGCAAATACCAGTGTGCCCATATAAACCAGTAAATAAATTGATATTAAATGGCTTACAGTTTGAAATAATTGTTCCATCATGGTGGGAAAACCCAGGCGAACAATTTTGGCAAACACCTTAGGTTTTAAGTCAAACAAAAAACTTAATTTCAGGCTTATGCCGCCTCTGCCGCTTAATAAAAACCACATGGCAATTACAAATCCTAAAATATGAGCTCCGGCAGTAGCCCAGGCAGCACCGGAGACTCCCAGTGAAGGAAATCCCCATTTACCGTAAACCAGGACATAATCACCAACCACATTGAAGATATTAGTTATTACAGCTATAATCATGGGGATATCAGTACGCCCGTAACCACGAAACAGGGCATGGACCATATACAGGATTAATGCTAGCGGAGCAATTTTAAAGGTAATCATTAAATAGCTATAAGCCTGCTGATATACTGATGCTTCAACGGAAAACAGGTTTAACAATTGACTGGAATATCCCAGTCCCAGAAATGCAGCTGCTAAACCAAGAGTTAAAGCCATTATCATTGTATGGGCAATTATCTGATCAATACTGGCTTGCCGGTTGGCGCCTTTTCCCTGAGCAACCAGAATGGTTGAGCCAATTGCCAATGCTTCCAATAGCAGTATTATCGCAAAGAAGATTTCTGCTCCCAGGCTGACTGCTGCCAGCGCTTCAGGCCCCAGACGTCCAACAATAGCTATATCCACTACGCCGATGAGCATATACATGACCATTTCAACTATAGCTGGGCCGGCAATGGTTATTATTTGTTTACGTAAAAGTATATTTCTAAATATAATCATTCAGAGTTCCTGTGAATAGATTTATTATTTTATGCTTGGTACTTATCCAGTGTACTGTTTATTTATAAATAACGCCAATAGGTTAAAATTGATTAAAGTACAACATTGCTTGAGCAGTCGGGCAAGGTAACATAAAATAGAAATACAATAGTTAGTATTGATGGGGGTAAATATGTATTTTTGGCTTTGTCTCATTATAGTTCTGATTGCAGATCAAGTAAGTAAATGGTGGGTAATTCAAAACATGATGGTGGGCGATAGTTTCCCGCTTATAGAAGGGGTATTGCACCTTACCTATGTACAAAACCGGGGAGCAGCTTTTGGAATATTGCAAGGATATTCCTGGATATTTTTAATCTGTGCCCTGTTGGTAGTTATTGCTTTAATCTACTATAATTTGCGCCATAAAATTTTAACCGGAGATCAAATTATTATGGGATTGATAGTGGGGGGAGCAGCTGGTAATTTAATAGATCGCTGGCAATATAACTATGTGATAGATTTTTTTGATTTACGTTGGTGGCCGGTTTTTAATATTGCTGATATGGCTATTGTGTGTGCCGGAATAATACTGATAACGAAGCTTATTTTCCTGGAAAAGTGGGGTAAATAATGTTAAGAAGTGAAATATTTCTGATTGCAGAAGAGGGAGAAGGAGAGCGGCTTGATATTTTCCTGGCTGATCAGATGGAAGATATGTCACGCTCAAGCATACAGAATTTAATTGATGAAGATATGGTAAAGGTTGATGGAATGAAGAAACGACCCAGTTATCGTCTTAAAAGTGGTGAGGAGGTCCAGGTTTTAATACCTCAGGTGCGACAAATTGAATTGGAACCTCAGGATATACCACTGGATATTATTTATCAGGATAGTCATATTGCTATTATTAATAAGCCGGTTGGTATGGTAGTACATCCTGCCCACGGTAATTGGGATAATACTATGGTTAATGCCTTGTTATATCATATTAAAGATCTATCCGGTATTAATGGTGAACTGCGACCCGGGATAGTACATCGTCTGGATAAGGATACTTCGGGGGTAATGGTAGTAGCGAAAACCGACCTGGCCTTAAGAAGTCTGACCGAGCAAATTAAAGAACATAGCATAAACCGGGAGTATACTGCTTTAGTACACGGGATTATTAAAGAAAATTTGGGCACTGTTGATGCTCCGATTGGCCGAAGCAAGACTGATAGAAAGAAGATGGCAGTAGTAACTGATGGGCGACCGGCTATTAGTAATTATCAGGTTCTGGAACGATTTAACCAATATACTCTGATAAAGGTTAAACTGCTTACTGGAAGAACCCATCAGATCAGAGTGCATTTTGCCTACCTGCGTCATCCGGTAGTTGGAGATCCACTTTATGGACCGGCGAAAAAACATCTGGGTATGCAATCACAGGCATTGCATGCCTCATTATTAGGTCTGGTTCATCCTCATACTGGAGAATATTTGGAATTTACCAGTCCATTACCAAAATATTTTTCAAGTATACTTGAAGATTTACGCAAAAATAATTGACACTGATATTACAGTTTACTAAAATCAGTTAAGAACCTTTAAGTTGGCTCTGTGAGGCTAGCAAGGAAAACGGGATATTTGCGCCTGCCTACCATCTTACGGGTCTATGGCAGGCTTTTATTATGCCTGGAGGGAGGAATAATAATGAACTTCATTGACAAGAAAATCATTATGGATGATATGGCTCTCAACCGGGCATTAACACGGATTGCCCATGAAATTATTGAAAGAAATAAAGGTGTAAATAATGTTGCTCTGGTGGGTATTCAACGGAGAGGTGTTCCTCTCGCCACAAGAATCGCAGAGCGTATAGCCGAAATTGAGAATGTAAAGGTACCGGTCGGAATTCTGGATATAACTTTGTATCGTGACGACCTTACCACTCTGGCATCCCAGCCAGTTGTACATCGGACTGCTGTTAATTTTAATATTAATGATATAAATGTTGTCCTGGTAGATGATGTTCTATACACTGGTCGGACGATTAGAGCTGCACTTGATGCACTTATAGATTTAGGTCGGCCTAAATCTATTCAACTGGCGGTGTTGATTGACCGGGGGCATAGAGAGTTACCCATAAAGGCTGATTTTATAGGAAAAAATGTACCCACCTCCAGACAGGAAGTTGTTTCAGTTTTTGTCAAAGAGGTGGACGGTAAAGATGGAGTAGTAATTCAGGAAATAACCGATCCATAGAAAGCACCCTTTAATCTGGTCCGGAGAGGCTGGCAAGGGAAAGGATTTCAAAGAGGTTAGACCTTCCTTGCCGGTTAGGCAGGAAGGTTTTTTGTATATAAGAGGAGGCAGTTGGATGAATCAGAAAGATCTATTAGGACTTAAAGAACTTAGTCGGGAGGATATTGAAACCATACTGGATACGGCTGTTCCCATGAAGGACATTATTAAACGGGATATTAAGAAAGTACCTACCTTAAGAGGTAAAGCTATGGTTACGGTATTTTATGAAAACAGCACCCGTACCCGAACCTCCTTTGAAATTGCCGGGAAATACCTTAGTGCTGATACAGTGAATCTGGCAGTGTCTACCAGCAGCGTACAAAAAGGTGAGAGTCTGAAAGATACCATAAAAACTATTGAAGTTATGGGTTTTGACCTTATGGTTATCCGGCATTCCATGAGCGGTACGCCCCATTATGTTTCGCGTAATACCAATATGAGCGTTATTAATGCCGGGGATGGTACTAATGAACATCCTACCCAGGCTTTACTGGACTTATATAGCATAAGGGAAAAGAAAGGTACCCTGGAAGGCTTAAAGGTGGCAATTGTGGGTGACATTTTACACAGTCGGGTAGCCAGATCCAACATATACGGTTTAAGCAAGTTCGGTTGTGAAGTACGGGTAGTTGGTCCGGCAACCCTTATGCCGCCGGGTTTGGAAAAAATGAATGTAAAAAGTTATCATAGTTTGGATGCTGCTTTAAAAGGTGTGGATGTAATAAATATTTTGCGTATTCAGAAGGAAAGACAGCAAACCGGATTATTCCCCTCACTGGATGAATATGCAAACCTATATATGCTAAGACCCGAACACTTGCAAGCCGCCAAGGAAGATGTGCTGGTTTTGCATCCGGGACCAATGAATCGTGGGATTGAAATATCCAGCCAGATAGCCGATGGACTTAATTCAGTTATTAATGAACAGGTGACTAATGGTGTTGCAGTAAGAATGGCTTTATTATTCCTGATGATGGGAGGTTCAAAAAATGAAGTTGCTAATTAAGGGAGGAAGAGTAATTAATCCCTCCTCCGGACTGGATGAAGTAATTGATATTTTGGTTGAGGATGGAATAATCAAGGCAATTTCCAAAGATATTCAAGTAGATAAAAATGTTAATATTGTACATGCTGACAATAAAATAGTATGTCCCGGGTTTATAGATTTACATGTACATCTTAGAGAACCTGGGTTTGAATATAAAGAGGACATAGCTTCAGGAACCAGAGCTGCTGCTGCAGGAGGATTTACCAGTATCTGTTGTATGCCCAATACTAATCCGGTAATTGATAACGCTGCAGTTGCCAGTTTTGTGAAAGAAAGAGCCGCCAAGTCGGGTGTAGTAAATGTATATCCTATTGGAGCAGTGACCAAGCAACAGGCCGGAAAAGAACTGGCTGAAATAGCTGATCTGGTAACTGCCGGTTGCGTAGGTTTATCGGATGATGGCAAACCGGTATTGGGGTCAGATATTATGAGACATGCCATGGATTATGCCAATATGTTTAATCTGCCCATTTTATCTCATTGTGAAGATACTGGACTAAGCTCCGGAGGGCAAATGAACGAAGGTTATTTTTCTACCATATTTGGATTACAGGGCATCCCGGATGAAGCTGAAGAAGTAATGGTAGCCAGAGATATCATGTTGACCGGCTTAACTGGGGCCAGGCTTCATTTGTGTCATTTATCTACGGCTGGCTCGATTAATTTGGTAAGACTGGCTAAAAAGAAGGGTTTGAACGTTACCTGCGAAGTTACACCTCATCATTTAACCTTAACTGATGAAGTTATAGAGGGCTATGATACGGATGCCAAAGTTAATCCACCGCTCAGAACACCTGAAGATATTGAAGCCCTAATTGTGGGTATTAATGATGGGACTGTAGATTGTATTGCTACCGACCATGCTCCACACCATCTTGAAAGCAAAGATTGTGAGTTTAATCTGGCTGCATTTGGTATTTCCGGTTTGGAAACAGCTATACCGGTGGTTATGAGTCTGGTTAATAGTGGCAAGATTGACTTAATGCGTATGGTGGAATTATTTACGGTCGGGCCGGCCGATATTATTAATCTTGACCGGGGTACTATTGAAGTTGGAGCCATAGCTGATATAACCATTATTGATCCTGATAAAATTCAGATGGTAAACCCCCAGAATTTCTATTCCAAAGGGAAGAATACACCATATAAAAATAGGGAATTTCGAGGTTGGCCTTATGCAACCATAGTAAAGGGTGAATTGGTAGCCAGTGAAGGAATTGTCAGATAAGGAGAGATTAAGCACGATGAAAGGTTACTTAGTGTTGGAAAATGGCCGCATATTCGAAGGGAAATTGCTTAATGATTGTCTGCGGGCTGAGGGTGAGGTTGTATTTACGACTGCCATGATTAGCTACCAGGATATTATTACTGACCCCTCCTACTATGGGCAAATTGTGGTTATGACTTATCCTCTGGTAGGAAATGTAGGATTTAATGAGAAAAGTTTTGCTTCCCGGGGAGCTATGATTAGGGGATTAATTATGCGTGAAGCCACTGATTTCCCCAGTCATTATGAAATGGAAATTGATTTGATCAGTTTCCTCAATAAAAGTGAAATAGCAGTATTAACTGAGATTGATACCCGTGCGTTAACCAGACAAATTAGAACCAGTGGTGTAATGGGGGGAATAATAACTGACCAGATTGATGACCTGGAAATGTTGATTGACAAGGCTAAACAGGCCGCCCGGGATTTACAGGGGGATATGGTCAGGTATGTTACGCGTCGAAATATAATGAAGTTTGGCAACGGTAATAAACGGGTAGTCCTGCTGGATTTGGGTACGAAAAAAGGAGCCATAAGCTCATTGACCAGGCGTGGATGTGAAGTAATAGCTGTTCCGGCAACAACTGATATTACTGAAATTATGAAACTGAATCCTTCAGGAGTAATTATATCTGATGGTCCGGGTGACCCTGAGGCTATTCCTTATGTTATGAAAACCTGTCGCCAAATGGTGGGACAAAAACCTATGTTGGGTATAGGTCTGGGACATCAGGTGCTGGCATTATCCATGGGAGCAACGACCAACCGTTTAACTTTTGGTCACCGCGGGACTAATCATCCGGTCAGAAACCTGGAAGATAATCGAATTTACATTACTACTCAAAATCATGGCTTTGTTATAAACGAGGACTCATTAAAACCAACTGATATGGTAGTTACTATGCGTAGCCTTAATGATAATACCGTGGAAGGAATCAAACATAAAAAACTACCGGTATTTTCTTTACAATTTGATCCTGAAGGCTATCCCGGATACAGTGAAACCGGGTTTTTCTATGACCAGTTTTTAAATGAACTCCGCTAATAAACGAGACAGGTAAAAGGAGAGATATTATGCCCCTTAAACAAGGTTTAAAAAAAGTACTGGTTATTGGTTCCGGTCCCATTATTATCGGGCAGGCAGCAGAATTTGATTATGCTGGTACCCAGGCATGTCGAACCTTAAAGGAAGAAGGTTTGGAAGTTGTATTGTTGAACAGTAATCCGGCTACTATAATGACTGATACCAATATAGCTGACCGGGTTTATATGGAACCAATTACAGTAGGTACTGTAACCAAAATATTAAAACGGGAAAAGCCGGATGGTATAATTGCTAATTTGGGTGGTCAGGTTGGTTTAAATATGGCATTGGCGCTTGATACGGCAGGAATATTGGAAAAGACTGGTGTGCCGCTGCTGGGAATGCCCCTGGATGCAATTAAGCGAGCAGAGGATAGAGAATTATTCAAACAGACCATGCAGGATATAGGTGAACCAATTCCGGAAAGTGCTATTGTTCATTCTACCGAGGAGGCAGTTGTTTTTGCCGAAACTATTGGATATCCGGTGATTGTTAGACCGGCCTATACACTGGGTGGTACTGGCGGTGGAAATGCCGGCAATCGGGATGAACTGCAGGTGATTGTTGAAAAGGGGCTAAAGAACAGTCCCATAAAACAAGTACTGATAGAACGCAGTGTAGCAGGATATAAGGAAATTGAATTTGAGGTAATGCGTGACGACAATGATAACTGCATAACTATTTGCAGTATGGAAAATATCGATCCCGTTGGAATTCATACTGGTGACAGCATCGTAGTAGCTCCGGCACAAACTTTGACTGATGAAGAATATCAGATGCTAAGGTATTCGGCACTGAAAATTATCCGCTCTTTAAAAATAGCCGGGGGATGCAATGTTCAGTATGCATTGGACCCTTTCAGCAAAAAGTATTATGTCATTGAGGTGAATCCACGCGTAAGCCGTTCCAGTGCTCTGGCATCCAAAGCTACTGGTTACCCGATTGCCAAAGTTACTACTAAAATTGCGATTGGGTACTCCCTGGATGAGATACCCAATACTGTAACCGGAGTGACCACGGCTTGTTTTGAACCGGCCATAGATTATGTAGTTTTAAAGGTACCTCGCTGGCCATTTGATAAATTTGTTTTTGGTGATCGACGTCTGGGTACGCAGATGAAAGCTACCGGAGAAGTTATGGCCATAGACAGAAGTTTTGAGGCAGCATTTTTAAAATCAATTCGTTCTCTGGAAATTGGCATAACTGGTTTGCGTTTAGCTGAGCTCAAAAATATCAGTGACCAAAATCTGCGTGAACGATTGAAGATTGCAGATGATGAACGCATGTTCATATTAGCTGAAGCGTTTAGTAGGGGAAGCTCCATTGATGATGTATGGGAAACGACCAGAATTGATAAATATTTTCTTAAGAAAATGAAAAATATTATTGATTTTGCCCAGCATATTAAATCTAATGAACTGGATAAAGAGATTTTACAGGAAGCTAAGAAGATGGGCTTTTCTGATGTTGAGATTGCCGAAATCAAAGGTATTACAGAAAACGCTGTTCGCCAATTAAGAAAAGAACATAACATATTACCTACTTACAAACTGGTTGATACCTGTGCTGCCGAATTTGATGCAGTTTCACCTTATTTCTATTCCTGTTATGAACTTGAAAATGAAGCCCTGCATGACACTCAGGTGCGCAAAGTGCTGGTAGTTGGATCCGGTCCAATTCGAATAGGACAGGGGGTTGAATTTGACTATTGTTCGGTGCATTGCGTCTGGGCATTAAGGGATGCGGGCATCAAAGCCATTATTGTAAATAATAATCCGGAAACAGTAAGCACGGACTTTGATATTTCTGATCGGCTTTATTTTGAACCGCTGATATTTGAAGATGTGATGAACATTATCGAAGAAGAACAACCGGAAGGGGTAGTAGTACAATTTGGCGGGCAGACAGCTATAAATCTGGCTAATCCGCTAACCCGGGAAAATATTAAGTTATTAGGAACAACAAATGATAGCATTGACCGGGCCGAAGACCGTAACCGGTTTGATATGATGGTTGAAAAGTTGGGAATTCCGCGCCCACCGGGAATCAGTGTTTATACAGTTGAAGATGCTATCCTGGCTGCACAGAAAATTGGTTTTCCGGTATTGGTAAGACCATCTTATGTGTTAGGCGGTCGGGCGATGGAAATAGTTTATAACAATGAAGAGCTTGAGCAGTATATGCAAACCGCTGCAAAAATAAACCGGGAGCACCCGGTATTGGTTGATAAATACCTGCTGGGTAAAGAAATTGAAGTTGATGCAGTTTGTGACGGCAAATCAGTACTTATCCCCGGAATTATGCAACATATTGAGCGAGCGGGGGTTCATTCCGGTGACAGCATGGCAGTATTTCCAGCCTATAGTCTGAGCTCTGAAATAACTGACAAAGTAATTGATTATACACGCAAATTGGCTTTGGAGCTTCCGGTAATTGGTTTAATCAACATTCAGTTTGTTGAATATGAGAATGAATTATATGTCCTGGAGGTTAATCCCCGTTCCAGCAGAACCATTCCCTTTATCAGTAAAGTAACTGGAATACCTATGGTTAAGCTGGCAGTTGAAATCATGCTGGGTAAAAGTCTGGCGGATATGGGATACAAAGATGGTCTTCAATCCCCACCTGAATTTTTTGCGGTAAAAGTACCGGTATTTTCTTTCAATAAATTGGAGCAGGTAGATATTACATTGGGACCGGAAATGAAATCAACCGGTGAAGTAATGGGAATAGACAGGTCATTAAAAATGGCTATTTATAAAGGATTAATAGCCGCCGGTCTAGAAATACCCAAGAAAGGAACTATTGTAGCCACGATTGCAGACAAAGATAAAGAAGAAGCTCTTCCCTTGTTGCAAAAGTTTGCCCAAAACGGCTTTAAACTCGTCAGTACTCATGGTACTGCCAAAGCTTTGCAACAAATAGGAGTAGAGGCCGAGATAGTTAAAAAGATCAGTGAAGGCTCGCCAAATATTGTTGATTTAATTCGGGAAGGTAAAGTTGATTTTTGTGTTAATACCTTAAATCATGGTCGCCGGCCATTTTCAGACGGATTTCAAATACGCCGGGCGGCAGTAGAGCTTAATGTGCCCTGTCTAACTTCATTGGATACTTTGAAAGTAATCCAGGAAGTAATCCGGGAAGTTGATAATATGCAGGATTTGGAGATTTATTCACTGCAGGAGTATATAGCTCAGCAATAAGGAGGGAATCCAGTATGCCAGGGATGCAGCAAGGATTGGTAATCAGTCATAATCAAGTTAATCGAGATATGTTTGAGTTGGAGTTTATTGCACCTGAAATAGCAGAAGAATGTCAGCCAGGTCAGTTTATACACATAAAACCGGGACTGCGGGATCAACCCTTATTAAGAAGACCGCTAAGTATCTATGATGTTGATAAGCGTTTAGGCAGTGTAACTCTCTTGTATAAAGTAGTAGGAACAGGAACCAGATTGCTTACTTCAGTTCGTACCAAAGAATATGTTGATGTTATGGGTCCTCTGGGACGGGGATTTAAATTACCTGACCAACCGGAAAGAATCTTGCTGGTTGGCGGAGGTGTTGGTATTGCACCGCTGGTATATTTGGCCAGAGTTTTGGAAGAACAGGGATGCGACATTACTGTATTACATGGAACGGAAAGCCGTCGGCAACTGGTTGCTTTTGAAAAATTACGTCAGATCGGTACAGATTTCTTCCCTGCCACCATGGATGGTACAGCCGGATATAAAGGACTGGTAACAGAATTATTATTAAAAAAAATTGAACCAAAAAAGCTGGACAGAATATATACCTGTGGCCCCGAACCTATGATGGCGGTAGTAGCAGAATTTGCTGCCAATCATAATATCGAAGCTGAAGTATCATTGGAAGAATACATGGCTTGTGGAGTTGGAGCCTGTCTGGGATGTGCCCGTAAACTTAAAACCAATGACACCCAATATGTTAAAGTGTGCAAAGATGGACCGGTATTTAATATCAAAGAGGTCGAATTATATAAATAAGCATGAAATAAATACTGCAGGATGGCAAGAAAAAGGGGAGTATTAGTTTGAAAAAAGAAATGGAAATTTCACGGGAAATTGATATTTCCACAGATCTGGGAGGAATAAAACTTAATAACCCGGTTTGCGCAGCCTCGGGTACATTTGGTTATGGACGTGAGTATGAACCTTATGTAGATATATCTAAAATTGGGGCAGTAATCGTAAAGGGGACCACTTTAGAGCCTAGAGCAGGTAATCCTCCACCCAGAATAATTGAAACTGCTTCGGGAATGTTAAATGCCATTGGTCTTGAAAATCCGGGAATTAATGAGTTTCTCAACACTCATCTGCCATATCTGAGAGAAAATAATGTTACGGTTATCGCTAATATTGCAGGAAATACGATTGAAGAATATGCAGCCATAGCAGAGATGATTGAAGGTAATCCCGGAGTAGCTGGAATTGAATTAAATATTTCCTGCCCTAATGTCAAACAGGGGGGTCTGCAATTTGGTACTGATCCGCAAATGGTTTACGAAGTAGTTAAAGCTGTAAAGGAAAAAACCACACTTCCGGTTATGCCGAAACTAAGTCCCAATGTAACCGATATAGTAGAAATTGCCCGCGCTAGTGAAGCCGGAGGAGCAGATGCCTTATCAATGATTAATACTCTGATGGGAATGGCGGTTGATATTAATACCCGCAAGCCATTTCTGGCCAATATCTTTGGCGGATTATCCGGACCGGCTATTAAACCGGTAGCTTTACGCATGATTTATCAAGTTTACCGGGAAGTAAAACTGCCCATTCTCGGTGGCGGAGGAATAGTTAATTATCGTGATGCTTTGGAATTCTTGATGGTGGGTGCTACCGCTATCTCAGTTGGAACTGGAATATTTATTAATCCACAATTAACAGAAGAGATTGTCAGTAATCTGCTGCATTATATGCAGGAGAATAATGTTGCTTCATTAAGCGAGCTGGTTGGAGCAGCTCACCAGGCATAAACACTCAAATATATTAAACCAATAACTATAGTTGACTCAAAGCGGCTAATAACGAATACTATAGATAGTTTGGCAATAAGGGGGAAAATGCATTGCAGGCAAAAGACCGAATAATTCTGGCACTGGATGTAGATACCGAAAAGCAGGCATTATCACTGGTGGAACAATTAAGCCCAACCATAGGTGTATTTAAGGTGGGCATGCAACTGTATAACAGTTGCGGACCACAAATTGTTGAAAAGATTAACCAGACCGGAGGAAAGGTATTTGTAGATCTTAAATTTCATGATATACCTAATACGGTCGCAGCAGCAGGCAAGGTATTAACCCGTTTGGGTTGTTACATGTTTAATATTCATGCTGCCGGGGGCCGGGAGATGATGAACCAGCTGGTAAAAGGAGTTTATGAGGAAGCGAAACTGAATAATATCTCCCCACCATTAACCCTGGCAGTAACAGTGCTAACCAGCATATCCCAGAGTCAACTGGAAAATGATATGTTTATTAAGGATAAATCAGTTGAGGAAACCGTAGTTGAATGGGCAAGAATGGCACAGGAATGTGGTATTAATGGTGTAGTATGCTCACCGCAGGAAATCACCGCTATCAGAAATGCCTGTGGCAGAGATTTTAAAATAGTAACCCCGGGAATAAGACCTTCCTGGTCAGCTGCCAACGACCAGAAGCGAATTACGACTCCTAAAGAAGCAGTAACGATGGGAGCAGATTACATGGTAATTGGTCGGCCAATTACTGTTGCTGATAATCCCCAAGCTGCTGCGTTAAGAATTATTGAAGAGTTGGAGGGATAAATAGTGTTAAACCAGGATGAAGCACGCCAGATATTTATTGATGCCCAGGCATTATTAAATGGACACTTTAAACTAACTTCCGGTCGGCATAGCAATCAATATATGCAATGTGCTCAGGTTTTAAAATATCCGCATTATACCGAGAAATTAGCCCGACATTTGGCTGATGGTTTTCTTGACGATGGAGTTGAACTGGTAGTTGGACCTGCCATGGGAGGTATTATTGTAGCCTATGAAGTTGGTCGCCAATTAGGAGTTCCGGCAATTTTTACAGAACGTCAGGATGGTGAAATGGTTATTCGCCGTGGTTTTAGTATTGAACCGGGACAAAAAGTCCTGGTAGTCGAGGATGTAGTAACTACTGGCGGATCAGTTAAAGAGGTAATTGAACAGGTGAAATCTGCCGGTGGTGAAGTTATTGGTGTAGGTGTTTTAGTTGACCGCAGCGCTGGTAAAGTTGACTTTGGAGTTAAGACAGTAGCGACGTTGACCATGGATATTGAATCCTGGGAACCGGATAACTGCCCTTTGTGTCAGGAAGGAAAGATTGAGGTTATTAAACCAGGCAGTCGTACGGTTAAATAATTTGGAGGATCCGACATGCAGGTCTATTTAAATGGAAAGAAGATGAAGTTTATTGATGGTGGTTACGAATATGTATTTCTAAAACCTTATCAGCGTCATACTCAGGAGGAAATTCCTCGACCAGGGGGGAAGTTACTTATACAACTGTATGATAATGGTGTACAAATTCGTACCCTAAAAACAGAGAAAGAAGTTTCAACTTTAATAAATCGTGAAGTAGCAGTTGATGAAATCAACAGGAAGATCTACATTCTTGAGGAAGGCAGTCAAGTAATCCCGCAGAGTGATGGGAGCCTGAAGGTACACATGACTGCAACCGAATGATATAGAACCCTAATAAGACCTGATTATCAGGTCTTATTTTTTATAAAAAATTCTCCATTCCATAAATCAGGCCTTTTACGGAACCCATTTTTTTAATTACCATTACTACTCCAGGCATAAAACCAACCCGGTCAAAAGAGTCATGTCTAATGGTCAGACTTTGGCCAACTCCACCGAATATTACTTCCTGGTGGGCTACCAGACCTGGCAAGCGCACACTGTGTATACGGATCTGTTCCACATCTCCACCCCGGCAACCAGCAACTTTTTCATATTCACTCAGATTTGCAGGCGGGCGAGGGGGACGGTTCCGACTGATCATTTCGGCAGTTTTTATAGCCGTACCCGATGGTGAGTCAATTTTACGATCATGATGCAGCTCAATAATTTCAACATCGGGTAGATAGCGGGCTGACTCTGAGGCAAATTTCATCATTAAAACTGCCCCGATGGCAAAGTTGGGTATTACTGCAATACCGGTATGATTCTCCAGAGCCAGAGCATCCAATTGTTTTAGTTCAATTTCATTTAATCCGGTTGTCCCTATTACACAGGAGATGTTATTTTTTAACCCTAGTCGGGCATTATTAAAGACTGCCTGAGGATTTGTAAAATCAAGCAATATATCAGGCTTAATCTTATATATTAACTGCTCAAGATCATTTTCTATTGGTAAGTCTATTTCATTTAAACCAGTCACACTGGCTACAGTTTCTCCTTTTGCCTTAATGTCTGCTGCCCCTGATAATTCGAGCTCATGATCAACTGCAATAGCCCGCATGGATTCTATACCCATCTTTCCGAGCGCACCAGCAACGATAACACTTATTTTTTCCTTCATGACTAAACCTCCATGGTTTTCCTGGATATAAGTTTCATATATTTTGTGGCAAGAGTCAATATTTGATATAATCATGACATTATTAAATGCTAAGAAACTTAGCAAGTTGCCTTATAATAAAGGCAGAAATAATATTTATTATAAGGGGGTTTTATTTTGAAAGTATTCAATAAAGCACTATTGCCGGTTGACGGTTCCGAACAGGCTGAAAGAGCAGTTAAAAAAGCTGCCGAACTTGCTGCTGCAGGGGTTATAGAAAATCTGGTATTATTTAATGTTTACGGCACTTCAGATGTTGATATTACCAAATTGCATAATCAGGATAAATTGGATATGTTACGGTCAGAGTCACAGGAGTTATTAAAAAGATATGAAGCTATAATACAGGCTGCCGGGGTTAGCTGCAAACTTAAAAGGGCTGGTGGTGATCCGGCAGCTCTCATACTGGATCTGCTGGAAAGTGAGGACGACTATGATTTAATTATCATGGGCAGTCGTAAACTCAACAGATTTCAGGAATTGGTGTTAGGCAGTGTATCAGACAAGGTAACCCGACTGGTTAGCATCCCGGTTTTGATTGTTAAATAACCCCGTACTAATAAAAGTAATATTGGTTATGGCTTTTTAGTAAGTGAAAGGGGTATACTTAATGCCTTTTGATGGTTTTACCATTCGTGCTATTGCCAATGAACTTAATAGTACACTTTTTCAGGCCAGAATAGATAAAATTCACCAACCGGAAAAGGATGAAATAATACTATCAGTTCGGCAAGCGGGCGGCGGAACAGTTAAGCTATTGTTATCAGCTAATCCTCGCTGGTCCCGTATGCACATAAGTAATGAAAGAAAATTAAACCCTGTCACCCCACCAGGTTTCTGCATGTTGTTAAGGAAATACCTGGAGGGTGGGAAAATTACCTCAGTTAAACAATATGGTTTTGACCGTATTGTTTATATTACTATTGAAGCATTAGATGAGCTACGCGATTGGAAACCCCGCCTATTAATCGGAGAATTCACCGGTCGTCATTCAAATATTATCCTGGTTAATCCTGAAACGGGATTGATTATTGATGCCATAAAAAGATTTAATCTGGATTCCGGTTCAATTCGAGAGATAATGCCGGGCAAAGAATATATATCCCCGCCAGCACAAAACAAGATAGATTTACTTCAGGAAGAATATGAACAGTTTGCAGCCAGGATGTGGCAACAAAACGGGCAATCAGCATCCCAGGCTTTATTTAATAGCCTGGCTGGAGTCAGTCCCTTTTCAGCTCGCTGTATTTGCCAGAATGCCTTTATTGAACCAAACATTCCAGTAGAAGAGTGCGGAGATTATGAATTGCATGCCTTATACCAACAGGTTAAAACTCTATTACAAGATATATCAATTACAGGCAGCACCTCATGTATTTTATATCGACGCAATAAGATGGAAGAATACCTGGCGTTTGAATTGTATAATCCTTCTGCTGAATATAATTTAGCCACTTTTGACTCTATAAATGAGACTTGTGACCAATATTATTCAGCTAAAATGGAAAAGATTCGCCTGGATTCCATGAAAACTAATTTGCTAAAAAACATTAATACGCAGGTGGAGAAGAGCCGTAAAAAAAAGTTTTATCAGGAGGGCGACCTTGCCAAAGCTCAGGAAAACGAAAAATATAAAACCTGGGGGGAATTAATAACTTCGTATGCACACCAGATAAATAAAGGAGACCGGCAGGCAGTACTGGAGGATTTCTATACAAACGAATCGGTCGTTATTGAACTTGATCCGCGCTGGACTCCCATAGAAAATGCTCAACGTTATTTTAAGATATATAATAAGAGTCGCAATGCTATTAAACATCTTGAGTATTTGCTCAAACAGAGTACTAATGAGATTATTTATCTTGAATCAGTGATTGTAACCATTGAACAGGCAGACAGTATAGCTGAACAGGATGAAATAATTGAAGAACTGGAAAAAGAGGGATATCTTAAAGCCAGGCCCTTAAAAGGTAAAAGCCGTAAGCTGCCTAAGAGTTTACCCCGTAAATATATATCTACGGATGGGTTGGAAATATTAGTTGGAAGGAATAATCGTCAGAATGATTCATTAACGATTAAAGGTGCCGATCGACACGATTTATGGCTTCATACCAAGGATATTCCCGGGACTCATGTTATTATCAGACTGCCTAATTATTTTAATTCCGTTAATCAGTTACCGGATGCTACCCTTGAGGAGGCAGCTATGTTAGCGGCTTATTACAGTAAGGCCAGTGAAGATGAGAAGGTTCAGGTTGATTATACTTTTCGTAATAATGTTCGTAAACCGTCAGGCGCCAAACCGGGTATGGTAGTTTATGATAATTACTGGACCATAATAGTTAATCCGCGGTCTGAGCGGATGTTGCAAATTATAGAAAAAGTTGAGTAATAAAAATTGATGCCACTGCAAACAAGCGCATTATACCTTTTATAGTGAAACTAAATTAATACCTTATTAATTTGTAGGGAGCAATCTAAGGACTGGATAAATATCCGGTCTTTTTTGTTTCTTATTATTAAAAGGATAAGCACCCCGTAACAATAGTGTTCATATAATGCTATTAATTGTAGCAATGAGCAATACCCGAAAGGGGGCAAAAGATGAGCTCAGTTTTATCAGGAGTTAAGATTGCAGTCCTGGGAGGGGATGATCGCGAACTTGTATTGATAACTGAACTGGTTAAAATGGGTGCGACCGTAGGAGTAGTCGGATTTCCTCGTGATAAAATTGCTCACGGTGCCTTTGTAATTAATACTGTAGAAGAAGCCTGTAAAGATGCTGAAGTAGTAATTCTTCCTATGCCAGGTACTAATTCAGAGGGTGTAATCCGGGCAGTATACGCCAATGACATTCTTTATCTAACTGAACAGACAATTCGCCAAATATCCTCTGAAGCAGTTATAATAATTGGCTCAGCTCGCCCTTTTTTAAAGAAATGGTCAGAAGAATATAATTTCACTTTATTGGAAATAGCGGAAATGGATGAAGTCGCTATATTAAATTCTATACCAACTGCGGAGGGAGCCATACAAATTACTATGGAGGAAAGCAGAATTACGATTCATGGTAGTAACAGCTGTGTAATTGGATTTGGCAGGGTTGGAATTACCATGGCCCGAACCCTGAAAGCATTGGGTTCAAATGTTACCGTTGCCGCTAGAAGCCCTGGTCAGTTGGCCCGCGCCTTTGAAATGGGATGTAAACCGGGCCAATTGCATCAACTTCCCGAGTTATTAGCTCAAGCTGATTTTGTATATAATACCATTCCCAACATGATCCTCACCAAAGATGTACTTACTCATGCCAATCCTGATATTCTAATTATTGACTTAGCCACGCAACCGGGAGGTACTGACTTTGAGGCAG
>Ga0123334_1001584_pt1 | contig 28163 bp, 33 predicted proteins | sample BiotimSIPDNA_FD_89706 | JGI IMG/M metagenome (GOLD analysis project Ga0123334, IMG submission 89706) | Anaerobic biogas reactor microbial communites from Washington, USA - Biogas_R1 time_0 SIP DNA | ecosystem: Engineered > Bioreactor > Anaerobic > Unclassified | place: Washington, USA...
GCATTCGCCAGTCTCTGGGTCATCTTGTAGCAGATGTTGCCGCAGTTGAGGTCGGGGAAGATGAGGATGTTGGCTTGTCCGCGAAGAGGCGCTTCGGGAGCCTTTGAGGATGCGACCGAGGGAACCAGGGCGGCATCCGCCTGAAGCTCGCCGTCGACGATGGCGTCCAGGCCCATTTCTGCGACACGTGCCTTGGTGAGTTCTGTCGCCTGAGCCATTTTGTCAACGAGTTCTCCTGCTGCGCTTCCTTTTGAGGAGTAGCAGAGGAAGGCGACTTTGGGTTGCGTTCCGATCAGTGCCTGATGGGTCTTGATCGTTGCGATGGCGATGTCAACCAGTCCTTCGGCATCGGGGTTTGGGTTGACGCCGCAGTCGGCGAAGATCAGGGATTCGTCGCCGGCTGGTGCTGGCGTTGATAGGTCCATGAGGAAGCAGGACGATGCCATCTTGATTCCCTTTGCTGTTCCGATGCAGTTGAAAGCGGAGCGGAGCATGTCGCCTGTCGAGGCGATAGAGCCCGCGACCATTCCGGAAGCATAGCCCTTGTTGACCATCAAGTTTCCGAAGAACAAGCGGTTGGCGGCTCTCTTGGAGGCTTCTTCTTCCGTCATGCCTTTCGCCTTGCGGCGCTCGAAAAGAATACCTGCCAATTCGTTGAAGTACGCCGCCTTGGTCCAGTCGATGATTTCCACATTTGAGTTTTTGAAGCAAATGCCTTCGGCGGATGCCTTTGCTTCTTCAGGCGTTGCCAAAACCTTGACTTTGGCGATCTTTTGGTCTGCGATAAGCTTGGCGGCCTTCATAACCCTGGGATCCTGCCCCTCGGGGAGGACGAGAGTCATATTCGCTGCCGCGGCTTTCGGGAAGAGCTTGTCCATCAATCCTGCCATTTTCCTGCTCCTGTTTTGGTTTTTGCTGGTACTTATATAATATTAAGGTAAGAGGGCTTATTTGGATGTGAGCTTTACGGTTTCCATTGCGATCATCAGCTCTTCGTTGGTCGGGGTGACGACGAGCTTGATGGTGGAGTCTTCCTTGGAGAAAACGATTTGCTCGCCACGGGATTTGTTGGCTTCGGCGTCGAATGTCACTCCGAGAACGGCGAGTTTTTTGGCGATGATTTCACGTGTTGTGATTCCGTTTTCACCGATTCCGCCTGTGAATACGATTGCGTCTGCGCCACCGAGGAGAAGGTAGTAACCACCGATGTAGTGGGTTAGGCGGTGAATGAACATGGCGTATGCTTCCTTGGCATTTTTGTTTCCTGAATCCCTTGCGACTTCGATGTCACGCATGTCCGAGGAGATTCCCGAGACGCCGAGAAGTCCGCTCTTCTTGTTGAAGATGTCGTCCATTTCGTCAGCGGTCTTGCCGGTCTTCTTCATGAGGAAAGGCATGACTGCGGGATCCATGTCGCCGCAACGTGTTCCCATGACCAGTCCCATCAGCGGGGTGAGTCCCATTGAGGTGTCAAGGACATTGCCGCCGTTGACTGCCGCCAAAGAGGAGCCATTGCCTAGGTGGCAGGTGATGATCTTTGCCTTGGCGGGATCCAAGCCCAGGAATTCACAGGTGTTGAAGTAGACGAACTTATGGCTTGTTCCGTGGAATCCATACTTGCGGACTTGATACTTTTCATAATACTCGCGCGGAATCGCGTAGAGGTAGGCTTCGGGTCCCATTGTCTGGTGGAAGGCCGTGTCGAATACGGCGACGTTGGGCACGCCTGGGAAAACTGTTTCGCAGGCCTCGATGCCGCCCAGGTTGGCGGGGTTGTGGAGCGGTCCGAGAACGAAACAGTCTCGGATGCCTTCCTTGACGGCTTCGCTAACGATGATCGGAGCCGTGTACTTGGAGCCGCCGTGGAGGACGCGATGCCCGATCGCCTGGACTTCCGAAAGAGACTTGAGGACACCGACCTCGGGGGCGACCAGCTTGTCGCAAACAGACTTGAGCGCTTCGCTGTGGTTCTTGATGGTCAGGGCTTCCTCGAATTTCTTGTCGCCTGGCTGGTAGATCAGATGAGGGGTTTTCAAACCGATTCGCTCCACAAGTCCCTTTGCGACGACTGTTTTGCTAGTCATGTCAAACAAGGTGAATTTCAGGGACGAACTGCCGGAGTTGATGACCAGAACTTTCACGAATACTCTCCAATTGGTTTGTGAATGGACATAAAACAGGGCGCCAGATAGCGCAGGTTGGCTATGCGAGGCGTCCCTTTTGGAAAAAAGATAAACCTTATATTATATTATGAGTTTTTCTTCTATCAAGCCGGAATGTCAAAAAAAGTAACATTTGGAACAAGAACGATGATTTTGCGAAAAAAAATAACGAAGTCATTGGATTTTTTAAGAAGTTGGATTATTTTATTGGTCTTTACAGTTTTTTCGCACCTTACCAGTTCGGGTGAACCCCAGGTGTCTGCCTTGGCTTTTCAGGAAGCGAAGGAGGCACGGGAAGCGGCCGAGCAGCGTGCCGGTCAGCTAGAGGCAGAGGTTTTGCGGTTACGAAAGGATCTTGACAGGGTTCGTTCAAGTTACGCGGATCTTTACCTTCAGAGCCAATCTGTCATAGAGCGGCTTCGGCTGACCGAAGTGCGGGCGGCGCACTTGTTGCGCCAGAAGGAAGGTGATGACTTGGGAAAGCTTTCGCTTGAGGCGATCGAGGCCTTGTCCGAGGCCAGCCGCCACCAATTGGCCGTTGAGGCCAGCTTGCGAAAGTTCGAGGAGTCATTGGCGACAATACTGGATGTTCTCCGTCCCAGTGATGCGTTGCGTCGCGAACTGATGGGTCGTCTCCAGGACTTGCGTAGTTCTGTCGAGAGCAGTCTCAAGCCCTTGTCGATAGTCGCCAGGCGAGGCGAGGGCATGGCGGTCAATCAGGGATGCGGGGTTTTGGGAGTTGACGAATCGTTGGGGATGGTTCTTTTGGATCGCGGAAGCCAATCGGGGATGCGGTCTGGAATGACGTATGTTTTGCGGCGCAGCGATGAGTTGCTCGCGAAAGTGCGTGTGGTCGAGGTACGGGTAAGCATGAGCGCGGCTGTATTGGTATCTGGAACGATGTCATCGCTGGCTGCGGGAAGCGTAGTTGTACCGGAGTGAGTTTTGATGTTTGAGATGCTAATTGGCGGCCTTCCCCAGGCCTGGGGGCTTGGACAAGGGGGTTGCCGTTTTCGTTAAGGAAGAAGGATATGGAAAAGTTAGCCGTCACGAAACAGGTACGGATTTCTCCGTACAAGGCTCGTGAAGTCGCCCGCCTGATTCAGGGGAAGGGCGCCGTCGAAGCCTTGCACATGGTGAGTCTGATACCCCGGAAGGCCGCACGTCTTATCGAGAAGACGCTGAAGTCGGCTATCGCCAATGCCGAAAATGACGAGAAGGCCGGTGTTGACCGCAGTCTTCTGGTTGTCAAGGAAGCATTGATTGGCGAGGGTCCGACGCTGAAGCGTTTTCGCCCCAAGGCGCGTGGTTCCGCCGGACACATCAGGAAACGCACCAGCCACATTCGCATTGTGGTAACGGACGAGGCATAAAAAGGAGTTCACAGTGGGTCAGAAAGTAAATCCTATTGGCTTTCGTCTTCCAGTGACCAAGGACTGGAAGTCCCGTTGGTTTGCCCGCAAGGCTCAATTTGGGCCCTTGTTGCAGGAGGACCTGAAGATACGGGAGCATTTGACGAAGGAATTGTCGGGCGCGGCAGTGAGCAAGATCGTCATCGAGCGCTTCGCGAAGCGCGTCAGGGTCACGATATTCACGGCTCGTCCTGGAATCATCATGTCCGGCAAGTTCGGCACTGGTCCGGCGAAGCCTGAAGTTTCGGCGGATGGCAAGCCCGAACGCCCCAGGAGGGGCGCCGGCATCGACAAGATCAAAGACATGCTGGGCAAGTTGGTTGGCGACAAGGAAGTCCTGGTAGAGATCAAGGAGATCCGTTGCGCCGAGATTGACGCCCAGCTGGTCAGCGAGACGGTCGCCCAGCAGCTCGTGAAGCGCATTCCGTTCCGCCGTGCGATGAAGCGCGCGATTCAGACGGCGATGGGAAGTGGTGCCGAAGGCATCAAGATCCGTTGCGCCGGTCGATTGAACGGCGCCGAACTTGCTCGTACGGAGCAGTACAAGGACGGCAAGGTTCCGCTGCACACGTTGCGTGCGAACATCGACTTTGGATTTAGCGAGGCTCACACGCTGGCGGGTCTCATCGGAGTTAAAGTTTGGATATGCAAACCCCAAAATTGGGAGGACACTAAAAATGCCAATGATGCCAAAACGCGTAGAGCACCGAAAGGTTCAGCGCGGGTCCCGGGCGGGAATCGCAAGCAGCAGCAATAAGCTGGATTTCGGCGAATATGGTCTTCAGGTTCTTGACCGTGGTTGGTTGACTGCCAACCAAATCGAGGCTGCACGTATCGCGGCAACGCGTCACATGCAGCGTCGCGGGCAGATCTGGATTCGAGTATTTCCTGACAAGCCTTTCAGCAAGAAGCCCCTTGAGACCCGCATGGGCAAGGGAAAAGGCGCTCCCGAGGGTTGGGTTGCCGTGATTCGTCCCGGCAACATGATCATCGAGTTGAGCGGATGTTCGGAGACGATTGCGAAGGAAGCTTTGGCTCGTGCGTCCAGCAAGTTGCCGTTCCGTTGCCGTTTTCTGAGCCGCGCCGCGAAGTAAGGCTTTACAGAAGGTTAGGAATAGGAAGAAAACGATGAAAGCGAAAGAAATACGCGAAATGACACCCGAGGAAATTGAGCGTTCCTTGTTGGAATGCAGGAAGGAGATCTTCAATCTCCGTCTCCAGTTTCAAACGGGTCAGCTAGAGAATTCGTCACGTATTCGCACGTTGCGCAAGGACGTTGCCCGTCTCGAGACCGAGAAGTCTGCGCGTCGTCTTGCCGAAGACGGTGTGGTTCGGAAGTCGGGCATGGGACGTAGGGCTCGCCAGGAAGCGGAACGCAAGTTGGCAGTGACCGCTGAGCACGAGGCTCGTCGCCAGGCGAATCTTGCGAAGGGTTCTGCGAAATAACAGAGGGTAGTTCAAAGATGTCAGAAGAGACAAGCAACAAAGAAGTGACGGCGGCGGCACCGGCCCGCAATCTCCGCAAGGTTCTCACCGCGACGGTCGTGTCGGACAAGCAGGACAAGACGTTGGTTGTGCGCGTTGATCGTCGTGTGGCGCATCCTCTCTACCGCAAGGTTGTGAAGATTACGAGCAAGTGCTACGTCCACGACGAAAACAACGAAGCCAAGACCGGCGACATCGTCGAGATCATGGAAACACGTCCGCTGAGCAAGCTGAAGCGCTGGCGGCTCGTGAAAATCATTAAGTCGGCGGTAGTCGATTGAGGAGGAGTGACAGATGATTCAGATGCAGACCATCTTGGATGTGGCGGACAACTCTGGCGCCCGCAAGATCATGGCGATACGTACGTTGGGTCAGCGCAAGAAGTTTGCCGAGATTGGCGATGTGATTCGTGCTTCCGTCAAGGAGGCCGCGCCGCGCGGCGGCGTGAAGAAGGGCGAGCTCGTCCGTGCCGTTGTGGTGCGCACCGCCTTCAACATTCGCCGTTCGGATGGCAGCTTCCTTCGTTTCGACCGGAATGCCGCCGTGATCATCGACGATCAGAACAATCCGCGTGGCACTCGTATTTTCGGGCCTGTTGCCCGCGAGTTGCGTGACAAGAATTTCATGAAGATAGTTTCATTGGCGCCGGAGGTGTTGTAAGATGTCTAAGGCGAAGATCAAGAAAGACATGACGGTTCGCGTGATAGCGGGTGCCGATCGTGGTAAAGTTGGCAAGGTATTGAAGGTTGACCGCAAGGCCGAGCGCGTGTGCGTCGAGGGTGTTGCCATTCGCAAGAAGACGATTCGCCGCAGCCAGACTCATCCCAATGGCGGGATTGAGGAAGTCGAGGCGATGATTCACATTTCGAACGTGATGAGCGAGGATAGGTGGCAAGCCAGGGCTGAGGCTCGCAAGGCCAGGTCGGGCGGTGGTCAGGGCTGAAATTGCGAGGTCAAGAAATGATAAGCAGTGCATTGAGTGAATACTACAAGGAGACCGTGGTTCCCCAGTTGATGGAGAAGCGCGGCTACACGAATCCGATGGAGATTCCGAAGCTGGTCAAGATTGTGATCAACACCGGTGTCGGGACTGACAAGGATCGCGAAGTCATGACGGCTGCCGTCGAGACCCTGAATTTGATTACCGGGCAGAAGCCTGTGATCACGAAGTCTCGCGTCAACGTCTCCAACTTCAAGTTGCGCAAGGGCATGGCGGTTGGCGCCAGCGTTACGCTTAGGCGTGGCGTGATGTACAACTTCCTGTATCGCCTGATTAACATTGTGTTGCCACGCGTCAGGGACTTCCGGGGTATCTCGCCGAAGTCGTTTGATGGGGCAGGGAACTACAATTTCGGCTTGACTGACCAATCGGTTTTCACCGAGATCGATCTTGACAAGGTCAAGCATACGATTGGAATGAACGTTACGATAGTTACGACTGCCAAGTCTGATGATGAAGCTCGCGATTTGCTGAGCTTGCTTGGCATGCCGTTTGCTGGTGCTAACAATTAAGGGGGCGTACTGTGGCGAAGAAGAGTTTAGTCATCAAGGCGAAGCGTACACCGAAGTTTTCGAGTCGTGCGTATCACCGCTGTGAGCGTTGCGGTCGTCCGCGTGCCTACATCCGCAAGTTCCATCTGTGCCGTATTTGCTTCCGTGAATTGGCGAACACAGGTCAGATTCCGGGCGTGACGAAAGCCAGCTGGTAAGATATTTCGGAGGAAAAGAGATGAGCATGAGTGATCCCATCAGCGATATGCTGACCCGCATTCGCAATGCATCGAATGCGAAGTTGCCGCGCGCAACCATGCCAAGTTCGAAGATGAAGGCTTCACTGGCGGAAACGTTGAAGGAAGCTGGTTACATTGCGGACTACAGCGTGGAGGATATCGGCAATAACAAGAAGGAACTGACGATTGTCCTCAAGTACAAGGGCAAGGGCAATGTTCCTGTCATCGAGGGCTTGACTCGCGTCAGCAAGCCGTCGTGCCGCGTTTATGTTCCCAGTGACAAGATTCCTCGCGTTCTGGGTGGTCTCGGCATCGCCGTTCTCTCGACGTCATCGGGTTTGATGACTGATCGTGCTGCCCGTAAGCAGAACGTTGGCGGCGAGTTGCTGTGCTACGTTTGGTAATGCGCTGGAATTGGATGGTTTTCAAGGAGAAATAAAATGTCACGAATAGGCAATAAGCCGATAGCGGTTGGCGCATCGACAAAGGTTGAAGTCGCCGGCCAGGCAGTGACGGTAACGGGCCCCAAGGGGAAGTTGTCGTACACGATGCCTGCTGGAATCAGCCTTGAACAGGAAGGCAATGTGATAAATGTCAAGCGTGCCAACGATGCTCGCCAGTCGAAGATGAACCATGGGTTGGTTCGCAGTCTAGTGAATTCGATGGTCGTAGGCGTTACCGATGGCTTCAAGATTGACTTGGAGTTGTCCGGTGTTGGATATCGTGCTCAGGTTGCAGGTCAGACGTTGACTATGAACCTTGGCTTTTCGACTCCTGTCGTCTACGAAGTGCCTGCAGGTGTCAAGTGCACTGTTGCCGACCAGGTTAAGATCAGCTTGGAAGGCATTGACAAGCAGCAGGTTGGTCAGGTTGCGGCGATCATCCGCAAGTTCCGTGTTCCTGATGCCTACCATGGCAAGGGCGTTCGCTTTGCAGGCGAGAAGATTGTCCTTAAGGGCGGCAAGAAGGTCGGCAGCTGATTGGCATGTCATTTGTTATTGAACCTTGTTGGGTTAGTTACCTTGTATTGGGTTGGGTTGCAGTCCAGCCTTGTAAGATTGGAGTTTAAGGATGAGCAAACAGAGTAGGAAACAGGCTCGTGATCGTCGTCACCGCCGATTGCGTTTTAAGGTTCAGGGCACTGCCGAGGTTCCACGCCTGAGCGTATGCCGTACTGGCGCGCACATTTACGCGCAGCTGATTGATGATGACAAGCAGATTACGCTGGCGAGTGCCTCGACTCTTGAGAAGGCGAATCGCGAGCAGAACCTGGCTGCGAACATGAAGAGCGCGCAGGTGATTGGCAAGTTGATTGCTGAGCGTGGATTGGGACTTGAGATCAAGAAGGTCGTTTTTGATCGTGGCGGGTTCAAGTATCATGGTTGCGTGAAGGCTTTGGCAGATGCGGCTCGCGAAGCTGGTCTGGAGTTTTAAGTCACTTTATTGCCTGGCCAGATGCGGCTAAGAAGAGTCGATGCCGATGCAAGCCGGGAATCTAGGAAAGGATCAACAGGAGAACAATTCCGTGGCAGATCAAATTAAGAAACCTGAAGGCGAGGATGCGCCTGTCAATACTCGGGATTTCGTGGGTGCTGTAGCTCAGGACCAGGAATACGAGGAGCGTGTTGTTGCGATCAACCGCAGCAGCAAGGTCGTGAAGGGCGGTCGTAACTTCTCCTTCAGCGCTTTGGTTGTCGTTGGCGACAAGAACGGCAAGGTCGGAATGGGTTTTGGCAAGGCCAACGAAGTTTCGGACGCCATTCGCAAGGGTGGCGAGCATGCCCGCAAGAACATCGTCGATGTTCCGATGTTCGGCACGACGATTACCCACTTTGTGGCTGCCGATTTCCGCGGTGCCAGCGTCATCATTCGCCCTGCCGCACCGGGTACCGGTGTGATTGCCGGCGGCGGCATGCGTCACGTTTTGGAGTTGGGCGGCATCAAGGATGTTTTGGCGAAGTCCTTGGGATCGAAGAATCCCGTGAACGTCGTCAAGGCCACCTTTGAGGCCATTGCGAAGTTGCGCACTCGCAGCGAGGTCTTGGCGAAGCGCGACCGTCATTCCCTATAATACGAGTCAGAAACACTTAGGAACATAGCGATGAAACTTCACGAATTATACAACACGGTTCCTCGCCAGGCGCGCAAGCGTGTTGGACGTGGCGACGGTTCTGGTCACGGACGCACTGCGGGTCGTGGTGACAAGGGCGCAGGCGCTCGCAGCGGCCACACGAGGCGTCCGTATTTTGAGGGTGGTCAGATTCCTTTGATCCGCCGCTTGCCGAAGCGCGGCTTCAAGAATCCGAATCACCTTGAATACAACGTGGTCAACCTGGCGATCCTGGAAGAGAATTTCGATGCCGGTTCGACTGTGGATCGCGATGAATTGCTGAAGCGTGGTTTGCTGAACAAGAACACGCGTCCTCTCAAGATCCTTGGCGATGGCGAATTGACCAAGTCTTTGAATGTGACTGCAGACAAGTTCAGTGCCACCGCGAAGGAACGGATTGAAGCCGTCGGCGGTACTTGCACCGAGATTGAGAAGTCTGTTTACAACGAAGTCGAGCGTCGCAAGGCACGTCGTGCCGAAGCGGCCAATGCTCAGGCTTCCAAGCAAGACTAATGATCTTTCGATAATTGACTTGCTGTGGAGAGGTTTGCGGTGCCGCGTTCATCATGCTATCGTTCGCGGCGTCGCAGGTTAAATCCGATGGCACTAAACAGACAAGGAATCTCACATGATTTCAGCGTATAAGAACTGTTTGAGAATACCCGAGTTGAGGAAGCGTCTGCTGATCACCTTTGGTATTATTGCCTTATGCCGATTGGCGAGTTTGATTCCATGCCCAGGGGTCAATCCTGCTGGTTTGAAGTCGTTGTTCGGCTCGAACAGGGGCGAAGGCGGCGTGATGGATTTGCTGGATCTGTTCAGTGGTGGTGCGCTTGAGCAGTTTGCAGTTGGCGCATTGGGCATCATGCCTTACATTTCCGCGTCCATCATTATGCAGTTGATGACTCCCGTATTGCCTCCCTTGGAGCGCATGATGCGCGAAGGCGAGAGCGGTCATCAGAAGTATAACCAGATCATGCGTTACGTCACGCTGGCCATTTGCGTGATCCAGGGCGTGATGTTCTCGTCGGCGATGATGAATCCTGGTCGTATCGGCATGCAAACTGAGAATCCCGTTGTGATCAACCCCGGATTCTTCTTTGTGGTTTCGACGGTTTTGACGTTGACTGCTGGTTCGATGATGGTCATGTGGCTTGGCGAGATGATTACCGAGTACGGAATCGGCAATGGCGCGTCTTTGATCATCACTGTCAATATCGTCGCCCGCTTGCCGGTGGCGCTTAACAGCTTGTTCAAGCAAGTGTTCGGCGGTGCTGCGACTGGCGACAACCAGTTGACGATCATCCACCTTTTGATTTTGATTGTGATGTTCTGCGTTGTATGCGCCGCCACGGTTGCCTTGACGCAGGGGCTGCGCAAGATTCCGATTCGCTACGCCGCGCGTCGCGTCGCGAGCATTGGCGGCACGACTGCCGCCCAGACCAGCTACTTGCCATTGCGCGTCAACTACTCCGGCGTGATGCCCATCATCTTCGCGGGCGCGATTCTCTCGTTCCCGATGATGCTGTTGCGTTATCTTCCTGCGGATTGGACGATTGTGAAATGGATTGCCCCGTTGATTGCGTATGGTAGCGCAGGCTACATCATCATCTACGGCCTGATGATCCTTGTGTTTTCGTTCTTCTGGGTTGCCAACCAATTCAATCCGATCAAGATCAGCGATGACTTGCAGAAGAACGGCGGCTACATTCCCGGAATCCGTCCTGGCAACGACACGGCTGATTTCCTGGATCGTTCGATGACCAGGATTACCTTTGCAGGCGCGATCTTCCTGACGGCGTTGGCCATCCTCCCGATGTTGCTGAGCAAATGGGTTGGCATCCAGCCCCTGATCGCCCAGTTCTTCGGTGGCACCAGCCTGATGATCATCGTCGGCGTGTCCCTGGATACGATGCGTCAAATCGAAGGTTATTTGCTTTCGAGGCACTATGACGGCTTTATGGAGAAGGGGCATTTGAGGAGCAGGCGCGGATAAGACCGGGAACCGATCGACATCCCAGCCATAGGGCATTTTTCGCACGGGCATTCGCAGAATCGGGTGTCCGTGCTTTTTTTTGCATATTGACAAACGGTGAATTGACGATGGGTTCAATCGAATACATTATGGCGCCGTTGGCAGGATATACGGATGTTCCGTTTCGCCGGATGTGCTGGCGATATGGTCTTGATCGCGCCCATACGGCACTGATCGATGCGGGTGCGCTTGCCTATGGGAACAAGGACAACCCGACGATCCTGGCAAGATGCCCCGAAGATCGCTGGCTTGCCGCTCAATTGATGGGAAGCCGCCTGGATCTGCTGGCGAAGGCCGCGCCCATGTTGGATGCAATGGATTACGATGCCATCGACTTCAATATGGGATGCCCCGTGAAAAAGGTTGTTCAGCGACAGGCTGGAGCGGCATTGCTGAAAAACCCCGCCCATGCACTGGAGTGCGTCAAGTTGCTGAGGGATTTGATTGCAAAGCCACTGACCGTCAAGCTGAGGATCCTCGATGAAGTGGATCCGGAGCCGACATTGGCCCTATGCCAGGAACTCGAGAAAATCGGTGTTGAAGGCATTGCGATCCATGGTCGTCTGGCCAGTCGGATCTATTCTGGTCCCGTTGCATTTTCAGTGATTCGTGCAGTTCGCGAAGGGCTTCGCATTCCCTTGACGGCGAATGGCGGTATTATGGACGTGGCCACTTGCAGGGAATTGCATGAAGGCACTGGATGCGACCGTCTGATGGTCGCCCGAGGAGCCATTGGCAACCCGTGGATTTTCAAGTCCTTGAAAGAGGGCGTGGATTACCGACCTTCCCATCAGGAGCTTTGCGGGGTGTTGCACGAACATTTGTCTGGAATGATTTCCGAATATGGGGAGACTGCCGGGTTGGTCAACGGAAGGAAAATCATCCTGGCCTATATGGGTGGTCGAGGATATCGACGCTCGCTCAAGGCGGGAGTCTGCCAAATCTCAACTTGGTCCGAATTCCTGGGCTTTATGGAATTGCTGGAACAGGATGAACCGAATTTGCCCTGATGTTTCCAGTATGGACATCTCGTTTTTGCTACAAGGGGGAACATCGCAAAAAAAGAGGTGGTTTGATTGGAAAAACTATGGTGAAGGGATATATTTAAAATTGTCGTGTCGTCTGTTTCGGAACCTGTCGACAGGGACGCTGTGAACCGGGTCAGGTTGGGAACAAAGCAGCCCTAAGCGGTTTACTTGGGCGTCAGGACCTCTGATTCAGGCGGCATGACTTTTTTTGTGCCCTGTGATGTTGTTGGTCAGGGTTCGAAACAGGGGATGTACGGGCAACCTGGAGACGAAGGATAATGGCGTATCAGGTATTGGCGCGCAAATGGCGGCCTCAGACTTTTTCGGAAGTAGTCGGACAGGAGCATATCAGTCGCACGCTGAAGAATGCCATTTTGCAGAATCGCATTGGTCACGCCTACCTATTTGTTGGTTCGCGAGGGATTGGCAAGACGACGAGCGCTCGAATTTTCGCGAAGGCCTTGAATTGTTCGAACAACCAAGGTGGCGAACCCTGTTGCCAATGCCAGAGTTGCCTTGAAGTTGCTGCCGGAACCTCGCTTGACGTGATTGAGATTGACGGTGCGTCCCATAACAAGGTCGAGCATATCCGCGACATCCGTGAAAACGTCCAGTACACGCCTGCCCACGGCAAGTACAAGATCTATATCATCGACGAAGTCCACATGTTGACGCCTCAGGCTTGGAATGCGTTGCTCAAGACGCTGGAGGAGCCCCCCGAGCACGTGAAATTCCTGTTCGCCACCACGGAACCCCACAAGGTGCTGCCGACCATCATTTCCCGATGCCAGCGCTTTGACCTGAAGCGGATATCCGTCCCGTTGATCGCACAGCGGCTGCGCCAGATTGCAGACGGCGAAGGTGTCCATGTCGAGGACGCGGCGTTAGGGGCAATCGCCCGGGCGGCAGATGGCGGAATGCGTGACGCGCAATCGATTTTCGACCAGATGATCGCTTTTTGTGGCGGATTGGCGGAGGGTGAACTAATCAGCGAACAAGACGTGATTGACGTGTTCGGCCTGGCGTCTGGAATGGAATTGCGCGAAATGGCGGCCGGCCTGTTTGAGAACAACATCAATCGATCGATGCTGGTCTTGCAGAAGCTTGCCGATAGTGGGCGCGATTTGGAACGCTTGTTCGGCGACTTGATTTCATACGTTCGGAACATCATGGTCGCAGGGGTTTGCAACGAACCCGAGAAGTTTTTGGAGGTCAGCGAGACGGAATTGCAGGATTTGCTGAACATCGGCCGCGGAGTCGATCCCCAGGTTGTTCAGCGGATATTGCAGGGGCTTGTCGCGCAGGAATGGTCGTTTCGTTCAGCTCTAAACAAGCGGATCTATTTCGAGACCGTCCTTGCCCGCGTGATGCTTGACGCGCATAGTGTCCAACTGGATGACATCATCGGTCGCCTCAATGTATTGAGCGGGGTTCTTCCTGCGGATCGGCTTCCGCCGCCCAGAACACCGGTGGTCATACCGGCGCCGACTGTGGTGGCTTCGGCTTCGGTGGCGCCCGTTCCAGCTCCAACCCCGGCGCCCGTTGCCCAGGCGTCCCCATCTGCTCCAGCTCCCGGACCTGTTCCCAAGGCAGAAGCCGTTCCGGTCGTCGAAAGGGTTTCTGCCAAGATCATTGAGCCCGTGGTCGAGGATGATGCGCCTCCTCCTCCGGTTCCACCAGAAGCTTTGGATAACGTTGGGGATGGCGTGGGGATGTTGACGACCTCGAATCTTCTTGATAGGATGCCCCAGCTGGATAGTCCTCAGGACAATGATGATGGCTCGAACCTAGATACTCAGGCTTCGATGCCGTTGCCTGTGCTGCGTGACGAAGGCGTATTGCCGCAGAATCGTCCCCGGGACGACGAAGGCTTGCAAGGTGAATACCGCGAGCCTACGGCGGAGGAGAAGCTGGCTTTGGCGAACGAGCCCTTTGTGAAACGGATCAACGAGGCGTTAGGTACTGAGATCATTTTTGCTCGTGTCAAGACATCGGGGACGTCCGAAGGGTAGTTAAGGATGGATTGTTTCAGGCGGGAAACCGCCGATTTTTGGAGAACTGATGTCAAATTATCCGCTGCCATTGGAGCGATTGATAGGTTACTTCAGCCGGTTTCCCGGTGTTGGCAAGCGCAGTGCCGAGCGCATGGCGTTGTCTGCGTTGTCGTGGACTTCCGAGGAGTTGTCTGATTTCGGCGATGTGTTGTCGAGTTTGCGTGAGGCTGTGAAGGCCTGTGCGGTATGCGGGAACATATGCGAGGGTGATTTGTGTCCTGTTTGTTTGGATTGTGGTCGCAATCGCGAGTTGGTGTGCGTTGTTGAGCATGCGTCTCAGATTATTCAGTTTGAACGGTCGGGGAGTTACCACGGGTTGTACCACGTATTGGGAGGGAAGTTGTCTCCGTTGTCGGGAAAGGGCCCTGATGATTTGCGTTTGGCTGAATTGCGCGATCGTCTGGAATCAGGTGGGATCCGCGAATTGATTTTGGCGACGAGTCCTGATGTGGAAGGCGAGGCGACGGCTCATTTCCTGGCGCGTGAATTTTCATCGTATTCGGTTAAGATCACGAGGATTGCGTCTGGAGTTCCGATTGGTTCTGACTTGAGTTATGCTGATTCAGCCACATTGGCGATTGCCTTGGAGGGGCGTCGCGGATTGGAGCAATGAGCGATGCTATCTGATTCGTTGCGAGATTTTCTTGGTCACATCCGTCTTGAGCGCGGCTTGTCTGAACTGACTGCGCTTGCCTACAAATCGGATTTGGAATTGTTCCTTGGGTATTTGGACAACGAGTTGAAGTTGTCGGATTTCAGTGAAGTTGTGCGTGACGACATCTTGGATTTTCTTGAGTTGGGGCAGGCTGACGGGTTGTCTTCTTCGACCTTGGCTCGCCGCCTTGTCTCGATCAAGGTGTTCTTCCGTTTTTTGGCGTTTGAGAAAGTGATCTCCCATGACATTACTGAGATCATGGACGGACCTCGTTTGTGGCAGGTCTTGCCTGACTTCCTGGGCGTATCCGAGGTTGATTCGTTGTTGGCTGTCTATTCTGGGAAGCATGAGTTGCTGGCGATCCGGAATTGCGCCATATTGGAGGTGCTGTACGCCAGCGGGTTGCGCGCCAGCGAGTTGACGTCCTTGCGTTTGGACAAGGTCGACTTCAATGAAGGGTACTTGCGAGTATTGGGGAAGCGAGACAAGGAGCGGGTGGTTCCCTTTGGCCAGGAGGCGTCCCAGGCGATGTTGCGCTATTTGCGCGAAGTTCGTCCGAAACATGACAAAAGCGGCGTTGCACTGGAGTTTTTCCTGTCTGTGAATGGTCGTCCGTTGACTCGGGAACGGATATGGATGATTGTCCAGGATGCGGCTCGCTTGGCGGGAATCGAGAAGCGGATCTATCCGCATTTGCTGCGTCACTCCTTCGCGACGCATCTCTTGAACAACGGGGCGGATCTGCGTGTCATCCAGGAAATGCTTGGGCATGCCAGCGTGGAGACAACGCAAATCTACACCCATACCGATGTGAATAGGATGGCTCAGGCACACAAGCAATTCCATCCGAGATCATGATGGCAAACACTTGAAAAACATCCGATTCAGTGCATTTTATAGGCATGAATAGGGAAGGGAACTTTACAACGAACCACCAGGGAATGAAGACGATGAACCCAAAGATTGGATTGCCGTTGATTTTGAGCATGGTGTTTTTGATTGGTTGCACGAAGGCACCCAGCGTGGCTCGCGTGGAACGTGAAGTTTTGACGTCCATACGCGACTCTTGGGCAGCAACGCCTGGCAAGGAATCGGTGACGATTGACGGGATAACTCTTTCAAAGGCTGGCAAGGATCAATGGAGCGGGACTTTGCAGGTGTCGGGCAAGGGGTGGAAGGAGGACGTGCGCGTGACGGTGAGATATTTCAAAGAGGAATTGAGTTGGGAAGTTGACAAATGGTCGATCGGGGAGTAGGAGAATCCGGCGTTGAGTATTGGCGTGCATTGTTTTTGGCGTGCTTAGGCTGGTGCCTTGGCTTGTTGTTGTTTCGTTTTGTTTCGGCTCAGGGGCACCTGTCCTGCCTTGGCGTTGGGTTGAAGCTGGTGGTTTCGTTGCTCCCAAGCCAGGTTTTTCCCGTTGGTTTTGGTTTGCTAGGATTGGCTGGCGCGTTGCGTCGCTACGGTTGGCGGCATTGCCTTGATTGGGCACGCGGCCGGGCTGGTTCGCGCGAGCGCCTGCTCGGTCATCTTCAGATGCTGTTGCTCTGCGTTTTCGTGGTGCCGTTGATGAATTATGCGATGGCCTTGCTGAGCGAGATGCTAGGCTTTCCAGTTCATGAGCAGTGGATTGTCCAGGTGGCACGGACTCGACCAGGTGCATTGTTCTGGTGTGTCTGCTTGGTCTCGACAACGGTTGTGGCGCCAGTGATGGAGGAAATCCTCTATCGACTGATTGTGTACGAGGCAGTTTTGCCTTTGGGCAGCAGGGGTGCCGCCTGCATTTCGGCGTTTGTCTTTGCGATTGCCCACGGGATTTGGCAATTTATCCCCGCGCTTTTCTTTTTGGGCTTGATGTTGCAGCGTGCCCGTCGTCTCGGAGGCTTGCGCCAAGCGATGATTTTGCATTCCAGCTACAACGGAGTTTCGTTTATATTGATTGTGGTGTCCGTGTGTTTTGGAATCGGACAATAGATCATGCCCGCATAATCAAAGCCAGGCATCGATTGTTTTAAGTGCGAAGACGATGACTGTGGTGAGGGTGATGACTGCGCATGCGTAGGCCGCGATAAGGAGTCGTGCCATTGCGGCTTCGCCTTTTTGGTGCATTTGGCTCATGATGACCAGGTTTGTTGCAGGCGGGACGGCGGTTTCGACTATGATGATCAGGGCGCACAATCCATCGCGGGGAATGAGATTGGCGTGCCAGAGGCAACCAGCCAGGGCGAATCCGAAGAATGGCAGGACGAGCAGGCGTCCGGTGATCAGGGCCGCGAAGGCATTCCATTGGATGGGTTCGTCACGGGGAGGAGGATCCGCGAGATTGGCGCCAAGTATCAGCAGCGAACATGGAAAAACGCCGTCGGAAAGCAATTTCAAGGCGCCCATCACCACGTTGAGGGGAGCGTCGGAACCGATGAACAGCTGCCTGAGAGGAGGAATCAACCCAATGCTCAAGCCGATGATTGAGGCGCAGTTGGGAGGACTTGCCATGTGCTTCCAGGAGATCGTTCTCCAGGAGCAGCCTGATAGATATGGATAGCCGAATATCCACAAGATCGGTGAATGACCTAGAAGATATACGGAAATGTAGGTGACCGACAGGGTGCGCGCCTGATCGGGATTCTGGGCGAACATTGGAGCGGTGGCGCAAATCGTAGCCAGCAAGGGCAAGGGAATGTAGCTTGCATTGCCAAGTGTGTTCCCTGCGATGGTCAGGCGACGGAGGTGCGGGGGAACCCTGAAGATGATCGCCATCAGCTTGCCTATCAGGAAGCCCACGAGGCAAACGGCGGGAGCCGAAAGGAGTATCGGCGCGTAAGTGCCCAGTGATTCGACGTTGATTTCCTTGCTGAGAGAGACAATGAGCAACGACGGAAGCATCACCCAAATCATGATCTTGCTCAAGGAGCGACGGGCTTCGGCGGTCAGGACTTTTGTCTTGCCCAGGACACAGCCGACCAATGCCACCAGAAGCAATCTGAGAACGGCTTGGAAACTGACTGAAAAGACGCTTTGCATGTTAGAATTGGAATAGGTCGGGCTGGTCTGAATCGACGGACCAGTCAATGGGGCCTTGGTTGAAATCCTTCAGCAGCTGGTTTGTTTTTGAGAAGGGTCTTGACCCAAAGAATCCCTTGTATGCGGCAAGGGGCGAGGGATGCGGGGCTTCGATGCAGGCGTGCCTGGACGTGTCAATCAACTCCTTTTTGTCCTGGGCAAACTTGCCCCACAGGATGAATACGACTGGCTTTTTTCTGGCCGAGAGCGCTAGTATCGCCGCGTCGGAGACTTTTTCCCATCCCATGCTTTGGTGTGAAGTAGGTTCATGTGCTCTGACCGAGAGGATTGTGTTGAGCATGAGGACGCCTCTTTTTGCCCAGGGTGCGATATCGTGCGATGTCGGGGTTGGGATTTGGAGGTCGTCCGCCAGTTCCTTGATGATATTACGCAGTGAAGCTGGCGGTTTTGTAGTTTTAGGGACTGCGAAAGCGAGTCCACAGGCTTGCTTCGGTCCGTGGTAGGGGTCTTGGGCAAGGATGACTGCCTTGACCTGGTTGTACGGAGTTTCGAAGAAAGCCCTGAGCAGGTTCTCCCTGTCGGGATAGATGGTGTGCTCCCGGTATTCCTGTGCGAGGAATTGGTTCAGTTTGTCCAATTCGCCTTGTTGGATGAAAGGTGACATTGCATTACGCCAGTCCAGAGGCAATTGGAGCATTTTGTTTTCCTCGTGGATTACGGGAGTTGCGCCAAATCCTGGCAAGCCTGGTGGATCAGGTCGAAAAGATCCTGGATCTCGTTGGTTTCCAGGCAGGAGAAAGCAATCCTCAAGTTGGTCGGCGTGATTGAAATCGTACCGACCCCGTACTTGTCCAGAAGGTAAACCCGCAACTTCTCGGCATCGACCTTCTTGAGTTTGAGGCACATGAAGTATCCCGAGTTGAAGGGGTATGGCGTCCATGCATCGTCGTACTTTGGATTGGAAAGCACCTGATGAACCTTCAAAGCGCGTTCCTTCATCTTGGCGACTTTTTGCTCGCGCTCCTGGTAGAACGAAGGGCAGCTGAGCGCTTGAAGGATCAGCTTCTGGGAAAGCGAGGAACAATTGCTGATGACGGCACGGATGCAACCGCCGAACTTGGCGTTGATCGCTTCGTATAGTGGCTTGGGATCCTTGGCGGATTTGACGGCGATGCTGACGAACCCGACCCTGAGTCCCCAGACATAGACTTCCTTGGTGGCGGCGTCTGCCTTGATTGCCAACAGGCGTTCGTGCTTGCCGGCCAACTTGGTGAAGATCGATTGCTTCATGCAGGCATCGTCGAAGAACAGGCCGAAATACGCGTCGTCGATGATGGCAACAACATTGATTCCCTTGTCGGCGATCCTGATCAGTTCTTTTGCGATGGCATCGCCTTCTGCATCAGTGGGCGTGTATCCGCTTGGATTGTTTGGGAAGTTGAGCAGGACGATAATCTTGCTTTTGTCTTGGGAGTATTTGTCCAGTGCTTCGCCGAAGGCCTTGGTGTTGAATCCGCCGTTGTCGAAGAACGGATAGAAGCATGGGACGGCCTCGGATTTTACCACGTAGTTGAGCGCGTAGTTTCCCCAGTTCATGTCCGGATAAATGAGCGGATCGCCTGGGTTGACGAAGATTTCTGCGAGAAGCGACAAGCCGTGCGACAAGCCGCTCGTTACGATTGGGAGCGACACCGGTATGCCCTCCAGGTCCGGGTTGTCATGGAGGGTTTTGATTTTCCAAGCTTCCCTGAGCTTCTGGTTTCCAGGCGAGGACGAGTAGAGGAGGGCGTCGTCGGAATCGATTCCCGGAAGTGAGCAGATCAGTGACGGGAGGCACATCGCCTTGCCGTCTTCCATGGCGACCCCGATAGTCGCATTCAACTTGGTTGCCTTGACTTTTGCTTCGGCGGATTGGCTTAAGATGCCTTTGGGGAAATAGAATCGCTTGCCACGTTCCGAGAGCATCTCGAAAACGTAGGGATTCACTTCTTGTATCGTCCGGTTCAGTTCTTCAGCCAATGCGTTCATTCTTCGTTCCTTCATTCTTTTGTCTGTTATGTGCTCAATGAGCGAAATCAAGTCAACTTACTAATATAATGCATATTCGCAAAAAAGTGAATTTTGCGTTTCGGAATTTTTGATTTCCGCATGTTTTGGCCGACATGTCGCCTACATGACGCCGACAATATCGTTGACGTCCTTGACGTTATGTTTATCAAGCCAGTTGTTCAGGTCTTGCGGGATTTGCGCGAGGCAATTCGGGTTTGAGAAGATAGCGGTCCCGATGGCGACTGCATTTGCGCCCGCCATCATGAATTCGACCACGTCTTCGGCGCAGGACGCTCCACCCATTCCGATGATTGGCACGTCGACCGCCTTTCTGGTTTCATAGACCATCCTGATGGCGATCGGCTTGAGTGCCGGTCCCGAGAAGCCGCCAGTTTTATTGGCGATTTTGAAAGTTCGGCGCTCGATGTCAATCGCCATGCCCGGGATGGTGTTGATCAACGAGACCATATCCGAGCCTGCATCAACGGCCGCCTTCGCGAAGTCGGAGATTTTAGTGACGTTCGGCGAGAGCTTTGTGACAAGCGGGAGCGATGTTGCCTTTCTTACTGCCCTGACGACTGCTGCGGCCTGGGTGGTGTCAGTCCCGAATGCGATTCCCCCTTCCTTGATATTGGGGCAGGATATGTTGATTTCCAGTGCTGCGATGCCTTGCTTTTCATCTTCCAGGCGGCTGGCAACCTCGGCGTATTGCTCGATGGTCCTTCCCCAGATGTTGACAAATACGGCGCAATCCAAGGTCCTGAGGTAGGGGAGGTAGTCGGGATGCGCGATGAATTTGTCGATTCCCGGGTTTTGGAGTCCGATCGCATTCAGCATTCCACCATAGACTTCGGTGGTTCTGGGCGTTGGGTTTCCGTGGGATGGGAATGGCGAGACTCCCTTGACGGTAACGCCGCCAATGTTGTCAAAGGAAACCAGGTGCTCATATTCCTTCGCGTAGCCAAATGTGCCTGAAGCGGTAAGAATCGGATTGCGCATGGAAACGCCAGCAAGGTTGACGCGGAGATTTGCCATAAGTTGTAGTCCACTGGATAAGTTTACGAACGTATTTGCAGATTACTGTACCAATCCATCGTCCAAAAAGCAAGCGAATCGAGCCATCGGGTTGAAGATTTTCGGAAAAACACTATATTGAAGAATTCTGTTTTTAGAGTTGTTTTCAGGCATTGTTTTTTGATTTCTAAGGTATTGTTGTTTTTTAAGTTGCTATTATCATGCCGACGTACGATTACAAATGTGAGAAATGCGGTGATCGTTTCGAGTACTTCCAGAGTATGACGAGCGATCGTTTGACGACGTGTTCGAAGTGCGGTGGTCCGTTGAGGCGTCTCATCGGCGAGGGTGCCGGCATCATCTTCAAGGGCACGGGATTCTACTGCACGGATTACAAAGGCAGGCAAAACCCGCCATCGGAACAAGAGAAGAAAACCAGTGAGAGCAGCGCTCCGAAGACCAGCGAAAGCACGAAGACGACTGCAGCGGCAAGTACGTCGTAATGCGATTCGCTTGTACGTTTGATTCCATCGCAGAAAACCTCGGGAGACTAAAATGTTAAATTGTCCGAAATGTGGTGCGGATAACTTGTTAAATGCGATTTTCTGCCGTACATGCGGTGAAAAATTGGATTTGAACGAGTTGAAGCCAGAGAATTTGACTCAGGCTGCGAAAGCGGCATCTGCCAAGGAATTGGCATCAAAGCGCGCGAACCAGATTGTTGGCATAATCTTGACTGTCATATTAGTCGTGATTTTGGCTGGCGCCTTGATTCCTCCTGCGGGGAAATTGGCGGTTGCCGAGCCTAGTGCGGAAGCCCTGGCGAAGTTCGAAGATGCGCTGGGGAAGAAGTCCCAACCAGCTGCCAGCAGCGAAGGGAAGGGCAAAAAGAAGAAGAGAGCTGAGAAAGCGGCCGCAGCCAAGGACGTGGAGGCCACGTTTACTGACGAGGAAGCCAGCAGCTTGGCCAACAAGTCGATGAAGTTGCCTCAGGCTGAAGGCGGCGGCAACATGATTCCCACGGGAGTTACGGTCCGCTTCCTGGAAAGCGGCAACGTCAAGGTCATCTTGTCCTGCAAGGCATATGGGTTCCTGCCGTTGAACTATGTTGTGGAATGGAAGCCCACGCTATCTGGAAAGGGGAATTTGCTCCTGGAGGATTTGAAGCCTCAGCTGGGTTGGCTGCCGATGCCGATTGAACAGTTGTCCAAGTTTGTGACGGATCAGTTCAACGCGATGTCAGGTAGCTGTGGCGAATTGAACACGATTCGCCGTCGCCTGAAAAAGGCATCGGTATCGGCTGGTCAGTTGACGATCACTACTGGGGACTGATCTGGGAAGCGAGTGGTTGCGGGGAAGTTGATGGCAGGAAAAGAATCGTCGAATTCGACTTGTCGTCCCATGACGGTATGGGAGTTGAACAACCATATTCGTCAATGTCTTGAAGGGTCATTTCAAGCCATTTGCGTACGTGGCGAAGTGAGCGACTTGACGATTCATTCGTCCAATCACGTCTATTTCACGATCAAGGACGAGCAAGCCCAATTGCGTTGTGTTGCTTTGGGTTATGGCGTCAAGGCGCGCCAGCTCGGCTTGCAAGTTGGGATGGAGGTTGACGTTTACGGATGCGTTTCGCTGTTCGAGCCTCGGGGTGATTGCCAGGTCAAGGTATCGTCAATCATTCCTGCGGGTGCCGGTGAGTTGCATCGCCGATTCGAAGAACTGAAGGCTCGCTTGTCAGCGGAGGGATTGTTTGATGTCCAGCGCAAGCGCCCGATTCCGACGATGCCAAGGATCATCGGATTGGTGACGTCCTGGACTGGGGCGGCAATTCAGGATTTCTTTCGGGTTTTGAACCGGCGTTTCAGCGGAATGCACGTGCGCGTGATCCCGACGCTGGTGCAAGGCGACAAGGTGCCGGAAAAACTGATCAAGGCGCTGGAGTATTTCAATGAAACGGATAGTTGCGACGTCATCGTGCTGACCAGGGGCGGAGGATCCGCAGAAGACCTGTGGTGCTTCAATGACGAAAACCTTGCGCGGGCGATTGCGGCGTCCAGGTTGCCTGTCATCAGCGCAGTCGGGCACGAGCGAGATTATTCCATCTCGGATTTTGTTGCGGATTACAGGGCGGCGACTCCGACAGCGGCGGCGGAAATCCTGGTTCAGGGCAAGGCTGCCTTGGGGGAACGTCTGGAGCAGTTCGAGATGCGCATGTCCAGCGTGATGCGATTGCGGGTTTCGAAGTTGGCTCAGCGTTTCCAGCGCGCCTCTTCCTGCAAGTACTTGCGTCATCCCAATGAATGGATTGACCAGCTGTCCCAGCGTTTGGATTATGCCGGGATGCGTCTTCGCGGATTGCTGGGCGGCGTTGCGTCGGGTCGTCGCCAGCGTCTTGATTCGGTTGAGAAGCGTTTGCCATTGGCAATTTCGCGCTGTCGTGACAAGTATCGTCATCGCTTGGATCGGGTAGGGCATGTCTTGTCTGCCCTGGATCCCAAGTCCGTATTGACTCGAGGCTACAGCATATTGCTTGACGTAGGCGGTCGTGCGGTTCGCGGGACTGGCGATGTTTCTTGCGGTGATCGCTTGCGTGCGTTGCTAGGCAGTGGTCAGCTTGATGTCGTTGTTGATCGTGTGACAGATGAAGGGAGCGAAGGCTGAAATGGAAGAGCAATCTGATAAAGTCAAAGCCGGGCAGGGTGAGTTGAAGTTCGAGGAGGCACTGGCGCGTCTTGAGGCAATAGTCGCCCAATTGGAACGCGGCGAGTTGAGCCTGGAGGACAGCATGGCGAAATTCGAAGAAGGCATGAAGTTGAATAAACTTTGCCAGACGAAGCTTAAGGAAGCAGAGCAAAAGATCGAGAAGCTGATTCGCAAGGAGGACGGAAGCCTGGAATGGGGAACCCAGCAATAAGGCGCGGCTTCGAAGACTATGCACCAGGATGATGACGAGTATTCCGTGGAAAATAAAGACGAGGAACTTTCTCTTCTGTTTCCTCGATATGCGGAATTCCGTCCCGATGATGAACGTCGTTTCATGCCTTGGCTGGCGGTTCTTGCCAGCAGGCGGATTCCCTATCGTGTCGTGTATCGTGGAGATGAAGCTTGGATTCGGGTTCCGCTGCGCCGAGCCGAGGCCGCAAGCTTGGAGCTGATGACCTATGAGGAACGCAATCGGGACTGGCCGCCGCCGGAAGGGGAGATGCAATCTTCCGGATCTACGCAAAAAGCTTTTGTGAGCGATGCTTCGTTTGCGTCGTTCATGTTGTTTTTCGCGGTGTTGTTCAGGTTTTTCCTGTGGGTTGAGAACCACGATGGGCTTGGGGAATGGAATCGTCTAGGCGTATGGGACCGCGATTTGGTGCTCAAGGGGGAATGGTGGAGGAATTTGACTGCATTGACCTTGCATTCCGATGCTCCGCACATGTTTTCCAATATGTTTTGGGGGTTTGGCCTTGGCAGTCTTGTCGGAACAGAGGTTGGTGTAGGCGCTGGTTTGCTTGGGATGGTATTGTCTGGTTTCCTGGGCAATTGGCTGATGGCGTTTCTTGGCGTTTCCGGGCATCGGTCCTTGGGCGCTTCGACGATGGTGTTCGGGCTGCTTGGCTTGCTTGCTGCGTTGCATACGTGGCGTGGCGTTACGTTGATTCGAGGGCATCGAGGCTCGTTGGTTCGAGTGATACCATGGACGCCGTTGATTGCATCCGTTGCGATGATGAGCCTGTATGGTGCGGCGCCCGGAACCGACGTGCTGGGGCATGCCTGCGGATTTGCGTTGGGCGTCATAATCGGACTGGCCTGGCGAATCATGAAGGTCTGGACCTTGACGCGGGGAACCCAATTCCTGCTGGGCTTGCTGTCGATTCTCCTTCTCGTCCTCGGCTGGGTCTATGCGCTGGCATGAGCCGAAGAGGCACGTCGAAGTTCTCCAAAACAACACGAGGTCAAAGCGAAAAATCGATGGTTTTGTACTCGGGAGGCATGTGGCGTGCCCCTTTGGCACACAGTTGGGAAATTCTGCGTTCTCCGCGACACGGCGCCAAGTGGACGGCACAATGCGAGGTTCCGAAATGATGCGCGAAGAAAATTGTATCATGTAACTTGTTAACATTTAAATAGGTTGTATGTTAACTAACTCATTGACTTGGAGAGGGACAGTTTTGTATTTGAACGATGATTATTGTAGTTCGAAATTTCGTACGAACATTGAGATATAGCGAGGAAAAGACATGACGATGACAAAGCGTGATTTGGTTGTACGCGTTTCCAAAGAGACCAAAATCAATCAAGTGGATGTAAAGACAGTCCTGGAGTCAATCCTGAAGACCCTGACTGAGGAATTGGCGGCGGGAAACAATATCGAATTCAGAAATTTCGGCGTGTTCGAAGTTCTGACGAGAAAGGCACGGGTGGGACGCAATCCCAATGCGCCGAGCAAGGAAGTGCAGATCCCTGAAAGAGCCGTGGTCAAATTCAGGGCCGGAAAGGAAATGAAGAAGCTTATCGCGATGCTTGATCCTAAAAAGTTGGCGAGCGATGAGGATTCTGAAGGCTGATCGCACAAGCCTGCGTGCGATCAAGGCGCGCCAAGAGGAAGTCGGCATCGAAAAATAGCGCTGACTTCCTTTTTGTTTTTGCCGAAGACAGATTGGAGTAATGACAATGGCATCGAATACTGAACCCCTCCCGGGAACCTCTGATATCTGGGAGCCAGAAACCCTAGATTGGATTGCACTCGAAAACGCCGCGCGAAATGTGTTCCACAGGTATGGTTACGGTGAAATCCGCACCCCGATTTTCGAACGGACAGATGTGTTTACGAAAAGCCTTGGCGATGAAACCGACGTGGTTCAGAAGGAAATGTACACGTTCCAGGACAGGGGCGGACGAAGCTTGACCCTTCGGCCCGAGGGAACGGCAGGTGTGATCAGGGCGATTGCCAACGCAGGGTTGGAACAGGGCGAGGAAAAGCGTGTATTCTACTTTGGCCCGATGTTTCGCGGGGAACGTCCCGCTGCCGGGCGTCGTCGGCAGTTCCATCAGGTCGGCGTTGAGACCGTAGGTTCGAACAATCCGTGGATGGACGTCGAAGTGATTGCGATGTTGTGCCAATTCTTGGACAGCATTGGGATTAAGGACAGCCATGTGAACGTGAATACGAGGGGATTGCCTGAGGATCGTGCCCGGGTGGCTGAGGCGTTGAAGGCGTACTTTTCTCCGAAGATTGGTGAGATGTGCGAAGATTGCCGCCGCCGCCTGGATACCAATGTCTGGCGCATGTTGGATTGCAAGAACGAGCCATGCAAGAGCTTTGCCGCGGATTCTCCCAAGATCGTCGATTTGCTTGGTGAGGAGAGCCGGACATACTTTGACAAGGTCTGCCAGGGGTTGCATGAGGTTGGCGTTGAGTACGAGTTTGCTCCCCGTTTGGTTCGTGGTTTGGATTATTACATCCACACTGTGTTTGAAGTGACTCACTCTGGCTTGGGCGCCCAGGATGCCTTGGCGGGTGGCGGTCGCTACAGGATTCAGTTTTCCGGCTCGAAGAGTCCGATCGAGGGAATCGGTTTTGCGGCTGGCATGGAGCGCTTGCTGCTGGCTCGCCAAAGCTTGGGAATCACGGCACCGGAGGTTCGTGACGCGGACATCATGGTGCTTGGATTGGGCGAATCGGCGGTGCTTCCTGCGCTGCAATTGGCACAAACCCTCAGGGGCGAGTTCGCTGGCTTGCGGGTGAAGGCTGACTTTTCCGCCAGGAGCATGAAGGCGCAGATGCGCGGGGCAAACAGGGCGCGTGCGCAAGTCGCCCTCATCCTGGGTGAAGACGAATTGGCACAGGGCACGGTGGTCTGCAAGATGATGGAAAACTCGGAGCAGGAAACCATCGCCATCAATGAACTCAACGGATTCTTGGCGGCTAAGCTGAAAGTCTGTTGATGAATAATAAAGGTTGTCTCGAAAAACAAGAGAGCAGGTGAAAACGATGTCATACGTGCGGACGCATCATTGCAATGAATTGGGCTTGGACAATGTGGGCGAAAACGTGAACCTGAGCGGTTGGGTGAACTCTTCGCGCAACCTGGGCGGCTTGATCTTCATCGACCTCAGGGACCGCGAGGGAATCACGCAATTGTTCATCGATCCCGTCGCGAAGCCTGAGGTGGCGGCGGTGGCAAAGGATATCCGTGACGAATGGGTCATCCAAGTCGCGGGTACGGTCAGGCCACGCCCCGAGGCAATGGTCAACAAGAGCAGAGCTACGGGAACTGTCGAGGTGGAGGTCTCCGAACTCGCTATCCTCAATCCTTCCCAGCCAATGCCCTACAACCTGAACGATCCTTCCGCCAGCGATGACATGAAGCTCAAGTACAGGTACCTGGACATGAGAAGCTCAGACATCGTGAAAAACCTAAGGCTCCGCCACAGAATCACCAAGATTTGCCGCGATGTGCTGGACGCCAACGGCTTTGTCGAAGTCGAAACCCCGATTTTGAGCAAGAGCACGCCTGAAGGCGCACGTGACTACCTGGTCCCCAGCCGAGTCCACCCCGGTACCTTCTATGCCTTGCCGCAGGCGCCGCAGCAGTACAAGCAAATCCTGATGGTCGGAGGAGTCGAACGATATTTCCAGATTGCGCGTTGCTTCCGAGACGAGGACTTGAGAGCCGACAGGCAGCCCGAGTTTACGCAGATTGACCTGGAGATGAGCTTCATCGACCAGGATGACATCATGGCAATGGTCGAAGAGATGATTGCTGCCGTTGTGAAGGATGTTCGCGGCGTCGATGTCCCGCGTCCATTCAGGCGGATGCCGTACAAGATTGCGATGGATCAATATGGCTCTGACAAGCCGGATCTTCGCTTCGGGATGACGATCCAGGATTTGTGCGACGTATTTTCGGCGACGGAATTCAAGGCGTTCCGCGGCGTCCTGGACGCTGGCGGCATGGTTCGCGGAATCAATGCGAAGGGTCAGGCGGCGGCGCATAGCCGGAAGAGCCTTGATGCATTGACGGAAACAGCCAAGCTCTTTGGCGCAAAGGGATTGGTTTGGCTGAAGGTCGAGGCGGGCGGCGCTTTGTCGGGTTCCGCTTCGAAGTTCATCACAGCATCCGAGGCGAGTACCTTGGTTTCGGCCATGGACGCCAGCGAAGGCGACCTGCTGCTGATTGTCGCCGATGGCTGGAAGGTCGTCTGCGATGCCTTGGGTCGCTTGCGCTTGGATGTTGCTGCGCAAGCGGGAATTATTGACGACAAAGCCATGGAGTTCCTCTGGGTCGTTGAGTTCCCGCTTCTGGATTGGGATCCGGAGGAAAAACGCTTCGTCGCTGTCCACCATCCTTTCACTGCCGCGATGAACGAAGATTTCCAGTTGCTGGATTCGGAACCAGGTCGAGTTCGCGCCAA
>Ga0123334_1001587_pt1 | contig 28147 bp, 30 predicted proteins | sample BiotimSIPDNA_FD_89706 | JGI IMG/M metagenome (GOLD analysis project Ga0123334, IMG submission 89706) | Anaerobic biogas reactor microbial communites from Washington, USA - Biogas_R1 time_0 SIP DNA | ecosystem: Engineered > Bioreactor > Anaerobic > Unclassified | place: Washington, USA...
TCCTCAAACGGGAATTTATAATCCAGACCGAGAGCATCACGAACAGTCAGGATTTCTTTTTGAACAGCTTCGCCGATGGGGACTCCTTTGTCTTTGCGATCAAGCCAGACAAGGTATTCTTTTTCTCCAGCGGTATAGATTCGTTCAGCCCCGGGGGCTTTTCTTGATGCTCTTAACTCGCGCAGGATCTCCCCGGTGATTTTTTTGAAGGTTTCCAGCCCCATAAATGCTTCCGGATCGATGACGATGAACCAATGACCTAGTTGGAAGGGCACCTTTTCGCCGTTTTCGCCAATACCGCTCAGCTGATGCAAGAAGCTGCCAGCCTGGAGAGCAGCAGAAAAAACTTCTACAACTGTTGCGTAGCCATATCCCTTATAACCTGCCAGCTCTTCGCCAATACCACCGAGCGGTGCCAGGGCAGCTTCTCCTGACACAAGATCTTTCAGGATCTGCTCGCTGTCTGTCATTGGTTTACCATCTGAGCCGATAACCATCCCTGCTGGGGTGTCTTTGCCAATTCGGGCATAATATTCGATCTTGCCGCGCTGGACGATTGAGGTTGCGCAGTCAAGCATAAACGGGAAATCCTCATCAGTGGGGAACCCGACGGTGAGCGGGTTGGTTCCCAGCATGTTTTGCACACCAAATGTTGGTGCGATAGAGGGACGGGCGTTGGTTCCGGTCATACCGATCATGCCGGCATTCGTTGCCATGGTTGTCCAATAGCCAGCGATCCCATAATGAGTCGAATTCCGAATGACGACCATGCTCATTCCATATCTGCGAGCTTTATCAATCGCCATTTCCATGGCTCTGTGACTCGCAATCATGCCCATGCCATCGTTAGCGTCCAGCACGGCTGTGGTGGCTGTTTCTCTAAGGATATCAATTTTGGTAACCGGTTTTTGTATCCCTGCTACGATACGGTCGATATAAATAGGCTTGAAGCGATTACAGCCGTGGCTTTCGATTCCCCTGCGATCACTTTCGAGCAGAACGTCCGCGCAAATTGCGGCGTCTTCCCTCGGAACTCCATAGCCAACAAAGGCATCGGTGAGAAATGAATCCATCAATTCCCATGAGACATACGGTCTGGTTTCTTCCATTTTTATGCTTCCTTTCTATTAGGTGGTATTTTTTTGATTCCTTCAATAAATTCCGATACATATAGAATGATTCGAACGATCATTTTCATGAACAAAGTGTGTGATTAAATTCACGATATCTGTTTGTAATTGTAACACAGCAATGTCATATTAAGGGTGATCATGTCTCTTGTGCTGTTTCGTGTCAAGTCAAATGATAATATTACCGAATGACCTTTGTGGTTTTCTTTTTCACTGGTAAAATGGGGTTATTGTTCCGAAACAAGCTTCGTTCTTTCGAAAGGAAACATTTGAGAAGAGTTATTCAATCTCTAATGAGCATTGGGTGTTATCCTGTACGGTTCTAAACACAGATAACGGATTAGAGTGAATCTATGTCTTCGATGCGACTTATAAATTGTTCGAGCAGGCAATGATGTTAAACAGGAAATTTAATGTAGTCGATACATTTAACAGAGCGTTTGAATTGATAAAGCAAAACATCGAAACGAAAAGAAGTAAAATTGATAACTGTGAAAAAGTGAAGAATGGGTACGAGGCAATTATTTCTGACCATGGCATACCAGTTGTCTCTCTGGAAAACCCTATCAGTTAAGAGAATTTTGGAGCATCTGGTCGGATATTTTGCAGAAACACTTAGAATTTTATAAAAATGAATAAATCTATAACTGAGGATAACCCTCCAATCAAAAAAGTAATCAGAATGCTAAATAATCCTAAGAAGCTATTCTTCTTTAACTTGGTTATTTACCTGCTTACGTTTGGCCTTTTCTTTCGGCCGCACTTTTCGAATGACTCATATTCAACTTTTTTTGACATAAATGGTCTTCCTTATCATCAGATTTCGAATGGAAGATTTATAGGAGCGCTTTTTTCTTTTTTGTTGTCTAAGGTTGGAATTAATATTGTGCTCCATCAGTGGGTCAGCACAGCTGTTTTAATTTTATCATTAGGTGTTTCAACAACAATACTGTCCTCGAATTTCTTCTGCAAAAAACCCGAGGTTCTTCAACTTATATTGGTAAATTTGGCTTTCAATATCCCGGTCATTTCAGTTTTTTTTACTGAATGGTTTATGTTTCCTGAATCCTCATATCGAATCGGATTAGGACTCTTTTTCTGCGTGATCGCCATTAATGAGGTTCAATCGTTCAAACCACTGAAGTTGATAATTTCCCTTTTCTTCCTTTTCCTGTCCATCGGCATTTACCAGGTTTTTGTAGAAATTTTCGTTATTTTCGCCTTTTGTTTTATTTGCCGGGAATTGGATGTCGCGAAGGTGAAAATAACACTAAGCCGTATAGCATATGTTTTATCCATCGCTTTGGGAGCTTCACTATTGAATATTGGTATGTCAAAGATTGTAGGGAGAGTGTTTGGTGTAACGATGAGTGAACGGTCTGCAGTTTTCACACTCAAAGTCATTAAAGGAAACATCATCAAATTGTGGGGAATTCAACCTCGCTTGTGGAATTCAGGCCTCGGCTTACTTCCAAAGTACACCTTACTTGTCTTCTTTCTTCTATTGGTTGCCTTTGTGTTGTACACTTTTTTTGCAACAGATTCTCTAAAAAACCCTCACAAGATAATTTTTCTGTGTATGCTGGCAATTTCTTTGATTATCACCTTTGCCCCTCATTTCATTTCTCCAAGTTTTTGGCCAGCTCCACGAACCTTAATTGCACTGTTTGCTTGTTTTACCCTGACGATAATTTTTATCAGCTTAAATAACAAGAATCAGATTGTCCTTCATTACCTCTTAATTATTTGCATACTTTTTATTTCTATCAATTATGTAAAAATCCAAAAAATGGGGGAAGACCAGTTCATCACCAATGCATTAGACAAAAACTTTTCATTGACCATAGACAAGGCAATAAGTGATTATGAGGCTGCTAGTAACGTAAAAGTTAGCAAGATCGCGATCAGAAATGATGTGTCACCGTTGTACGGTTATTACCAATATGTAGAAAATATTACTTACGATATTAATAGAAGTTCAAGGTGGATCTCCTGGGCAACTGTGCCAATGATCAACTTCTATTCTGGGAGAGACTTGACGCAGATTACAGGGGACCAGGCAATCTTTGAGGAAATCCTAACTCTCGAAAACATGGACATGCTGGATCTTGACAAACACGTCTATTTTGATGGTGACATATTGTATCTTGTCATATATTAGTTAATATTTGATCCATTATCTGGTACGAGATGGAATTTTGTGATATCCAGTTCGGTGCTTTGGAAAAAACCGAAAAGTCCCTGTTGTAATTAAAAGATTGCAGCTTTGTTACTTTAGGTCATTATCATGATGTTTCGTGATTTTTGACAACTATCTTTAAATCTGGCATAATACAATTTACCCTTTTACTGGTCTGGGTAAATCTGACACGAAGGTGACTAAAATATATAGTGGATTTTGACAGAGAAGAGTCAAGGAACAACGGCACAATCATCAGACTTGTCGGGGTTGTCGTTGATGTTGAGTTTGAATCGGGCAATTTACCATCAATACATAATGCCTTATCTGTAAAATTACAGGAGGGCGAAGAATTAATTCTTGAAATTCAGGAACATGTTGGCACCAAAACCGTCCGCGCGATTGCGATGGGTCCAACCGCCGGTCTGCGTCGTGGTATGGAAGTTGTAGACCTCGAAAAACCGATTGAAGTGGTTGTAGGTCGCAAAACTTTGGGACGTTTGTTTAATGTTTTGGGTCAACCGATTGATGGCAAAGGTCCAATTGAGATTGACCAAACATCCCCCATTCACAAAAATGCTCCAGCAATCAGCGAACAAATTGTTTCGCACGATATGATCGTTACCGGTATCAAGGCGATTGACCTATTGACTCCTTATCCAAGAGGCGGCAAGGTTGGCTTATTCGGTGGTGCTGGTGTTGGTAAAACGGTGTTGATGCTCGAATTGATGAACAACACTATCACCAAGAGTTCCGGTATTGTCGTTTTTGCCGGGGTGGGAGAGCGCAGCCGCGAGGGTAATGATATGTGGCTGGATATGAACGCTTCGGGTTTGATCGATTCTGCAATCCTGACTTTTGGGCAGATGAATGAACCCCCCGGAGCTCGTTTGAGAGTGCCTTACACCGCTTTGACTATGGCAGAATACTTTCGTGACGAAGAAAACCGTCCGGTTTTGATTTTTATCGATAACATTTATCGTTTCATTCAAGCCGGTTCTGAAGTCTCGGCACTTTTAGGACGCCTACCCTCCGAAATGGGTTATCAACCAACGCTTGATTCAGAAATGGGCTCTTTGCAAGAACGAATCACCTCAACCAGCAATGGCAGTATTACTTCAGTTCAGGCGGTTTATATTCCGGCTGATGACGTAACCGATCCGGCAGTGGCAGCAACTTTTTCGCATTTGGATGCGACCACAGTGCTGTCGAGACGTTTGGTCTCGATGGGTATTTATCCGGCAATTGACCCATTGCAGAGCACATCAAACCTGCTTTCACCCGAAATTGTTGGAGCCAGGCATACCGAAGTTGCCATGCAGGTTCGGGCAACCCTGGCGCGCTATGAAGAAATGCAAGATTTGATTGCGATTTTGGGTATGGAAGAGCTTTCCCTTACTGACCAACAGACGGTGATTCGTGCCCGCCGTATCCAGCGTTTTTTGTCGCAGCCTTTTATTGTTGCTGAAACCTTTTCAGGGCAACCTGGTGTTTTTGTGCCTTTGGAAGAAACTATTCGCGGTTTTAAAGAAATATTATTGGGTAAGCATGACGAATTACCTGAACAAGCTTTTTATATGGCTGGTTCAATAGATGACGTTTTGAATAAAGCAGCTGCGATGGAAGCCAAAGATTTGGCTGAAGAGGAAGCGGCTAATGAGCCAGGACGATAGTAAAAAACTGAAACTCGAAGTGCTGAGTTTGGGTTCCGGTGGATTGAATGTGGAAGGAATTAGCGCCATGCAAGTTTGGCTGGCGGATGGCTCCTGGATCGGGCTGCACCCCGGGCATGCGCCTTTGGTGACGGCAACCGCAGACGGCGAGCTGAAATATCGTCTGGATGACGAAGAAATCATTGTTCAGGTTCGGGGTGGAATCCTCACCCTTAAAGATGACTTGGTGAGCATTTTAACAACACACTAAGAGGATGCTTTGACTGAAAAAAGAGGTCCCGAATATCTCGAGGACAGGCTGCATGGAGCGGAGGAGGATCGTCCACTTAGAAAACGCCGCCTGTTTAGCGGACGGGATTTGCGTGCCAGTACGATTGGCTGGGAAATTGCCCTCCCGCTGATTAGCGGACCTTTTCTGGGTTTTATACTTGACCGCAGGCTGGATAGCGGTGTGAGATGGACGATTATCTTGTTGGTTATCGGCCTGATTGCAGCAATTGCTGCTGTGGTGAAGTATGTGCAATATGAGTTTTATATAATGAGAAAAGAATTGAATGCAGACGAAGAAAAAGGTGTTAAGAAAGTTTGGCGAAATTACGATGATGAAGAATGAGATAAACCTGCTTTGGATAGTCTTTTGGGTTTTGGTTGGTGTGGGTATTTCACTGCTTTCGTTCAAAGCGCTTAAAAAGAACGTTGAGACCATCAAGCCTCCTCAAGAAGGCAAAGAACCACAAATTGGAAAACTTATTTTTCAACGGTTTGGATTTTTAATCGCTATCGCCTTGCTTTTATACCTCGCTTTGCTCACCGAGCCGATTGCCGCAGTCGCTCTGGCGATTACAATCACGGTTATAACCTGGGTTCAGGTTTTAGTTTTCAATTCGAAAATAAAAAAACAAGAGGAACGACTAAAGGAGACAGAGTTTGGAAGTAATTGAACACCCGATTGTCTATACCTTATTTGGGATAATGCCGATAAGAGATACGGTGGTTTACACCTGGCTGATTATGGCTGGAATTGTTTTGCTGGTTTTACTATTAAAAGCAATAAAACCGAATTTTTTGGAATTTATCCTGGAATCGATCATCGGCATTGTGGATGACGCGATGGATGTGGACGATTTGCATCCTTATATTCCACTTTTGGGAAGTTTGTTGATTTTTACCCTTGTGGCCAACATGGCTTCTTTGATCCCAGGCATGAAATCACCAACGGCTGACTTAAACACAACTATTGCCCTGGCGCTAATCATTGTTTTCTCGGTGCATGTCTATGGCATGAGAAAAAAAGGTTCCTGGAAGTATTGGAAAGAATTTGCCAGTCCGATTTTTTTGTTACCAATCGAGCTGATTGGACAGGTTAGCCGGACGCTTTCGCTGGCGATGCGCTTGTTTGGCAATGTTTTGAGCGGTGATTTAATTGTCGCAATTGTTTTTTCGATTATCCCTATGATTTTACCCATCGCGATGACCGCTATTTCGATGATTTCCGGTGTTTTGCAAGCTTACGTTCTGACGACCTTAGCTGCGCTGTTTATCTCTTCCGCTGTTGAAATTAACGAGGAAGATATGAAGATGAAGGCGGAAGGTAAAAAGCGGAGAAGCATCAAAGAAGTATTTAATAACAGGTTTAGAAAGGAAAATGTTAATGGCTAATTTAGATCCTAATGTTTTGATTATCGTTGTTACAACAATCGTAGCAGTTCTCGGTATCGTTATCGGTACCATGATCCCCACCTGGGTGGAGGGCATGGCGGCGATTAAAGCGATTGAGGGTATGGCTCGCCAACCTGATGCAGCCCCTCAGCTGCGAACGGCAATGATCATCTCGCTGGCTTTGCTTGAAACGGCGTCAATTTACGTTTTGCTGGTCGTTCTCATTCTTTTGTTCGCGAATCCATTGCTCAGCTTGCTACCTTAAAGAGGCAGACTATGCTTGATATTGACATCAGCACCATAATTTGGGAAATCGTCAACTTTTTGGTTTTGACGGTAGTGCTTTACTACCTGGTTTTCAAGCCGATGACCAAACGGGCGGAAGAGCGCGCAGTCGAAAAAGCTGCTTTGAAGGCTTCATTAGTTGAAGACAGCAAAGCAGCCGAGGAAAAACTGGCAGAGATTGACGAACGTCTGATGAAGCTCGATGAGGAAATGGAAAAACTCACTGACGAGGCTTATGAAAACAGTCAGATTCATCAACGCGATTTGCTCGAAGCCACTCAGGAAATAGCCAGTCAGCTGATGATGAACGCCGTTAACGAAGCCCGCAAGGAGCATGCGGTTGATATCCAACGTTCTCAGGCAGATCTGGTTGAAACTGTCCTGAGTATTTCAAACGACACCTTGCAAGAAGTTACTCCGCCTAAAGTTCATGATGCTTTGGTGGAAGATTTGATGCGGTCAATTTGGAATATGGGTAAGACCGACATGCGGGCGGTGCAAAGATTACGTGAGTCATTGGCTGACCGCTTTCCAACGGTTGAAATTAGCGTACCACGAGAATTGACGGTCGATCAATTCAATAAACTGCTCAATACCTTCAATGCACTGGCAGACCGAGAAGTTGAAATAAATGTTACAGTTGAGACAAAATTGGTTGCTGGTCTTAAAGCGAGAATTGGTGACATTATTTTGGACAATTCGGTTGGATCGCATTTGGATTCGCTGAGCGATGAAATTAACCAAAAATTAGAAACACTGGCGGTTCCGGAACATGACTGATTTAGATCTGGCTGCTCAACCCCATTTAGCTGAACTCAAAGAGCGTTTGTCTTCCAATGATCCCTTAGCGCTTGATCAGCAAGTTTTTCTTGAGCAGGTAAAACAAACCACCATTGAACGCCTAACTCCCAGGCCTGAAAGTCTGAAAACTGATTATTTAATCAACGAACTGCGTACACTCAGCCGCGAGCATAAACATCGCGTATCAGTGAAAAGTGTTGGAACCGTTCAGCATATCGGTAACGGGATTGCCACGCTTTCCGGCTTGCCGATGGTGCGTTTGGAAGAATTGGTCACCTTCCCGAATGGCGTGCAAGGCATGGTCTTGAATTTGGACCGTACCCATGTGGACGTTATTTTGCTTGGTCCCGATTCCGGTATTCGGGGTGGGGATTTGGCTCAAGCGACCAACAAGCGGCTAAGTATTCCGGTTGGGATGGCTTTTTTGGGCAGAGTGGTTGACAGTTTGGGGCGTCCTTTGGATAGCAACCGCTCGATTATTCCCTCTGAATTCCGTCATGTAGAAAAAATTGCGCCGGGTGTCGTCGAAAGAGCCCCGGTTGATACTCCCTTGTATACCGGCACGAAAATTATTGATGCGCTTTTGCCATTGGGCAGAGGACAGCGAGAATTGATTATTGGCGACCGACAAGTTGGCAAGACAACTCTGGCAATTGATGCTATATTGAGTCAAGTCGATAGCGATGTGAAGTGTATTTATGTTTCCATCGGACAGAAAAAATCATCTGTTTTGAACGCCATTCAGACCCTTAAAGACCATGAAGTAATGCATCAGACCACGGTGATAGTTTCCAGCCCTGACGACCCGCCTGCCTTGCGCTATTTGGCGCCTTATGCCGGCGTAACCATGGCAGAGTTTTTCCTCGACCAAGGGCAGGATGTTTTGATTGTCTACGACGATTTATCGAAACATGCCGATACTTATCGCGAAATGAGCCTCTTGCTGCGCCGTCCACCGGGACGCGAAGCATATCCGGGTGATATTTTCTATCTGCATTCACGTCTTTTGGAACGCGCCTGCCACTTGAACGAAGAAAACGGCGGTGGTTCGATTACCGCCTTACCAATTGTTACCACCCAACGCGGTGACATTTCCAGTTATATCGTCACCAATTTGATTTCGATTACCGACGGTCAGATTGTTTTGAATGCCGATGAGTTTAACAAGGGGAATAAACCGGCAATCGAGATTGGCGCATCGGTCTCGCGGGTTGGCTCCGCAGCACAAGAAGCGGCAATGAAATCAGTTGTCGGTGCATTGAAACTCGAATTGAGTCAGTATGAAGAAGTCTCGCGGTTTTCCCGTTTTGGAACGGAAGTTAACGAAGCAACGAAACGCCAAATTGAACGTGGACAGCGGCTTGACGCCTTGCTGAGGCAGGGACCTCACAAACCGATTAAAATGGAAGACCAGGTTATGCTTATCCTTGCATTGACAAGCGGATTTATGGATAACGTTAAACCGGAGAATGTTGCGAAATATTCCAAGGAGTTATTGGATTATCTGTATAATCACGCTGCGAACCTGGTTGACCAAATTAGGTATCATCGGGAATTAAGCGATGAAACAAAAACGGAATTGCTCCGTGAATTTAGCTGGTTTATCGCTCAAAGAGAAAAGAAAGAGAAACGAAAATCATGAAAATGGTGATGGCGGTTGTCCCGCGACGGTATGGCGACGAAGCCCTGGCTTTGCTGAATAACGCCGGTTTTACAGCCACCTATTCTGAAACGAGAGGCGGCATGCTGCGTCAGTCGCAAATGACGCTCTTTATCGGTGTGCGAACGCGCGATTTGCAGCCCGTGTTGGATATTATCAGCGAAGCCTGTCCGGGTGAGAATGTGATTCATCAGGGCTATGGATTATCCCTGGATCCACAAACATCAGAGGGGATTGATTCGGATTTTATTGATAGCGACCCAGAACCGCATCCGGCAAACGAAGGCAGAAAACTTGGACGCAGTGGGGCGGTGGTTTTTATCTGGACGCTTGATCAATATGAACTTCCATAAAGGTTTTTGATGGGCGAAGGTAAAGAACGTGCGAAAGCCCGTCTTGAGAATTTGCAGGCAATTGAGCCATTGATCTCCTCATTACGGGTGCTTTCGCTTAGCACAATGCAAATGGCGATGAACCGGCAAAAATCGCTGGATGGATACGCCGAAAGGTTCAATGAGGTTGCCGACCAGGTCATACAAATGACAGGTTGGGAACCTTCTTCGCTGCTTGCAAAGTATGAAACCGGAAAAGAAGAATTTGCAAAGGCTGAACCATATCAGGTATTAGCAGTGATTGGCAGCACAAGGGGAATTGTGGGCCAATATAATAAGAATCTGGCTCGTTTGGCAAAAGAATTTATCATCAAAAACGAGGACTTACAGGTAAGGATAATTGCCTTTGGCAAACGAATCCATCCCATTTTACGCCAGGACGGCTTGGTTTTTAGCGAAAGGGATAATCTAAGCAGCGGTTCCTTGCCAGATTATGATGTCGCGGCTACTTTGATTCGGGAATGGAACGAAGGTTTCGAAAATGGGGACTTGAAAAAAGTTTCTATTCTTTCTTATCAGCGCAATGAAGAAAGTCATCAATATGAAGCGACAATTTCTGAGCTTTTGCCCGGAAAGATGGAAACTCAGTCTGGATCTGTAGAGGAAGAAGAAGAAGAGAAAGAATTGTTTTGGCCTCCGCCAATCGTGGAAGGTGAGCCGGAATTGATTTTTGAGCAAATTGAAAGCCACATGATCGCGATTCATTTTTACCGAATGATCTTGGACTCTGTTGCTGCCGAAAACATGTTTCGTTTTCGATTATTGGAAGAAGCAAAAGAAAACACCACCGAGTTGCTGGAGGAATTGTCGCTTGAGGTCCAGGCGAATCGCAGGAAAGAGATAACCCAACAATTGCAGGAGCTGCTGGTCGGCTCGGGCATGCTGGCACAGCGATAACACCCGGCTATCTCCATCTGGGATCTAAAGTAAAAGAATCTTTGAATCGATTATAATATCAATCAGTTCTGTGTTATTGAAAAATAAACGTTTTAATTTGGAGGAATTATATGAAACGTGCTGTTTTAACAATATTCCGTTTAATTGAGACTATTCTCACCCTTTTATTGGTCATCTATTTTGCACTGGATTTGTTTGGTATAAATCCCAATGGATTTTCTTTTCCAATTGGGCGTTATGTTGAACCTTTCCTAAGACCCATTCAAAGCGTTGTTCCGAGAATTTTCGGAATTGATTTTTCACCGCTGGTCGTGATCCTTATCCTGGGACTTATTGAGTGGCTGTTGCGTTCACTTATGGTTGGCGAGGTTCATGTCGATTAGACAATATTTTTGGAGCAAGGGGGATGTCCCAATCACAAACGCATAATGATTGCACAATTAGCTAGACCGCTCCATAAGAGCATATGATTTATAATGATGGAATCGTGATTCCAACAGGGCGGGTTTGGGATTATGGGTAGTGGGTCGTAGGTCATGGGCGAGTTTTGCAGATTGAGTGTGGCAAAACACTCACTTATTGAACCCGCCCGTACATTCATCTTGGATAATGGCTAAACGCTCATATTAGGCTAACTTAGCGGCTGGACCAGATACCCTGCTTTGCGGGCACAGGTGCCCAGCCGTACGGAGGGGGTTTATCTCCCTCCGCTAACGTTTAGAAAAGCAAACCATTATTGTTGATCAGGATAGAAATTATCAATCAAACCTTGTATTTTTATACCCTTCTCGTGTATAATGAAAAATTGCGCGTAAAATGCGCATGGTTGTTACCTGGAAAGGAGGTGAATAGCAATGACAAGTGTAACTTTGAGACCAAATGAATCGCAGGATTCCCTGCTCAAGCGCTTTCGCAAGAAGGTCGTGAAGAGTGGTGTTCTCAGCACCGTACGGCGTAAACGCTGGTTCGTTTCCAAGAGCGAGCAGCGCCGGATGGATGAAAAGAAAGCTGTTCGACGTTCTTTCCGGAAGCCCTACGAGAAGTAGCCAAGTTAGTGAGGTTTTATGGCGAAAGAAGAAGAGAAGATTACTGTAGACGGAACTATTATTGAAGCCCTGCCCGGAACGCAGTTTCGCGTCAGGCTTGATAATGGACATGAGGTTATAGCATACCTCTCCGGAAGGATGCGTCGGTATTATATCCGCATCCTGCTTGGAGATTCTGTCAGGGTTGAGATGTCTCCGTATGATCTTGACCGTGGACGTATCGTATACCGAGCCCGCAGACCACGATCTTCTGATACAGATGTAGATTGATCTGTCCGAAATTTCCAGCTCCCATGGGAGCTGGTATTTTTTAACTCGTTTTTCGGATAAAATCAACGCGTATGCCATCAAACTTCCCCAATCCTCCTGGTTTCATACGTCAGTACGATCCGACTCAAGACTCTGAAGTCGTGTTGCAACTGATCATGGAAAGCTTCAAATTAAAAGATGACCCCGAAGGCATGTATACATTGCAGCGAATGCGAGAAGTTGCCCAACAGCAGCGTGAGAATATCTGGTTATCCCCAGATGCCACCAACATGCCAGGGCTTGTTTGGGAGATAGACGGCAAAGTCGTTGGTAACATAAATATTATTTCTTTTTTTGACAAATTAAGGCACATTGCTTTGATCGCCAATGTTGCGGTTAGCCCCGAATATCAGGGACAGGGCATTGCAACCGCATTAACCAAACACGCTCTGCGATACGTAAAAGCAAAAAGAGCTTACCAGGTGTGGTTACAGGTGAGTTCAGATAACGAAATTGCCAAAAATCTGTATAAAAAACTTAGTTTTGAAGTTGTTCGCACGATAAATAACTGGGTTTTGGACAAGGGCACCTGGCTGGGACCAACGGAAAATTATGATCTGTCGAAATTTTGGTTTGGCACCCGAAAGTTTGCCGACTGGCGCTGGCAAAAGGAACATCTGCTGCAAGCTTATCCAACTGATACGCGTTGGTATGGAAATGTGGAATTTAACAATTTTTCACCCTGGGCTATTCTGAATATCCTCTCATGGGATGAATACAGCAGCTTGCGACATTTTTCACTCAAAGAGCAAGGAGTAATCAAAGGGGTTTTAAGCTGGCAATATGGATTGCCGCGGGCAGATGCACTCTGGCTGGCTTTAGAAAGGACATCAGCAGAAAATGAACAGGTGTACGCTCTTACTGCGGAATTTCTGGAAAACCATTGGAAAAAAAGATCGATCAGATTGGAATATCCATTCGGCAGGGCAGAGCGTGCGTTGGAAAGCCTTGGTTTTACGCTGAGTCGACAGCTCGATTGGATGAAACTCCATTAAAAACAAACAGCCTGCCAACAAAAGGCAAGCCGTTGTTTCATGAAACAACTTTGCTTAAAGTTCTTCGTCGATGATGATCTCAGTCAACTTCAGAAATTCCTGCCATTCTTCGGTGAAGAAATGCAGAGTGACATTGTTCAGTTCCAGATGATAGGTAGTCTCGCCATCTGGTTCTTCAGCCTTCCAGGCGAGAAAATTTTCAGTTTCTGCGATTGTTGTAGTGATAGGTTCTTGATCTTCCATTTCATTGCCTCCGGTTTGTTTTCTTGATTATCTCACTTCTACGCCTGCAACGCAAGCAATGTTAAAAAGAATTAGTCGCTGTTCCGTTTAGGTTTTTTTATCAAGGCACGAATTTTTTCATATACTTTTCGCAGGCCTTTGAGCAAGGCTGGTTCTTTTGGTTTTTGATAATATTGCATGCCCTCCCAGGGGTCCTGATCAAACAGCTTGCGGCTGGAGTAACGTAAAATCAGTTTGAGTGTCGCAAATGCAGGGGCAGCCAATATGACACCGAGAATGCCTATTAATTGAGCGCCTACCAGGGCAGATATCATGATTGCAGCTGGGTGTACCTGTAATGAATTACCCATGACTCTCGGTGTAAGGATGTGATCGAGAATCATATCAATAACCACCGCGATCCCGACGACCAGCAGAGCGTAGATAATTGGAGACAAACCGAATGGAGTGGGACTCTGCAACAGCGAGCCAATAAAAAAGGCGACCCAGCCGATGGCTGCGCCGAGATAAGGAATGAAGCGACCGAAACCGGCAATAATTGCAATTACAAAGAAATAGGGCAGCCCCATGAGACCCAGATAGATGGAGTAAATAATTATTGCCATGCCCACAACAATGAATTCACCCCGGATGAAGGAGTTGAAAATTTTGCCAATTTCCTGGCCAAGTCGCTGAAAATCTTTTTCGTAACCAGGAATGGAAATATTTATGATTTTTTTTCTGACTCCATCTGACTCAGATGTGATGAAAAAGGAAACCATATAAGTGATGCCGAGGTTCATCAAGAAGCCGCCCACCTTGCCGACGACAGTCGTAGCTATGTTCCCTGCCTGGCTGACGATTGGTTGGAGCGATTCTGAAAGCCACTGTCCGATCAATTCGAAATTTAGCTGTGGTGTAGTGAAGGTGAATGGTCCAATAATGATCGGACGGATTGACCACTGTTCGAGCAACTCAGTGATGTTGTCAATATTGTCAATCAGCGTCTGAAACAGATTTTGGACCTGGGTGGCGAGACTTGTTCCACCCCTCGCAACTCCCCAAATGAGAAGACCAGCAAGTAACAAGTAAATAATTGCCACAGAAAGGCGCCAACTGACACGCAAACCTTTTCGCAGCAAGTTACACAACGGTGTGAGCAGAAAAGAAAGCAGGAAAGCAACCAACAATAATTGGAAGTAGTTGTTGAAGCGGATAATAAGGGCTAAAAACCCTACGACCAGCGTAATGCCGACGATCAGCTTGGTGCCCCAGCCCCAGGGAGGGGAGCTGTTCAGCCCTTCTTGTTTTTCAGAAGTTTCGGTAATAAAATTGTCTTTTTCCATGATTCTATTTTAATCTGTTTTTGAATCCCAGGGTATATAGTTTTGACAACTTTTATACTATGATGTGGATCATACCCGAATCACCATGTAAATCCATTAACCATTAAAGAACACGATCCTATTGCTGGTAAGAACCACAACCACAGGGTCTCAGGGTAAAATTAAGAAAAACAATTAAAGGAGGCCTATGCAATACCGAAACTTTGGCAAAACAGGTTTCAAACCCTCCGCATTGGGGTTTGGCTGCATGCGCTTGCCACAACTGGCAGGAGACGAGAACCAGATTGATGAGGTTGAAGCCACCCGAATGATCCGCCATGCGATCGACCAGGGTGTAAACTATATCGACAGTGCCTGGTCTTATCACCAGGGGAACAGCGAACCTTTTCTTGGCAGGGTACTCCAGGATGGCTACAGTGAAAAAGTAGCCCTGGCAACGAAAATGCCCTCCTGGCTAATTGAGAAAAGCGCTGATTTTGATCATTTCTTTTCACAACAATTGGAGCGTTTGCAGACTGACCACATAGATTTTTACCTCCTGCATGCACTGAATCAGAATTATTGGGATAATTACCTCAAACTCAAGATTTTTGATTGGGCAGAGAAAAAGTTGGCAGATGGAAAAATCCGTCACCTTGGCTTTTCGTTCCACGACGAATTCCCAGTCTTTGAAACGATCCTGAACGGCTATGATCAGTGGGGCTTTTGCCAGATTCAATATAACTACATGGATAGAGATTACCAGGCTGGTGAAAGAGGATTAAGGATGGCAGCTGAACGGGGCTTGGGAGTGGTGATTATGGAACCACTGAAAGGGGGCAGGTTGGCGATTGAGGTTCCGCCAGGTCCTGTGAAAGAGGTTTTTAGTCGAAGTGAATCCTCACGCAAACCGGCAGAATGGGCTTTGCAGTGGCTTTGGAATCAACCGGAAGTTGGCATAGTGCTTTCAGGCATGTCTACCATGGAGCAGGTGGAAGAGAACCTGGCGAGTGCAAGTCGTTCCGGGGCAGGTAGTCTTTCAACTGAGGAAATGGAAATTGTCGCGGATGCAAACACTGCCTGGCAAGGGCTTGCACCTGTTGCCTGTACCCATTGTGAATATTGCCTTTCTTGTCCGAGTGATGTGATGATTCCCCAGGTTTTCAAAATTTACAATAATGCGGTGATGTTCAACCAACAGGAACAAGGGCGAACTGCTTATAAAAACCAAATTCCTGCTAATAGCCAGGCAGATGCCTGTATAGAATGCGGCACCTGTGAGACACTTTGCCCGCAGAATCTGACCATTATCGAATATCTAAAAGATGCCCACGCATATTTGAAAGAGACATAACAAAGGTGGCTGCTGAAAATCAGACCCAAATCGGTGAAGCCACAATCGATCAAAAAGACCGACCCTGGATTATTGCGTTGACGGTTTTGCTTGCAGTATTGGTGGCGACCTGGTTGTTGGTGACGCCAACCGGATGGTGGGAAAAGATTCGTCTGTTGGGTTACGCCGTCTGTCACCAGATTGAAACGCGCAGTTTTTTTTATCATGACATGCAATCGCCTTTGTGTGCCCGCTGTACTGGCATGTACCTTGGGGGGCTGCTTGCTATTGGCTACCAGGCATGGCAGGGGCGCAAAGGACGCTTTCCCCCGGTGTGGGTAATGATGATATTGGGGTTGCTCTTTATCTGGTTTGGGGTTGATGGGGTCAATTCCTTTCTGCGATTCTTTCCCGGATTTACCTTTGGATACCAACCTTCCAACCTGCTTCGCCTTACAACCGGCATGGGCGTCGGGCTGGGAATCGGGGCAATTCTGACCCCGCTTTTCAACCAGACTGCATGGGCAGACTGGATCAACCGCAGCTTTTTTGAAAAATGGTATGGCTTTCCCATTTTGCTTTTGATAGCAGCGCTCATGACGCTGGGGATTTACAGCCAACAGCCCGTTATCCTTTTACCAGCGATGTTTGCTTCTGGTTTGGGGGTGGTGTTTCTGCTCGGCGCTCTTCATAGTGTGATTGCATTGATGTTGATAAAACGGAGCAACCGTCAGCTTAGCTGGAAAGAAATGACGCTGCCTTTGCTCATTGGATTTAATGTTGCTATGATTCAAATTTTGGCAACAAGTTTGTTCAGGTTTTTGCTAATCGGCAGCTGGGCTCCATTTAACCTGTGATTATCTACGGGTAGAAAGCGGTAATCGGACTATAATTAACCTGACCGGCTACAATTGACCCGGTTGGAGGAGTAGTATGATAGAAATAATCGGGGGTGTGTTGGGCGCATTTGGTCTTTCTGCCTCTGCAGGTGTAAACGCCTACATCCCACTATTGGTCGTTTCGCTGTTGGCGAAATTCACCAACCTTATTGAACTTGCCGAACCCTGGAACGCAATAGAAAGTTGGTGGGTAATCGGAGTGTTGGCGGTGCTTGGAATCGTTGAATTTGTTGCTGATAAAGTGCCGGTGGTAGACCAGGTCAATGATGGTATTCAAACTTTAATTCGCCCGGTTGCAGGTGCGATTCTGTTTGCAACCAGCGCCAAAACGATTACCGAGATCAACCCGGTGTTATCCATGATTTGTGGGCTGTTTGTGGCGGGGTCGGTACATGCAGCGAAATCGTTGGTTGCCCGTCCCGTCATTGAAGCCAGCACGGCTGGGGTAGGGACGCCTGTTATCAGCACTATTGAAGATATTTTGGTCACGATCATCTCTGTGTTGGCCGTAGCATTGCCAGTGTTGATGATCATACTGGTTATCCTGATCGTTTGGTGGGTTGTAAAGTTGATGAAAAAATTGAAACCCAGGCGAATCCAACCAGAGGAATCCATTTTTTAAGTTTCAAGGAGGAAGTTTATGTCAGAAGATCAAACAAATTATCAAAGAACCGAAACCAGCACATCCGGCTGGGCAATAGTCAGCCTGATTGCAGGTATTGGAAACTATATCGGTTTTCCAGTAATTGGTGCTGTTATCGCTCTGATCTCAGGTTATATTGGCAAATCTGATATTGAGAAAAGCCAGGGTCGTCTGGATGGTGAAAATCTTGCCAAAGCAGGGATAGTCCTGGGATGGGTGGGGATTGTTCTTGCGCTGCTTTCGCTGTGCCTAACCATATTGGTAATTGTGGGAGTAATCGGTGGTAGCATTGCGTTGTGTGGGCCATTCGGCAACTGGCTTCAAAGTGTCCCTACCTATTGAAAGGAATTAGTTTATGAGTGATCAAGAAAATTTTGAACCAAAACATGACGATGGGTGGACTGAAGTTCCCAGATCTGAACCGACTCCCCCGCAACAACCTTTACCCCCCCAGGAACCGGTTGAAAGTGAAGAGGCTGATTTTGACCGCCTGAGAGCTTACCAGGAAGATTTCCAACCAGAAGCTCCCATCCAGCCTGAGGTCGTGCAGTTTTCTTCGGAACAGGTGCCTGATATAGAATTCACCTCTGAACCACCAATACCTCCTTTATATGATCCGGAACTGGATGAGCGCGATCCATACTCTTCGGTTAAGCCGCAGGACACGGTTTTTGTATCAGCACCAGCTTATCAAAGTGCTGCACCAACAAGCAGTGTGCGACCTCCCGCCGAAAAGAAAAACAGCATCTGGATTATTGTGTTGATCGTGTTGTTGGTTTTGTGTCTGTGTTTAATCATCGGGGCTGTAATAGTATTTTTCATGGTCGCCAGCGGCGAATATGAAATTCAATGGTCTTACCAATTGATAAATCAAGCCTTGAGAATGTTGTAAAACCCGAAAGATTAACTTAATAGGATGGATGTTTTCAGTCCACCCTTTTTTTAATCCGGTGGAACATACCAAACGAAGCAAATATCATTGGGTAACGAAGCGACCTTTTATTGCCTGGGTTTAGCTCGCCTTGCCGCTGGGGAGGGAAGGTCATGACTGCGAAGCGATCTGGGATTTGTCATCCTGAGGGACGAAGGATCTTATATTCCAACCAACAAGATCCTTCGCAAAAGAGGCTCAGGATGACAGATTCACATTTCCTTGAACCCGCCCGTACCGGCGTTGTACAAATGCGCAATAATTACATACTCGTAGACGGTGGATACTACATGACGGGCAGACACTGCATACTTGATTCAGTCCAGGCAATGTCGATAGTGCTGCCAATAGAAATGGTTTTGGAGGAGTGGACATGAAGGAGGGTTTGCCCAACCAGCACCTCCAGGCGATAGTATTCACCCTGGAAGATGCTGTCTTTAATCTCTGCGCGTAGGTTGTTAGGCATATCAGCTGCTTTTTCATCGAGAATAGCATCCTGGGGGCGCAGGAGCAGCATACACTGCGAGCCGACCTCCAGCCCGGATGATGACACTTTAAATTGCCCCAGATTGGTCTCGACCCTATCAGAACCGACAATTCTGCCAGGAACCAGGTTGCCGAGCCCCAAAAATGAAGCGACCCAGGCGTTGGTTGGTTGAGTAAACACTGTCTCAGGTGAACCTTCCTGCACCAGGTTTCCATCATGCAGCAATAGCAGCCGGTCTGCCAGTGTAAAGGCTTCTTCCTGGTCGTGGGTCACATAGATGACAGCTTTCTTACTATCGTGAAGACGTTTGCGCAGATCCTTCAGCATTTCGGTGCGCAGGTTATGATCCAGCGCACCCAAAGGCTCGTCCAGCATCAACAATAAAGGGTCTGGTGCCAGGGCACGCGCAAGGGCTACACGCTGCTGTTCCCCCCCGGAAAGCTCCGTTACTGACCGTCCGGCAAAATCGGACATGTGAATGCTTTCAAGCGCTTTTTTGACAATATCATCAATCTCAACCCGGGAACGCCCTATCATTCTCAGCCCGAAAGCGATGTTTTCAGCAACGCTGCGGTGTGGGAAGAGAGCATAATCCTGAAACATCAGCCCAAATCCGCGTTCGTAGGTGGGCTTGTTGGTGTAATCTGTGTCGTCCCAAAAGACCTTGCCCGATTTTGGCTCTTCCAACCCGGCAATAATGCGCAGCATAGTGCTCTTGCCGCTGCCCGAAGAACCCAACAGGCAGACCAGTTCACCTTCCTGCACTTGAAACGAGATCCCTTTGAGCAGGGGTTTTCCATCGTAATCTTTGAATATTTCTTCAACACGTAACATCAGAACAACTCCTCACCGGGAAGGCGGATTTTTTCAATAAGCAGGCTTCCAGCCGCGCTGGTTACTAATAGAAGGGTAGACATCGCCAATGCCTGCCCATAGTTGAGCGCACCGGGCTGGGAAATGTAACGGTAAATCAAGACCGGGATAGTCGGTGTCTGCGGGCTGCTCAAAAAACTTGAGGCACCAAACTCACCTAACGAGATCGTGAACGAAAAAGCCAGGCTGGCGATAATTGCGCGCAGCAGAATAGGCAGGTCAACCTCCCGGAAGACTCTCCACGGCTTTGCACCCATTACGAGGGCGGCTTCTCTCAATGAAATCGGGATGCCCCTGATTGCTGGCAGCAGCGTGCGTACGGCGAACGGTAGTGCGATCAGCGAGTGAGCAATAGGGATCATAATTGGGAACGCTCCGCTGGTCCAGGGAGCTTTGTTGAAAGTGATCAAAAAACCGAGACCGAGGATAACCGCGCTTGCTCCTAGGGGCAGCATGAACAAAGGCTCAAGCCAGCGGATGAACTTTCCAGATGATGCCAATGCATATGCGGCTATGAGACCCATTGAAGTTGCGATTAACATGGTAAGAACCGAAAACACAAGCGAGTTGCGGACGGCCGCGAGCGGATTGGCATAAAAAACTGAGCCGGAACGGTTTTGGAATAACTCGGTGTAATAGCGAAAAGTGAGTCCGGTCTCGACTTCCCCCCGCTCTCCACGCGCTGCATCGAAAGTGACTAAAGAGCGTGAGATCAGGCTAAGGATTGGTGTGACAAACAGGATCAACACTAATAAACTAAGCAAAACCACGTAAAGCTTCTGCAGTTTTGTTTTTGGTTTCATCAGTGTTTTGCGTTCACTGCCGAGGGCAGCTTTGCCATAGCGTGGATTATTAACCCGGTTCTGGAGCAGCGTGATTATCAGGGTGAAGGCAAGCTGAACCACAGAAAGTAAGCCAGCCACAGGAAGATTGAGGCGGTTCATTGCCTGGTTATATATTTCGACTTCGAGGGTGGCGAATTGTGGTCCACCCAACATCAACACTACCCCAAAACTGGTAAAGTCGAACAGGAACACCAGTAAGGATGCACCGAGGATCGAAGGCATCAAAAGGGGCAAGGACACTTCTTTGAAAACACGCCACGGGTTGGCACCCAGAACGCCAGCTGCTTCGTCATAATGAGGATTGAGGCGGGCAAGACTGCTGCCGACCATGCGGATAACAATTGAGGTGTTATAAAAAACATGAGCCAGCAAAATCGCAGAGAAACTGTTCAAAAGGTTGATGGGCGCACTGGAGAGATTGAAAAGATTCATCAGGATCACATTCAACCAACCTCTGGGTCCAATCAGCGTATTGAATGCTGTGGCAACTACGACCGTCGGCAAAATAAATGGCAGCAGGCTCAGGGCGCGTAACCCTTTGCGACCCGGAAAATCGAACCTGGCAAAAAGGTATGCAGCGGGTAGTCCAATTAGCAAGGTTAACAGCGTCGATAGAAACGCTTGCCAAAGAGTGAAACCGAGCGGTCGGGTAACCTGTTCCCAGCTGAAGAATTGCCAGCCCTGGTTGAAGCGCTCAGAAAAAACCTGTCTGAAAATCACCAACAGCGGTTGGTAAAAGAAAAACAACAGAAAGGCGAGTGGTATCAACCACAGCAGCCAGGTGCGAGACCCCGAACGGTTCATCCTTAACTACTTCAACATCAGATTCGCCCACTCATTTATCCAGGCATCACGGTGGGCTGCGATCAGGGCAGAGTTGAGCGAGCTAACAGTTTCAGGGAGCTGACTGGCAGTTATAAAGTCTTCCGGCAATTCGGCAGCAGGCAAAACCGGGAAAACGAACATCTGCATGGGCATATCTTCCTGGAACTCTTTGCTCAGCAAAAAGTCGATAAACTTTTCAGCCAAATCACGGTTGGGCGTGTTGTTGAGGATGCCGGCAAATTCCACCTGCCGCCAACACATTCCCGGTGCAATCAGGGAGGCGGTGGGAGATTCGCTCAGTGCAGTTTCTGCATAGATAAGTTCGGCTGCCGGGCTGGAGGCATAAGAAACCACCATTGGTTGAGGACCTTTGCCCGATGAACCGGAAAAGTTATTGTAATAAGCTGTCTCCCAGTCAGAGACGATGGCAACCTGGTTGACTTTCATTGCTTGCCACCAATCCAGCCAGGCATCTTCGCCAAACTCGGCAATCGTTGCAAGCATAAAAGCCAATCCGGGTGAACTGGTTGCAGGGTTTTCAACTACCAATAGCCCTTCATATTCCGGCTTGGTTAGGTCTTGCAGCGAGCGGGGCAGCTCAATATTTCTTTCAGAAAAATAAGCCCGGTCATAATTGATGCAGACATCTCCAAAATCGATGGGAACGACAAAAAACTCAGGGTCAAGCTTAAACTCATCCGGTATGTTTTCTAACCCTTCTGGTTGATAGGGTTCAAACAAATTCTGCTCGAGGGCACGGGACAGGAAAGTGTTATCCAGACCGTAAAAAACATCTGCTTCCGGGGTTTTGCTGTTGACCGAAGTAAGAATGAGCCGGTTTAAAGCAGAGCCAGTGTCGCCGCCCTGGATAAAGACAAGCCTGACGTTGTTTTCTTCTTCAAACCCACTTACGAGCTCTGCGGAAACGGAGAAACTGTCGTGCGTGATGATTGTCAGGGTGCGAACGTCGTTTGCTGTTGGTTGGCAAGCTGAGATCAGCAGAACCAAAACAAACAAAATGTAGAATATTTTTTTAATCATGAAGGTTGCCTTTCCTGAGATGATAAAGATATGTGGAATAACAATAATTGTCCCTGCTGCAGGCTGACAGAAGCCTGGTTAGCGAGGCAGACATTGCTCAACCCGCGGGTTTCATATGGCAACAGGGTTTCGTAGGTAAGAGGGTAAGCCAGACCGACCGTGTTCACACCCAGCGCTGGATCGCCCCAGGGAAATAACGAGATGATGTCGCCGGGGTTGGTGTCGAGAGTGATCTCACTATCAACCATGAAAACCATGGTTTTCTCTCCCTGGATTGACACCTCGGAACCCGCCAGGGATGGGTGAAAGAGCAATGCGATATTGCTGAAGGTATGGTCGAGCCGTCCGCCGGTAGCGCAGGCTATGGTGAACTTTCCGAAGTTTCTTTTTTTGGCTTCACGAATGGCAAGTTCAAGGTCAGATTCGTCTTTTTCAGGTTTGTAGCGCAAGATCTCAACCTGCTGATCCTGGCAAGTCTTGAGTTCATCTTCGCTAATCGAATCGAGATCACCAATGAGCAAATCAGGAAACAGACCCAGTGACAACAAGTGATGTAATCCCCCATCAACTGCGATGACGAAGTCGTGATTACAAATTAGGTGGTCCAGGTTGGACTGGGCGTCACCATTAACAATTATCAGTACACTTTTTGTCGTTTTCATCAAAAAACCCTCCGTGGGGAGGGTTGCTGGAATTCTTTATCTGCATCCCTCCGCCGGTATGATCCGGATCAGGTGTTGCGGGTCGGACGGTGTGTCCCTCTCAGCTTTGCAGCTCCCCGTGAATTTGTGTATAGAATAGTACCATAGACAGGAGATGAATTACAATAATTTAAACAGAGTAGTTTCGACAAAAGGGAGTTCGATGATCACCAAAGAAGACTTTAAGATCTTGTTTGAGACCTGGCAGTGGATTATGGAAGTGCAGACTGATGGGCTTAGCCAGGAGGATCTGCTTCTCCAACCCCAGCCGGGAGGTAACTGCATGCTGTGGGTGTTGGGGCATATGGTTGAAAGCATGAAAGACCTGGTGGGCGAGCTGGGCGGGTCCAAACCAGAGGGTTTCGGACTTTATGAACGATTTGCGAGGACAAGCGAACCAGTGTTGGAAAGCGAACCGGGTTTACCTGATTTGGTGAAGATAAAGCAGGATTATGCTGCACTCAGCCAACTGGCTCAACAAACCTTGGAAAATCAGGACGACACTTACTTCAGAGAGCCGGGTTGGAGTGGAACAAAAGGGGCAACAGTTTTGTTTTTATCTTTTCATATGTCTTACCATGCAGGACAGCTGGAATACTTACGTAACCTGGCAGGGAAAACTGAAAAAGTGATTTGATGTAGACCCTCCGATTGTTTTGGTGTCCTTAGCGAGCACGGCATAAGCAAAACTGTGATAAAATCAACGCCCTGCCAGCCTTGCTGGTGAGATTGAATAAAAAGTTGTAAAAAAAGTATTGACTTATCAATTGATGTGCCATATACTAAAATATTGCGCTTAAAGAGAACTGAATGCGTGGATCGCAGATTGCACCACGCTTTTATCACGTTAGGAGACATGAATGACTGACCTGATGACACCCAAAAATTATGCACGTATCCCTGTTGGGCTTGAGTTGCCACAATTGATCCAGGTTCAACTGGATTCCTTCCAACGACTGAAGTCTGAGGGATTGGGTAGTTTATTCAACGAAATTTCTCCCATTATTTCTTATGGTGGTGACCTGAGATTGCATTTCCCCAGTGACACCCCGATGTCAAAAGAATTTGATTTACAGTATCGTTTCGAAGAACCGAAAAACACGATCGAGGAATGTCTCGAACGCGATCTGACTTATGCATGCCCCTTGTATGTTTCTGTCCTTCTGGATGGAGCTGAGAGCAGCGACAAAATCAAGCACGACCTTTTCCTGGGCGACTTCCCCGAGATGACCCCCAAAGGCACCTTCATTATTAATGGTACTGAACGGGTTGTCGTTTCCCAGCTTATCCGCTCTCCGGGTGTCTATTTTGAAGCCGAACTCGACCGTTCAACCGGTCGAATGATGTCGACTGCAAAATTGATCCCAGACCGCGGTGCCTGGATGGAATTTGAAACCCGTAAGAACGATTTTATTATTCTGAAATTCAACCGCAAGCGGACCGTACCGATCACGGTATTTCTTCGCGCTCTTGCGGTTGTGGATGATGGATTGGATGATAACCCGCTAAAGACCGGTTCTGACGAAGAGATCATGGCGCTCTTTAGTGACGTGGATACAAATGAAGAACATCTTTTCATCGAGTCTTCGTTTGAGCAAGAACCGGATTATGATCTGAGTGTTTACACAAAATCAGAAGCGGCCTTAATTGAGTTTTATAAGCGTTTGCGCCCCGGTGAGCCTCCCCAATTGGACAACGCCCGTGCATATGTGATTGAGCAAATCTTCGACCCCCGCCATTATGATTTGGAAAAAGTGGGTCGTTACAAGCTGAATCAGAAATTGGACCTGGAAGACCTTGTTCCCATGACTCACCGGATGATTACCAAGCACGATATCATCCGTTTGATTCGACGCATGATCCAAATCAACAATGGGGTTGTACCTCCAGATGATATTGATCACCTTGGTAATCGCCGTATCAAGACGGTTGGTGAACTTATCCAGAATAAGATCCGGGTCGGTTTGCGCCGTATGGAACGGGTTATTAAAGAACGTATGTCCATTCGTGATCAGGGCACTTCCGTTTCCCCTGTAAGCCTGGTCAACATCCGCCCCCTGGTTGCTTCGCTGCGTGAGTTTTTTGGCTCAAGCCAGCTCTCCCAGTTTATGGAAGAAACCAACCCACTTTCTGAACTGCGCCACAAACGCACAGTTTCAGCCTTGGGTCCTGGTGGTCTGCGCCGTGAGCGTGCCGGATTTGATGTTCGTGACGTTCACTTCTCGCACTATGGACGCATCTGCCCGATTGAAACCCCTGAAGGTCCAAACATTGGTTTGATCGGTCGCCTGGCGAGCTTTGCCTCTGTCAACGAATATGGCTTTATCGAAACACCATATCGCCGGGTTTACCGTTCAATGAAGGGTGATGATCCCAATCTGGTTAATCATTTGCTGCGTCAAAACATTGTTGATCCAAAAACTGGTGAGATTGTTTACGAAACCGAAACCCGTGTTACCAAAGAAATGGCAAAGAAAATCAAATCCTTTGGCATTGAGGATGTTTTGGTGCGCCCGTTTGTTAGCGATGATTATGTCTCCTTAAGTGCAGACGCGGAAGATAAGTTTGTGATTGCCCAGGCAAACGCCCCGGTTAACGAATATAACGAATTTGTGCGGAGAAACAGCTGCCGGTTCCATAACCAGTTCGCTATCTATGACTACGAGTACATCGATTTTATCGACGTTGCACCTAACCAGGTTGTCGGTATTTCGGCAGCACTCATCCCCTTCCTCGAGCACGACGATGCCAGCCGCGCCCTGATGGGTTCGAACATGCAGACCCAGGCAGTGCCGCTGCTGCGCCCCGAAGTACCGATTGTTTCAACAGGTATGGAAGAAGTAGCTGTAGCAGACTCTGGTCAGGTTGTGATAGCAGAAGAAGACGGAGAAGTCTTGTCTGTTACTGGCGACACATTAAAAATAAAATTGCCGAATGGCAAGCAAAAGACACACAATCTTCGCAAATACCAACGCTCCAACCAAAGCACTTGTATCGATCAGCGCCCGGCAGTTGTTCAGGGTCAGCTGATACATAAGGGTGACGTAATTGTCGACTCTTCTTCAACTCAGGATGGCAAGCTGGCATTGGGTCAAAACGTCCTGATCGCTTTCCTGCCCTGGGAAGGTTTTAACTTTGAAGATGCGATTCTTATCTCCGAACGCCTGGTTGAAGACGACCGCTACACCAGCATCCACATCGAAAAATATGAAGTGGAAGCCCGTGATACCAAGCTGGGTCCCGAAGAAATTACCCGTGAGATTCCTAATGTCGGTGAAGACACCATCCGCGACCTGGACGAAAGCGGTATCATCCGCATTGGAGCTGAGGTAGGACCAAACGAGATTTTGGTTGGCAAGATCACTCCCAAAGGCGAGAAAGAACTTACCCCCGAAGAGCGGCTGCTTCGCGCAATCTTTGGTGAAAAATCCCGCGATGTTAAAGACACTTCTCTGCGTATGCCCCACGGCGAGCGTGGAATCGTTGTTGATGTTAAGGTGTTCACCCGTGAAGAAAACTCTGACCTCAGTGCCGGGGTTGATAAGATGGTTCGCGTCTCAGTTGCTCAACGCCGAAAAATCACTGCAGGTGACAAAATGGCAGGTCGACACGGCAACAAGGGTTGTGTTTCGATGGTTTTACCTGTTGAAGATATGCCCTTCCTTGAAGATGGAACACCAATCGACATTATCCTCAATCCACTCGGTATTCCTGGTCGTATGAACATTGGTCAGGTACTCGAAGCTGAACTGGGTTGGGCTGCACGCAGTCTGGGATTCCGCGCAGTGACACCTGTTTTTGATGGTGCAACAGAAGCAGAAATCGAAGCTGAGCTTGTGCGCGCCTGGATGATCGACGAAGCCTGGCGGGTTACTGCTGAAAAAGGTTGGGAATGGCTGCAAGGTATTGAACACGATCCGGAAATGATCCAGGATGATAACGAGGTTCGCTTGTTATACCTGGAGGAAATTCTGGCAGGTCAGGATGTTGACCTGTTTGAGATCAAAGAGAATGAAGCCCTGGCTCGCAGAGCAGCGCTGTCTGAATGGCTGAAATCTGAAAACTTTGACCCTGCTACAATCACTTCATTCCCGGAAGACAATATCTCTGTCTTACAGCGTAAAGAGCAAGATGATAACGCTGTGAGGGCTTGTATTTATCTTTGGGCTAAGAAACTTGGTTATGAAATCGACCGCGATCTCAGCCGCGAAGAGATTGATATCGAAGCTCGCAAAATTATGGCTGAATCAAATTCTCCAATTCCGACTCTTGGCAAGCAATTGCTTCGGGACGGACGCACCGGCGATTTATATGATCAGCCCGTTACCATTGGTGTGATGACTATGCTCAAACTGCATCACCTCGTCGAAGACAAGGTTCATGCCCGTTCAACCGGACCATACAGCCTGGTCACTCAACAGCCGTTGGGCGGTAAGGCACAATTTGGTGGTCAGCGCTTTGGTGAAATGGAAGTTTGGGCGCTGGAAGCATATGGCGCGGCTTACACCTTGCAGGAAATGCTAACCGTCAAATCTGACGATGTCGCCGGCAGGACTGCTACCTATGAGTCTATTGTTCAGAACAAACCAATTGAAGCTCCTGGCATTCCAGCAGCCTTCCGCGTTCTGGTCAAGGAGTTACAGTCCCTCAGCCTGGCAGTAGAAGCGATTATGGAAGACGGTGAAATTGTCAAGTTTGGTAAGGATGAAGAACGTTCTAACCGAAACCGCTTCCCAACCGGTTTGCTGGACCAGGGAGCGGATGTATTTAGCTCGTTAAAAAATATCGGCATGTAATTATTTCGGCAAACAAGTCTAAGATTTGCCGAAAGTATTGCTTGACGTTTTGAAGTGAGGCGTGATAGAATAACTCCTCATTCCTGGCAGGCATGAATTCTGAGCATGTGCCTGTCATTAGTGTCGGAAGCTAAGGCCATCCGTAATTTTGATGGCCTTGATTATTGAATAATTGAATTGTTATAAGTAATATGGAGGCA
>Ga0123334_1001588_pt1 | contig 28128 bp, 23 predicted proteins | sample BiotimSIPDNA_FD_89706 | JGI IMG/M metagenome (GOLD analysis project Ga0123334, IMG submission 89706) | Anaerobic biogas reactor microbial communites from Washington, USA - Biogas_R1 time_0 SIP DNA | ecosystem: Engineered > Bioreactor > Anaerobic > Unclassified | place: Washington, USA...
GCCGCCGTTTCCGGATGTACATCTGGAAGCAGTGGAAGAAGCCCAAAACGCGTGTAAAGAACCTGATGAAGCTGGGTATGCCGGATTGGCAAGCCTACCGAAACGGCAACACACGCAAAGGATCCTAGGCGATTGCCGGAAGTGGAATTCTCCAACAAACAATCACAAACAAAAGACTCGCACAGGCCGGATACTACAGTATCCTAGACCGATACGAGTCTCTGCACTCAAACGGTTGAACCGCCGTGTACCGATCGGTACGCACGGTGGTGTGAGAGGTCGGTCACTCAGCTAATGGGTGACCTCCTACTCGATTAATGTGAATTGTGTTATCAGCCGAGCGCGTCGATGATAGCGGGTATAACCTTGAAGAGGTCTCCTACGATGCCGTAGTCGGCCACCTCGAATATCGGAGCGGTCTCGCTTTTATTGATAGCGACTATATAGCCTGAGTTTTGCATACCAGCAAGATGCTGGATCGCTCCGGATATACCGCAGGCTATATAAAGCTTAGGCTTAACGGTGGTTCCGGTCTGTCCGACCTGGAAGCTGTGGTCTATCCAGCCCGCGTCAACACAGGCGCGTGACGAGCCGATTGAGCCGCCGAGCTTGTCTGCAAGCTGCCTGATGATGTTGAAGCCCTCGGGTCCGCCGATGCCGCGGCCGCCGGAGACGATAATTTCGGCGTCGGTAAGCGAAGCAACCTCGCCGACCTTCTTTACCACGTCGTGAACGATCTGGCGGATATCACCGGACTTGAACTTGACGCCAAGATCGATCAGCTCACCCTTGCGGCCGGGAGTGCGAACCGGCTTTTCCATAACGCCCGGGCGGACGGTGGACATCTGGGGGCGGTGATGCGGGCAGGCAATGGTAGCCATGAGATTGCCGCCGAAGGCGGGTCGTGTCTGCATGAGCTTTTTGTCTGCGGGATCTATGTCGAGTTTTGTGCAGTCGGCCGTAAGACCTGTGCCGCACTTGACGGCAAGGGAGGGAGCCAGGTCGCGTCCGATGTGGGTGGCGCCCATCAAAACTATCTCGGGCTTATACTTCAGTATAGCCCTGTAGACGGCTTTGGTATAACCGTCGGTGGTATAGGTTTTAAGCTCGGGGGCGTTGGCGTAATAGACCTTGTCTGCGCCGTACTCAAACAGCTCGTCCGCGAGGTTATCGACATCGGAGCCTACAAGGACGGCGGAGAGATCTGTTCCGATGTCGTTGGCGAGCTTGCGGCCCTCGCCCAGAAGCTCGATAGAAACATTCATAAGTTTGCCTTCGCGCTGTTCGGCAAAAACCCATACACCGTGGTATAAAGAGATATCAACGTTTTCCATGGAGCTCTCGGTGCGCTCTATCGCTCCGAACGGGCAGGTCTCGACGCAGACGCCGCAGTTGGTGCAGGCCATTCCGACGACTGCGATTTTGTTTTCCATTGTTATCGCCTGAAACGGACAGTTTTTAACGCAAAGAGTGCAGCCTTTGCACTTTTCAGCAATAATATTTATAGCCATTCAGTTCACGTCCTTTCCGCTCATATAACATGCTTTTCGGAGAGCCTGCTGACGAGAGCCGCGGCCATCTCGCTGATGGATCCGGTGAGCATCTCGCCCTTGCCCTTCGGAGGCGGTGTGAAGCTTCTCTGGACGTTTGTGGGAGAGGCGGCCAATCCGCACTTGGATGGATCGAGATCAACATCCTTCTCATTCCAGATTTTAATATCGGCTTCGTCGCAGGCGTAAAGAATCCTGCTGACGGTCATGTATCTGGGCTCGTTGAGTTCCTTGACGCAGGTGAGGACGCAGGGACGCGTGACCTCGACGACCTCGTAGCCGTCCTCAAGCTGACGCTCGACAACGATGGAGCCGTCTTTGATTTCGCGAACCTTCTGCACATAGGTTACAACAGGCAGACCGAGACGCATTGCCAGCTGAGGTCCGACCTGGGCGGTGTCTCCGTCGATAGCCTGGCGTCCGGCGAAGATTATATCGACATCGCCGATCTTTTCGATGCCCGCGGCGATAGTTGTGGACGTTGCACAGGTATCAGCGCCGCCGAAAGCGCGGCTTGAAAGCAGGTAGCCGTCATCCGCTCCCATTGCTATGCACTCTCTGAGCATAATAAGGGCTTGCGCCGGGCCCATTGAAATAACGGAGACCGTAGTGCCGGGATATTCGTCCTTGACGCACAGTGCTGCCTCAAGAGCATTCGCGTCGTCGGGATTGAGTATGGAGGGAACACCCTCGCGGATAAGCGTACCTTTTTGCTGGTCGATTTTTACTTCGTTTGTATCGGGGACCTGTTTTGCACAGACGACAATCTTCATTACTCTTTCCCCTCCTTATTTAAGCAGCGCGCCGGATATTACCATCTGCTGTACCTGTGAGGTGCCTTCGAAGATGGAGTTTATACGAGCGTCGCGGTAGAGTCGTTCGATTCTGTAGTCTTTTATATAACCGTAGCCGCCGTGGATCTGCAGAGCCTTATAGGCTATGCGGTTGCAGGCTTCGGAGGCGAAGTACTTTGCCATGGAGCAGTACATGCTTGCTTTCGGGTCGTTGAGATCCTTGTTGACAGCCGCATTGTAGAGCAGCTCGCGGGAAGCCTCCAGCTCGGTGGCCATGTCGGCGATCATAAAGCTGATAGCCTGGAACTTGGCTATGGGCTGGCCGAACTGCTTGCGTTCCTTGGCGTATTTGATAGCTTCCTCAAGGCAGGACTGAGCGACGCCTACCGACTGCGCGGCGACGCCGAGGCGGCCGTAGTCGAGAGTTTTCATAGCGTTGGAAAAGCCCTTGTTGATTTCGCCGAGCCGGTCCTCGTCCTTAACGCGGACGTCCTCGAGAACTATGTCGCTGGTGGGGCAGCCGATGATGCCCATCTTGTTTTCGTGCTTGCCGAAAGAAACGCCGGGGGCCTTCATATCCACAATAAAGGTGGTAATGCCGTGCGAGCCGGCTTTGGGATCGGTCTTTGCAAATACTATGCAGAAGTCGGAAATCGGGGCAGCCGTAATAAACGCCTTGCGGCCGTTAAGAATCCAGTCATCGCCGTCGCGCACGGCAGTGGTAACGACGCCGCCGGCATCAGAGCCTGCTCCCGGTTCGGTCAGACCGAAGCTGGGCATCATCTCGCCGCGTGCGACCGGAGCGAGGTATTTGCGCTTTTGCTCGTCTGTTCCCGCAAGCATCAGCGGGCCGCTGCCGAGTGAGTTTGCACCGGAAACATATATGGCCGAAACAAGGTTGACACGAGAGATTTCCTCTATCGTGATGACGTAGGCGAGAGTATCCGCTCCCTGTCCTCCGAGCTCCTTCGGCGCTTTTATGCCGAAAAAGCCATATTTTTTAAATTTGGCCAACAGTTCCTGGGGATATTCGCCGGTCTGGTCTATATTGTCCTGTACTTCCTTGGGTATCTCCTTTTCGGAGAAATCGCGTGCTAATTTGCGGATAAGCTGGTATTTTTCCGAAAGAACCATGTGTTGAATCTCCTTTCTCCTCTTGAATGCGAGCGCTGATTTGGATATCGCCGGAAGCTTTAAAGGCTGCGATCTTTTCCTCGGAAAAGCCGCAAAAGCCGCATAAGTTTCCATTAAAATGGGGTTTGCCGGATAAATTGTCGAATACATTCTATTCTAATATATTAAACCTTAGTATGATACCAAAGTCAATAGAAGAAAACCGGGGCATACGGAGAAAACCGTATGCCCCGAAGCCTGGGTTTTTGGCAGTATTAACGGGATTAAGCTCAGACTTTTTCCCAAACCGTGGCCACGGCATTGCCGCCGCCTATGCACAGGGTGGCAAGGCCGAGCTTTGTGTCTTCACGCTTGAGCATTTCGTGAACAAGAGTGACTATGATCCTCGCGCCCGAAGCGCCGACGGGATGACCGATGGCTATCGCGCCGCCGTTAACGTTGACCTTGCTCATGTCGAAGCCGAGGTCGCGGGCGACCGCCAGACACTGAGAAGCAAAAGCTTCGTTCGCTTCGACGAGGTCCATGTCGGAAACCGTAAGGTTGGCCTTATTAAGAGCATTACGGGAAGCTTCGATAGGAGCGGCGCCCATGATGGCGGGATCTATGCCGCTTTGTCCCCAGGAGACGAGTTTAAAAAGAGGCTTTAGGCCGTATTTTTTAACAGCCTCGCCGGAAGCGAGCACAATGGCGGCTGCGCCGTCGTTTATGCCGGAGGCGTTGCCGGCGGTTACTCGGCCGCCGTCGGGCTTAAACGCGGGCTTGAGTTTCGCGAGGGCCTCGGCAGAGGTTTCGCGGGGGAATTCATCGACTTTAAAATCTACTACCTGTTTTTTCACCTTAACGGGGACGGGTACTATTTCGTCCTCGAAGCGGCCGGATGCGATTGCCGCCAAAGCTTTTTGCTGGGAAGCGAGGGAGAACGCGTCGCAATCCTCGCGGGTGATGCCCCAGCGGTCGCAGATATTTTCCGCTGTAATACCCATGTGGTAGTTGTTGTATTTTTCCCAAAGCCCGTCGTTAACCATGGAGTCGACCAGAGCGGCGTTGTTCATGCGGGCGCCGAAGCGGGCGGTAGGAACGAGATAAGGAGCGGCAGACATGTTCTCGGTGCCGCCGCAGAGGATAATGTCCGCGTCATCGGCTGCTATCGAGCGGGCGGCTTCGATAACGCTCTTCATGCCGGAGCCGCAAACCATGCCTACAGTATAAGCGGGAACTTCGTAAGGGATGCCGGCGCCGATGGCGACCTGACGGGCGACATTTTGGCCGAGACCGGCTGTGAGCACGCATCCGAACATGACCTCGTCAAGCTCGGAGCCGTTTAAACCCGCACGCTTGAGGGCCTCTTTGGCTACAATTGCGCCGAGTTCGGTGGCCGGAGTGTCCTTTAGGGAGCCGCCAAAACTGCCGACAGCAGTCCTGCAGCAGCTGATAAGATAAATATCCTTCACTATATGACCTCCTGACCCGCTTAGCGGGTGAAAATAATTTTTGATCATCCCACAGTATATACCCGTCCCGGACAAAAATCAACACCGTAAGACAAACCGTTTTCACATATCTGTTTTTTAGGAGAAGACTGCCGCTTCTTCCGAAGCGCCTTGAAAGGATTAAGGCGCGGTGCTATAATCAGCCTGCAGGGGGAGTTGAAGTTATGACAACTGCGGTTATACTGGCCGGCGGAAAAAGCCGGCGTATGGGCCGGAATAAAATGCTGCTGCCGTACCGCGGAAAAACGCTGCTCGAGACGGCTATAGAAAAGTATTCCCGTGTATTCGACAGGGTTCTTGTCAGCGTTGCCGAGGAGGACTCCTACGCTATATCGGACGAGCAGCGCGTTCGGGACTTATTTCCGGGCTGCGGGCCGCTCGCAGGGCTGCATGCGGCACTGCGAGCCTGCGGGGGGGACGGAGTTTTTCTCGCCGCGGCCGATCTTCCTTATGCGGAACCTATGGCGGCTTTTAGGCTGACCGAGCTTTGCGGTGACGCCGAAGTTTGCCTTACTCGGGATATGCGCGGAAGATTCGAGCCGCTCTTCGCGTTTTATAAGGCCGGCGTGCTGCCGCTTGCCGAGGAGGCTTTGTCCGACGGCAGGTATTCGATGCGTGAGATACTGGACAAAGCCGTGCTGCGCATAGCGGAACCGTCGGAGCTCGGTGGACTATGGAGCGAGAGGATGCTTATGAATGTCAACTATCCCGAGGATTTTGAGAAGCTTCAATAAGTTATAAAAAAATAGCCTCCCGCCTTGAACTTTCCGCAATCAGGTGATAAAATGACAGCTGAATTTAATAGGTCTGATTAAGCGGTCTTATAAACACGATACTGAAAGGACGATAGTGATGAGCTATAAAATCACAAGAAAAGAAGAGGCATACAACTACACCGCGGCTAAGCATTTTGACGTTAGAACAACGCGTCTTCACGACCCTCAGGACGTTAACTCGGGAGTAGTCACGATGGGATTGTCGCACTTTCTGCCCGGCGGAGGCTGCGAGTACGCCGCCAACCAGATGGAATCCATTTATTACATAATCGAAGGCCAGATGTATCTGGAATCCGAACTCGGCACACCCAACGAGGTCAAGACAACGCTTTACGCCGGCGACAGCTTCCACTGCGGTCCCGGAACCTTCAAGTCTGTCATCAACAACGGGCATGTGTCCACTCAGATGCTGGTTGTTCTGGTCAAGGCTGCCGAATAAGCGAATATTGCAGTAAATAACCTGTTCCGGGTGCCGCGCACGGGCATCCGGAACTTCTTATGGGCATAATTATCATGTCCCTGCCGAAGAAGAATAGACAATATGCGATTATAAGTGTATTATGTGTTAAAAGGACTTGACAATGGAATAATACCAAAGTTTATAATAACTGCGTACGGGCATTAGTCTGTATACTCACGAAAGTACGTAACACACCAACAATTGAGGAGGAGTGAGTTAATTTTGGAAAAGGTGTTTACCAACCTGACTACCGGAGGCCCCATCTCCGTGTATGTTGAAGACGGAAAAATCACCAGGATCCGACCACTGCAGGTGCCTGAGGAAGAATATCCGAAGCCGTGGACCATTGAGGACAGAACCGGCAAAAAATATTCTCCGCCCAAGGCTATGCGTATATCCCAGAATATTCTTACGGAACGCAACAGGCTTTATTCGGATAACCGCATACTGTATCCGATGAAGCGCGTTGACTGGGATCCGAAAGGCAACCGCAATCCCCAAAACCGCGGCAAGAGCGGCTACGAGCGAATCTCATGGGATGAGGCGGCAACTCTTATCGCGGATGAGATCAATCGCGTAAGCACCGTGGACAAGAACGGCAAACGCGACGGACATGCCATTACCGCCATTACCAGCTCCCATCACAACTGGGGCGTAGTAGGCTATAAAATGGCGCCGTTCGGCCGCTTCTTCGGAATGCTCAACTACACGCCCATACTCGACAACCCCGACTCATGGGAAGGCTGGATGTGGGGCGCACCGCACATGTACGGCTTCTACTGGAGACTCGGCCAGCCCGAGCAGTTTGATCTGCTGCCTGACGCATTCAAAAACACGGATATGATCGTGTTCTGGTCCAATGACCCCGACTCGACACACGGCATCTACTCCGGCCAGGAATCCAACATCTGGCGCGTATGGCTCAAGGAAATGGGCATGAAGTGCGTCTTCGTTGACCCGTTTTACAACTATACCAATGCCGTTATGGACGGCACATGGTTCGCCCCGCGCCCCGGTACAGACACGGCGCTTGCCGCGGGCATAATCTACACATGGTTTGAGGATGATACCTATGACCACGATTATGTGGAGCGCAAGACCATAGGTATCGACAAGTTCCGCGCTTATATAATGGGCGAAGAGGACGGCATACCCAAGACGCCCGAGTGGGCCGCCGAGAAGACCGGCATACCCGCACGCCGCATCCGCGCTCTGGCAAAAGAATGGGCATCCAAAAGGGTCGCTCTGGCCGGCGGAGTGCGCGGCGGAGAAGGCTCGGCCTGCCGCACCGCTTACGGAACCGAAGAAGCCCGTATGCTCATAGCCCTGGCCGCGATGCAGGGATTCGGCAAGCCCGGCGTTTCCATTTGGGGAACAACCATGGGCGCTCCCGCCGACTACACCTGGTTCCCCGGCTACGCGGAGCCCGATTCACAGATGGGTAAGACCCCCGCAGCTACTCACAAGCTCGCTAATGCGGGTGACGTAAAACAAAGACTGTACCGTCTGACGTTCCCGGACGCGATAATCAACGGTGAAGACGCTTTTATAGGTGAGGGATTCTGCGGCAAATCGATCGAGCAGCAGTTTGTCAAGCATGAGTATCCGATTGAAGGCCGGGTTAAGTTGTTCTGGCGCTACGGCGGCAGCTTCTTCGGCACCATGACCGATACTAATAAATGGGCTAAAATGTATCAGAACGACGGCCCTTACGCGCTTGAGTGCGTGATAAACCAGGACTGCTGGTTCGGAGGAGAAGCCAAATACGCCGACATCATCCTGCCCGCCTGCACCAACCTCGAGCGCAATGACATGGGCGAGTGGTCAGTCGGCGGCGGCTACACCACACACGCGGAGATAGGAAACAACTGGAGAGTACTGGTTCGCGAACAAAAATGTGTGGAACCGCTTGGTGAGTCCAAGTCCGACTATGAGATTTTCACTTTGGTCGCAGAAAAGCTCGGCCTCAAAGATCTTTACACAGAAGGCAAGGACGAAAATCAGTGGGCGGAAGAGATATGGAATCTGTCCGAAATCTCAAAGCGCTGCAGCTGGGAGGAGTTCAACGAAAAGGGTTACTATATAATCCCGGTTCCCGAGGATTATGAGCCGCATCCCGCCTTCCGCTGGTACTATGAGGACCGCGACTGCGATACCGAGGATTATCTGAATCCGAAGATTAAGGCAGAAAAGAATATGAACACGAGGATCCCGACCGAGCACTCAAAGGAACTGGGTACCTGGTCCGGCAAGCTTGAGTTTGAGTCACAGTCGCTGCTGGGACTCTCGCCCGATGACGACGAGCGCCCGCCCGTTCCGCACTATATACCCAGCTGGGAAGGGCATGAGACGGATCTGTACAAGAAATATCCGCTTCAGATAATCTCGCCGCACCCGAGGTTCTCGTTCCATACGCACTATGACCACCACGCTTCCTGGCTCAACGAGGTTCCCGTACACCGCGTGGTTAAAGACGGATACGCCTACTGGCCGGCCCGTATAAATCCCAAGGATGCCGCCGAGAGAAACATCCAGAACGGTGACCTGATCGAGCTTTACAATGACCGCGGCAGCGTCGTCTGCATTGCCGTAGTTACTTACCGCGTCCCCGTAGGAGTAATGCACAGCTACGGATGCTCGGCGAAGTACGATCCGGTCCTCCCCGTGCCCGGAGCAACAGACAAGGGCGGCTGCGTCAATATCCTGACAAGCGGAAGAATGCTTTCCAAGAACGCACCCGGAATGGCGCCCAACAGCTGCCTTATCGAGTGCAGAAAGTGGGAGGGTTAATCAATGGCAAGATACGCATTTGTATATAACGTAGAGCGCTGCAACGGCTGCTTTTCCTGTTTCCTTGCCTGCAAGGACGAGTTTACCGGCAACTGCCACCGCCCGACCGGGGCCGCTACGGCAGAGGGCATTAATCTGCTTAAGGTAAATGAGGTCGAGTACGGTACAGGCAGCAAGGTAAAGGTAGATTACGTACACTCTATCTGCCAGCAGTGCGCCAATCCCGCCTGCATGGCCAAATACCCGGATCAGGTCTATAAGAGAGCCGACGGGATCGTTATAATCGACCCGGAAAAGGCAAAGGGCAATAAGAATCTTGTAAATGCCTGCCCCTACGGTGCCATAGTATGGAACGAGGAGGCGCAGCTTCCCCAGAAGTGCACTATGTGCGCTCACATGCTCGACGCGGGAGAAAAGGTTACGAGATGCAGCGAATGCTGCCCGAACCAGGCTGTTATATTCGGCGACCTTGAGGATCCGAACAGTGATATTTCCAAATACGTGGCGGAATATGCCGACGAGCTCGAGCAGCTTCATCCCGAATACGGCACCGGACCGGCGCACTACTACAGACGTCTGCCAAAGCCCTTTATCTGCGGCGAGGTCGTTTGCGCGGACACCGACGCCTGCTGCGCCGGAGCGAAGGTGACCTGCACATGCATTGAATGCGGAAAAGTTATAGAGACCGTTACAGACTTCCTGGGCGACTTTGAAGTAAGGGGTCTTCCCACAAACAAGTTCTTCAAAGTGAAGATAGAAGCTGAAGGCTACAAAACAGCTGAGCTTGAAGTAAGGACAATGGCAGCGGTGAATCTGGGTGAAATATTCCTGGATAAGGCCTGACAAGTAATATGCAGTCTATGGGGTGGAGTCTATTCCACCCCATTGGCATGAGAAAAAAATAAGGAAGAGATTTTTATGAGAGACGTAGTTATTGTTGATGCCGTGCGTACCGCTGTGGGAAGCATGGGAGGTACGCTTGTGTACGTCGCGCCGGAAACTCTGGCCGAAACCTGCATTAAGGGACTGCTTGAGCGCACAAAGATTGATCCGTCTGAAATCGGTGAAGTGGTTTTCGGACAGTGCCGCCAGACCTCGGACAACCCAAACCTTGCCCGTATTGCCGCGCTGCGTTCCGGTGTTCCGGACACCGTTCCCGCTTATACCGTAATGCGTCAGTGCGCTTCAGGTCTTTGCGCCGTCAATAACGGTCTTAATTCGATACAGGCAGGAGAACACGATATAGTCATAGCGGGTGGTACGGAGAATATGAGCAATGCCGTATTCTACATCCGGAATGCCCGATACGGCGTCGGAACAGGCAACCAGATACTGGTCGACTCTCTGACCGAGGGCCAGTTTCAGAGTCAGCCGCAGGAGATATACGGTAAATTCAATATGGGCCTTACAGCCGAGAATGTGGCGGAAGAATTCGGCGTAACAAGAGAAGAGCAGGATGCCTTCTCTCTGGAAAGCCAGCGCCGGGCAATCGCGGCCATTGAGTCCGGCAGATTTAAAGATGAGATAGTGCCGGTTGTCATACCGCAGAAAAAGGGAGACCCTGTTATTTTCGATACCGATGAGTTCCCCCGTCCCGATACCTCGGCGGCGAAGCTCGCAAAGCTCAAGCCTGCCTTTAAAGACGGAGGCACCGTTACCGCCGGCAACTCTTCGGGGCGCAACGACGGAGCTTCCGCGGTTCTGATCATGTCGGCGGACAAAGCAAAAGAGCTTGGCTTGAAGCCGCTTGCGAGATTTGTCTCACACGCGACCTGCGGAGTTAACCCCAAAATTATGGGTATAGGCCCCGTGCCGGCTGTTCATAAAGCGCTTAGCAAAGCGGGAATGACACTGGACGATATCGAGCTCATCGAACTCAACGAAGCATTCGCGGCGCAGAGCCTGGCATGCATTAAGCAGCTCGGACTTGAAAACAGGATGGATATCATAAATGTCAACGGCGGAGCGATTGCTCTGGGTCATCCTGTCGGTTCCTCCGGATGCCGCATACTCGTAACGCTGGTACATGAGATGAAAAAGCGCGGCCTTAAGTACGGCCTGGCATCGCTTTGCATCGCCGGCGGCATGGGCACGGCGGACATAATTGAGATGTGTTGATGATACTGCGTAACGCATTTTGCAATATCAGCTAATTTTTGAAAGGAAGCATTGTAAATGAAACTTTTCGATCTTACAGGTAAAAGCGCGGTAGTAGTTGGCGGAGCCGGCGGACTTGGACAGGCTATCGCCCAGGGTCTTTGCGAGATAGGCGCGAATGTGATGATTACCAGCCGTAATGAGGACTCGCTGAAAAGGGCGCAGAGCGAAATAAAAGACGCCTGCGGAGCCGATATATGCTACGGTGTATGCGACGCGACCGACGAGGCCCAGGTGGAAGCGCTTCTTGAGCTGGCGATATCTAAGTTCGGCAAGGTGGATATCCTGGTCAACGCTCAGGGATTCAATAAAAAGCACAACGCCGATGAATTCCCGATGGACGTATTCCGCTCCATGCTCGAGGCGAATATAGTATCGGTAATGATGACAAGCAAGCACTTCGGCAAGCATATGATGCAAAACGGATACGGTAAGATAGTAAACCTCTCCTCCGTGCGCGGCAAGGTAGCCACAAAGGCCCCCGGCAATGCCGGTTATTGCACCACAAAGGGCGCTGTGGATATGCTGACCAAGTCACTTGCGGCCGAATTCGGACCTTCCGGCGTGACGGTAAATGCTATAGGGCCGACTGTAACGGAAACCCCGATGATGACTTCCATTATTGAGATGCGCGGCGGCGACACATACCGCAAGAACCTTGCTGACGGACTTCCCATGCGCAGAATGGCAATGCCTGAAGACAGTGTGGGAGCAGCACTCTTCCTTTGCTGCCCGGCTTCCGACTTCGTGACCGGAAACATCATTTACCCAGACGGCGGACTGACCGCAATAGGCTGACGAATAAAAAAGGCTCCCCTTTCCGTTCAGGCGGGAAGGGGAGCCGGGGATGATTCGGTCTTCACTCGATCGGCAGCCAAACCTCGAAATAACCTGTATTTTCTCCATCCTCAAGTATACTGCACACAAGGTTGCCTCTGGCGTTTCCGCATATCTTCAGTCCGTTATCTTCAGCGTACCTAACGATATAGTCGATATGACGCGCTGTGAAAGCGTTTTTTCCCGAGCTTTTAAAAGCGCTGTGGATGGAAAGCTTGGAAGGCAGATGGACAACGGGCGGGCGCACAGGTACGCCGAATTCCTCAACATAAGGCATTGATAGAGAAAAGCCCCAGGCGTAGTTTTCCGCTTCTCCCGACAGCCCGTCCTGAGGGATCTCGAAATATCTCCTGGTAAAGGGCATGTATTTGAGCCAATGTTGAGAAAGCTTCTGCAGCTCGTCGCGGTTGTCGAACTCAAAGTTATATCTGTTGAGATAACAGACGATTTCCGGTGACGTCCGTATGTCGCATTTACCGATGTATTCTTTAACGGAAGTAACATCGTCCAGATGCTGTGATATACGCTGCAATAAAAGCTCCTGGTGGCGGATGGAGGCCTTGATCTCATCGCGTTTTTCATCGAGCACGGACAGAAGGTCGCCGTAATAACAGTCCGATACCATGTAAGCAATCTGAGCTATACCGAAACCGAAGTTTTTATACCAGAGGCAGTCGATGAGAAAATTGATGTCCCAGGCGTCATAGTAGCGGTAGTCGTTTTGCTTATCTTTTGTGGGCGCTACAACACCCTTCTTTTCATAGTATCTGAGAAGATCGGTGGAGATACCTAGTATCCTGGCTACGTCGCCGATTTTATACTGCATTATAACCTCCAAATACGGCCGGCTGCCGAACGGCAAATTAGACAAAAAGCCGCAAATACCTTCGTATTATATTAGGATATTCCGGAAAATTCAACGTATTTGTCTATTGAACTCTTGACCTTCGCGTTATCCCATGGTTTACTACAATCACAATTAGAATATGCAATTATATAAATTAAGGAGGACAATGAAATGGCATACATGCCTCTTGATAAGAGCAAACTGTATCTTGACAGAAACAAGATGACAAAAATCTGGGATTTAAGCGCACCGTGGGGAATCGATACCCCCCTGTGGCCTTTCCCGGGTGCCCGTCAGGACCTTATATTCCCGCGCGGACAGTATCTGGAGCGTTTTCACAAGCGCACAATGACCTACACAGGCACGCTTCATGCGGCTACTCACATGGATGCCCCGCAGCATGTCCTGCATGAGGAGGAAGTTGACCGCGAGCGTATGGGCTATACCCTCAACGAAATTCCGCTGGAATTCTGCGTGGGCACGGGAGTTATTCTCGACATGCGTTACCTGAAGGATGAGTTCGAGGTCAATTTTAAAAACGGCAACTATGATACCGATATATGGGTAGAACTCAAGCCCGAGCATTTTATCGCCGCCTGCGAAAAGGACGGACTCGAGATTCGCGAAAACGACTGGGTCATTGTAAATACCGGCTTCCATCATTACTGGCGGATAAATAACGACAAGTATTTCAACTATTATCCCGGCATGGGCCCTGAAGTTGCCAAGTGGCTCATCCACGAAAAGCATATCAAGGGCATATCCGGTACATGGGGCGCAACCGACTCGCCGATGTGGCACGATCCGCTCAAGGAGCAGATGCCGTGGCTCGACGCGAATTACCGCAAGGCTACGGGCAAGGATCCTTCCATCTACTATAACGACTACGAGCCCTGCCATCGTCTGTTTATGCAGCACGGCGTGTGCACCGTTGAGAACGCCGGCGGCGATATAGACGAAGTTACCGGCAAACGTATGATAATTGCTGCCTTCCCGTTCCGCTGCGAGGCCGCTGACGGTGGATTCGTGAGACTTGTAGCCTGGGAAGAAGGTTCCTTCTAAATGAAAACTTTAGAAGATATTAAAAAAATAGCCGTTCTGGGCGCCGGAACAATGGGTCCCGGCATAGCGCAGATATTTGCCATGGGCGGATATGATGTCACTATGTGGACCCGCAGGGAAGAGACCAGAGAAAACGCTAAAAAAACGCTTTACAAGAGCCTTCAGACATTTGCCGAGGAGGATCTCATCGCCGCGGACAAGATTGATGAGATATACTCGCGGGTCAGCTTTAAGCTGACTGTTAAGGAGTGCGTCGAGGGCGCTGACTTTATAATGGAAACCATCGTGGAGAACAAGGATGCCAAGCTGGAGCTGTACGCCAAGGTCGACGCCTGTGTTTCCGATGACGCTATCATTGCCTCAAATACCTCCGGGCTTGATATATTCGCTCTGGTCCCGGCCAGAAGACTTCCCCAAATGGTTATCGCACACTGGTATGCTCCGCCCCAGCTCATACCGCTGGTTGAAGTGGTGAAGGGGGAGCTGGCTCCGCAGGAGTTTTGTGACGTAACGGTAGCTCTTTTGGAGAAGTGCGGCAAAACAGCTGTACCGATGAAAAAATTCATCCGCGGCTATATCGCAAACCGTATGCAGATGTGCCTGAACCAGGAGGTGTTTTTCCTTCTGGATAACGGATACTGCACACCGGAGGATATAGACAAGGCCGTTAAAGCCAGCTTCATACCCCGCGCTGTTGTTCTCGGGCTGTGCAAGCGCGCTGATTTCGGCGGACTTGATATGACCGCGAACAACTACAAAAATAAGAGTTATGAAGCGCCGCCTCCGGTCGATATGCCCACCTCGCTGGCTGAGCTGGTTGACAAGGGCGAGCTAGGTTTCAAGACCGGCAAGGGTTTTTACGATTACACCGGGGTAGACAAGCAGGCTCTTTTGGCAAAGCGCGACAAACAGCTCTTCGAGGTTTTCAAGCTCGCGAAAAAATTCATGGATGACCCCGTCTGATACAGTATAAATGAGAGGAAATAATCCAAATGTCAAAAACAAATAAACTGATGATCCAGGTGTGCTTATCCGGCGCCGGCACCCGCAAGGAACAGGCTCCCACCGTTCCTTATACCCCCGAAGAGATAGCAAGACAGGTTGTTGAATGCACAAAAGCAGGAGCTTCCATTGCGCATATCCACGTTCGCAAGGACACAACGCTTCCCGACGGAACCTTTATTGAGGGCTATAAGTCCATGGATCTGGAGAAGTTTACCGAAGCATATAAGCTCTCGCGTAAATATCTTGCCGAGGAAGGACTCGACTGCGTTATTAACCTGACAACCTCCGGCGGCGAGTATGAGGACTATAAGCGCCTGCAGCACCTGGCTGCGCTTAAGCCCGAAATGTGCTCGTTCGATCCCAATACCATCAACTGGAACAACGCCTATATCTTTGAAAACAGCCCGCGCTTTCTCAATCTTTTGAGCGAAGAGATCGTTAAGTTGGGCATCAAGCCTGAGTTCGAAGTGTTCGATACCGGTCATCTGGACAGCGTTCAGTATTACTGCGATAAGTGGAACATACCGAAGCCTCCCCATATACAATTCGTTATAGGCGTGGGCGGATGTATGCCCGCAACCCCGCTCAACCTGGCATTTATGCACAGCAAGCTACCCGAGGGTGCCACCTGGTCCGTTACCGGAATAGGCAAGTCCCATATACCCATGATGCTGGCCGGACTGGCTTTAGGCTGCGACGGGCTGCGCGTAGGACTTGAGGACAACATCGTATACGGATACGAGAACGGAAAGAAGATTATCGCCACCAACAAGATGTTTGTTGAACGCGCTGTTGCGCTCGGAAAATTGGCCGGGCGCGAGATAGCTACCGCAGCGGATGTACGCGAGATTCTCGGCCTGAAAAATCAGGACTGATCTGACTGCCGCATAAAGGAGTCGCCGGCTGCTCTGTGCAGCCGGCGATATCTTCATGCCCCCGGTAAGCGCGGGAACACGAATGAGTCCGGTCGCTTAGATTTGAAAGGGATGAGTCTGCGCGATGCTCCAGCTGATTATTATACTTCTCTACGTTGCTCTTACTGCCGCAATCGGAATATGGTCCTCAAAAAAGTCTAAAAGCTCCGACTCATTCCACGGTACCGCGCTGAGCGTCTACGCCATAGTAGCTGCCTCCGCGGGTGAGTGGCTGGGGGGGACTTCCACCACCGGCGTGTCTGAGTATGGGTTCGATTACGGTCTGTCGGGAGCCTGGTATACCGTATCCAACGGTATAGGCATAATGTTTCTTGCTTTGCTTTTTGCCAAACTGTACCGAAGCTTTAACTCGGTCACGGTTCCGGGTATTATCGAAAAGTTTTTCGGAGTCAAAGCAAGGACTGTTTCAAGCGTACTTCTGACCGTAGTAATGCTTGCTGTCGGACTCTCGCAGATGATCGCCGCGGGCAAGCTCGGGCAATCTTTGCTCGGCTTTCCTTTTGTACCTACCGTAGTCGTTTTTGCGGCAGTATCGATCGTTTATACTCTGGCGGGCGGAATGAACGCCGTTGCTTCAACGAATAAGATGCACCTGTTCGTTTTATATGGCGGAGTGCTTACAGCCATAATATTCGCGCTGATAAAGCTGGGGGGTATCGATAACCTAATAAGAGGCCTTAACGGATCCGAAGTTTCGAAAGCTACCGCAGCCGCAATAGCCGCCGCCGGAGACAAGGCAGCCGGGTATTACGGCAGGGCACCGAAGACAGCCGGGGGATACTTCAATATGTTCACAATCGGATTTACGAAGGTATCGTCGTGGATAATCGCGTCTGTGCTGGGTGCCTGCACGGCGCAGGCGGGCATACAGCCCGTTTTAGCGGCGAGGGATGTGCGGGCTGCAAGAAAAGCCTGTATCATAACCGCGCTGGTAGTCGCCCCGTTCGGCTTTTTCACCGCTATGCTCGGCCTTTTCGCAAAAGCGCTGTTTAATAACGGAACTATGATATTGGATAAATCGGGCGAACTGGTAAACGGTAAATCAGCGCTGCCCACGCTAATGATGAACCTGAGCGACAATCCGATTGTCGGAGGGATAGTCGGAGGTCTGGTGCTCGCGTCGATACTGGCCGCACTTTCAACAGTGGCCCCTATTATCTTAGCGTCCGGAACAATGGTGACAAAAGATATTTACCAGCGTGTACTCAAACCCGGAGCAACGGACAAGCAGGTTCTGTTGGTGAGCCGAATTACAACGGCCGTATCCGGTGTGATTTGCTGCATAGGCGCAATAGCTCTCGTGCAGGCCAGCGCGGTTCTGGATATAGTATACGCGGCGTATTCGCTCAGGGGCGCTATATTCGTAATTGTTCTGTTCGGCATCTACTGGAAACGCGCGAGCGAGCCTGGCGCTTGCCGGAGCATGATATTCACGGGGGCTGCGGCGGTTGGCTGGAAGGCGTTTGAATTGATAACGGGCCGCTATCCGATATCCGATCACATTACGGAAACATATGCGGCTGTAATAGTCGCGGTAATTACAACGGTTGTCTTCAGTTACATACTGCCGAAGAAAAAGCTCGCTTAACTAAGACGCAGTAAATTTATACACTCGGATATAAAGACATCCCGACGGGTAATTGCCGCGTCGGGATGTCTTTTTTTTTGACGGTTTAAGACAGCCAAAGGTATTTCATTGATTCTATTTCGTTCCGGTCGTTTAAAGCAGCCTCATAGAGGAAGGCATATTCTTCATAACTAAGCCCCTTAAGCTCGGAGCGGTAATCGCCCTTTCCCGCGGCGTTGGCGAGCTGCCCGGAGAGGGCCCTAAGGTGACGCGTAAAATCCTCCGCGCCGGTATAAGCCGCGTATTCGGGCGCAGTTCCCGGAACCGGAAGCCCGGTCGGGGCGCTTGCGGTAAAGTTTTCGGCATACTCGTATCTTTTGTAGCCGCCGTAATTATATATGACCCTGTAGCCATCGTCGCTTTTTGCTATTGTGACATCATAAACGGCGACTTCGTTTCCGCCGGATAAGATATAGTCGGTTCTTATAAGTAATACGGCCGTATCGGGCCCGGCCCCCGCGACTTTTAAGGACTCGTCTACCGTTTTGCGCCCGTTCTCGTCAATAGCGGGGAAGAGTGATTCATATCCCTCAAAGGCAAAAGCTTCGGGTGAATCGGCGGGAGTAACTCCGCAATAATACCCAAACGGAGAGTTAAACTCAAGATGATCTCCGCAGAAGGCAAGGGTATAGCGTCTGCCATCGGACATGGTGAAGGTATAGCTGTATTTGGTTTCATCGGAACTGGTTTTGTGATACGTACCCGGGTCAACGAAGGAAGTGACCTGCATCTGAGACAGGGAGTCGAATACCGCTTTTATCTTTGCCGCGTCGTGCGAAACGGAAGGCTCTGCGCCGTTATACTCGAAAGCAACCGAAACGGGTATATCTGTCTGAAAATTGTCCGCGAAGCTCTGTAAGTCATCCGGGTACAGGCTGAACACGGAAGTCTCGCCGTATATCGGGAACGGGATATTCCAAAGATCGGTGTCATTGTCAACCGTGTACTGCGTACCGCCGCAGTCAATTGACAAAACATTGAAATCAAAGACATATTCCCTTCCGTCGGACATTGTAAAAACAAACCGGCGGTTATAGTCGTCCGCGAGAACTACGGCTTCGGAGCCGATTTCAATTTGTGAAAGCGCGTTGAACACGGCGTTTATTGTTTCACCGCTGACCGAGTGGGAAAGAAAACCCTCTCCGTCCGTATATAATCCGTAGCTGACCGAAACGGGCTTATCTGTTTGATAATTCGCTGCGAAAACTGTACTTCTCTCATCTGCAAGAAAATCAAAAAGAGTTACCGCGGGTTCCCCGGAAGGTGTTTCGGGGGGGACTTCATCGGAATTATCTGAACAGCCCGAGAGCAGCATAACCAGCAAAAAAAAGATCGTAAAAACCGCGGTAAGCCTTCTCATGGCGGATACCCTCCTGATAGCGATTGTCGCTGCTATGCCGTAATATGCACTATTTTACTGTTTTCGCTTCTCCGTGTCAACGAAAGCAGCCGCAATCGGTATTATTATCATATTTCAACAGAAAACCGGCCGATGACGATTTCGTCCGGTTAGTCATATTTATGTCTGAAATTATTTCTTATTGCGCTGTTGCCGCGCGACAAAGACTCTTCCAAAGCCCGGACATATCTTTCATCTTCGCTCTCGCGAAGGTATCGAAGCTCAAGCAGAACTCCATTTTTGTGCGGAACACCGAAGGCTCCCGCATCGGAGCCGGTTGCTATTAAACAGCCCATTAAAACCGCTTTCCGGACAGCTTCCTGCTGGGAAGCCAGTATTCGTCTGGCCGTATCGACACAATAGCCGTCTCTTCCGACAAAGCCGGCCGCGGCGGCAAGCGTAGGTACCCAAACGCTTCCCGATGAGGAAAGCATTGATAAGCAATCGTCATCCATGTAGTAACCGTGCTCGATACTGTCCGTACCGGCCTCAAGCGCTGCCCGTATCTGCGCCGCGCCGTTGCAGTGGGCCATAACCGCAAAGCCTTCGCCATGTGCCGCGGCGACAAGTTCTTTAATCAGCGAAGGTTCAAGAGGGCCTCCCTCAAGACAGCCGAATCGATTAAAGTCAAGAATACCGGAAAACATAATTTTAACGAAATCAGCCCGTTTTAGCTCGGCGCGGGCAAGAAGCTCCCTGTATTCGGAAAAACTTGAAAAGGAGTGGCCTACGATGGAACCGTAATGGCCCTTTTTGTGTATGGCAAAACCCGGAGTGACGTAGTCTATATCGTACTCGGGAGCAAGCTCCCGGGCAAAGAAGGAAACCCCGAGCGCGTCGCCTCCGTCGCGAAAGTAGCCAATCCCGGCTTCTTTTACAGCCAGAAGCGCTGCGCGTACAGCGTTTTCATCAACCTCGTTTTTATGGCGTGCAGCGGATTGTTTATAGTCTTTTCCGTCCATGAAAATATGACCGTGACATTCAAAGAACATGATATCCTCCCGGAAAATGCTTCGGTTTTGCGCGTCGGAGTGTTATGAAGCGAAAAATACGTCCCGTATGTAGGCGGAGAGTTCGGTGTAAAACTCTTCGGTGAATATTTCGGTCAATTCGTAGGCCTGTACTGCTTCCATAAAACTCCATGAAGCGTCCGCAGACAGCAGATCATCAAACTTAGCCATGGCGGCATTCTTGTCCTGTGCGGATTCCAGCCATAACGCCAGCGCTGCGGCTGCCGAGGTGACGTAGCTGACAACATAACCCGCGGAAAATGAATAGTGAGGTATTTCGGACCAGTAGTAATAAACATCCTCAAACTCCGTCGGCATACCGTAATCGAGCATAATATCGGCGGTCAGCCGATTGGCTTTGTCAAGAGTGAGGTCGTCGGTCGTGTACAGCATATGCTCGATATCAACCTGAAGGCTAACGTCGACAAGGCACATAAGCACATCCAGCAGCATCATGCGCTTAATCACATCGAACTTTTCGGGGTACATAGCCGCAACAGCGTCCATAGCCAGCAGTTCGAAACCGTTGCTGTGTATCTCGCAGACATCTATGCTGGCGTAATTGTCTTCAATTGCGTTCAGAGATGACAGATAACCGTTTACAGCGTGACCGGTTTCATGAGACAGAGAGGTGGCATCATACATCGCGTCATATTGCTTATGATAAACAAAAGGCTGGTTAAGGGTATACAGTTTTGTCTGGTAGCTGGCGTCATAAGCGCTCTCGCCTCCCAGAAGCAGCAGGTCATATTCGGATAAATATGACAGGGCTTCACGCATATTTCCGGTCAGCATGGGGTTTTCGGAAAGTTCGGAGAAGAAATCAGACATGTCCCAGTCGGTACCGTCGCCGCTGTAATAACCGGGATAATAGCGGTCGCTAAGCATATCGTACGCCGGCATAAGATTTTTAAGAGTATATTCACGTATCGTCAGGTAGTCCTCAAAGGTGTAATCGCGAAGATAATTCGAGGACCATACCATTTCGTAATAGTTATCGTATCCGCAGTAAGCGGCAATCTCGTTTCTTACCCGGACAAGTTCAACAAGCGTACCTCCGAGCTTTTCGTTCTCATTTATCTGCAGCGCCTCATATGCTTTTATATAAATGTCATATTCGTAGTTTTGATAGTTATCCCAAAAATAAAACCAGGACCAGGTGACGCCGTCAATATCGACGGTCAGGTAATCAAGATCGGTATAATAGCTGTCGTACAGCAGCTCCAGTTCTGTCTCTTTGTCGTAGAGCGCTTTGAGCGTATCATCCAAACCTTTGTAATCTTTTAAAACAAGAAGCTTATCGTTATTTATGACAGCGGCTAATTCGTCGCCGTATTCGGAGTTGAGTATAGCCGAGATTGCCAGCGAAACATCATCTTCAAACTTAGTATCCATATACTCGTATTTTGAGTATACGGCCTCTTTTTCCGAATTTTCAGGTTCAAGATAATACTCAAGCTGCGCAATTGTATATGCGTCGTAGTAGAGCGCGACTTCATTCGTAATTGCATAGTACAATTCAAGAACCTGCTCGGTGCGGTCCGGCTCAGCGAGCAGCGCGTTGAGCCGGGAGAGCAGGCCGTCCAGCGCGGCAGGGTCATAATCGGCTATATCCAATGCGGAAAAAGGTATGCCCTCTCTGTGCGGCTGAGTAGTCGAGGGAACCGCGGACCCGGAAGCCGGGGGTGCCGAAGCCGGAATATGACCGGGAGGAGTCGGAGCATAATCGGAAGGAGAAGCGGACAGGGAGGGCGCGGGAACGGGAACAATACTGCAGGAGCAAAATGACATAAAAAAAGCGCAGATAATAAAAAAAGCCAGGGCGCGAACCGTCGGTTTATTCAATCGGACACCTCTTTTTCGGCGCTCGCCGCTTTGGTCGGATGAAGACTTCCCGATTCTAACATGCGTCATTTTCAAAGTCAATGAATGTGTTGTTAATGATGCCGGCGTATGCCGGCATTCGGTTTAAGCTGCGCGTACTCCGGAAGAGGCAGAGGTTATGCCATGAGGACAGCAGAGGTTAATAAGCCGATAATTCAGTATTCTGTCCCGCGCACGTCAAAACGGCTCCGTTTTATCTCAAGGACTTGCGCTGATAATCGGGCTGATGCTATAATCGAAAAAACGGATGATCATATACCGCTGTTGAATGCTGAGGATAGATATTATGCTTACCGAAAAAGAGAATTATTTGCTGCTTCTTAATCACAAATGCCCCGAGTGGGTTCCAAATTACTCATTCGGCGCTGACCCGAGCGGTAAACCCGTAGCCAGCGTTATGCTCGAGCCGCCTATTTTAAGCGATAACAGATTTAAGGGCGGCGGAAAAGACGTCTGGGGCGTCGAGTTCATCGGTAATATCGAAACGGGCGGAGCGCTGATTCCCAAGCCGAACGATTTTATACTGACCGATATCACCAAATGGCGGGATGTTATAAAAGCTCCGTCGCTTGAGGGTATAGACTGGGAAGCACAGGTCAACATGATGCTCGGGCAGTTTAAGTTTGACAGGTCGCAGTCTGCCGTGGCCTTCAATATGCATTACGGCTATTTTCAGAACCTTATGGGAATGATGGGATTTACGGAAGGCCTTTGCGCGATGTATGAAGAACCGGAAGAGGTATACGCCCTGCTCGACTATCTGTGCACCTTCTACTGCGAGATCGCAAAAAACATAATGCCCATACTTAAGCCCGACGTTTTTACTCTCATGGACGATACCGCAGCATGGGCGAATCCTTTCATCAGTCCCCAAATGTATCACGATCTGATATTCCCCTTCCATTACCGTCAAAGCCAGTTTGCCAGAGACGCGGGTATTCCGATAACGATGCATAATTGCGGCAAGTGCGAATGCTTTATCTCCGACTTTCTGGCGCTCGGAGTTGACCTTATGGAGCCGGCACAGACCTGCAACGATCTTGACGGTATCAAAAAGACTTACGGTGACAGGCTCGCCATTGCCGGGGCGTGGGATGCGCGAGGCAGACTGCTTGAGCCCGATGTCACGGACGATGAGATTCGGCAGAGTGTAATAGACGCCATTGACAGATACGCGCCCGGGGGCGGTTATGCTTTCTGCGGCGGTTTTTTGGGAGCAGCGGGCGACCCGGAGCCAAAACGTAAAAACAGGATAGTCGCCGAAACCGTTAAAAACTACGGAGGCGGGTTTTACAGGAAATAAACTTTTGTGTATCCGCTCGATCGGCTCCGGCGTATTTGAGCACGGCATATTGCGCTCCCGGGTCCCTGAGCTCAATGCTTATATCTCCCTGTAAAGGCTTATAATACAGGCGCTGTTTTTTCCGGAAAAAATTTTTCCTGCGGACGCGGACGCTCACGCATTATGCGCACCCACACACGCGGACACGACATACGCACAATACACCCGCATGATGCACCCGCACAATGCACCCGCATGATGTGCCTGCACATTACACCCGTGATGTGTAAGCGCGACATGCACGCGCGCCGAAGGGTGTGACCGAGAAACGGCAGATTGATAGTGGCTACAACAACGAGTGCGGGGGGAGACGGATTGCGGGGAGCTTTTTGTTGTCATGATCAAGTCTCCTTCCCGGCATTTTTGGGTACGCGCCGCGGGAAGCTCCTCTTCGGAGCTTCTTTTTTGCTTTTTATACGATTATGTATTATCTTCATGAAGATGCAAACGTTTACAAAACAGATAATAGTACATATGTTCTATTTTGTCAAGCGCTAAATTTATAATAATTCGCTTATGCCGCAGCTAAGCCGGATCGTAATCACGATGCACTCATTAAACTTCAGATGCTGCGGGTTGAAAATTTTTGTTGATAAGATAACGGATCGGTTTTATAATTTTCCTGCACATAGTTAGTAATTTCTGGAGGATGATCCTTATGGTGAAAATTGAAGGTTTGCTTGATCTGTCTCACACGATTGCGGCCGGTTTGTTTAAAAATATCGAGTATCCCTGGCAGGCGCTGCCGCTGATCGGAGCATTTATAAAGCAGCTGGGGCCGACGCTTTCGGAGGACGAATACGAGCACCGGGAAGAGTTCGTATGGATTGCCCGGACGGCGGTTGTCGCACCTTCTGCGAGCATCACAGGGCCCTGCATCATTTGCGGCGGCGCAGAGGTGCGGCAATGCGCTTTTATTCGCGGAAATGCAATCGTGGGAACCGACGCGACGGTCGGCAATTCCACGGAGCTGAAAAACGTTGTCCTGTTTGACGCGGTACAGGTGCCGCACTACAATTACGTCGGAGACTCCATTTTGGGCTATAAGGCTCATATGGGAGCCGGCTCGATTACATCGAATGTTAAAAGTGATAAAACCTTGGTCGTTGTGAAGAGCGCCGGAGAACAAATAGAGACAGGGATTAAGAAATTCGGCGCGATTCTGGGTGACTTCGTGGAGGTTGGCTGTAACAGCGTTCTTAACCCGGGCACGGTCGTCGGACGCAATACGAACATCTATCCGCTTTCAAGCGTAAGGGGGGTCATTCCACCCGATTCAATATATAAGGCCCAGGGGAATATCGTAAGAAAATTCAGTAATGATAAGTAATGAGAATCAGGACAAGGAAGAGCTTTCGGCAAATTGACTGCCAATAATAAGTCATTGTTTTTATCAGCTTTTTATGTATAATCAGAAACCGATTTAACTTTTAATGGATGGTCGGACATTTAATTCCAATTGCAGAGCGTTGGACAGGAGAGGCATAATGGATATTATTATCAGAGAGAACTATGAACAAATGAGCAAAACAGCGGCTGATTGCATCGCGGATCTTGTAAGATCAAAGCCGGACTGCGTCCTTGGACTGGCCACCGGGAGCACGCCCATCTGTACATATCGGCAGCTGGCGAAAATGCACAGGGAAGGCCTCGACTTTTCAAGGGTAAAAACATTCAATCTTGACGAATACCTCGGGATCGGAATGACGCCTGAAAAGCCGTATCATATGGATCAAAGCTATGCCAGATTCATGCACGAGGAGTTGTTCCGGCATATCAATATAAAAAAAGAAAACATTCATATACCCGACGGCTTAACCAAAGACCCGAAAGCATTCTGTGCATGCTATGAAGAGAGCATCAAAAAAGCCGGGGGAATCGATCTGCAGCTATTGGGACTCGGCGGCGACGGTCACTGGGCTTTCAACGAGCCCGGCTCATCCTTGGGCTCAAGAACACGTGTTCAAGCCTTAACTGCCCAGACGCTGGACGACAACTACGAAGCTTTTTATAAAAAAGCAATGATCGAACGCAGCCAGATGCCGCACTTTGCCATTACGATGGGAATCGGCACCATACTGGAAGCGAGAAATATCCTGATGATCGTCAATGGGGCAAAAAAGGCCGATGTGGTAGCCAAATGCCTTGAAGGCCCTGTAACCTCGCAGGTTACGGCTTCGGCCATCCAGCTGCACAGCGGCGGCATTACGGTTGTGCTTGATGAAGCGGCGGCTTCAAAACTGGCCCATACCGAGCACTATAAGCACGTGGAACGCATGAAACGGCAATACGGCATACAATAGGCTGTAACGCAGCAATAAAAAAGACAATCAATGGGGGGATACGATGGGTAAATATTTCGGGACTGACGGAGTCAGAGGCGTGGCGAACACTGAACTGACACCGGAGCTCGCTTTTTCGCTTGGCAGATACGGTTCTATGGTTTTGGCAAGCCATAGCCGGCATAAACCGCGCATCCTGATTGGCACGGATACGCGCATCTCCTGTGCGATGTTGGAATCCGCGCTTGTGGCCGGCATTTGCTCGGCCGGAGCCGATGCCGTGGTCTGCGGTGTTATTCCGACTCCGGGCGTAGCTTATCTGACAAAGCTGGGTGACTTCGATGCCGGAGCGGTCATTTCAGCCTCACATAATTCTTTCGAGTTTAACGGAATCAAATTTTTCGATAGGAATGGGTATAAGCTCCCGGATAGCGTAGAAGACGAAATCGAAAGCTACATAATCGGTACCCGGCCCGACGACAAGCCGCGCCTCGGCGGTCATGAGGTTGGTCAGCGTCTTGATTATCCGAATGCGGCGGACAGTTACCGCGAGCATCTTTTAAAATCAGCGGGGGTTGACCTGCGGGGCTTGAAGATCGCCATTGACTGCGCCAACGGGGCCAGCTCCGGTATCGCACCCGATTTATTCAGCGCAGCAGGAGCAACGGTTGCGGCGATCGGCACAGAGCCCGACGGTCTTAACATCAATGACGGCTGTGGGTCTACTCATATGGAAAAACTCTGCAGGTTTGTCATCGATGAAAAATGTGATCTGGGCATTGCTTTCGACGGCGATGCGGACCGCATGCTGGCGGTGGACAGCAACGGTAATTGTGTCGACGGCGATGTGATCATGGCAATCATCGGCAGTTATATGCACAGCAGGGGACTCCTGAGTAAGAAGACTATCGTTGTGACTGTCATGAGCAATATCGGTCTGGATATTTTCGCTCATGAAAACGGTCTCCGGTTGGAAAAAACAGCAGTGGGTGACCGTTATGTACTGGAAAACATGCAGCAGAATAATTACAGTCTCGGGGGAGAGCAATCCGGCCATATTATTCTGTTGGATCACGCAACAACCGGAGACGGCATGCTCAGTGCGCTGTGGCTTTTAAAAGCACTCCGGGAAATGAACCGGACTCTTGCCGAGGCAGCCTGTATTATGAAGGTCTTGCCGCAGGTTGTTAAGTCTGCGCGGGTACTGAGCGGCAATAAGGAAAAAGCGATGAACGACGAGGAAATAAAAAGCCTGTGCCGGCAGAAGGAGGAAGCCTTAAACGGCAAAGGCCGCGTTCTCGTTCGGGCTTCGGGTACGGAGCCGGTGATCCGGGTTATGCTGGAGGGCGAGGACAAGGACGCCATTACCGACATGGCCGATGCTCTGGTATCCCTGATTGTCGAAAAATACTGCTAGTTACAAGCATCAGTTCCTCACGTCAATTTCGTATTTAATAAAATTCCTCCCGCTCTTCGGTGGTGAAGAGCAGATGTCTCAGATCCGCGTTAAGTACGGAATCGGAAAATGTCAGGAGCTCCAGCCTGGCATTTTCTCTTTTTTGCGCTGCAATTTCTGACAGAGCAGCGAGCTTCTCCGGGATGCCCTTTTCCTTGACCAGGTCTTTAATTTCATGGAATAAATCATGGCTTCCGTAAAGGAACAATCCCTCCTCTAAAATCTTGTTGGCAACCATCGACTTGAAATCCCAAAGATCCAGTTGGGCTTGAACCTTGGAAAGATCTTTGATGACATAATCGATTTCTTCCTTGTGACCGGGATTGCTCATTAAGAAATACTTCTGCTCATAAATTGCCGTGTCAAGTCGCTCTATGATGCTCTCGGACAAGCCCCTGACAACAACGACAATATCAAGATCCGAGCCGTTTACAAATTCACCGGTGGAGCTTTCCGGACGGGGCTCGAGATGTGCCATTTGATAAGCAACATCACCGGCAATCATGAAGCATACTTTTTCACGGATCAGAGCGGAATCCTGCCGGCTGTCGACGATTCCGCTGATAATGCTGTGAGCCAGTTCTTGCTTTTTACAGCTGATACGGATGATCTCCTGATGAATTTGCCGCGCTCTGGCGTCAAGAGCTTCGGGCTTGTCTGCCAGGCCCACCACCGTATAATTGCAAAATTCCCGGAGGATGGAGGGTGAAAGGCGCGCAAACCCTTCAACGTTCTTGTCCAATCGCAGGTATCTTGACCCGATTGTTTTAAGTATCAGATCCGGGCAGTTATTACAGTACCGCCACAAATCGAAGAAATCCGCCGGAATTTGTTCTTGGATTTCCTTCCCTGTAAGGGGCCCGCACAGCTCCAGCAGTTCCTTTAACCTATGCAATGTCAGTCACTCCTTTTGCTCAGATGGGCGTATAAAAGTGCAATGTCAGAGGGAATTCAATGCCGGGCTCGCCGGAAGCCATTCCGGTCGAGTTTGCAGCTCTCGACATCTACGCTGATGATCATAACTGACGTTTCGGCTCGTCGCCGGCATCTGCTATGCATCAGGGTATACAATATATCGCAGGATGTGCATTCTTCTCCCATATTACTATAATCAATACCATGATTACAATCGCTTGATTAAAGCAAGCAAGATCGTGGTTCTAGCACCGGGAAAGCCGGAGCGGGAGCGGTTGGAGACAGTGCCTGCCGGAGCAGAGGCCGCGCTTTGACTATCCAAGAATCGACGAGGACAAGATCCGCACTCCCTGCGTGTTTTCTCACACCGGACGAC